>Ga0137308_100614_pt1 | contig 52752 bp, 50 predicted proteins | sample Inofrocosms_June_FD_97181 | JGI IMG/M metagenome (GOLD analysis project Ga0137308, IMG submission 97181) | Mouse cecal microbial communities from Vienna, Austria - N-Acetylneuraminic and N-Acetylglucosamine D2O microcosms_June | ecosystem: Host-associated > Mammals > Digestive system > Large...
CAACTACGGCGCGGGCATCGGCGGCGGTTATAGCGGTGCAGGCGGTATAATCAACATCACCAGCGGAACGGTGGAGGCAACCAGCGGCTCCGGCGCGGGCATCGGTGGCGGTTATAGCGGTGCAGGCGGTATAATCAGCATCACCAGCGGAACGGTGGAGGCAACCAGCGGCTCCGGCGCGGGCATCGGCGGTGGTGAGTACGGTGCTGCGGGTACATTTACCACCCCGAACGGGAACGCCTTTATTCTGGCATCGTCTATTCAAGACGCTTCGGGTTTGACGAACGGTGTGATTTTCCAGGGGGACAGCGGGAAAGTTTATGGCGGCCCAATCACCATTGACAGCAGCGTGGAAATCCCGGCGGGTAAAACGCTGACGATTGATAAGGACCAGACCCTCATAATCCCGGACGGTGTGACGCTGACCAACAAGGGTACCATCACCAACGACGGTACCATCACCAACAACGGTACCATCACCAACAATGGAGCCCTTGAAATTGAAAGCGGCGGAACGCTGGAGAACAACAGCGTTCTGGCCGGTGATGGAACAACCACAGGCGAGGGGACTTTGATCGGAAATAAGCTCAGCCAGGACCCCCCTGGAATAGACGAGGGCTATACCATTGACTATGCCGCCGAAACAATCCAGGCGGACAGCGGCTACGAAGTGGCCTCCAACACTTCGGGAGACCCGGTAAGCGACCCTATTCCCGGTAAAACACTTTATGTCCGCAAGGCGGAGAACAATCTCTGTTTTGCGTCTGGCTGGACTGAATTTACGGTCTCCGACCGGCCCAGTGTACCCAGCGGCTTGCAAGGTGAAACCACCAGTTATGCCGGGAGTAAAGACGGTAAAATTATGGGTTTGACTGACGGGACGGCCTATCAGATTTCCGAAGATGGCGGCAATACCTGGAAAGACGCTGCTTTGACAGGGACGGAAATCACCGGACTTACTGCTGGTACCTATTGGGTGCGTGTGAAAGCGACTGACAGCAACTTTGCCAGCGAAGCGGCGGAGGCGGAGGTTCCCGATGGACCGCCGAGGCTGGTGTACACACTGACGGTCAACGGCGGCGCCGGCGGCGGGGAGTATGCGGTGGGCGAAAGCGTCACCGTCACAGCCAGCGTCCCCAGCGGTAAGCGTTTCACCGGCTGGACCGTGAACGAGGGAAACGTGACCCTTGCCAACACCAGCACAGTCAGTTTCGTCATGCCCGGTGAAACTGTCACCATTACAGCGAATTTTGAAAATATTCCCACACCGCCGCCTATTGTTAGATACCGCGTGACGGTGGCGACCGATGGCGGCGGCACGGTCAGCGGCGGCGGTACATACAGAAAAAACACGACTGTTACCGTCACGGCTGCGGCCTACGAGGGCTATCGTTTTGTGGCGTGGACGGAAAACGGACGGACGGTCAGCAGCAGCGAGCAGTATCGTTTTACCATTCTGTCCAATCGAAATCTTGTGGCCGTGTTTGAGCAGGAGGAGCCGGCCCCGCCGGAGCATATCCATGCGTGGGCGGCAGAGTGGAGCACGGACGAGACCCACCATTGGCATGAGTGTCTTGCAGAGAATTGCGAGATTGCCAACGACAGCGAGAAGGACGGCTATGAGGTCCATATTTATGACGACGAGTGGGATGAGGCGTGCAACGTCTGCGGTCACATCCGTCCGGTAACACCCCCGGAACCGGAGCACGTCCATCAGTGGGCAGAAGAATGGAGTGCAGACAGCAGCCGCCATTGGCACGAGTGTCTTGCAGAGGATTGCGAGATTACCGCCGACAGCGAGAAGGACGGTTATGCAGTCCATGTCTACGATGACGAGTGGGATGAGGCGTGCAACGTCTGCGGTCACATCCGCCCGGTAACGCCTCCGGAACCGGAGCACGTCCATGCGTGGGCAAGCGCGTGGAGCACGGACAGTTCCCACCATTGGCACGAATGTCTTACGGAAGGTTGCGACATTATTTCTAACAGCGAGAAGGACGGCTACGCCGCCCATACGCCCAGCGAGTGGATTGTGGATGTTCCGGCAACCTCCTACACAGCGGGACGGCGGCACAGAGAGTGTACCGTCTGCGGCTGGGTTACGGAGACAGAGAGCATCCCGGCTACGGGCGGCGATTCCCGGCCCAGCGGCGGCGGTTCGTCCGGCGGCGGCAGCAATTCTACCACGTATCCGCCTGTAGTAGAGCAGCCCAGTACAGGCGGCAGCGTAGCGGCGGTATCGCCCAGCAATCCCAGGGCGGGCGACACCGTGACCGTTACGCCCAAACCGGACGAGGGATACGAGACAGACACCGTCACCGTGACCAGTAGAAACGGTAAGACCGTGAAAGTAACCGCGAGGCCAAATGGAACCTATACTTTCACCCAGCCCAGCGGCAGTGTGACGATTTCTGTGACCTACAAGCCCATACCCGTCCAGCCCGTCGAAACACCCTGGAACAGTCCTTTTGCCGATGTGTCACGGGGCGATTGGTACTATGACGCAGTGAGGTTCGTCTTTGAACGGGGCCTGATGAACGGGTACGGCGACGGACGGTTCGGACCGAATGAGACCCTTTCCCGCGCCCAGTTTACCCAGATTCTGTTCAACAAGGAGGGCGGGCCGGGCGTCAGCGGTGCGCCGGAATTCTCCGACGTGGCGGGTAATGCCTGGTATGCCAGAGCCGTCCTCTGGGCGGTCAGCCGGAGTATTGTATCCGGTTACGGCAATGGCAGCTTCGGCCCCGATGACCCCGTTACCCGCGAGCAGTTGGCCGTCATGCTCTGGCGGTACTCCGGCAGTCCCGCCGCGACGAACAAGGAGCTGTACTTCAATGACGAGAGCGAAATCAACGGCTACGCGCTGGAGGCCCTGCGCTGGGCGGTGGAAAACGGTATCTTGACTGGATACGGCGATGGACAGCTGGCTCCCCAGGGACAGGCGACCCGCGGGGAAGTAGCGCAGATGCTGTACCGGCTTTGGAACGGTTGAGCGGAGGATGCGGAAATCAGTTTTGCAAAAGAGAGAATAAAGTGGTAGAATAAGAATTATGTAAAATTCTTTTGAGTAGAGGAGTGTGCAAATGGTACTCGAAACAGAGCGATTGTATCTGCGGGAACTGATGCAAACTGATTTCCAATCCTTGTGCAAAATATTGCAGGATGAACAAACAATGTACGCCTACGAAGGCGCATTCAATGATGCGGAGGTACAGGAGTGGCTGGACCGGCAAATCTCCCGTTATCAGGAATTCGGATTCGGTTTGTGGGCGGTGATTCTGAAAGAAACGGACGAAATGATTGGTCAGTGCGGCCTCTCCATGCAGCCGTGGAAGGACGAAGAAAAGCTTGAAATCGGCTATCTTTTTCAGCGGCGGTATTGGCATAAGGGCTACGCCACGGAGGCGGCCCGCGCGTGCAGGGAATATGCCTTTGAAACGCTCCATGCAGCGGAGGTCTGCTCTATTATAAGGGATACCAATATTCCGTCACAAAGGGTAGCCCTCAGAAACGGCATGACGGCGGCAGACAGCTGGATCAAGCGGTATAGAGGCGTGGACATGCCCCATGACCGCTATGTGGTTTACAGAAGGGACGCCCATGAAGAACAGCCGCCTCTTTGAAATCCTGTATCTCCTGGTAGAAAAGCGCGCCGTCACCGCCGGGGAATTGGCCCAGCGGCTGGAGGTGTCGGAACGCACCATCTATCGGGACATCGACGCCCTGTCCGCCGCAGGCATTCCCGTATTCACCCAGAAGGGGCAGGGGGGCGGCATCCGGCTGATGGACCAGTTTGTACTGGACAAAGCCCTTCTCTCCCAGGCCCAGCAGGATGAAATTCTCTTTGCCCTGCAAGCGATCATAGCCACCGGCGGCGGTCTGGAGGGGGAGACGCTGGCCCGGTTGACCGCCCTGTTCCGCCGGGAGGGCAGCGGCTGGCTGGAGGTGGATTTCACCGACTGGGGCAGCGGGGCGGCGGAGCGGGAGAATTTTGCCTTGGTAAAGGGGGCAATTCTGAACCGCAGGCCCCTGTCCTTCGCTTACTACAGTTCCGCCGGTGAGAAGAGCCGCCGGACTGTAGAGCCCGCCCGGCTGGTGTTCAAGGGCGGGAGCTGGTATCTGTCGGCTTTTTGCCGGAAGCGTCAGGACTGGCGTATTTTCCGGCTGGTGCGGATGGCGGACCTGACGCTGGAGGAGGGGAACTGTCCGTCCCGCCGTCCCCCGGAGCGGTTGGAGGCCCCTATACCCAGCGACTGCCGGGAAACGAACCTGCAGCTGCGGTTTCAGCCCTCCGCCGCCTGGCGGGTGCGGGATTACTTCCATCCAAAGCAAATCGCCCAGGAGCCGGATGGCTGTCTGCTGGTGGACTGCGCTTTTCTGGAGGATCAGTGGCTGCTGTCCTTTCTCCTGTCCTTCGGCAGCAGTCTGGAAGTGTTGTCGCCGGCGTATTGGAGGGATATCCTGAAAAAAGAAGGCAAAAAATTATTGGCGGTCTATGAAACTGGACAGACCCTGTCAGGTTTGGAGGCGTATCCTAAGCACAGAGGCAGGGGAGAAAGCCCCGCCCAATATAAGGAGGATATTCCAATGGAAGACCGGAAATTTTGTCAGTGCTGCGGTATGCCCCTGGACAAGCCCGAAGACGCGGGAACTGAGGCAGACGGTTCCCTCAGCGGCGATTACTGCCGCTACTGCTACCAGAACGGGGCTTTTACCGCCCCCAATGCCACGATGGACGAGATCATCGCCTTTAACCTGCAATTCAACGAGGAAAACGGCCATCCCTTCGGTACCCAAGAGGAGGCGGAGAAGATGATGCGAAGTTGGTTCCCGACCATGAAACGGTGGAGAAAAGCGTAAGAAAATCTGTAGAAAACGCTCAACCACAACAGAAGAAAAATAAGGCTGATAGCTGTCACCAACGTGACCGGCTATCAGCCTTTCTGACACTAATTCCTGTTATTCCGCCGCCGCATGGGCCAGCAGCCACTCTTTCAGCTCCTGAGCGGACTGCGCGCCGCCCTCCAGACGGTGTTCACCCAGAAAAGCGGTGGGGACAACACGCACCTGCAAATCCTGCTTTGCATGGCGGACAGCCTCCTGTTCCACCGCCTCCCAACGTCCGCTCTCCAGGTCGTTCCGGAAAGCATCCGGGTCCAGTCCCGCTTCCGCAGCAAGTGATACCAGCTCCTCCAGACTGCCAATATCCCGCTCTTCCTCAAAATATGCCTGGAAAATCCGATGGCAGTAAGCCTTCTCCAGCCCCCGCTCCCTAGCCGTATAGAGCCCCTGGAATGCCAGACGGGTATAAGGGCGGGGTACCACATGGGGCGGCAGGCACATCTTCAGACCGGTCTGACGGCAGAGGGGTTCCAGCTCGCGGGCGTAGCGGACCCGGCGTTCCGGGTCGTTATAGGTATCTACCTGGGGCTGCGGGGGTTCTGTCAGTTCAAACGGGAGGTATTCGATCTCGACGTCCAGCTCTGGCCGGAGCTGTTCAATCATAGCTTCCAGAACATAGCAGTAGGGACATACAAAATCGGATGCGATTTTCAGATGGATGGACATGGCAGATTCCTCCTGTGTTCTTTTGTGCAGACTACCGCAAAATTTCCCTGCATTTGCATTCAGTATAGCATATCTCCTCCGCCAAGTCAAAAGGGATTTTCTCAGCCGCCCCGTTTTGCAATATCATCTATACTGCCGCTGTTACTGCACATCCTCATACAGCAGCATCAGGCTCAGAACGATCCCCAGTCCTTTGGGCAGGCTGCTGATATCAATCCACTCCTCCCGCGTGTGAGCCAGCGCGCCTGAAACCGTACCGATTGTGTTGGCTTTGATCCCCAGCGACAGGGGGACGTTGCTGTCTGTGGAGTAGGCCGCATAGTCAATGCCGCCTGTGTAGAAGTTGCTGATAATGTCCGCGCTCTGCCGGGTGAACGCCTGCAGCGCGTCCATATCCAGCGGGCCGTTGCCGGGACGCACCCCCAGCAGCTCCACAGTCAGCTCGCCGCCCAGATTGCGGCAGGACTCCACGGCCTGTTGAAATTTTTCCTCCATGATCTCCAGGCATTTCTGAGAGGTGGAGCGGAACTCGTAGAGCACACTGCACTCCTGCGCAACAGAATTGACGGTGGTGCCGCCCTCGATACGGCCCGCGTTGTAGGTGGTCTTCGCCTCGTCAGGCGTCTGGATCTGATAGAGCTTTTCCACCAGATGGCAAATAATTTCAATAGCGTTCGGCTCGCCGAAATTGATATAGGAATGCCCGCCAACCGTCTTGCAGGAAATTTTATAGCGGTAAGAACCGACGGCAGTACTGCAGCACTGGGGCGTGTAGCCGTCGAAGGAGTAAAACGCTTTGATCCGGGGGCCGTAGGAGGCAAAGAGTTCTTTCGCGCCGTCCAGATTGCCCAGTCCCTCCTCGCAGGCGTTGCACACAATCAGAACGCCGCATTTGAGCTTGACTTGATTCTTTAACAGATATTTAGCCCCCATCAGCAGATTCACCAGGTTGGACGTATCATCGCCGATGCCCGGCGCGTAGAGCTTCCCGTCCTCCTCCCGCATGGGCAGGTCCTCCATGTCCGGGAAAACGATGTCTGTATGGGCGGCGAAGGCTACGATGTCCTCATGGTCCTCACAGCCAATTTTACAGATGACATTTTTGGCCTTGTCAATGGTTACATCCACAGCCCCCTGCGTCAACAGCCAGTCCCGGCAGAATACCGCCCGCAGATCCTCGTGACGGGTGGGCGCGGGGATTTTCCCCAGGGTGCGCAGCAGATCCAACGCTTCCTCGCTGCACGCGGCAGCATATTCTCCGGCAACCGCCTTAATCCGTTGATCCATTCCCATTTTCCTCCCAATCTATAAGTCGATATAGCCCACGCCGTCCTGTATGCGGATGTCTGTACCAAAGGGCTTGCTGAGCTGGGCCAGATAGCGCAGCGTTTCATCGTCCTGGGTCAGAACCGGCGTACCCCGGAAAGTCCTGGACGCGCGCATCCCCAGGGAAATGGGGTAGAGCTGTACGCCGGTAATCCGCCGCCCGTCCATAGCCCACGCCGCCATGACGGAACGCCAGATGTTCTTCTGCGTGGGATAACCGGCGGTACCGTTTTTGCTTCGCTTGTCCATGTATTCGCCCACATGGGTGTCGACGGGCATTTTCTTGTTGTCATAAGCCTCGTAGGGCTGGAGAGATACCGTTTCACTCTGGAAAATGAAGTTGCCCAGGCTGTAGAGAATCAGACCGCCGTGGTACAGCTCAATCCCCCGCAGCTCATGGGGGCCGTGGCCGAGGACCGCGGCGGCCCCGGCGTCAATGCAGCGCTTGGCTGCTTTCTCCAGATAACCCGGCGGGGTGGACAGGTCGTCATAGTCCGTCTCGTGGGCGTGGATGCTCACCAATACCACATCGGCCTGCCGCCTGGCCTCCTGGATTTCCCGTTCCAGACGGACCATGTCCCGCTCCTGGGGGACCGTTTCCACCCAGCATTTGTCGTCCAGGGCAAAGTTGTAGGTTCCAAAGTTGGCGATGCCCTCCGGCTTCGGGCTGACGTAGCCCATCTGGATGCCATAGTCCTCATAGGCGTTGACATAGGTGAGCTGTGCCAGCTCCTGCACCTGGCGGAAGCGGTCCGCAGTCACATGGTAGGTCGTGGCAAAGCGCAGAGGATTGAGTCCAGGACGGCCTGGAGCTTCGCCGGACTGCCCCCCGGCCATGCTGGCAATATGGAAGGTAGAACAGGCGCTGACCAGAGCCACGCGGCCCTTTCGGGTCTCCAGATAACAGGGGCGGGATGCCTCGGCCAGATTGCCGCCCGTGCCGGAAAACGCCATATCCCGCTCCCGCAGGTGGCGGATGGTCGCCAGCGCGCCCCCCTCCCCGTAGTCCCCGGTGTGGTTGTTAGCGGTGGTGAACAGATTGAAGCCGTACCGTTTCATATCGTCCAGACACCGGGGAGCCGCCATAGCCCAGGTGCCTCCGCTGACGGCGGCGGGGGTACCCTCCAAATCATGATAGGTCATCTCCAGGTTGGAGAATTTTACATCGTGCCGTCCAATCACCTCCTGCAGCTCCTCCAGCCCCGGATATCCGTCCGCCGGGATGCGGCGGGTGGTGAAGGCGTCGCCGGTGGCAATAAAAGTCATTTCATTCATCGGTTTCTCCTCCATTCAGTCAGAATACGGGGTAGATTGTCATAATCCAGCCCACAGCGACAATGGTAATGATAACCGCCGGGACCGCACCCATTTTCACCAGGTCCTTCATCTTATAGTTGCCCGCACCCATCATAACCGGAACTGCGGCGGTGGCCAGAGGGGAGAAGAAAGCGGTCATGGAGGCGATCATACACAGCATGATGGGGCCAATCGGGTTGGCTCCCATGGATTTGCAGATCATGATGTACAGGGGGACAAAGATGGAGTAAATACCCAGATTGAGCATAAATTGCGTGAGGATAAAAGGAACCAGGAAGAACAGCAGACCAGCCAGATAGTTGTTGTTCAGGCCCAGGATGATGGCGGAGAGCTTATCGCCGATGAGGTCCGCCGCGCCGGTGGCGGAGAGCGCGTTGCCGATGCCCAGCGCACCCACATACAACAGTACCATGCTCAGGTTCATATTTTCAATGGCTTCCTTCTTGCTCAGTACGCCGGTGGCTGCAATGACCAGTGCGCCCATAAGGGCCACCTGCCAGGTGGTCAGGCCCAGCTTGGAGGCAAAGATCAGCCCCAGAAGGACCAAAACAAAGGTGATATAGCCGATGACTTCCCGGACGGGGTCCAGCGGCTCCGCCTGCTTGGGACTGGCGGGACCCGTCCCCCCGCTGCCGGACTGAACGTCGGGGGCGAATTTCGGGATGAGGAAAATTGCCATCAGGACAATTGCAATCATCACGGGGAACTTGGCCTTGGTGATGTCAATGATGCCCATGTTGTATTCCGTGTACTCGTAAGCCTCCAGGAATCCCTGAATCCGGGCCATCTCCTGAATAGCGGAGCTGAGAGGCAGGGTAATCACAGTGCCGATGGCGGTAATGCCCAGGGAGAACATCATCCTGGAGGGATTCACGTTCATCTCCCGGCAAGCGGCCTGGGCCATGGGGAACACGATGCAGAAGCACACCACCGCGCTGGGGATGAACTGGGACAGAATGCAGGTGAGCAGGACATAGCCTGCCAGGACTTTGGTAAAGGACCCCTTGCTGACGCGGCAGATGTATCCGGAAATTTTATTGACCATCTGGGTTCGGTTCAGGCCCGCCGCAACAATGAACATGCTGGCCATCAGTATGGCGCTGCCGTTGGAGAACCCGGCCAGAGCTGTAGCTGGCTCCAGACAGCCAGTGAGGACCATGACCATCATGCTGATCAGAGAGATCACGGTAATGGATACATAGCTGCTGCCCACGGCAAAGCCGATGAGGGTCAGGATAAAAAGAATCAGGCATAGCGTCATTTGTGACATAGTATTTCTCCTCCTGAATTGTCATTTGATTCGATCTGTTTACCATACCTCCGGTTTGCACTCCGGCGGCAGGGGACACACATATTCCCTCCCATCCAGAGTCTCCAGAAGCTCTGCCTTTGCCCGCCGCACAAGACCGGGGTCTGTGAGGAAGTCATAGCCTACGCAGGAGAGCACCTTTGCCGCGTGGAGCATACCCTTGTGGGCAATACTGGACTTGCCCTGCGCCGCAGCCTGCCAGGAGTGGGGCGGCGTACCGGCGGCCCATGTTGTGCCGTAGAAATAGGCGGCGGGGACCTTCCAGCTCACGTCCCCCAGGTCCGCAGAACCCTTCATAGCCACATGTTTGTTGTTCTCAGCCATAGCGGTGTAGATGGGCTGGGCCAGCTGTTCCCGTGCCAGCCTGCGTCCAAAGAACGCAGCCGCGCCGTTCTCCAGCCCCTCCCGGTCCTCCTCCAGCAGCGTCTCTTTGAACTGCTGGGCAAAATCCAGCTCCTCCTGGGTATATTGGACAGGGGGCAGCTGGGCAAAGTATTTTTCCATCTGACGGCAGATGACAGTATTTGAGATCATATTGGCGTAGGAGGCCACCTGCTTGACCTCCACCGCAGTTTCCGTCATCAGAGCCGCACCCTGGGCAATTTTGACAATCCGGTCATACAAATGCTTCACCTGCCCCAACTCCGGGGCGCGGATGGCATAGAGGACCTGGGCTTGCCGTTGGACTACATTGGGTGCGTTCCCGCCGGTGTCTGTGACAGCGTAGTGGACCCGCGCCTCGTCGATCATATGCTCCCGCATATAGTTCACGCCCACGTTCATCAGCTCCACCGCGTCCAGGGCCGACCGCCCCAGATGGGGGGCGCTGGCGGCGTGGGCGGCAGTACCGTGGAAGGTAAAGAAAACCCGAAAGTTAGCGTTGGAACTGCCATAGACAACCTGGTTGTAGGCAAAGGGGTGCCAGTACAGAGCAATGTCACAGTCGTCAAACAGCCCGTCCCGCACCAGAAACGCTTTCCCGCCCGCATTTTCTTCGGCAGGACAGCCGTAGTAGCGGACAGTACCGGGCAATCCCTCCCGCTCCATACACGCCTTTAACGCCGCAGCAGCGGCCAGACAGCCGGTTCCCAGCAGATTGTGGCCGCAGCCGTGACCATAGGGCTGCTCCGGCAGCGGCTCCCGCCGGGGGACGCCGGCCTGTTGGGACAGTCCGGCCAGAGCGTCGTATTCGCCGCAGAACGCAAGCGTCGGCTTACCCTCGCCATATTCCGCAATAAAGGCAGTCTCCTCCCCGGCCAGGTCTGCCCGTATGCGGAACCCCAGCGCGGCCAGATAAGCCTGCTGCTGTGCCGCGGACTTGTGTTCCTGGAAACGGTGCTCCGCATACTCCCAGATGGCGTCGCTCATCTCCATATAGTCCCTGCTGTGCTGGTCCAGATAGTCTGTGATAAAAGAAATCTGATTCATATACACCCTCCTTTTTGCATAAATTGAGCTGTTTTTATTCGCTCTTGCTTGTCGATATTGTACACTTGACTTTTTCCGGCGGCAAATATATAATTTCGATTTATATAGATAAATAGTGTATATAGGCAGAACGGAACGGGGGATAGATTGTGAAGATTGAACAATTTTTTTATGCGGTGGAAATCGCGGATACCGGCTCTTTCAGCCAGGCTGCACGGAATCTCTATGTTTCTCAGCCGAATCTCAGCCACGCCATCAAACAAATCGAGCGGGAACTGGGCTTCCCTCTGTTCATCCGCTCCGCCACTGGCGTCATCCCCACAGCGGAAGGAAGCGCCGTTATTGATCACTTCCGTATTATCAAGCGGGAATATGAACAGGTGGCGCAATTCCTCCACACCCCGGACTATCCCGTCCGGCTGTCTCTGCGGGTGGCTACTCTCAACAGCAATTGGACCACGCAGGTCTTTGCTAATTTTGTGAGGCGTTATGAGGGCATCCCCCTTAATTTCTCCTTTAGAAACTACGCCTATTTGAGCGATTTGCTTCCACTGGTGGAGAGCTGTCAGGTCGATTTTGCTGTAATTGGTACAGTTTCTACCTATTTGAAGAACATTCAGCGGCGGTTGAATGACCACGCCATCGACTACTATCCCATCTGCGACGCACCAATCTGTGCAGTAATCGGCAAGCAGAATCCGCTGTATGACCGGACAGATTCTCTCTCTATGGGGGAGCTGTACCCCTTCACCGTGGTAGAGTACGGCAGTGCAGCCGAGGACCCCGGCCACTGTCTGCCCCACGTCCTCGGCCTGGGGAACCGGGTCAATGGGGAGGTGAAGGTCAATTACAGCAACCTGTTTTACAGCATCATACAAAATACATCGGCGGTGGGCCTGATTGCCGACCTGCCGGAGGCGTTTCAGAGCAGAAAGTCCTGGCCGGATATCCGCCTGCTGCGGCTGGCGGACTGCAATGTCTCCGCACAGTACGGGTATATCAAATCCCGCCGTCTGCCGCTGACAGATATTGCGGCAGAACTGCTGGAAACATTTCAGCATCTTTTTTGAGGGGCGGTTATGGCTATCCATAAACAAAATATATAGCCCCCTGTGCCGCAGCTGGAGGTCTGGGGGCGCCCGTAAAAACTTTGTTGTTTCGTACAGAATTGTCTCCTTGCATTTGGATGGTATGACGAGGGGGACTCCATCTACAAATTTTCTGCCTGAGCGGAGGTGCGGTCAGACCCGATAGAGAAGGAGGATACCGGTGAAAAACCGGTACCCTCCCTTTTGGTCTGTATTCACGTAGCAGCCGGCGCGGCCATTCCGCCGCTCTCCAATTCTTTGTCCTGCGCTGGCCCGGATATGTACAGTTTCCTCACGTTCTCGCTGAGCCTGGATGAGAGCCTGTCTGACGTATTGATTGCATCCTCCGTGGCGTTGAACAGCGTCAGGTACATTTTTTGTAGTCTACCATACCTCTCCTTCCATACGGCTTCTGCCGTAGGGGCACAAAATCTCGCCGGGGCAGCCCCGGACGGGAGCGGGCTTTTGCGCCCGCGTCCCGCCGGACCGGTTCCCGCCGAGACAAACAAAAAGCGGTGCAGGATATAATTACCCCCACACCGCATATGTACAGACACAAACCCCGTATTGTAAAACAAACAGTCCTCCGTAGTAGGAGATGAGAGAAATAGCTATTGAAAAACGGCGGAAAGACTGATATAATAGGGGCTGGCATAGCAATTGTGTAGGAGCCGTATTCTCCTGCATAGGGACATGGGGGACTGGCATCTCCCATGTCCTGCCTTATTATTTGTCTCGCTGCTGTTATCATACCACGTTTTCCTCGCGTTGACAAATATTTTCTTTTTTTTGAAACAAATTATTTCTATTGGGAACAGCCCCTCAGTCACGCTTCGCGTGCCAGCTCCCCTTTCAGGGGAGGGGGACCGCTTGCGGTGGAGGGGTTCTCTGCCGCCGCACACCACGTCCATCCGCTCAGGTAGAAATTTTTTCAGTGTTCTGCAACGAAATGCCGGGCTGAACACATGTATACAGTAGGAGGAAGACGTAATGGATAATAGAATCCTGTTTCTGCTGAGCAAGGGCGTGTCCCATACAGGCACAAAATTGTTTACCTTCTCCCTGAGCTGGTACATCCTGTCGGAGACAGGTTCCGGCCTGAACTTCAGCCTTTCGCTGCTGGTAAACTATCTGCCGGCCATCATCATGTCCGCGTTTGCGGGATATATCAGCGACCGTACCAGCCAGCCGAACCGGCTCCTGGTTCTGTGCGATCTGGCGAGCGCCGCCGTCTGTGTCCTCCCCCCTCTGCATATGGGACTGGCCTCTGTTTACACAGTTATTTTTCTGCTGTCCATGATCTCCGCCATATTCAACAACACGATTGACACCCACCTGCCCCGCCTAGAGGGAATCAATGGCGGGGAAGACCTGAAAAAGCTGACCTCAATGGCGCAGTTTATCACATCCGGCGTCAATATCGCCGCACCCTCCCTCGGCGGATTCCTGGTCAAAACGCTCCCCATTCAAATGTTTGCGGTCATCAATATTGTCTCCTTTCTGCTGTCCGCCTTTGGGGAGGTGTTTCTGTGCTACAGACCCCGCCCGATGCAGGAAAAGGCGGCGCAGGGGACGAATCCCGGCTCTATCCCGGCCTATATCTTCCGGGATAAAAAGCTGCGCACCTTTATGATTGGCGACAGTCTGGGGAATTTTTGCTTCAGCGCAGGCTTCAACGTTGCTTTTCCTCTGATCGTCACTGTGACGCTGGGGATTTCCTCCAGCGGTTACGGACTGATTACCAGCAGTACGGCGGTGGGTTCCGTGCTGTGCGCGCTGGCACGGACAAAGCGTCCCTGCAGAGCAGAGTTCCAGTACCCGTATACCAAAACCGGCGGACTGGGCGTGCTGATGCTGCTGCTGGCCCTGATTGCCCGGTTTCCGTATCACCCCGTTTGGACGGCGGCGGTACTCTGCGCCATAAATTTTTCTGTCGGATGGCTGGCAGTAGACATCAATATCCAGACCAAGACGACCATGCAAATTTATGTGGACAGCAGGTATCTTGGAAAGATTCTGGGCTTTTCCACGTCTATTTCCTACATTTTGATTCCTCTGTCCCTGGCGTTTGGGGGAACCGCTTCAGAAATCTGGCCCTCCTATCTCCTGTCCGCCGGAGCCGGCGCACTGCTGCTTGCCGCCCTCGGTCTTCTGAGACTGTCGGAGCTGCGCGGCGTACATACCAATTGCTGACATTTTAGAAAAAAGAGGTAATCCGCATGAACAAAATGTTATTGCCGGGCGAATATACGCCGGCGTCCGTCAGGGGCGGAGCCGTCCAGGGCTCCGCAGAGGACAACAACTGGAGAATCGTCTATATGGCGGAGGTAAAGGAGCTGGCAAAGAAAGATTTTGCTGCCGGTATCCGTATGGGGGAGGCTTACCGCGCTATGGAACAGGACGCGATGACCGCCCATATTTCTCCCGGCAGAGAGATGATTCTCGCACAGACAGAGGACTCTCTCTGGAAGGCGTCCGGCCAGACCGGCGATACGCTGGAGCTGCCTGGGGGCTTTCGGGCCGAACTCTCCGGCGGAACGGTCCCCACTGCCGAGGTCTATGACCCGAACGGCGAGTGTATTGCATCCTACAGCAGTCTGAGCGGCTGGACAGAGCATCAGACCATTGCCGAGCGGGAATTCTGGCGGGAATCACGGGATACCTACCTTGCCGCATGGAACGTGGCTATGTCCGCCAGTAAGCCGAAAGCTGTCAAAAAATCGCATATGGACGTTACGGCGTAGACGGTAGGGGAGAAACGCCGCTTTTTATCCGCCCTTCTTTTTCCTCCCCAGACGCAGCCCGTTTCTCCACGCCTCCGCCGCATGAGCGGCGCATCTCCACGCCGCCGCCCGCTCCTCCTCGGTCAGCTTGTGCTGGCTGAACTTCGCTTTTCGGCCCAGCTCCTCCAGCTCCGGCTCCTCCGGACCGCCGTGCTTCAAAAACCGCTGATAGCGCAGATAGGCGTAAATCACGGACCGGTTGGTGTCCGGATGCTCCCGCCGGCGTTTCCCCACCAGCCGCGCCAGCCGGTACGCGGCAAATGGTACGGACAGCGCAAATAGCGCCGCCGCCGTTTTCCAAAGCCAGCTGTAGTCCCTCTGCTTCTCCGGCGTGTCCCCGCCGCCGGCAGTCGATTCTTTTTCTGTCTGTTCCGATGTTTCCGGCTTGCTGTTGTCCAGCTCCTCCTCTTCCTCCGGCAGTTCTTCCTCCGGTAGCTGGGGAGGAGTTTCTGTCTGCAAAATTTCCGGCGCGGCCATATCCGCCCGCTCCCCCTGACGGCCTGGGGTCATCTCTACGGGATACCAGCCATAGCCGTCCAGATAGATTTCCACCCAGGCGTGGGCGTCGCTGTCCCGCACGTCGGACACCTCCCCCTCCCCGATCCAGGGGGCATAGCCCTCCACATACCGGGCGGGGATGCCCGCAAGCCGCAGCAGCAGCGTCCCGGCGGTGGCGAAGTGGACGCAGTAGCCCCGGCCCTCCTCCAGAAAGTGGGTGACAAAATCCTCCCCCGGCTCCATGGGGGAAACGTTCAGGTCATAAACCGCCGCCTGCTCCAGCCGCTTTGCCGTGCACATGGCCTGGAATGCGCGTTCCTGATACTTCGGTTCCAGTTCGGAAGGCCAGAAATTCTCTGCCGAGAGAGCCAGCTGATTCAGCTGGGTCAGAGCCTGCCGCGCCGCCTCCGGCACGTCCAGATACCGGCTGTAAACAAACTCCCTATACCGCTTCTCCCACGACGCCACACCTGAGGTCAAAGGGATGTATGTGTCGTCCATCGGTCCGCCGGGGATGTACGCGACCTGATATTCGTCCATGCGCCGCTGTGCGCCGCTGTCGAGGACGGTGCGCGCCAGTTCGTCGGGAAAGTCAAGAAACCGATACGGCGTATAGGCGTTCTTCCCCCCGCCCCGCACGTGCTTGATGGTCAGCGTTTCCGACAGCGCCTCGTCCGGCGCAGTCCGCGCAGGAAACGTCTCCGGCGCATATGGAAGTTCTCCGTATTCGCTCTCATGCAGGGGTTCCCAGCTGCTGCCGGTGTAGACCCCGGAGGACCCGCCCCGCAGGTAGACCCTGCCCTGCTTTCCGCCGATGATCTGGAGCACAGTCTGACGGGAGTACCGCCGCGGTCCGGCCTGGGTCAAATCCACCTGGCCGTCGATGCTGCCGCCGTTAGCTGGTGCGGATACGCCAAAATCCAGATTCCAGATACTGCCGCCGTCCCCACCGTTCCAGAACGCAGTAAAGCCCCGGTTTACAGTCTCAACAACCTGGTTGCGGGCATGGGTGGCCCACTCCGGCCTCTCGTACCCCTCCTGTGGCATCAGGGCCAAAAGCAGCAGCAGCATCGCCGTCATACCCCCCAGGCTCAGCCAGAGCCCTTTTCCCAGACTGGCCTGGTCCCTGCGGTTGTAGAGGCTGGTCAGCAGCAGGGTCCCCCACCCGGCAGTCTCCGCCAGCAGGGGGAGCAGGTCCGGCAGTGTGCCGGCCATCATTGCAGACAGCAGCGGCGTCACCACCAACACTGCCGGCAAGTGCCAGCACCGCTCCCGCACCGCCAGCCAGCCCAGCAAAAAGGACAGCGCGGCCAGCAGCAACAGCAGGGCGGGCATCACGGTCCCTCCGGAGTATTGCAGCTGCCGCAGAGCATTCTGGAACGCCTCGCCGCCGCCGGAGGCCGCCTCCCATAACACAGCCGCCGCCGGTTCCAGCCGCTCCCAGCCCCGCCAGACAGCCAGGGCGTCCAGACCCAGCAGGGCCAGTGCGCCCCAGCCGCCGTAGGGGACGGTCCAGAGGACTGCAAACAGTATGGAGCAGGCCGCGCACCCTGCCAGCAGCAGGGCGGTTTCGACCTCCAGGCTGTAGGCGGAGGCAAAGGAAAAGAACCCTCCCGCCAGCAGCAGGAACAGCAGGCAGATGTTCCCCAGCAGCAGCGGCAGGGCGGATTTTATAGTTCTGGACATGGGGATTCTCCTGTTCCTGTGATGTGGATTTGAAAGAAATCATCCCCGCCATTTCCCAAAGAGCCGGTCCGGATACCCTCCGGCGGCACAGGGTCCCGGAAAATGGCGGTGAGACAGCGGAGCCAGTCCTCCTCACAGCCCACGGCGTACTCCCGTACTGCGCCGGTCTTCGGCTCCAGCCAGCGCACCGCGTGGGGCTGCTCCCGCTTCAGCAGAGCGCGGCTGCAGCCTGCCAGCCGGTCCAGGACACGGTCTAAGGTGTCCGGGTCTCCGAAGTGGTCAAAGGTGAGGATGGGCAGGGGACGCTTTTCGGCCAGCAGCTCCCGCGTCACCAGCTCGTCCCGCTTGGCGGACATCTTCCAGTGAATACTCCGCAGCGCGTCCCCCTCCCGGTAGGGCCGCAGCTCGTAGTCCTCCCCGATTGCCGCCTTGCCCTTGGGGACGGGTACGGTATTGCCGCTGCTGCCGGGCAGGACCAGACGGCGCGGCTCCTCCGGCAGCGGAACGATGAGCAGCGTATCCGCCGGGAAGGACCGGAGGGGAAAGGCAAGCAATCCCAGACAGTCCCAGGCCCACAGGCGGCTGACGCTGCACTCCACCAGCCCGCAGTGGGAAGTCACCACATTCCAGGAGGCGGACACGCCGGGCGCAGCCCCCCGCAGGCTCACAGGAAAGCTGCTGCTTTCGCCGGTGAAAGCACAGCGCAGCCGGACCCGCCCGGTGACGCAGCTGACCGGCAGGCCGAAGCGGTTCCCGGCGGTAAGGGACCAGGAGGCGGGCATATTGCGGGGCGTCTGGTGTCCGGCGGCGGCAAGGCGCAGGCGCAGTCCCAGAATCCCCGGCAGACTCAGCAGGAGGCTGAGCAGGGGCAGCGTCAGCGTCAGGAAAAATATGTAGTGGAAGATCCAGCCCACATCAAACATCTGACCGGCAAGAGCGGTCAGCAGAGCGCACAGATAGACGGCCCGCCTGGCCCACAGCGTGAGCTTCATTGGACTTTAGGGGCCGGGGTGTTGTGGAGCGTCTCGGCAGAGATGGACTGGGGGGATGCCGCATCGCTCAGCCCTGGGGCCAGGAGCAGACGGTGGGCAATGGCGTCCGTCCAGATGCACTGCACATCCTCCGGGATGACGTAGTCTCTGCCCCGCAGGAACGCCACCGCCCGGCTGACGGACATGACCGCCAGAGCTGCCCGCGGGCTGGCTCCCTGCATCAGCTGGGGATGGTTCCGGGTGGCGTTGACCAGCTGGACTATATATTGCAGCACTGCCTCGCTGACATGGACCCGGCCCGCCTCCTCCCGCAGCAGCCGCAGCTGCTCCCGGCTGACCACCTGACACACGCCGTCCATTCCGCCGCCGTACTGCCGCCGTTTGAGCAGCTCCAGTTCCTCCGCCGGCGAGGGGTAGCCCATGGACAGCCGCAGCAGGAAGCGGTCCAGCTGGGAGTCCGGCAGCTTCTGGGTGCCGGACGCGCCCACGGGATTTTGAGTGGCAATGACCAGAAACGGGTCCGGGACCCGGTGGGAAACACCGTCCACCGTGACTTGACCCTCCTCCATGGCTTCCAGAAGGGCGGACTGTGTGCGGCTGGTGGCGCGGTTCAGCTCGTCGGCCAGAAAGAGATTGCAGAGCACTGCGCCGGGCTGGTACTCCATTTTCCCCGTGGCTTTGCTGAAGATGGAAAAGCCGGTGATGTCAGAGGGCATGACGTCGGGGGTGAACTGCATCCGGCTGAATTGGAGATTCAACGCCCGCGCAAAGGCCAGAGCCAGGGTGGTTTTTCCTACGCCGGGGATATCTTCCAGCAGAATATGTCCCTGGGCCAGAATCGCCGCCAGTACGCGGAACAGAATGGCGTCCTTGCCCACGATGACTTTTTTGACTTCCGCCACTACGTTGGCGGCCAGGTCTCGGTTGTTCATATGGTAGCGTCCTTTTCTGATGGGGATTGGAAATTTTTGGAATAACAGTATTTTTACAGGAGTAAAACATGCTTTATTATACTGCTGCACCGGGTGTTTTGTCAATTCCCCTCGTTGAAATCTTCCAACGCAATACGGCACAATAATATAAACAATTCCATGTTCATTGGCAAGAAGTTCATCATTGGCATCATGTTTCTGACAGTCGTTCCATACATCTTCAGCGAGGTCCGGTCCTTTTTCGATTACAGCATTGCACGCTCTTCCAAGGATTTACAAAAATCCCCTCTTGACAAAATCGGTCATTTGTTCTATATTATATGCAGAACGATTGTTTTGGAACAGGGGGGCTGCCGGTGGATATCATGGATAAGCTGACCATCCTGACGGACGCGGCAAAATACGATGCAGCTTGTACATCCAGCGGCGCACAGCGGGGCCACCGAAAGGGCGCCATTGGCAACACCTCCTCTTCCATCGCCGGATGCTGCCACACCTTTTCCGGGGACGGACGGTGCGTGACGCTGCTGAAAGTGCTGATGACCAACTGCTGCATCTACGACTGTAAATATTGTGTCAACCGCTGCTCCAACGATACCCGGCGGGCTGTATTCACGCCGGAGGAGCTGGCGGATCTGACCATCCAGTTCTACCGGCGCAATTATATCGAGGGCCTGTTTCTCTCCTCCGGCGTGCTGCAAAGTCCGGACTACACTACGGAGCGGATGATCCGCTGCCTGGACCTGCTGCGCAATCACCACCGGTTCAACGGCTATATCCACGCAAAAGCCATCCCCGGCGCTTCCCCGGAACTGGTCACGCGGCTGGGACTGCTGGCCGACCGGCTGAGCGTAAATATTGAGCTGCCTTCGGAGAACGGCCTGAAGACCCTGGCGCCGAACAAGACGCGGAAAGCGATTTTCCAGCCCATGGGGTTGATTGCCAGTACGCTGCAGGAGAATAAAGAGGATCTGGTCAAGTATCGCCATACGCCCCGGTTTGCCCCGGCGGGACAGAGCACGCAGATGATTATCGGTGCGACGCCGGACTCCGACCGTCATATTCTGTCGCTGTCCCAGGCATTGTACGATCAGTACCGGCTGCGGCGGGTCTTTTTCTCCGCCTATGTGCCGGTTGTGGAGAACACGCTCCTGCCCTCCATCGACACCAAGCCGCCCCTGCTGCGGGAGCACCGGCTGTATCAGGCGGACTGGCTGCTGCGGTTCTACGGCTTCCGGGCCGAGGAGCTGCTGGACGAGGACAACCCCAATTTTAACCCCCTGGTTGACCCCAAGTGCAGCTGGGCGCTGCGCCATCCAGAATTCTTTCCGGTGGAGGTAAACACGGCGGACCGCGATTCGCTGCTGCGGGTACCGGGAATAGGGGTGACGTCGGTGCGGCGGATTCTGTACGCCCGCCGGGCCAGGAAGCTGGAGCATGAGGATTTGCGCCGGATTGGCGTGGTGATGAAGCGGGCCCAGTATTTTATTACCTGCAAGGGCAGAATCCTGGACGGCCTGCGCATGGGGCAGGACAGCATCCTGCGGAATTTGATTGCGGCGGAGCGGACCGCTCTGCCCCAGCCGGAGATGGAGCAGCTGTCGCTGTTTTGACAGGAGGCGTGAAAAGACAATGCGAATGCCCAGTGTGATTTTCCGCTACGACGGGAGCTTTGAAGGCTTTCTCTGCTGTGTGTTTGACAGCTATGTATATAAGGAGTATCCCGCCCAGTTTCAGGACGAGGCCCATCTGGAACACTCCCTCTTTCCCGCCCGCTGGGTGGGGACCGACGCCCGCCATGCGCAGCGGATTCTGGTCAGCCTGGAAAAGATCGACCCCTACGCAAAGGAGCTGGTCGTCAAGGGCTTTCTCACCTGCGTGCCGGACCGTGAAAAGATCCTCTATCAGTTTATCCGCGCCCTCTACGACATCGGGCAGCCCTTTCTGCGCCAGCTCAGCGACGAGGCGGTGCTGCCGCTGCTCAAGGCCGTCCGCCACCTGGACGGCGAGGTCCATCTGCTCAAGGGCTTCGTCCGCTTCTCCGAATTCGAGGGTATGCTGGCCGGGGAAATCCGTCCGAAAAACCGGGTTCTCCCCCTGCTGCGCTTCCACTTCTGCGACCGGATGTACAACGAGACGTTTCTCCTCTACGACCGCACCCACCGGGAGGCCCTGGTCCACAAGCCCGGACAGTGGGCGATTCTGCCGCTGGACAGCTTTCAGATGGCCGCCCCCTCCGCCGCCGAGGCCCAGTACCGCCGGCTCTGGAAGCGATTCTATGACACCATTGAGATTAAAGAGCGTCACAATCCCCGCCAACGCCGGACCAATATGCCCCAGCGTTACTGGTCCGCCATGACCGAGTTTCAGGACGAGTCCTATTTTACCGCCGGGACGGAGACGCTCCCGGAAAAAAGAAAAAAACCGGACTTATTCTGTGAAAGATAATCGGTTCTGTCAAACAAAGCCGGACATTGGCATACAGGATTTGTCTACTCATGCAAAATTGAAAAAATCTGCAAATCATCATTGACAATTCGACACAAAACATATATAGTATCCTTGCCTGCTTCCCTGTGGGAAAACGCTTCAGGGAAAGCAGGTCATTTTACTATGTTGGAGCATGTTTCCGGCTCCGGCAAAAAATTTTGGAAAAAGGACGGGGGAGGATAATGTCCAAAGAGTTGATTCGCCTTGTAGATTGCTGCATGGCGTTTGACGGCGAGCTAGTTCTCGATCACATCAATCTATATTTTAATGACAGTGAATTCCTCACGCTGCTCGGACCCAGTGGCTGCGGCAAGACCACCACCTTGCGCATCATTGGCGGCTTTATTATGCCCACTTCTGGCGAAGTGCTGTTCGACGGTGTGAGGATGAATGATATTCCGCCGCATTTGCGGCAGGTGAATACTGTCTTCCAGCGGTATGCCCTGTTTCCGCACCTCAATGTGTTTGAAAACGTGGCCTTCGGACTGCGGATTCCCAAGACCGTGGAGGAGGGCGGCAGAAAGAAAAAAGTCAAAATTCCAGAGGATGAAATCCGGCAGCGGGTGTTGGAGATGCTGGAGGTTGTGAGCTTGAAGGGCTTCGAGCACCGGCGGGTGACGGAGCTGTCCGGCGGACAGCAGCAGCGGGTGGCTATTGCCCGCGCGCTGGTGAACCGCCCCAAGGTCCTGCTTCTGGACGAACCTCTGGGCGCGTTGGACCTGCGTCTGCGCAAGGATATGCAGAGCGAACTGAAACGCATCCAGCAGCAGCTGGGAATCACCTTCATCTATGTGACCCACGACCAGGAGGAGGCTCTGGCTATGAGCGACACCATCGTGGTCATGGATCAGGGGAAGATTCAGCAGATCGGTACGCCGGAGGACATCTATAACGAGCCGAAGAACGCCTTTGTGGCGGATTTCATCGGCGAGAGCAATATTCTGGACGGCATTATGCATGAGGACTACGTGGTGGAATTCTTCAACCGGAAATTCAAGTGTCTGGACAAGGGCTTTGCGCCCAAAGAGCCGGTGGACGTGGTCATCCGGCCTGAGGACATTGATATCGTGCCGGTGGAGAGCGGTCAGCTGAAGGGGACGGTCACGTCCGTCACCTTCAAGGGCGTCCACTATGACACCATCGTGGATTTCAAGGGCTTCAAGTGGCTGATTCAAACCACGGATTACCACCCCGAAGGGGAGGCAATCGGCATTATCCTGAACCCGGACGACATCCATATCATGCACAAGAGCCAGTATTCCGGCATGTTCGGCGACTACAGCTCCTATTCGGAGGAATACGACGAAATGGATGTGTTCGAGCCGGAGGAGGAGGGCGGACATGGGGAATAAACGGGCCGCCTTTGCTGTACCTTATGTGGGGTGGCTGGCCCTGTTCGTGCTGGCCCCCATTGTGATGGTGGTGATTTACGCCTTTTCCGCGGCGGACGGCGGGTTTACATTGGAGAATTTTTCCCGCATGGAGACCTATGCAGTGGTGTTCACCCGGTCCTTTAAGCTGGCCATAATCGCCACCGTCATCTGCCTGCTTATCGGCTATCCCGTAGCCTACATGATCTCGCGGGAGACCGCGCGGTTTCAGCGGATTGCCATGATGCTGGTCATGCTGCCCATGTGGATGAACTTCCTGCTGCGGACCTACGCCTGGATGTCCATTCTGGAAAATACCGGGCTGCTCAACCGCTTTTTTGAAGCAATCGGCCTTTTTCAGCTCATTAACAGTATCTTCGGAACAAATATTGAATATTTCCGCATGATTAACACCCAGGGCGCGGTGGTGCTGGGCATGGTATACAACTACCTGCCGTTCATGATTCTGCCCATCTATTCCGTCATTGAGAAGCTGGACGTAAGTCTGATCGAAGCGGCCAGGGACCTGGGGGCCAATTCTGCGGGCGTGTTCCGGAAGGTCATTTTCCCCCTGAGTCTGCCGGGTGTGCTGTCCGGGGTGACGATGGTGTTTGTACCGTCGGTGTCCACCTTCGCCATCTCCAAGCTGCTGGGCGGCAACAATGAGCTGCTGCTGGGGGACCTTATTGAGCAGCAGTTTCTTGGCACGGCCTACAATCCCTACCTGGGGTCCGCAATTGCGCTGGTGATGATGGTGATTGTCGTGGTCTGCATGGCGGTGATGAACTTCTTCGGCGAGGGTGAGGAACAGGCGGTGATGCTGTGATGACGAAAAAAACGTCCAAGCTGAACCAGTTTTTCATGGCGTTGGTGTTTCTGTTTCTGTACGCGCCTATTTTTGTACTGATTGCCTTCTCGTTCAACGACTCCAAGAGCCGCACCGTCTGGCAGGGCTTCACCCTGGACTGGTATGTGGAGCTGTTCCGGGACAGAGAGATTACCAGCGCCATCGGGACTACCCTCCTGGTCTCCCTGCTGGCTACCGCCATTGCCACTGTAGTTGGCACCCTGGCGGCGGTGGGCTTCTTCAACATGAAGAAGCGGATTCGAAGACCGCTGATGACCGTCAACAACATCCCCATGACCAATGCGGATATTGTCACCGGCGTGAGCCTTTGTCTGCTGTTTGTGGCATTTTTCGGCGTGTGGAAAGACTTTGCCGGCTGGCTGAACTCCATGGGCTTCCAGCTGCCCACCCGGCTGCACATGGGTTTTGCTACGCTGCTGATTGCGCACCTGACCTTCGACATCCCCTATGTAATCCTGTCCGTCATGCCGAAGCTGCGGCAGATGGACAAGAATCTCATCAACGCAGCCCAAGACTTGGGCTGCACATGGATGCAGGCGTTCTGGAAAGTGGTGCTGCCGGAGATCCGGCAGGGGATTGTATCCGGCGCGCTGATTGCGTTTACCATGAGCGTGGATGATTTCGTCATCTCCTACTTCACCGCCGGGGCCACCACCTCTACACTGGCTATGGTGGTCTACGGTATGACAAAGCGGCGTATCAGCCCGAAAATCAACGCGGTGTCCTCGCTGCTGTTTGTCGTTGTTCTCACACTGCTCGTCATTGTCAATGTCCGAGAGGCAAAGCAGGAGCAGAAAAAATAACTTTTCACTTTGGGAGGTACTACACGAAAATGAAAAAATTATTTGTCCTTATCCTCGCGCTGGCTCTGACCCTCACCGCCTGTTCCTCCGGCGGCGGGAACGAAGACCGGGTGGTCAACGTCTGCGGCTGGGGGGAGAACATTGACCCTGACCTGATCGAGCAGTTCCAGAAGGAAACCGGCATCACGGTGAACTATCAGACGGCGGAGAGCAACGAGACTATGTACGCCATCATCAAACAGGGCGGCAGCGACTACGACGTCATCGTTCCCTCCGATTATATGATTGGTCAGATGATTGCGGAGGATATGCTGGCGGAGCTGGATTTCAGTCTGATCCCCAACTATGAGAAGATCGACAGCCAGTACAAAAACCTGTCCTTTGACCCGGACAACAAGTATTCCGTCCCCTATACCTGGGGTACTCTGGGAATCATTTATAACCCGACTTTGGTTGGCGGCGAGATCGACAGCTGGTCGGCCCTCTTTGACACGAAGTACGCCGGACAGGTGGGCATGATCGGTAATCCGCGGGATGCCATCGGCGCGGCTCTGCTGTACCTGGGCTACTCCGTCAATACAACGGATGAGGCTGAGATTCGCGAGGCGTACAAGCTCATCGCAGATGCACGGGATGCAGGCGTCTATCAGGGCTTCTTTATGGATGAGCTGTATGATAAGATGGAGGCCGGAGAGACGGCCATCTGCACCTATTATGCCGGAGATTTCCTCTCCATGCACAGCAATAACAGCGACCTGCAGTTTGTCGTGCCGAAGGAGGGCAGCAACTGGTTTGTGGACGCCATGTGCGTGCTGAAGGACGCGGAACACAAGACGGAGGCTATGGAGTGGATCAACTTCATCTGCTCCACGGAGGCCTGTCTGGCCAATATGGACTATATCTGGTATGCATCCCCTAACGCCGAGGCGTTGGAGAAGTACCCGGCCTACTATGAGGAAAACAACGGCGAGTCTCTGGACGAGGAGCTGTTCCAGGTCATGGCCGCGCCGAAAGAGGTGCTGGAGAACTGCGAGGCATATTTGAACCTCCCCAGCGAGACACTCCAGCTGTATACGGATTTGTGGGTGGACCTGCGCATCTGAGAAACGATGGATACAGGGAGCGGTCATTAAAGCGTGGCCGCTCCCTTTTGTGCTTGACGAAACGAACAATTGATAGTATCCTATAGGCGTACTAACAATTGTTCGCTGGAGCGTGAGAGGGTATGGACACAAAAGATTGCATCTTAGAAAAGGCGTTGGAACTGTTTTCACAGAGCGGATACCACGGCGTTTCGGTCCGGGATATCGCCAGGGCGGTGGGCATACGGGAAAGCTCTCTGTACAACCACTTTGTCAATAAGCAGGACATCTTCGATACCATCGTAGACGTGTGCTTCCGGCGGACGGAGGACTATTTCAAAACCCATGCCCTTCCCTTTTCGGAGGAAGATGACCTGTCACTGTATTACGGCGTTGGCCCGGACCGGCTCCAGGAGCTGATTGAGCTGACCTTCCGCTATTTTTTCGAGGATGCCTGGAATGTCCGTTTCCGCCGCCTGCTGCTCATCAGCCAATATCGGGATGAACGCTGCCGCGCCATCTACCGCCAGCTCTACCGGGATTACTGCGTAGAGTTCCAGAAGCATTTGTTTCAGCATCTGATGGATTCCGGCGAGCTGCGGCGGGAGGACCCGGAGGCGGTGGCAATTGAGTTTTACAGCCCGATCTATCTGCTGCTCCACACCTGCGACAGTCTGGAGGAAGCCCGGCCAGCGATCCGGGGCCATGTAGAACAGTTTCTCAAAAATTATCGAAGGGGGCACATGGCATGACGCATACTGTCATTATATATTGCAGCAAAACCGGCTTTTCCCAACGCTACGCCCAGTGGCTGGCGGAGGACACCGGGGCGGAGATTCTGCCCTACCAAAAACGGGGTGCGCTCCGTCTGGAAGCGTTTGACACAATCATTCTGGTTGGCGGATTGTACGCCGGAACCATGCGCGGCCTGCCGTGGCTGAAAAAGCAGCAGCTTGCCGGGAAGCGCGCCGCTGCAGTAGCGGTAGGCGCGTCCCCGGCGGACAGTCCGGAGCTGGCACAGACCATGGGAAAGCTGTTTGCCGGTCAGACGCAAATCCGCAGCTTTTATTGCCGGGGCGGCTTGGATTATGCACGCATGGGCGCAGTGGACCGGGCCATGATGGCTGGAATGCGGGCTATGCTGCGCAGGCAGGGACAGGAGGAAGCCCTGCGGCTGGTGTCGGTCTCCTTCGACGCCGTCCGGCGGGAAAATCTGGCGGAAATTGAGCGCTGGCTGAAGGAATGCAGCGGTGAATGAAAAGATGCCTCCGACGCTGAATCTGCGCCGGAGGCTGTTTTATTTATTCTTCAGAATTACAGAGACAGGAATTACTGCGCTTTTTTCAGCGCGTTCACCTCAATGCGCAGGAGTTTAATGGAATCCTTCATCATAGCCACATCATCCTCCAAGGCTTCCACACGGCTTTTTTCAGCCAGCCCGCGCATATTTTCCATAATGACACTGTGTCCCTCATACAGCAAGTTGAATTTGCGGGGGACCTCGGTCTCCAGAAGAACCGCGGACTTCAAGGAACGCTCGTCAAGCTTTTTCAGCATTGCAGTGTGTTCATCCAGCGTCGCCTGCATCGCCGTTTGGGAGGCCTCCAGCTTGTCGATCCGGCCCTCCAGTTTATCCATCCGGCCTTCCAATTTATCCATCCGGCTTTCCAACCGATCCATCCGGTCCTCCAGCCTGCCGAGCCGGTCATTGATCTGACCGATCATTTCCCCCTGCTTTTCCAGCAGCTGTAAAATCTTTTCTTCGATATTCATGCGAACTCCTTCCAATCTCTGTCAATTGTCCAATACCTGCATAACAACTACAGAATAGCATAAAAGCAAAGCGAGTTCAACACATTTCGAGAAAGAATCTAATTTTTGTATGCCTGCACAACAGTCGGAGGACGCAAAGAAAAAAGCCGAACCGATTTCCCCCTCTGCCGCCCTCCCGGCGGCAAAAGCAGCTGGCTCATCCGCCTGGTTTACTCCAAATCTACATTGATATGATCCGTTCCATGGGCCTCGAACTCGCCCATGTACTGCTCCATCCGTTCCATTACCTCGTCATAGTTATCAATGGTAGCCCGCTCCGCGTCCAAATCCCGCAGGGCCAGCTCCTCAGCCAATATCTCAAAAAAGGTCACATCCTCATAGGCCATGATCGCCTCATGAATCCCGCCCTCCGCAAAAGCGCGGGATGGAATCGCCTCTCCGTCATACAGCTCTACCAGAGCCGCCATACCGTGGTCCAGACAGTGGGAAAATACGACGCTCTCCACCTGGTCATAGTCCCGAATCCGATCCTCCCCACGGGTGGAATTCAGTACCCAATTGCCTATGTATACCAAATCCAGCAGACGGCGGTATTGCTTTTCTGTCAGATGCAGCTCCATGATAAACCTCCTCCCGGCATGATGTCCGCATTATAATAATCAGTAGCTAGAGTATAACAGAATTCCACGAAAAATTCCACAGAAAATACAGGGCAAATAGACCAAAATTTTACTTGAGATTGGTGAAAGTTCATAGTACAATAGTAGAGCTACCCACAGCCCGCTCCAGCAGGCGGGCTGAAAGGAGGTTTACGGCTTTGAACAAGCGTCCCATCGGGGTCTTTGACTCCGGCTTCGGCGGGCTGACCGCTGTGCGCAGGCTCCGCGGCCTCATGCCCCTCGAACACATTATATACTTCGGAGATACCTCCCGTGTCCCCTACGGCAACCGCAGCCGGGACACGATTCTCAAATACGCCCGGCAGGACACCCGCTTCCTCCGCGGGTTTGACCTGAAGGCCATTGTCATTGCCTGCGGCACAGTCAGCAGCAACTGCCTGCCCCAGCTCCAGGCGGAAAATGATATTCCCATTATCGGCGTAGTGGAACCGGCGGTCCGCCGGGCCGCCGCTCTGACCCGCAGCAAACGGGTGGGCGTGGTGGCCACACGGGCTACGGTCGCCAGCGGCGCGTTCCAGCAGGCCCTGATGTCTCTGGACAGCAATATTACCGTTTTCAGCCACCCCTGCCCCCTGTTTGTCCCCCTGGTGGAGGAGGGACGCTGCCGCCCGGAGGACCCGGTCATCCGGCTGGTGGCGGAGGAGTACCTGCTCCCTCTGCGGGAGGAGGGCGTGGACACCCTGGTGCTGGGCTGTACCCACTACCCCCTGCTGACGGAGGTCATCAGCCAGGTGATGGGGCCGGAGGTGGCGTTGGTGGACTCCGGCGCAGAGTCGGCGTCCGCGCTCCAGGCGCTGCTGACGGAACAGGATGCCCTGTCGGATGACGGCGGCGGCGTCAGCTGCTACACCAGCGACCGGGCGGCGGATTTCCAGCGGCTGGCCTCCCTCTTTCTGGGAGAGGATTCCGCAATCCAGGCCCAGCAGATTGACATTTCACAGTATTGAGAGATCGTTGCTTTATGAAGGAAAAACAGGTTGTTCTTTTTGTCCGTGGGATACAGTATTACGACAGCGCAGAGCCGGAGGAAACCGAGCTGATGACCGAGGGTACCATGGTCAGCGGCGACGACGGCGAGATTGTGCTGGAGTATCAGGAGACAGAGCTGACCGGCATGGAGGGGACTACCACCCGCTTCACCGTGCAGGGAGACACCGTTGTGCTCACCAGGGAGGGCGCAGTCAATTCCCAGATGGTCTTCCAGCAGGGGAAACGCAACAGCTCCGTGTATGAGACCCCCTGGGGGAGTATGCTGGTGGACGTCTCCACCGCCAGCCTCCACTACCGCCTCGACGCCCACGGAGGCATTATGGAGATTAAGTATACCATTGCCGTGGACCACCAGGTCACGGGGATGAATCAATTCAAAATACGTGTACGGGAGAGTATGAGGTAAAGAGCTATGGTGAACATGATACAGAAGGCCAAGGACCAGGCGCTGGCATTGACCGAAGGCGCATACCGGGCTGCAGCGGAGGCCGGCAGTCTGCCGGCAGGCGTGGCGGTCCGCTGCGGCGTGGAGATTCCCAAGGACCCCGCCAACGGGGATTATACCACCACCTTTGCCCTGGCTGCAGCGAAGGCAATGAAGAAGAATCCCAGGGAGATCGCAGGGATTCTGATGGAAAATATGCATCTGGAGGGCAGTTATTTTACCTCCGTTGAGATTGCCGGCGCGGGATTCCTGAATTTCCGTCTGGGCGGCGGCTGGTATGCCGGCGTCCTCGCCGCCATTGACGGGGAGGGTCCGGCGTATGGCCGGTCCGATGCCCTGCGGGGTCAGAAAATCATGGTGGAGTTTGTCTCCGCCAATCCCACCGGCCCCATGCACATGGGCAACGCCCGCGGCGGCGTGCTGGGCGACACCCTGGCCGCTGTGCTGGAGGCCGCAGGCGCGGACGTCTGGCGGGAGTTCTACGTCAACGACGCGGGAAATCAGATTGAAAAATTCGCCGCCTCCCTGGAGGCCCGCTATTTGCAGATTCTTCTGGGGGAGGACGCCGTGGAGTTCCCGGCGGACGGCTACCAGGGCGGGGACATCAAGGAGCTGGCGCAGCAGTTTTATGAGGAGCACGGCGGCAGTCTCCGGGATGTTTCTCAGGAGGAACGCCGGGCGGCGCTGGCGTCTTTTGGACTGAAAATCAATATTCCGAAGATGCAGAGCGACTTAAAACGCTATAAAATTGAGTACGACCAGTGGTTTTTTGAGTCCTCCCTCCATGAGCGGGGCTATGTGGCGGATACGGTGGAGCAGCTGACCAGCCGGGGCTATACCTATGAGCAGGACGGCGCGCTGTGGCTGGCCACCAGCCGTATTCTGGAGGAGAGCTGCCGCAGAGCCGGAAAGAGTGAAAAGGACATTGCCAAGCTGGATCTTAAGGACGACGTACTCCGCCGGGCCAACGGCTTTTACACCTATTTTGCCGCCGATATCGCCTACCACCGCAATAAATTCGAGGAGCGGGGCTTTGACCGCGTCATCAACATCTGGGGCGCGGACCACCACGGCCACGTGGCCCGTCTGAAGGGAGCCATGGACGCTCTGGGTCTGGACGGCGCGGGGCGGCTGGACATCGTGCTCATGCAGCTGGTGAAGCTGCTGCGGGACGGCGAGGTTGTGCGCATGTCCAAGCGGACCGGTAAAGCTATCTCCCTGGGCGACCTGCTGGACGAGGTGCCGGTGGACGCCGCCCGCTGGTTCTTTAACGCCAAGCCGGATACGCAGATGGACTTCGACCTGGGGCTGGCAGTCCGGGAGGACAGCGAGAACCCCATCTACTATGTGGAGTACGCCCACGCCCGGATTTGCAGCCTGCTGCGCAATCTGGAGGGCGAGGGGTACCGCGTCCCTGCAATCGAAGATGCGGACGCGGAGCTGCTCTCCAGCGAGACGGAGACCGCGCTGCTCAAGCAGCTCTCCCTCTTCTGCGAGGCCCTGCGCCTGGCGGCCAGGGACTACGACCCCAGCCATATCAACCGCTACCTGGTGGAGCTGGCGGGCTGCTTCCACCGCTTCTACACCGCCTGCCGCATTAAAGGCGAGGAGGACCGCCTCCTTGCCGCCCGATTGAAGCTGGCGGACGCTGCCCGCAGCGTGCTGAAAAACGGCCTGCTGCTGCTGGGCGTGGATGCGCCGGAGCGTATGTAGGCATTTCATTATAATTACAAAGGAGAGAACCTCAGCCATGAATCTGCCGCATTTGGTCCGTTCTGCCGCCGCCTGTATTCTGGCGGCTGTACTGCTCTGTTCCACTGCCTATGCCGCTCCTGCGAAATCTGCCGACGTAGTCGCCGCCGCTCTGGGGGAGGTCGGCGCTGCGGAGGGGCCGGGCGAGTACAGCAAATACGGCGAGTGGTATGGTTTGCCCAACTCCTATTGGTGCGATATGTTTGTCTCCTGGTGCGCCATGAAGGGCAATATCCCAGCGGAAAAATTTCCCCGGCACTGCTCCTGTACCGATCATGTGAAGCGATTTGTCAAAATGGGCCGGTATCAGGAGAGCATGGCCCGCGGCAACAGCTACATCCCCCAGCAGGGCGATGTAATCTTCTTTTACAACAATGTCCGTTATCCCTCCGGGTCCGTCAAAAACCACACGGGTCTGGTGCTGTATGTGGAGGACGGCTATGTCTACACCATTGAGGGCAACGCTCTGGCCAACCGGCTGGATCTCTCTTATGACATCGTCTCCGCACAGCGGAACGACGCCAAGGAGCCGCCCGATTATGTCACCGTCAACCGCTATCCCCTGGACGCCCCCCGCATCCACGGCTACGGCATCCCCGCCTATGACGACCGGACGCCCCTGGCCCTGAGCGGCTTTGTGGACCTGGGCCGTCACAGTGAAAACGCCGGCCGGTTCCAGACGCTCTGTGAGGCGGGCGTCATGCAGCCCACCAGCGTCAACACCTTTTCGCCCAACCACGGCATGACCAGGGCCGAATTTGTGGAGATGACCACGGACTTTTTTGGTCTGCTGGGCTGCCGTCCGGAGACCAAAGCCTTTGCGGATGTCCCCCCGGAAAGCAGCTGCTACGGCGCGGTGATGTCTGCCCGCAGCGCGGGTCTGACCGGCGAGGAGGAGGACAACCGCTTCCAGCCGGACCGCTACATCTCTCCCGACGAAGCCCAGACGATTCTGAACCGCGCCCTGGTTTACGCGGGTCTGGAGGAGCGGACATTTACCTTTTCTAAGGGCGATTACAGCTACATTGTCAGTCCCTACACCATCCGCGCAGATATTGCCATAGCCTTTGACACGCTCTGCCGGGAAATTCCCCTGTCGGAAGCTTTTGACGGCGTTGTCCTGCTGGACGGCGCGGCGCGGGACTGGCCGGTCCGGCGTCTGAACGACGTCTGCTATGTGCCGGCGGAAGCTCTGCGGCAGTCCTTCCCCGCGCTGGAGCTGCCGGGAATACCGGATGCGGACGAGGGGACGAAGCTGGAAACGGAGCAGGCATTCTGGTCGGATGTGGAAATCCCCAAGGACCCGGCGCCCATGGCCAACACGGACCGGGTCATCCCCGCCCGGATTGAACTGCGCTGGGAGGACGCCACAGTGAATGCCAGCGGGTTTACTTACCGCGGAACACCCTATGTATCGCTGACGGAGGCGGCAGAGCTGCTGTCCCTGGACCTGGAGCTGGCAGCAAACTGACGCTGTACAATACAAATGGATCAGCCAGCCGTCCGGCGCAGGCGGCTGGCTTTCCGCGTCCAGAGATGTGGAATGTTGTTCTTGCTAATTTTCGGAAACAAGGCTATAATAGAACAAATTTATTGCGCAAACAATTACAGGAGGCGACCCATTTATGACAACGCAAGACATCCTCCGCGCCGCCCGTACCGTCTGCCCGGTCCTCCGGTGCGCTGACCGGGAACAAAAAGACGCCGCCCTGCTGGCTATGGCGGACCGCCTGTGGTCCGAACGGGAGCAGATTCTTGCCGCCAACGCCCAGGACCTGGAGGCCGCAAGCACACACATCAGCGGCGTAATGCTGGACCGCCTGGCATTGACAGAGGACCGCATCGCCGGTATGGCGGACGGCGTGCGGCAGGTGGCGCAGCTGCCGGACCCGGTGGGCCAGGTGCTGCGGACCGTGGAGCGGCCCAACGGTCTGGTGATCCGTAAGGTATCCGTCCCCATGGGCGTGGTGGCGATTATCTATGAGAGCCGTCCCAATGTTACCTCTGACGCCGCCGCCCTGGCGTTGAAAAGCGGCAATGCCTGCGTTCTCCGGGGCGGCAAGGAGGCCTTCCGCTCCGCCAACGCTATCACAGAGGCCATCCGGGGCGGACTGGAGCAGGCGGGGCTTCCCAGGGAGCTGGTGAGTCTGATTCAGGACACCACCCGCCAGAGCGCCCATGAGCTGATGACAGCCAGCGGTCTGGTGGACCTGCTCATCCCACGCGGCGGCGCGGGCCTGATTCGGGCCTGCGTGGAGAACGCCACCGTCCCCTGCATTGAAACCGGTACCGGTATCTGCCATGTGTATGTGGACGTGCAGGCGGACATGGATATGGCCCTGAACATCATTGAAAACGCCAAGGCCAGCCGTCCCAGCGTGTGCAACGCGGCGGAGGTCTGTCTGGTCCACAGCGCGGCGGCGGAACAGTTCCTCCCCCGGCTGAGACAACGGCTGACAGAGGACCGGGCCGCGGCGGGCCTGCCGCCGGTGGAGCTGCGGCTGGACCAGCGGGCTGCCGGGATCATCGACGGCGTCCCCGCCGGGGAGGCCGGTTTTGACACGGAATATCTGGACTATATCCTGGCCGTAGGCGTGGTGGACAGCGTGGAGGAAGCCGCCGCCCATATCTCCGCCCACTCCACCGGCCACAGCGACGCCATCGTCACAGCGGACCCGGACGCGGCGGCATACTTTGCCGCGATGGTGGACAGCGCGGCGGTCTACTGGAACGCCTCCACCCGCTACACCGACGGCGGCGAGTTCGGCCTGGGCTGCGAGATCGGCATCTCCACCCAGAAGCTCCATCCCAGAGGCCCTATGGGGCTGGAGGAGCTGTGTTCCTATAAATATATCATTACGGGCAGCGGGCAGGTGCGGTGAATGGCCCCGCCGGACGGAGGACAGAATGAAAAACAAAAATTCAATTTTGCAGCAGCTCTATTCCTACGGTGTTATCACAGTGGGCTGCGCTATTTACGCACTGGCCTTTAACTGGTTCTTCCAGCCTAATAAAATCTCTATGGGCGGCTTTACCGGTATTGCCCAGATCGTCAACCGCTTCCTGCCTATGCTGCCGGTGGGTATCACGGTGTTTGTGCTGAACGTGCCGCTGTTCTATCTGGGGGCGCGGAAGCTGGGAATAAAATTCGTGTTTTCCTCCCTTTACGCCGTGGCGGTCAGCTCCCTGATCCTGGACGCAATGGCGATGGCGTACACCTTCCAGCCCATGGACTCCATGCTGGCGTGTATTTACGGCGGCGTCCTGCTGGGGGTATCGTCGGGCCTGCTGCTGACGGTGGGAGCCACCACGGGGGGAACAGAGCTGGCGGCGCGGCTGCTGAAGTACAAATTCCGGGGCCTGTCCATCGGACGGCTGTGCCTGACGCTGGATGTGACGGTCATTATCCTGTACGCCATGACCTTCCACAACATCAACTACACCCTGTACGGCATTGTCTCCATGTATATCTCCAGCCTGGCGATTGACGCGGTGGTATACGGCTCCATCAACGCGAAGATGGCGTATATCATCAGCAGCAGCGGGGAGGAGATGACAAAGCGGCTGCTGGAGCTGGACCTGGGCATCACGATTCTGAAGGGCCGGGGCGGCTTCAGCGGCAACGAGAAGCAGGTGGTACTGTGCGCGTTTAAGCGTAGTCAGATTGCCGCGATCAAGTCTGCGGTCACGGACGTTGACCCAAAGGCGTTTGTGATCGTCTGCGAGGCCCACGAGGTGCTGGGCGAGGGCTTCGGCGAGTACAGTCCGGACAGCCTTTGATGCCCTCTTAAAAAGAAATCGTATAAAACCTGCTGGAATGCTATGCAAAAGGAGCGCCGTTCTGTGAAAAAATGTCTGCCTGTTCTGCTCATAAGCCTCCTGCTGACCGGCTGCGGCGCGCTGCTGGAGCGTTCCTACAGCGTGGTGGAGCCGTACTCTGACCGCTACTGGGACTCCACCGCCGAGGACACCCTCCGGGCCGAGAACCGTCAGGACCTGGTCAACTCCCTGCTGATGCTGGTGGATGAGCGGGCCGAGGAGGGGACGATCCGCTGCTACGGCGCGGCCAGCTCCTATCTGCAGGTGCAGTCCGCCTGCCGGGAGGTCTCGGAGGAGACGGCGGTGGGCTCCTACCTGCTGGACTCCCTGACCTTTGACTACGAAAACGGCGCGGGGTACTCCTCCGTCACCTGCCGCATGGCCTACCGGGAGGATACCGAGGACCCCGCCGCCATGATGACCCTCTCCGACAGCCAGTCGCTGGTGGACCTGCTGCGCCTGGCCGTCCGGGAGGAGCACGAGAAGCAGACCGCCCGCTTCTCCTACAACACCCCCCGCGCGGAGGTGACTGGCGCGGTGGAGAGCCTGTGGCGGGAACTGCAGGAGGATGCGGCCCCCCCCGTCTCCACCATGTCGCCTCTGCCGGAGGAGCCGGTGGAGGAACCAGTGGAGGAGGAAGAGCCGCCTGTCACGGAGGACATAGAGCCTGCGATGGCCCGTGAGATTCCGCCCTGCCCCTGGGAGATTCGCTTGTATCCCGATGCCGCGGTTACAGAGATTGTAGAGGTGCTGCTGGTCCCGGAGATGGGCTGAAAATTTTCTACCTGAGCGGATAAACGGGGCCTGCTGTCGCCCCCGCGTCCATCCGTTCAGGTAGAAATAACTTCTGTGAGAAGAATAATAGAAAATGCAGGCGACAGAGAACCCCTCCACCGCAAGCGGTCCCACTCCCCTTTCAGGAGAGCTGGCACGCGAAGCGTGACGGAGGGGGTGGCTGTTTCCCGGCAAAAAAAATTTTTATCAGAAAAAGAAACTACTTGTCAAAGCGAGGAAAACGTGGTATGATAACAGCAACGAGGCAAATAATAAGGCAGGACATGGGCGATTCGCAGTCACCCATGCCCCTATGCAGGAGCCAGAACCTCCTACACAATAGCATTTGCTACGCCAGCCCCTATTATAACAGTCTTTCCTCTGTTTTTCAATAGCCAGTTTTCTTACCCTCTACTGCGGAGGACTGTTTGTTTCACAATACGGGGTTTGTGTCTGTACATATGCGGTGTGGGGTAATTATATCCTGCACCGCTTTTTGTTTGTCTTGGCGGGAACCGGTCCGGCGGGAGGTGGGCGTAAACGCCCGCCCCTGTCCGGGGCCAACCCGGCGAGATTTTGTGTCCATACGGCAGAGGCCGTAGGGAAGGAGAAGTATGGTAGACTACAAAAAAATGTACCTGACGATGTTCAACGCCACGGAGGATGCGATCAATGCTTTGGAGAACGTCAGACAGGCTCTCATCCAGGCCCAGCAGGATTGTGAGGAACTGTATGTATCCGCAGAGCAGGACGAAGAGTCGGAGAGCGGTAAATTGATCGTGTTATCTGCTACTTGAATACAGGCTAAAAGGGAGGGTACCGGTTTTTCGCCGGTATCCTCCTTCTCCACCGGGTCTGACCGTACTTCCGCTCCAGTAGAAAAAATTTTCGATTTTTCTAAAAAAAGATATTGACAAATCCTGCCGCCTCTGCTATACTGACGGTGTTGTGCGGGCGTAGCTCATCTGGTAGAGCGCCACCTTGCCAAGGTGGAGGTAGCGGGTTCGAGCCCCGTCGCCCGCTCCAGAATTCAAGGGACTGCCGAAAGGCAGTCCTTTATTCGCATCAAAATTGAACCATATCTTTTTGAGAAAGAGGCGTATCTTGCATGACTAAAGTAAATGTAATCTCCGGCTTCCTGGGCGCGGGTAAGACGACCCTGATTAAAAAGCTGCTGGAAGAGGCCCTGAAGGGTGAGAAAATCGTGCTCATTGAAAATGAGTTCGGTGAGATCGGCATTGACGGCGGTTTTCTTCAGGAGGCCGGGGTGGAAATCTCGGAGATGAATTCCGGCTGCATCTGCTGCTCCCTGGTGGGGGACTTCGGAGAGGCGCTGAAAAAGGTGATGGACCAGTTCCACCCCGACCGCATCCTCATCGAACCGTCCGGGGTCGGGAAGCTCTCCGACGTCATCCGTGCGGTGCAGGGCGTGGCCGGACAGGTGGAGGACATGGTCCTCGGCTGCGCGGTCACTGTGGCGGATGCATCCAAGTGCAAGGTTTATCTGAAAAATTTCGGTGAATTTTATGTCAATCAAGTGCAGTATGCCGGCGCGCTCATCCTCAGCCGCACCCAGAAGCTGAGCGGCGAGAAGCTGGATGCCGCCGTGGCTCTGCTGCGGGAGAAGAACCCCGCCGCGCCGGTTGTCACCACCCCTTGGGAGCAGCTGACCGGCGCACAGCTGCTCTCGGCTATGGAGGAGGGCAACACCCTGGCCGAAGGACTTCTGGCGGAACTGGAGGAGGTCTGTCCCGTCTGCGGCGGGGGCCACCACCATGAGCACGGACATCATGAGCATCATGACCACGATCATCACGATCACGACCATGCGTGCTGCCATGACCACGAGCACGAGCATGACCACGAGCATACGTGCTGCCACGAACATCACCACCACCATCATCACCACGGCCACGACGCAGACGAGGTATTCGCCAGCTGGGGCGTGGAGACCACCCGCACCTTTACCGCAGAGCAGCTGGACAGCATCCTCACCGCTCTGGACAGCGGCGCTTACGGTACGGTCCTGCGGGCAAAGGGCATTGTCTCCGGCGGCGGGAGCTGGCTGCACTTCGACTACGTGCCGGAGGAACACCAGGTGCGCACGGGTCCGGCGGATTACACCGGACGGCTGTGCGTCATCGGCAGCAAGCTGGACGAGGCGGGTCTGAAGACCCTGTTCGGGGTGTAAGCAATGGCGCAGGAGAAGGTTTACCCGGTCTACCTCATCGCCGGTTTCCTGGACAGCGGCAAAACCAGCTTTATCAACGGCATCCTCTCCGACGGCTTCGCCATGGAGGACCGGACTATGCTGCTGTGCTGCGAGGAGGGCGAGGTGGAATACGACCCCCAGCTGCTGCGCAACGTCACGGTGGTTACGGTGGACGATCCGGAGGAGCTGACGCCGGAGTTTCTGGACGCCCAGCGGCGCAAATGCCGGGCCTCCCAGATCATTGTGGAGTACAACGGCATGTGGCAGATACAGGACTTTTATGTCAATTCCATGCCGCAGAACTGGGTCCTATACCAGATCATTGCCGCGGCGGAGGGGCCCACCTTTGAGATGTACACGAAAAATATGGCGTCGCTGATGATGGAGAAGCTGCGCAACGCGGACATGATTCTCATCAATCGCTGTACCGACGGGCTGTGCGCCGCCCTGCGGCAGAAGAATCTGCGCCTGGTCAACCGCCGGGCGGAGATTTATCTGGAAAAAGAGGACGGCTCCAGCGAAAACTATATGGACGGCACTGTCTCCGCCTTTGACTTGGAACAGCCGGAAATCCGCATCAGCGATGAGGACTACGGCCTCTGGTACGTGGAGATTATGGACAGCCCCCAGATGTACGAGGGCAAAACGGTCGTCTACCGGGCTATCATGTGCAAGCCCCCCAAGTACGGCCCCTACTTTACCCCCGGACGGTTCGCCATGGTCTGCTGTGCGGAGGACATGAGCTTTCTCGCCCTGGCCTGTACGGGCTATGACGTGAGCAAAATTCCGGAGCGGGCCTGGGTGGAGGTCACGGGCCAGGTGCGTGTGGAGCGCTGGGACCCCTACGAGGGGGACGGCCCGGTCATCCATGTGACCGGCATCCGGGCCTGCCAGAAGCCGGAAGAAGAAGTGGTGCAGATGTGAGCGCCTGAAGGAGACGATTTATGCTGTATATCCTGGCTATAGCCCTTTGCATCGCGGCGGATCAGGCGGTGAAGCTGTATGTGACGTCCCATCTGGCCCTGTACGAGAGCGCACCGCTGCTGCCGGGGTTTCTGGAGCTGTTCTATATCCAAAACACCGGCGGCGGCTTCTCCATCCTCACCAACCACACCCAGTTGCTGACCGTCCTCACGGCGGCGTTGATGGCGGTGATTGCGGTCCTGCTGGTTAAGAAGGTCTTCTCCCATCCCCTGGCGATGTGGACGCTGACCTTGATCCTGGGCGGCGGTCTGGGGAACCTGATCGACCGGGTGCGGCTGGGCTATGTGGTGGACATGTTCAATTTTCAGTTTGTGAGTTACCCGGTCTTTAATGTAGCGGACATTCTGGTGGTGTGCGGCACCATAGGCTTTGCGGCCTACTACCTGCTGCTGCACGACAGAATCGCAGAAAAGGAGACGTCAAGCAATGGAACCGACCGTCCTGCAAGCGGGGCCTGAGTCCGCCGGGGTCCGGCTGGACAGCTTTCTGGCCGCCCGGCTGGAGAAGCTGACCCGTTCCGCCGCCCAGCGGCTCATTGAGACGGGGCAGGTAACGGTAGACGGCAGGACCGTCCCCAAGAGCTGCAAACTGGCGGGGACGGAGCTGGTAACGGCGGCGATTCCGGAACCGGAGCCGGTAAACGCCGTGCCCCAGGACATTCCCCTGGACGTGGTCTATGAGGACGGGGACGTCATTGTGGTCAACAAGCCCGCCGGACTGGTGGTGCATCCCGCGCCGGGACATCCGGACGGCACGCTGGTCAACGCCCTGCTCTATCACTGCGGCAGCAGTCTGAGCGGCATAGGGGGCGCACTGCGGCCCGGCATCGTCCACCGTATTGACCGGGATACCAGCGGTCTGATTATCGCGGCAAAAAACGATTTTGCGCACCAGGCCCTGGCCGCCCAGCTCCAGGACCACAGTCTGGCGCGGACCTATGAGGCGGTGGCCGCGGGGGGCTTCCGGGAGGACCGGGGGACGGTGGACGCGCCCATTGGCCGCTGTGTGTCGGACCGGAAGAAGATGGCGGTAACGGACCGGGGAGGCCGTCCGGCTGTGACCCACTGGGAGACGCTGGAGCGTTTTTCCGGCTATACCCACATCCGCTGCCGGCTGGAGACGGGACGCACCCATCAAATCCGGGTGCATATGGCGTACATCGGCCACCCGATTCTGGGGGACACCGTATACGGGGCAAAGAAGCCGGTGTCCGGTCTGACCGGGCAGTGTCTTCACGCGGCGGGACTGCGGTTTGTGCATCCCCGCACCGGGGAGGCGGTGGAGCTGCAGTGTCCGTTGGACGCCGAGTTTCAGAATATTTTAGAAAAACTGCGGAGGGGCTGAGCCTCTCCGCAGTTTTTTGGTATTTCTGTCAAAGCGTCTCCATCTCCTTGTTGATGGACGCCTCACAGGAGCGCATGGCTAAGATCGTGCGCTCCATCAGTGTCTCCAGGTCCCAGCCCAGGCGTTCCGCGCCCTGCCGGATGACATCGCGGCTGCATCCGGCGGCAAACTTCTTGTCTTTGAATTTTTTCTTCAGGCTGCTCACTTCCATATCCATGACGCTCTTGCTGGGACGCATACGGGCGGCTGCGCCAATGAGTCCGGTGAGTTCGTCGGCGGCGAAGAGTACCTTTTCCATCTCGTGCTCCGGCTCCACGTCCGCGCACAGGCCGCAGCCGTGGCTGACAATGGCGTGGATCATCTCGTCGCTGGCCCCCGCTTCCCGCAGCAGCTCCGGAGCCTTCTGGCAGTGCTGGTCAGGCCACTGCTCGAAGTCGATGTCGTGCAGCAGGCCCACCATGGACCAGAAGTCCCCGCGCTCGCCATAGCCCAGCTCGTTGGCATACCAGGCCATGACGCCCTCTACGGTCAAAGCGTGGAGAATGTGGAAGGGTTCCTTGTTGTACTGGCGCAGCAGCGCCATAGCCTCGTCTCTGGTGTTCAGCATAGTCCTTTTGTGCTCCTTCTTGCTAAAATTATTCCAGCAGTGATGTGTATTTTCGTTTTGCATAGATGACGCGATAAATAACGACAGTTTTCTTTTCCTCGTCAATCCAATAGAAAATCATGTAATTTTTTACCAATACCTTGCGGTACTCATGTTTCAGCGGCCTGATTGGCATATAGACGGGATTGGCATACGGAAATTCCGGTATGTCCTCTGATGCCTCGACCAGTTCTACAGCCAGACTGTTCGCGGCAGTTGGATTTTTCAGCTCCTTACTGACATACCGTACAATCTCAATCATATCCTGCCGGGCCGAGGGCAGATACAGTAATCTATACCGGCCCATCAATAGCCTCCCGCATGGCCTGCAAGACTTCTTTTGACGAGTAACGCTGGTCTGTCAATTCCGCTTCCCGTTCCGCTTCCCTGAGCTTGAAATAGACCTCGCTGTCAAATTGCAGCGATTCAAAAGCCTCCATACTCAAAACAACCATATCCCCACACCCGTTTTTCGTGAGGAATACGGGCTGCGCAGTTTCGTGGACTGTTTTTGAAATATCCGCAAAGTGGTTCCGCAAATCAGAAACAGGCCGGATCATTTTCATGCTGCTCACCTCCTGCTGGTATTTTAGCATAATTGCGCTAAATTATCAACCGCATTCAGCACAAGACCTGCCCCAGAGCGCACATAATTTCCTCCGCTCTCCGGTAGGACTGTTTGCTGAGCTTGTCAAACAGTTTTTGCAGACACAAATCCGCCGTCCCATCCGACGCCCGCGCGTAGTTGAACCCGTTGCACGCCTCCTGGTGGTAACAGGAGCGCAGAGCAGCCGCCAGACTGTCCCGCTGCACCTGGTCCACCGCAATCGCGGGGGTGTAGCTCTGACCGGTAATCAAGTAGTACGCAGAACACATATCCCTGGCGGCGCATTGCTTCTCGTGGGCAATCCGCCGCAGCAGCCGGGTCACGCTTGCGTTATGTATCCGGCGGCAGAGGGACAGGCAGGACCGCCGTTCCGCCAGTTCTTCCTCAATAAACCCCGCCAGCACATCCAGGGATTCCCTGGCCTGGGTACCCATGCAGCAAGGATTCATCTCCGCACCGGGCAGCTGTGCCTCCCCGTTTACCGCCGGGGCGGGGTTCTCCACGGGCGCTGGGACCGCCGGGGTCTCCAGCTTCGGGGCGGGGACAGGCGCGGGGGCCGGGGGCTCTGCGGGTGCGGGCGGGACTGCGCCTGCCGTTTCGGCGCGGACTTCCGGATACGGGTCCAGCTCCGGCGACACACGCTGCCAAATCCGGTCGTACATGCGGTAGTCGTACGCGGCGGCGTTTTCCGGGCATTGGCCTAAAATCGAGTTTTCCATAACAACAGCCTCCTTTACAGACCATTGTATGTAAAACAGAGGGGAAATGTTAGTCCTTCGCCCGTTCCAGCAGAAATTCCGCCGCCATACGGTAGCCCTGGAATCCGTAGCCCGCATAGGTCTGGACGCAGGCCATGCCCGCATAGGAAATCTGACGGAAATCCTCCCGCTCCGACACCTTCGACAGATGGACCTCCACCGCAGGCAGAGCCACTGCTTTCAGGGCGTCCAGCACCGCCACGCTGGTGTGGGTGTAGGCGGCGGGATTGATGACAATGCCGTCCATGCGGCCATAGGCGGACTGGATGGCATCCACCAGACCGCCCTCGTAGTTGGACTGCTTGATCTCATATGCAATGCCCAGCTCGCCGCAAAAATCACCGATATACGCCTCTAAATCGGCGTAGGTCCGCCTGCCGTAAATCTCCGGCTCCCGGATGCCCAGCATATTCAGATTCGGGCCGTTGAGAAACAGCAATTTCATCGCCTGCTCAGCTCCTTTTCAATCTCATCTGCCGCGTCCGCAATGGTCCCGGCGTTGTCCACAGTCCAGTCCGCAAAGGCGGCATACAGCGGTTCCCGTTTCCGCCACAGCTCCTGTAAATCCGTACTCTGGGACACAGGCCGTCCCGCCGTGGGCAGCAGGGACAGGTCCCGCAGGATATGGACGATCACGCCATTCTGATGCAGGGGGGCGTAGTTCTCCCGGCGGGTGACGGCTCCGCCGCCGGTGCTGAGGACATGGCCCGTGGCCGCGCCAATCTTTCGGATCACTTCGCTCTCCAGACGGCGGAACGCTTCTTCGCCGTCTTCGGAGAAAATTCTGGGAATAGGCTTGCGGGCCTCCTCCTCAACGAGCTGGTCCAGGTCCGCAAACTGTTTTCCCAGCCTGCCGGCCAGAACCCGGCCCACGGAGCTTTTCCCACAGCCGGGCATTCCGATGAGGACAATATTGCGCAGCTGTGCCGTCAGCTCCTGTAACACCTCTTCCGTGCGGCTGTCGGGGATGGAGACGCCGGTGAACAGTCCGGCGGACTCTTTGGCCTGTGCCACCAGCATGGGCAGGCCGCAGGAGCAGGGCAGCCCCCGCTGTTCCGCCTCCATCAGCAGAGCCGTACGCAGCGGATTATACACAACGTCCAGCACGCCGGTCAAGCAGGGGAACAGGGCCAGGGAGACCGGAGCCTCGCCGCAGCGGGGGAACATGCCCACGGGGGTGGCGTTGACGATGACCTGCGCGTCCTTGTGGCGGGACAGATTTTCATAGTTGTCCGCCCCCTTCCGGGAGACGGTTACAATCTCCGCCGCCCCCAGCTCCTGTGCCGCCGCCTGGGCGGTGCGGCTGGTACCGCCGCTGCCCAGAATGACCACTTTCTTTCCGGACAGCTCCACGCCTGCCCGGCGGGCCATGTAGATCAGGCCGTCAATGTCCGTGTTGTAGCCGGTAAGCCGTCCGTCCCGGTTGACCACCGTGTTCACCGCGCCGATGGCGGCGGCACGGGGGTCGATCTCATCGCACAGCGGCATGACAGACCGCTTATAGGGGATGGTCACGTTCAGCCCTTTGAACTTCCGCTCCCGGAGCAGGGGCTCCACCTCCTCCGGCGGCGTGGGCAGAAGGCGGTAGCCGTACCCCGCCAACGCCCGGTGGATTTGGGGAGAAAAGCTGTGGCCCAGCTTTTCTCCCAGCAGTCCGTATTCCATCAAAACACCTCGCTGTACGCGCCCAGGAAAGTAAAGAAGTCCTCTTTTTCCAGCTGGCTGAGGATGGTCTGCGTATCAGGGTTCTTCACAGAGGCGTCCACGTCGAAATAGAACCGGAACTCGAAGTCCTTCCCCGGTATGGGACGGCTCTCCAGCTTGCTGATGTTGAGGCCGCGGGTGGCAAACTTGGCCAGCAGGCTGTAGAGGGAGCCGGGGCGGTGGCTGGTGGAGGCCACGAATGTAATCTTGTTTGCCCCTTCAAAGATTTCCAGGTTCTTGGAGATGCAGATGAACCGGGTATAGTTGTGGTCGCTGTTGGCGATGCGGGTAGAGACAGACTGCAGGCCGTACAGGTCCGCACAGCTGCCGGAGGCAATCGCCGCCAGGTCTCTGCGCCCGCTCTCAGCCACATATTTGGCGGCGGCGGCGTTGTTGTTGAACACGGTGATTTTGATTTTGTTGTTCTTCAGGAACTCGCTGCACTGGTTCAGGGACTGCTCATGGGCCACCACCTCCTTCACGTCCTCCAGCTTGACGCCGGACAACGCCAGCAGGCAGTGGTCGATCTTCAGCTTGAGGCTGCGGACAATCTTGCAGTTGTACTGTTCAATCAGGTCATAGACCTCTGTGACGGAGCCGGCAGAGCTGTTTTCAATCGGCAGGATGCCGTAGCGGCACATGCCGTTTTCCACAGCCCGGAAGACGCCGTCAAAGCGGTTGAAATACATGATCTGGGGCAGGGAGAAGATTTTGTCGCAGGCAATCTGGGAGTAGGCCCCCTCAATGCCCTGGCAGGCCACCACCGCCCGGCTGGGGAACGCCTCGCCCCGCTCCGCAGCGGCGGAAATCTGGCGGCACAGTTCGCTGGCCCCGGCGGACAGGCGGTCCTCCTGATAGTCCCGGCTCAGCTCCAGCAGGGTGGCATAGAGGATTTTGGTGTACTCCGCCAGCTCCGGTCCGCACAGGCCGGTGACGCGGTAGAGAATATCCCGCTCCCGGTTTGCCGCCAGAACGGGGGTATTGTGCTCCTTTTTGTAGTCCGCAACCTGCTTCACCAGCTCCATCCGCTGGCGGAACAGTCCCGCAATTTGATCGTCTACGGTATCCAGTTGGTTCCGGTAATCTTGCAGTTCCATTGTTCAGTCCTCCATTATGAGATCAAGTAAGGTCAACGCCGTCACAGCCTCCGCCACCGGCACGGCCCGCGGGACAATGCAGGGGTCGTGCCGTCCGCAGATGGTCAGGCTGGTATTGGCTTTGGTTTCCAGGTCCACCGTGTCCTGCTCCTGTCCGATGGACGCTGTGGGTTTGACGGCGATATTCACCACCAGGGGCATACCGGTGGCGATGCCGCCCAGAACGCCTCCGGCGTGGTTGGTGCGGGTGGCCACATGGCCGTCCCGCATGAGAAAGGGGTCGTTATGGCCGCTGCCCCGCATAGCCGCCGCCGCGAAGCCGTCCCCGAAGGACACGCCCCGCACGGCGGGAATGCCGAACAGCGCAGAGGCCAGGCGGTTTTCCACACCGCCGAACATGGGCTCGCCTATTCCGGCGGGCAGGCCCAGGGCAAAGCAGCGGATGACTCCGCCGATGGAGTCCGCCGCCAGCCGCGCGTCCTCAATGGCGTCCCGCATGGCCGCGCCCGCGCTGCCGCTGAACACAGGGAACGCCCCCAGGGTGCGAAGCTCCTCCCGGCTCACGGCGGCGAAGTCCGGCGGTGTGTCAAAGACCGCGCCGATCTGGGCAATATGGGCGGCCACAGTCACGCCCCGCCGCTCCAGCAGCTGCACCGCCAGCGCACCGGCAAAGCACAGCGGCGCGGTGAGGCGTCCGGAGAACTGCCCGCCGCCCCGGATGTCGTAGCTGTCCCCATATTTGACCAGGGCGGTGTAATCGGCGTGGGAGGGCCGGGGGGTGCGCTTGAGGCCGCTGTAATCCTTGCTGTGCTGATCGCTGTTACAGATGCGCATGGCCAGCGGCGCGCCGCAGGTCCGGCCATCATCCGCCAGACCCGACAGAATCTCCGGCTGGTCGCTCTCCTTCCGCTGGGTGGACCAGGCGTTTTGTCCCGGCGCACGGCGGGCCATAAAGGCGGATACCTGGTCCCAGTCCGGTGCAAACCCGGCGGGCAGGCCCTCGATTACGCAGCCGATAGACGGGGCGTGGGACTGTCCGAAGACCGTCACCCGCAGTTTATTTCCCAGAGTGTTCACGGACCTCGCCTCCTAACATTTGATAGTGGTCCCAAAAATTGGGGTAGGATTTTGCCACGCACTCCGCCCCCAGCAGCGCAACGGGCCGTTCGCAGCGGGTTGCCGCTACGGCGGTCATCATGGCTATGCGGTGGTCGTTCCAGCAGTCCACGGTGCAGCCGCCGGGCAGCGCCTCCACGCCGTGGACCACGAGGCTGTCGGAACCCGCCTCGATATTGGCTCCCAGGGCGTTCAGCGCGGCGGTAATGGAGGTCAGCCGGTCGCTCTCCTTCATCCGCAGACGCCCGGCGTTCACCAGCCGGGTGTCCCCCCGGCGCAGGACTGCCATTGCCGCCAGCGGCGGCGCCAGGTCCGGACAGTTGCTCAGGTCGATCTCCTCGTTCCCCGGCAGGCTCAGGCGCACAAAGTGTTCCCGGATCACCCGGTCCCCCTGGGCGGACAGCTGCCGCAGTCCCGCCACCTCTATGGCGCTGCCCAGGCTCATTGCGGCAAACCAGAACGCCGCCTGGGACCAGTCGCTCTCCACCCGTACAGTCGCCGGGGCGTAGGACTGTCCGCCGGGTACCGCCAGGGTGCGGGCGTCCGTCCAGGACGCCGTTACGCCGAAGGTACTCAGGGCCTCCAGGGTCATGTCCACATAGCTCCGGGACTCCAGTTCCGTGGTGAGCACGATCTCCGAGTCCCCCGGCAGCAGCGGCAGGGCATACAGCAGGCCGGTCACAAACTGGCTGGAGACATTCCCCGGCAGACGGTAGGTTCCGGGGGACAGACGGCCCTCCACAGTGAGAAAACCGTTTTTCAGCTCGTAGCGAACGCCCTTTTCGTCAAACAGGTCAAAATAGGGCTGCTGGGGACGCTCCATCAGCCGTCCGTGGCCTGTAAAACGCCCGCCGCCCCGCAGCGCCAGGGCAATCGGGATGAGAAAGCGCAGGGTGGAGCCGGACTCCAGACAGTTGAACTCTGCAATCCGCCTGCTGCTGTGCTTCATCGTCTGCATACACCAGCGGGTGGCCTGGATGTCCTGGGAGTCCTCCAGATTTTCAATGCCGCTCGGCTCTCCCGCCAGAGCGGCGGCGATGAGGTACCGGTGGGCCTGGGATTTGCTGGGGGGCGGCGTGACCGTCCCCGACAAAAGGTTGGGCATAATGGTCAGATTCACAGCGCGGCCTCCACAAAGGCCCGCAGGCCCTCCAAATCCAGACGCACCGTCTTTGCCCTGCCGGGTCCCGCCAGTACAACCACGTCGATGCTGCCGCCGTCCCGTTTCTTGTCCCCGGTGGCGGCGCGGTACAGTTCGTCCGCCGTGTACGGACATGCGGTAGGAAGGCCAAAGCGTTTGTTTGCCGCCAGCGCCGCGTCCAGCGTCCCCGCCGGGCTGTACCCCAGCCGTTCCGCCGCACGTGCGGCCAGTACCATTCCCATTGCCACCCCGTGGCCGTGGGTGACGCCGTAGCGGCTGCACTTCTCAATGGCATGACCCAGGGTGTGGCCGAAGTTCAGGAATTTGCGGGTACCGCGCTCAAACTCGTCCTCCCCCACTACGGCGGCTTTGATCTCCACGTTCCGCCGGACCACCTGCTGGATGGACTGCCGGATATCCGCCGTCATGAGAAACTCCAGAAAGTCGCGGTCCGCTATCAATGCGTGTTTGACCGTCTCTGCCGCGCCGTCGGCAAAGGCGTCCTCTGTCAGCGTCGAGAAGGTGTCCGTGTCGCAGACAACCAGCCTGGGCTGCCAGAATGCCCCCGCCAGATTCTTGCCCGCCTCCAGGTCAACGGCGGTCTTTCCCCCCACGGAGGAATCTGACGCCGCCAGAAAGGTGGTGGGCATCTGGATGTAATCCACGCCCCGCTGGTAGGTGGCGGCGGCAAAGCCCGCCATGTCCCCCGTTACCCCGCCGCCCAGGGCGATCACAAAGTCGGAACGGGTGAGGCGGCTCTGCGCCAAAAATTCCAGTATCCCGCCGTAAGTGGACAGATTCTTGTTCTCCTCTCCGGCGGGAAAGGCGTAGGGCAGGGGGGTGAAACCTGCCTGCTCCAAAGACGCGCATACCCGTCCGGCGTACAGCGGCCCCACAACGCTGTCTGTCACCACCGCACAGCGGCGGGAACGGGTGGCCTGGGCAATCAGCCCCCCGCACTGGTCCAGCAGCCCCCCGCCGATATGGACAGGATAGGCTCTGGAGGCGTTTACCATTACGGTTTCCATTGGTTTTCTCCTATTATTGTTTCTCTTCAAGAAAAAGTATTAACAGTCTTTGTCAATTGTTTCCTTAATGACCCGCGCCCGGCGCAGCATATTCCGCAGATTCTCCCGGTCCCCACGGCGGATGACGTAGGCAAACGCCGCCAGCTCTTCCACCAGGGTGTCAATCTCCCGGACCAGAGCGTCCCGGTTCTCCAGAAACAGCTCCGTCCACATGTCCTCGTTGAGCTTGGCTACCCGCGTCATGTCCTTGAAGCTCCCGGCGGAAAAGCCCTGGAAGCTGGGGGCGGAGGGACTGCCCACATAGGCGCAGGAGACCACATGGGCCAGCTGGGAGGTGTAGGCGATGATGTGGTCATGCTCCTGGGGCGTGGAGGGCTGGAGGTGGCCGAAACCCAACCGCCGGGCGAACTGCCCGATCTCCTCCAGACAGCTGTCCGGCGTACCGGGATAGGGCGTAAGAATCAGGGACGCCCTCTGAAACAGCTCCGGGAAAGAAAATTCGTATCCAGACCGCTCAATACCCGCCATCGGGTGTCCGCCGATGAAATAGAATCCGCTTTCTTTGGATATCTTTTCCAGCGGTCCGCAGACCACACCCTTGACGCCGCCGCAGTCCATGACCAGCCCCTCTTTACGGAAGCGCTCCCTGTGCTCCGTGACATAGGCTACCGTGGCCTCCGGGTACAGGGCGATGATAACCAGACCGCACTCCGGAAGCCGCTCCGGCGTGAGCGCGGCGGAAACCACACCCTCGTCCAGCGCACGGCTGAGGACCGCGCCGTCGGTGTCATAGCCGTAGAGGGTACAGTCCGTATATGCGTGGATGGCCTTGGCCATACTGCCGCCGATCAAGCCCAGGCCCACGATCCCTACTGTCTCTATCATGGCTCCTTACTCCACTGCGGTCTGACCTGTGGTGAACGAGCGGTCAGCATAGGGCCGGATGGCCCGCACCTTCTCCATCATGTCCGCGAACTTCTCCGGACGCAGGCTCTGGGGACCGTCGCATAAGGCGTGCTCCGGATCGTTATGCACCTCAATAATCAGGCCGTCTGCCCCGCAGGCCGCCGCGCCCAGCGCCATAGGCGGCACCAGCTCGTAACGTCCGGTGGCATGGCTGGGGTCCACCACCACAGGCAGGTGGCTGAGCTGGTGGAGCACCGGGATGACGGACAGGTCCATCGTATTCCGGGTGGCCGTCTCAAAGGTGCGGATGCCCCGCTCGCAGAGAATGACCTCGCTGTTGCCTCCGGCCATGATATACTCCGCGCTCATAAGCAGCTCCTGCAGCGTGTTGCACAGCCCCCGCTTCAGCAGCACCGGCTTGCGCAGCTTGCCCAGCTGCTTGAGCAGCTCAAAGTTCTGCATGTTCCGCGCCCCGACCTGGATGACGTCGATATCCTCAAACAGCGGCAGATGCTGGGCGTCCATAATCTCGGTGACAATGGGCAGACCCGTGACCTTCTTGGCCTCCAGCAGCAGACGGATGCCCTCCTCATGGAGTCCCTGGAAGGCGTAGGGGGAGGTGCGGGGCTTGAATGCGCCGCCCCGCAGGGCTTGGGCGCCCGCCGCCTTGACGCTCTGGGCAACGGAGATGATTTGCTCCTCCTTTTCCACAGAACAGGGACCGGCCATCACCAGAAAATGACCGCTGCCGATCTTGGCTCCGTTACAGAGGGTGATGACCGTGTCCTCCTCGTGGAACTTGCGGTTGGCATTTTTATACGGCTCCTGGATTCGGCGGACCATCTCCACAATGTCCAACGCCAGAATGCTCTCCATGTCCACCCGCGAGGTGTCTCCGACCAGGCCGACGATAGTGTGGTTCTCGCCTATGGACATGTGGGTCTCCAGACCCATGTTGTGCAGCCAGCTGGTGAACAGCTCCACCTGCTGGGGTTCCGCGTTCTTTTTCAAAATGACGATCATATGATTCTCTCCTGTTGATGAAATTTGATGAGAAAATAAAAAAGCCTTACAGTGTTTGTTTCACTGTAAGACCTGAATGGACTTTGTGCGCTCCACCTTTTCGCCGCAGCAAAACATACCTTATCTACTTGTTGTAGATAAAGTAAAAGTAAGCGTATGCGGCGGTGTGCAGCGTCATGGCAAAGTACCTCTGTTTTTCAAAACTGAGAGTATTGTATCACGGTTTCCGCCAGGTTGCAAGAGGAAAAATCCAAAAAAATCAAAAATTTTCGCCCCAGATATTGGATGCCCTGAAAAATATCCGCCGGTTCCGCAGATTTTGTCCAGGCGGAAAGATTTTAGACTTTTGTAACAATCTGTGCTGGTTTTGTTAACAACATTCCCGTATTATAAATCTTGCAAGTGACAAGACTTCTTTTTCATCTGATCCTCCAAACTATAAGAAAAGGTCAGGAGACCGGCTGGTCCCCTGGCCTTTTCTTGTCGGTATCCCTGCATTGCCAATATTAAGGAGAGCTGCTTATGCAAAAAAATCAGCAATATACCGCTGTGATTACAGGTTATACCGCAGAGGGCCTGGGCGTGGCTCGGTTGGATGGCCGGGTAGCGTTTGTCCACGGCGGCGTCCGGGGTGAAACATGCGTGGTCCGCATTCTGAAAGTTCTGAAAAATGCCGCCTTTGCCCGTGTGGAGGAGATACTGGAGCGCAGTCCCAGCCGCCTGGAGCCGGACTGCCCCCATTACCCCGCCTGCGGCGGCTGTGATTTCCGGCACATCTCCTATGCAGAGGAGTTGGATGCCAAACGGCAGCGGGTGGAAGACGCACTGCGGCGGATTGGCGGTACGGAAATCCCGGTGGAAGAAATTCTCAGCAGTCCGCTGGTGGACGGCTACCGAAATAAAAGCCAGTTTCCGGTCAGCTCGGAGGGCCGCGCCGGATTTTTCCGAAGCCGCAGCCACGACGTGGTCCCAGCCCTGGACTGCCGGCTGCAAACACCCCAGGCTAATGCCGCTGCAGAAGCGGTGGAGGCATATTTACAGGAGTTTTCTGTTCCCGCCTACGATGAGAAAACAAGGACGGGGCTGCTCCGCCACATCTACACCCGCACCAACAGGGAAGGCCGCATGGTCGTATGCCTGGTGGTAAACGGACAGGCTCTGCCGGAAGAGGATGCGCTGGTACGGCGGATTCGGGCCACCTGTCCGGAGACGGTGGGGATTGTGCTGAACCAAAACACGCAGGATACCAATGTGGTGCTGGGGACAGATTTCCGTACGCTCTGGGGGGCAGATGTGCTGGAGGATACCCTCTGCGGCCTGCAGTTTCAGCTGTCGGTCCCATCCTTTTATCAGGTGAACCGGATGCAGGCGGAACGTCTATATGAAAAAGCTGTGGAGTTTGCAGGCTTGACAGGCCGGGAAACTGTGCTGGATCTCTACTGCGGTATTGGGACCATTTCCCTTGTTATGGCCAGGCACGCAAAGCAGGTGTTGGGCGTGGAGGTGGTGCCGGAGGCGGTGCAGGATGCAGAAGAAAACGCCCGCAGGAATGGGATTCAAAATGTCCAGTTCTGGTGCGGCGACGCGGGAGAGGCCGCGGCCCGCTGTGTCCGGGAGAAACTGCAGCCAGAGGTTATTGTGGTGGACCCGCCGCGGAAAGGTTTGAGTGAAAACGCGGTGGATGCCGTTGCGGCTATGAGGCCCGGACAGATTGTTTATGTGTCCTGTGACCCCGGAACCCTCGCCAGGGATGTGAGGCGGTTCAGTACGCTGGGCTTTGCGCCGGTGCGGTGCGCAGCGGCGGATTTGTTCCCAAGAACCAGACATGTGGAGACGGTATGTCTTTTGTCCAAACTCAGAGCGGAACACCATATCGAGGTGGAGCTGAACCTGGACGAGCTGGATTCGACCGCTGCCGAGAGCAAGGCCACCTATGATGAAATCAAAGCCTATGTGCTGGAGCAGTTTGGGTTGAAGGTGTCCAGTTTGTATATCTCCCAGGTCAAGCGGAAATGTGGGCTGGAGGTGGGGGAGAATTACAACCTGGCGAAGTCGGAAAATGTCAAGGTTCCCACTTGTCCGCCGGAGAAGGAAAAGGCAATTATGGCGGCATTGGAGCATTTTCAGATGCTGGAAGGAGGCAGTTACCAATGAGGAAACTTCTGTCCTGCGAGTTCAATATTGACACGGCCTGCGTAGAGTTGAAGTTTGCTGATGGCACCATGATTTCCATTGACTGCACCGCTGTCGAGGATGAGGTTGCCAAGAATATGTACCAGCGGTCGGAGTTGGATTACCTGGTCTACAACGACCCGGTTGGGTACGCTGATCTGATCCTCAATGGTGACCCGGAGGAGTATTTGAAAAGTGTGACGGATTATTCCCAGCTGGATTGATGTCGGTCGCTAGCAGG
>Ga0137308_100615_pt1 | contig 52736 bp, 45 predicted proteins | sample Inofrocosms_June_FD_97181 | JGI IMG/M metagenome (GOLD analysis project Ga0137308, IMG submission 97181) | Mouse cecal microbial communities from Vienna, Austria - N-Acetylneuraminic and N-Acetylglucosamine D2O microcosms_June | ecosystem: Host-associated > Mammals > Digestive system > Large...
GGCTGACAGACGTGACGGAGTTCAAATATTATGTTGGCACAGCGGTCCGTAAGCTCTACCTCAGTGCCATCCTGGACCTCTGTGACCGGCGGATTGTCTCCTTTGTCTTCCGGGACGCCAACGACAGCGCTCTGGTACATGAGACGCTGGACCGGGCCCTTGCCGCCAACCCGGACGCACATCCTCTGTTTCACAGCGACAGGGGCTTTCAATACACGACCAGGGTGTTTCACGACAAGCTGGCTGCGGCTGGGATGACGCAGAGTATGTCCCGGGTAGGTAAGTGTATCGACAATGGGCCTATGGAGGGCTTTTGGGGTATTCTCAAGCGGGAGCGGTATTATGGCAGAGAAAATTCACCAGCCGGGAGCAGTTCACCGTGTCCAGAAGCCATACAAAAACACCGCTCCGATTTTTACCGAAAGCGGTGTTCTGCGTAAGTGCGTAAGGATGACAACCCATTAAATTGTTGTGTTTTTGTATGCTCTTGCCAAGGGAAGATAACAAAGTGGCTTTTTAATCGGGAAATGGTATCGGCGCTTTTGGAATCTTTTTATAAGCCAAGTGTAAAAATGGGGACAAACATAACCAGCAGCGCAGCGGCCAGCATAGCCAGCATCAGCGGGACTGCCCGCTTTGCCGTTGAGAGCAGCGGAATCTTGCTCAATTGGCTGGCAACAAAGAGGTTGATCCCATAGGGCGGAGTAATAAATCCAACCGCCAGCAGCATAGTCATAACTACGCCGAATTGGACAGTCGACAGCCCGCACAGCTGAGCCGTCGGGAGCAGCATTGGAGCCAGAATGATTGTTGCCGAAATGTTGTCCATGAAGCAGCCGACAATCAGCAACATGACTGTGATCAGCAGCATAATAACGATGGAATTGGACGAGATGCTGCCCAGGCCGTCACAAATGCGTTGAGGAATGGCTTTCAACGTCAAAACCCGGCCCAGACAGGTCGTGATCCCGACCATAAACAGCGTACTGCCGCTGATAAGTACCGCATCGATCATAGACTGCACAATATGCTTCCACTTCAGCTCTCTGTAGACAAACGCACCCACGACATAAGCGTACACGATCCCAACAACCGCCGCCTCCGTAGGCGAACAAACGCCTGCATAGATGGACCCCAGGATGATGGCCGGAGAAAGAAGCGCAAGAAAGGACTTTTTCAGTTCAGTCCACACCTGCCGGCCCGTGGCCTTGCCGTCATTACGTTTCCAGCCGTTTTTCCGCGCCTGCCAGTAGCTCACCGCCATTAGCAGGACTCCGATGAGAAGCCCTGGCAATACGCCGGCTAAAAACAGGTCGCTTACCGAACAGCCCACAGCGACTGCATAGATGATAAAGGGAATACTTGGTGGGATGATGACGCCGATGGCGCCTGCGCAGGCCGCCAGCGCCGCAGCAAAGGAGGTGTCATACCCCTTCTCCGTCATCTCCGGGATCATAAAGGAACCGATCGCGGATACCGTAGCAGGTCCGGAGCCGGAAATCGCTGCAAAAAACATACAGGTGATCGTGGTTACATGGGCCAGTCCGCCCGTCAGGTGCCCCACCAGTGCGTTGCACAGGCTTAGCAGCCGCTTGGATATCCCGCCGAACATCATAAAATCCCCGGCTACGCAGAAAAACGGAATGGCGAGCAGTGTAAAGGTGTCCAGACCTGTGAAGCACGCCTGTGCCAGCAGCACTGGGGCCATATCCGTTGTAAACATCATGACGGCCAGGGTCCCAATACCCAGACACACACCAATAGGTGCACCTATGATGAGAAAGCCAAACAGGACGCCAAATAAGATGACCAGATCCATTTCTATTCCTCCCCTTCCTCCGACTTCTCCGGCTTCGCGGTCTTTTCCGCATCTTCTGTCATCTCCGCCGCCGCGAAGGTCTCATTGTCACCCGGGTCCTTCATAAAGCGCATTACGCGCAGCACGCCGTACTGTATAAAGCGCAGCCCCCCCAGCAGACAACCAACCGGGAGCGCAAGGTAGCACAGCCATTTTGGGATACTTACCGCTGGTGTGACCTGTCCCATGGTGAATATCCCCGATACAAGGGATACGGATTGCTCCCCGACATACAGGAAAAATAGCGCGCTGACTACAAAGAACAGCATATCCAAAATGAATTTTCCCGTATTCCCCAGTGCGTCCCGCAACAGGGTCAGCCGGATATGCCTGCCCTTTGTCACCGTATATGGAACTGCAAGCCAGACAGTCCAGATGAACGTATATCGTGCAATCTCCTCTGACCAGGCCAGCGATAAATTCAGCGCATAGCGCGACACAACCTGCCAGAAGATTACAACGATCATCACCAGCATAGCCGCCACCAGCAGTATTTCTTCAAAATATTTGTTAACCCAATGAACGATTTTTTTCATACCCAATCTCCTCCCGCCTGAATATGCGGTACGCAGGAGCATGAGCGGCTCCTGCGTACCATAAGAGCTCTCCTACTGGGTCAATCCGCATACTTTGCGGCCAGATCCAGCATCTGCTGGCCGTCCACGCCGAATTCCTTCACAAAGTCGTCGCGCACCGACTGCGTAGCGTCAACAAATGCCTGCTTCTGCTCGTCCGTCAGCGTTGTAACCGTGCAACCGTACTTCTCCATCTCTGCAATCTGGCTCTCCTCCTGCTCGTCGATTAACCTCCGCTGTTCGATGACCGCGTCCTGTACCGCCGTACGCAGGGCATTCTGGTAGGACTCCGGCAGAGAGTGGAACCACTGGGCGTTTACTACATAGGTGTTCCCGTTGAAGAGATGGTCTAACCGGGTGTAGTACGCCTGAACCTCGTAGAATTTGTTTGTATAGGTTATGGAGATGGCGTTGTCCTGCCCGTCGATCTGGCCTGTCTGTAGCGCTGTGTACACCTCGCCGAAGGCCATGGGAGTCGGGTTCGCGCCAATGGCTGCGAAGGTCGCCAGATGGTACTTGTTCTCCAGGGTCCTGATTTTCATGCCAGACAGATCCGCAGGGCTTGTGACCTCTCTCGCATTGTTGCTCAGGCCGCGCATACCGGACTCGCCAAATCCCAGACAGATTAGGCCCACGCTCTCTTCCAGACTGTTGGAGAGGTACTCGCCCAACTCGCCGTCCAGCGCATTGCGGATCTGCTCCTTGGTTGTAAATACATAGGGGACGTCCAGAATATACCAGTTAGGGTCCAGCGTAGCGAGGGTAGCGGCGGTAGGGCCGGTCATATACATCATCCCCATAGTGGTGGCCTCCGTCGTCTCCGCATCCGACCCCAGGGAACCGTTGGTTTGAACGTCTATTGTAAATTTACCACCGGTGGCCTCAGCGACCTCCGCAGCCATTACTGTCGTCGCCGCAATGCTGTGAGGATGATCGTCTGCCAACATCAGCGCGAAGGATACCGATACAGTCGGATTTTCATCGTCCGCCGCAACAACCGAGCCGCTTGTTCCGCCGCCCGAAGCGCCGTTCGTCCCTCCGCCAGAATTTCCTCCGCAGGCGGACAGGACCCCCAGCAGCATCGCACATACAAGGATAAGAGTAAGCTTTCTTTTCATGATGATTCCTCCTGTTTTCAGTCGTTACATAGGGGCGGGAGAAACTTTATTCCGCGTTCCAGTCGTAGACGCGCTCCGCGCCAGGGAAGGTGTAGCCGTTTCTGAACCGGTACGCGCCCAGGATCTCGATGGGAGCAAAGTCCGTGTGTTCTTCGATCTCGGACTCATAGAATTTCAGCGAACCCTTGCCGCTCCATACGGTTTCGCCATATTTCCAGTTTGCCGCGCCCAGCTTGACCAGTTCGTAGACTGCCGGTTTCTCTCCGGGAATGATGCTGGGGAAGTGGCGGATATGGAACAAAGGCAGTCCCATAGGCTTGGGGAGTTCTTCCCGCGAGATCTCCTTCTCAATCTCAATGCTGCCCTCAATCAGCCTTTCCCCGTGGGAGGAGACAATGCCTTTGAGCTTTGTGCCAGGTCCCTCTGTGGGCATGACGGGGTTCTGGGGATTATAGTCCGTGATATCGATCTGTCCCAACTTCTTGTAAAAGCCCATCATCCAGCCGCGGGCCATACTGAAGTCGTTATCGACCCAGATAGGCAGGCAGATCTGTCCCTCCTGTCCTTTGAAGGAACATCCCACCCATACGGCGGCTTCTTTGTACTGGGTGCGTTCGGGATTGATGAAAGCCATTTCCTTGCAGCCGTCCCATACGGACCACCACTTGGAGAATGCGACATAGGCGATGTCAGGGTTCTTTTTGCTCAGCTCCAGAGGTTCTGGCAACCAGGCGGCGATCTTGGCCGGATCGGTCCGATAGACAATGTTCAGATACTCTGTGCCGTAGTGCCAGGGGAAGCCTCCCAGCAGAGCCGATTTCCCGGTGGGGGTCAGGGGATAGGTGAAGCTCTTCAAATCCTCAAATTTTGCCATAGTTTGCATCTCCTTAATAGTTTATATTGGTTTTATCCGCGGCCTCAGTCCAACTAATTGACAACATTGATAAGCTCTCCAGACAGATAGCCCTGGATATTCTTTACCGTACACTCCAGGATGCGTCCGCGGCTCTCTCTGGAAGCCCAAGAGATGTGGGGGGTAATAATGCAATTTTTCGCTGTCAGCAACGGATTGTCCGCCTTAATCGGCTCTGTAGAGACTACATCAAGGCCGGCAGCGGCCACCTTGCCGGAGTTCAGCGCGTCCGCCAGATCCTGCTCAACTACGATTTGACCGCGGCTGTTGTTTATAATGATGACTCCATCCTTCATTTTGGCAATATTGGCCTTGTTGATAATGCCCTCGCTGATAGGCAAAAGAGGCATATGGATCCCGATCACATCGGATGCCGCCAACAGAGTATCCAGATCGACATATTCCGCGACCTCACGTCCGGCATCCGTAGGATAGAGGTCATAGGTCAGCACACGCATACCGAGGGCGCGGAGGGTTTTTGCTGTGTGGTATCCGATCCTGCCGCAGCCGATCAGTCCAAAGGTTTTTCCGTCCAGTTCAATGAGGGGGTAATCCCAGTAGCACCAGTCAGGACTGTTCTGCCATTTGCCATTGTGGACCGTACTGCTGTGGTGGCCGATATGATGGCAGATCTCCAGCAGCAGCGCAACGGCGAACTGACTGACCGAAGCGGTCCCGTAAGTGGGTACATTGCAGACCGGTATTCCTTTTTCTCTGGCATACTGGCAGTCGATCTTCTCATAACCGGTGGACATCGCAGCAATCAGCTTGATGTTGGGACAGGCGTCTATTACCGCCCTTGTGATATGCACCCCATTGGTGCATACGATTTCAGCATTGCCAATGCGGGCTATCGTCTCCTTTTCCAGCGCCTCCGGCCCCTCCGTAGTAGCGCGCTCATAAACCGCTACTTCGCCCAAGGCTATGAACTCGTCCCAGCTCAAATCGCCCGGATTTGCCGTATAACTCCCCAATATTACAATTTTCATATGCGCCTCCCTTATTTCTCCGCATTCCAGTCGTAGACGCGCTCCGCGCCAGGGAAGGTGTAGCCGTTTCTGAACCGGTACGCGCCCAGGATCTCAATGGGAGCAAAGTCCGTGTGTTCTTCGATCTCGGACTCATAGAATTTCAGCGAACCCTTGCCGCTCCATACGGTTTCGCCATATTTCCAGTTTGCCGCGCCCAGCTTGACCAGTTCGTAGACTGCCGGTTTCTCTCCGGGAATGATGCTGGGGAAGTGGCGGATATGGAACAAAGGCAGTCCCATAGGCTTGGGGAGTTCTTCCCGCGAGATCTCCTTCTCAATCTCAATGCTGCCCTCAATCAGCCTTTCCCCGTGGGAGGAGACAATGCCTTTGAGCTTTGTGCCAGGTCCCTCTGTGGGCATGACGGGGTTCTGGGGATTATAGTCCGTGATATCGATCTGTCCCAACTTCTTGTAAAAGCCCATCATCCAGCCGCGGGCCATACTGAAGTCGTTATCGACCCAGATAGGCAGGCAGATCTGTCCCTCCTGTCCTTTGAAGGAACATCCCACCCATACGGCGGCTTCTTTGTACTGGGTGCGTTCGGGATTGATGAAAGCCATTTCCTTGCAGCCGTCCCATACGGACCACCACTTGGAGAATGCGACATAGGCGATGTCAGGGTTCTTTTTGCTCAGCTCCAGAGGTTCTGGCAACCAGGCGGCGATCTTGGCCGGATCGGTCCGATAGACAATGTTCAGATACTCTGTGCCGTAGTGCCAGGGGAAGCCTCCCAGCAGAGCCGATTTCCCGGTGGGGGTCAGGGGATAGGTGAAGCTCTTCAAATCCTCAAATTTTGCCATAGTTGACGCATCCTTTCTTACTGTTATTCTGTCAGGTTCTATCACTTGTGCCGGATAACACGGAACACCTGCCGGGTTACCGGTACATAGTTCCAAAGGGTCTGCGGGGGACAAATCTCCCCTGGCCCCTGCAGCCAATATAGGTTCCATCATCAACAACCAATTGCCCCCGAAGGAATACCTTGTCCACATGGCCGGCCTGCTTCATGCCCTCATATGAGCAATAGTCGACGCCGTGCAACATCGTATCATTGGTAATAACGGATTCGCCTGCCGGATCGTAGAGGACGATATCCGCGTCATAGCCCACATTCAGCGCACCCTTACAGTGGTCAAGCCCGGTATTCCGAGCCGGAGCCGCAGAAAACAGCTCGACCAGTTCCTGGCGCGTTATTTTCCCGGCTTCCACACCATAGGTCCACAGAATCGCCAGACGGTTCTGCAGCCCGGGTGCGCCGTTGGGAATGTCGCGGAAATCATTCACGCCGATATGCTTCTGCACCGCCCAGTCAAACCCGCAGTGGTCGGAGGATACCGCGTTGATCGTGCCAAGCTTCAGCGCCCGCCACAGCGCATCGTGATGACCGGCGGAACGAAGAGCGGGCGAGCAGACAAATTTCGCTCCCTCGAAATCGGGTCTGGCAAGGTTGTCCGCATCCAAGGTCAAATAATGTGTACAGGTTTCGCCACAGACCTTCTGCCCGGCTTCCCGTGCCCGGGTGATCTCCTCCAGCGCCTCCTTGCAGGTGACATGAACAATGTAGATCGGCGCATCCGCAATGCGGGCCAAATGGATTGCGCGCGCAGTCGCCTCAGCCTCAACCATGCTGGGACGTGAAAGCACATGGCCGTATGGGTCCGTACGGCCTGCGGCAATCAGTTCCTTTTGCAGAACGTCAATGGCATCCGCATTTTCTGCATGGACCATGACTGTGACACCGGCCCCCTTGGCCTTAAGCAGCGCTTTCAAAATGGTGTCGTCATCCGCGTGAAAGAACATTCCTTTGTAGGCCATAAACATCTTCATCGTCGGATAACCAGCTCCCGCCAGCGCGGGGATCTCATCAAGCACATCGGGCCGCGGATCGGTCATCACAATGTGAAATCCATAATCCGCCATTGCGACTCCATCGGCCCTTTCCTTTCTGTAGTCCTCAATTGACTCGATCAGCCCCTTACCCTGCGCCTGATTGACAAATTCAATGACCGTCGTAGTGCCGCCGGCAACGGCTGCGTTGGAAGTCTCGAAGCCCCGTGTGCAGGCGTCCTTGAATTGAAAGGAGAAGTGTACGTGCTGGTCGATGCCGCCTGGTAGGACATACTTTCCTGCGGCATCCACAATACAGTCTGCCGCAACATCCAGATTTCTGCCGATCGCGGCGATTTTCTGGTCCTCAATCAGGATATCGCCCACATATTCGTTGGAGGTTGTCACAATTGTTCCGTTCTTGATCAGTACTTGTCTCATGGTTTGGCGCTCCTTTCTACCTTGTTCCATATCTCCCGGCATCCACCCTCCGCACAGGCCGCAGCCGATGGAAGGATCAATGCCCAAAAGGGCTGTTTCATTTCCCTCTATCATTGCTCAGCTTCACCCATTTCATTCATATTGGACAGCGACAGCAGGGTGTCCGCCAGCACCTCCGTCCCCGCCGCGATCTCCTCAATACTCGTATACTCCGCAGGGTCGTGGCTGATTCCTCCCCGGCTGGGGACGAAGATCATGGCAACCGGCGCGAATTCGGCAATCATAAGAGAATCATGGTACGCACCGCTGATCATTTTGTGTATGGGTATGTTCCGCTTTTCACAGCTTGCCGTAATCGCAGCGATGATCGGCGGGGCAGAGACGCAGGGCAGATCGTCCGCAGTGACCGTGTAGCGGGCGCGCAGATTGCGGAGCATTGCCACATTGTCGATGTAAGCACATATTTTTTGGGTCATATCCTGTTTTACTGTCTCATCAATATCCCGGATATCAATGGTAAATTCCGTGCGTCCCGCAATCACATTCGGCGAGTTAGGATAAGCGCAGAACTTTCCGATCGTCCCAACCGTATGATTATTGCCGTGGCTTCTGGCAAGGCTTTCCAGTTTCAGGATAATCTCGGACGCAGCTGCCATTGCATCGCGCCGCTCATTCATAGGCGTTGAACCGGCGTGTTCCTGCTGCCCCTCCAGAGTGACTTGGATATATGTAGGGGCGCAGATGGCCTCCACGATGCCGATCGGACAGCCCAAGCGCTCAAGAACTGACGCCTGCTCAATATGAAGCTCTACACTTGCAAAGACGTCGCCCTTCTTTTTCCGCACGGCGCCATAGTCCATCTTCGTATACCCCAGCCGCTCCAGCTCCTGAAAGAGTGATATTCCCTGATCGTCATAGAGCGATTTTGTCTGCTCCAGAGACAAATGGCCCGCCATTGTGCGGCTGCCGATACATCCGATGCCGAACCGGGTTGGTTCTTCCGATGTAAATATGAGCGCCACAATACTGCGGCGGTGCGGCGCATTGCTTTCACGGATCATCCGGCAGGCTTCCAACGCGCCAATTACACCGACCGTACCGTCATACATCCCCGCATTTCTGACCGTATCAATATGCGATCCGCTCCACACCGGCGCAAGCTCCGGCTGGCTGCCAACCAATGTCCCGTAAATATTGCCAATGGTATCTTCCGTAACCTGCAGTCCCGCTTTGACCATCCGCTGTTTTACATAGGCGCGGGCCATAATTTCCTCGTCCGCAAACAAAAGGCGCGTTATCCCCTCCTGTTCGGGGCAGGTGTTAAAGTTCTTTAACGCAGAAAGTTCATTATACATTCTGGTCGTATCAGCTTTTCCAAGCATAGGTCGCCTCCAGCTATGTAGTTTTGCGCTATAAATGAATCAATCTGAGTGCGGCACAAATCTGATCTGCATATAGGCCAAATATATTCTTATCAGCAAAAATAGCCAATATTTTGCGCGGTGTTCCGGATTAGATCATTTATAGTTTTATATTATTATAATCACAGCGCCGCACAGTTTACAGGGCATTATGCACAAAATCAAGGGCTGCTTTGAAAAAAGCGCCCATTGACTTTCCGCTGCGGTTCCCTTATAATGAATAAATAAACACTTCTATGCTGGTCCTACCTAATATCTTTTTGCTTTCGTTCATACCTGGGGAAACTACTACGGGAGGTGAGGAAATTGCTGACAGTAGAAAAATTTGTAGCGGGACTTGATCCTATTCAGGTTCGGTGTGTTGCCGGGTTCCGCGGTGTAACCAGAGAACTGCTCGGCTTCAGTATTATTGACACGCCTGAAATTTTGGATTGGCTGCAGGGCGGAGAATTTGTTGTTGATTCAGGGTATATTACAAAGAACAATTCCATGCTGCTGAACAGTCTGATCCCGGCGCTGAAAGCCAGAGGCTGTGCGGCCCTCGGCGTAAAACTGCATCGCTATCATGAAACAATCCCCGATGTCCTGATCGAACAGGGGAATTTATATGACTTTCCTGTTTATGAACTGCCCTTTGGGCTATGCTTTAGCGACTTTACATTTCTTGTTCACAAACGGCTTTTTGAAGATCGGATGGATATCAAAAACAAAGTGGCTTGGGTATATCAAATGCTGGTGGATTCGCTCTGTAAGTATAGGCTTCCGGAACGGCTGCTCTATGATTTGAGCCTGATGATCGACAACCCGATCTTGCTTGTCAATCACCAATTTGAGCTGATAGGCTTTGAGGAGTCCTCCGGCCTGGACGTTGATTTGGAGGACTTTTTTGTACTGAAACCAGACGTTCCTGTCATTGACACAACGCAGCAGGAGATTTTGCAGCGGCTCTATCGGAATACAAAATTTCAACTCCACCAGTTTGCTGTTCAGTCCACAGACGGCGCATTGCGAAATTTGAACTGTGTCCTTTTGCCGGTCGAGCAGATGGAGAGCGGCGCAAATTTTTTAATCATTCCTGAAGTCATCCCAATGGAAAGCTGGCACTATCAGACTTTGAAAAATATTGCCTCTTTATTTAGTATGGCATTTTACAATTTGCAGGCGCCGCAGAATAAGAGCGTACCAGATTTCTTCTCACTGGTCCTGATGGCTCCCGATGCGTCTAAAAGCGCGATCTTGAAGCAATGTAAGGTGTATGAGTTTGATTATACTAAAAAGAGGGTCTGTTTAACGCTTCAGCTCAGTAGCTACCGCTATCTGTCTGTTAATCGAAAGCGTGTCATTCAGGATATTATCCAATCTGTAACCAGCTGGGCTTCAGATACATATGGGTTAAAGGTGTACAGCTTGCAGCACAGCAATTATCAAATTTTATTTCTTCTCTTTTCTAACAGCGTATCTCCAAAAACTGCGGAAGCCCAGTCGCTGGAAGTCGCTGAAAAGCTTGTAACAACCCTAAATGAATGCAGCATTGATTGTCAAACCGGCATCAGCCTGTGCTATACGGAGCTGTGCCAGATCGCTAAAGCATTTCAACAGACAATAGATGCCATTGATCTTGGAAACAAGCTGTTTCCATCCGAGAAACTGCATTCGTTCAACGCTCTCCAGATATATCATTGGCTTATGTCTACAATGACGCGAGATGAGTTGAAGGAGATATATCAAACAACTGTAAAACCGTTGCGGGAGCGTCATTTGCATGGGACCAATTATATACAAATACTGGAAACATTTATTTGCAACCGCTTTAATATTTCCAAAACGGCATCGGATATGTATACGCACCGCAACACAATGACCAATTATTTGAATCAAATACAAAACTTGCTGTCTTTGGATATTACTGAGCCACAGGATATGTTGAAAGTGCAAATAGGTTTACATGCCATGCGGTTATTGGATGTGCTGGGTTGATAGCGTCCTGTATCAGACTGGACGGATTGGAAACAGCCAGATTCCAGGCCCGCGAAAGCGAGCATCTTGGAAGAGCTCTTGAACTTGCTGAAATCACCGTGCTCAGAGTGGATGACGGCGGTACTGTTCCAAAAGTCTCTGCAAACTACGATTTGCTTCGTAGTTTGCAGAGACTTTCTATTGGTACACATCAGGCCGCAGTCACAAACACACACGCCTGCGGCCCGCTATTTCTCTTGATCCAACGCAGCATGATATGCCCTGGCGGCATCGTTGGCTTCAGCAATCCGCCCGGCCAAGCCGGACGCATAGATACCGGCGCAGGGAAACCGGATGACCTCTACCCGGCCCTCCGGCCTGGGGCCGTCCCCTGGCCGTGAATGTTGGAGCACAAAATCTATTGTGGAAAAGGGTACGCCGCCCTGCTCCATCATGCACTTGAGCTCCAGCAGAATTTCCGCCGCCCGGTCCACGCTCACTATTTCATCATCAATGTAGACCGTGAGTTGACCGGCCTCCTCCCCCAGTTCGCGGACGTCGTAGATGCGGTCCGGTTCCAGGTCCGCTGCCTGGAGGATATCCCCGAAAGCCAAATCTCCAAAGGCAATATCAATAGTAAACGGGAAGGAGGGGCTTTCCAGCACGGAGTCCGCCAAATCCCGGTAAGCCTGATTCAGCCTGCGGGCGGTGTTCTCGCCGCTGAGCACCATCGACTCATAGCGGTCCATGACAAGCTTTCCCGCCATATCCATAGACAGGGTAAAATAGCGGTCCGTGCTGCCGGGGGCCTGGATGCAGGCGAAATAGCCGCCCTCCTTAAAGCTGTAGCTGATTCTTTCCAGCATGAAGTCAGTATCCCCATAGTTTTCCTGCAAATACGCCTCCGCCGTCCGCTTTGCCAGCAGTCTGGAGACGGGATTGCCCACCAGGGCGTTGGCGAAGATTCCCAGACCGGCTGTGAGACATAGGGCGGTGAGAAACGCCGCCGTTTTCAACACCTTTTTCTTCAAACTTCTCTCTCCTTTCTGAACGCAAAGTGCAGGAGTCCCGCAATGAGTACGCCGGTCAGGGCGAAAACGCTGTAAATCGCCGTCCACATCAGCAGGGAATATCCATCCAGCCGTTCCGGCTCTCCGGCCAGCCGGAACACGTTCATCGGGCCGTGGGCCAGCAGAAGCAGAACCGGGACCCGATAGGCCGCTTTCCAGCGGAACAAAACGTATCCCAGCCCCCCGATAACGGGCATAATCAGGCTGTTGTAAAACAGCTCAGACCCGCCGGTCAGACCCAGCCCAAAAAATATCCCGAACGCCATGAGCATGATATAGAACAGACGCGCCTGCTGCCGGAACTGCCGGAACGCCTTCTCCGGATCAGAGGTAGGCGGCGGGGCCCCGCTGTACAGCTTCCGGCAGGCGGCGCAGGACTGCACATGCCGCTCTACCGCATCTCTGCTCTCGCCGCTTGCAATGCCGTCCCGGACCAGGGGGATTAAGTCCATACACAAGCCGCAGGTTATCTCATTCACCGTCAAACCACTCCTTTTCCAAAATTTTCCGTATTTTCGCCTTTGCCCGGAAGTCGATGACCCTGGCGGAGTTCTCTGAGACGCCGTATTTCAACCCGATTTCGTAGAAGGAAAAACCGGCAATCCGCATCAGGACAATGTTCCGGGTCCGTTCCGGCTCCGCGTCCAGGAGGGCGCAAATTCTCTCCGCCAGGGCGCGGTCCTGGTACGCCTCCTCCGGACCCGGACTGCCGTAAAAATCCGTGAGGGCCTCCTCCTGCACCGACCGCTTTTTCCGCCGCAGACAGGCAGACCATCTGTGCCGGGCAATGGCAAAGAGCCACGTTTTGAGGTCGGAGTCCCCACGAAAGCGGGCAATGGATTTGACTGCCTCCAGAAACGTTTCCGATGCCAGGTCCTCCGCGAGAAGGGCGTCATGACAGAGGCTGTACAGATAGACATACACATCCTGATAGTGGTCTGCAAACAATTTTTTCAACGCTTCCTGCATGACTGTCCCTCCTTTCACCCTATTAGTGCCGGATTTGGGCGGTTTGTTACAGCTCCAGGCCCTATTCTTCCCGCGTTTTGCGCATTGATTTTTGCAGGCGGGGATGGTATAGTATTGGCGACACACAGCAGGAGGGGAGATTTCCAATATGAAGAAAATTTTTGCGGCGTTGTCTGCCGGACAATCAGCCGGGCGGGGCGCGGTACTGTGCAGCATTGCCGCCAGCTCCGGGTCCACCCCAAGAGGACCGGGAGCGGCTATGCTGGTGCCGGAAAACGGGGCGGCCATTGGCACCATCGGCGGCGGCGCGGCGGAGTACCGGGCCATGGAGCTGGCACGGCAGATGCTGGCGGAGAAGCGGTCCGGCTTCGCGTCCTACAGCCTGTCCGCCGGAGAGGCGGCGGATCTTGGCATGATCTGCGGCGGTTCGCTGCGGCTTTATCTCCAATATTTTGACCCCGCCCGACGGGATCTCCCGCCCGTCCTCCAGACAGCGTCGGAGCTGCTCTCCGGCCCGCAGGCCGCATGGCTGGTCACGGCCATCTCGCCGGACGGCAGCTGGCGCATGGGGACTTTTGACCGTCAAAACGGCCTGCGCGGTCTGCCCGGCGTCTCTCCAGCGGACGTGGAGCCGCTGCTGGGGAGACAGGCGGCGTTGTCGGAGGGGGAACCGGCGTTATATGTGGAACCACTGAACCAGACTGGGACGGTGTATCTCTTTGGAGCCGGACATGTGGGCCGGGAATTAACCCATATTCTATCTCTTGCGGACTTCCGGGTAGTGGTCTGGGACGAGCGGCCCCACGCCGCAGACAAGGCGGCTCTGCCCGATGCGGCGGCGGTTCTCTGCGGTCCCTACAGCGCCGCTATGGAAAAACTGCCCCCCATCACGCCGGAGGACTACGTGGTGGTCATGACCCCAGGCCACCAGGCGGATTATACCGTACTGGAGCAGGTCCTGCAAACTCCAGCGCGGTATATCGGCTGCATTGGAAGCCGGAAAAAGGTGGCCGCCACCAGGGAACGGCTGCTGGAGGCGGGCTTCACGGCGGCGGAAATCGACCGGGTCTGCGCACCCATCGGCCTGCCCATCGGCGGGAAGACCCCGGCGGAGGTAGCCATATCCGTGGCCGCGCAGATGATCGCCTGCCGCTGGAACCGGCTGGACTGGGAGGGAATGCGCTATGCTGCAAATTGAAAACATACGGCTGGAGCTGGAGGAGGACGAAACCCTGCTGCCCGCCAAAGCCGCAGCTCTGCTGCGGATTCCGGAGGAAGAGCTTACAGGACTGGAGATATACCGCCGCGCTCTGGACGCACGGGAGGGGATACGGTTCGTATATACGCTGCGGGTCTCCGCCGCCAACGAGGAGCGGATACTCCGCCGGAACAAAAAGGTCTCCGTGGTGCGGGAGACGCCCTTTCAGCTGCCCGCGCCTGCCGCCCCGCCGCCGGCGCCGCCGGTAGTGGTGGGAGCGGGACCCGCCGGACTGTTCTGCGCACTGGCTTTGGCCCGGTGCGGTATGCCGCCCATCCTCCTGGAGAGGGGACAGGACGCCGGACGCCGCCAGCAGGATGTGGAGCGTTTCTGGTCCACCGGTGTGCTGGATGAGGCATCCAATGTCCAATTTGGAGAGGGGGGCGCGGGGGCCTTTTCCGACGGCAAGCTAAACACCGGCACCCGTGACCTCAGCCACCGCTTTATTCTGGAGACGCTTGTCCAGCACGGTGCGCCGGAATCCATTCTCTACAACGCCAAGCCCCACATCGGCACCGACTATCTCCACCGTGTACTGCTGAGCCTGCGGCGGGAGCTGCTGGAGCGGGGCTGTGACATTCGCTTCGGCCACCGGCTGGCGGGAATCGAGGTAAAAGGCGGACATGTTGCCGCTTTGCAAATGGAGAGCAAAGACGGCCCATACCTGCTTCCAGCAAATGCGGCTGTGCTGGCTCTGGGCAACAGCGCCAGGGATACGTTTGAGATGCTCTACGCCGCCGGGGTCCCCATGGAGCCGAAACCCCTGGCGGTGGGGGTGCGCATTGAGCACAGGCAGGCGGACATTGACCTGGCGCAGTACAAGGCCCTTGCAGGCCATCCGAGACTGCCCGCGTCCAGCTATAAGCTCAGCTGCCACCTGGATAATGGCCGGGGGGTATTCAGCTTCTGCGTCTGTCCCGGCGGGACGGTGGTGGCCGCGGCCAGCGAGGAGAAGCGTGTGGTGACAAATGGTATGAGCCGCTATGCCCGGAACGGAGAAAACTGCAACGGCGGACTGCTGGTAGGCGTCACACCTGTGGATTTCCCCGGCAGCGGCCCTCTGGCGGGAATTGCGTTTCAGCGGGCGTTGGAGGAGGCCGCCTATACCGCCGGAGGAGGCGGCTTTACCGCGCCGGCCCAGCGGGTGGAGGACTTTTTGCTGCGCCGTCCGTCAGCCGGGCCGGGCCGGGTACAGCCCACGTACCGCCCCGGCGTGCGGTGGATGAATCTGTGGGATGTCCTGCCGGAATTCCTCTGCGCGTCCCTGGCCCAAGCCCTGCCGGTTCTGGACCGGAAGGTCCGGGGTTATGCCGCGCCGGACGCTGTGCTCACGGCGGTGGAGACCCGTTCCTCCTGTCCCCTCCGGATTCTCCGGGGAGAGGACGGACAGTCGGCCTTGAGGGGGCTGTGGCCCTGCGGCGAGGGCGCGGGGTATGCGGGCGGCATTATGTCCGCCGCCGCCGACGGGTTGAAAACCGCTCGACATATCATCCAGAGTTTTCAATAAAACGGCGCTGTCTCTCACGATTCCGGCGAATCGCTGTGAGACAGCGCCGTTTTGGCAGGCTCCGGGACAAACCGGAGGTTATGAAACGGGTTCTAAGGCCTCCTGCGGCATTGACCGGGCTTATAACAGCCGCATCTGTTCGCCGTCCTCCTCCCGCAGCAGTGCGCCTGCGGCGGGCAGGGCGCGGCAGCGGTACCGGGCCAGATTAGTGATGGAGGTGTCCTCCAGCTCCTTGACCTCGGTCAGACGGTATTTCGGCTTCATAGTCATCACCTGCACCCCCTGGGTGGTGCGGGTGGACTTGGGCGCGAGCAGGGCGGTGCTGAAAATCAAAGCCCGCACCTCGTTGGAATACAGCGCCAGCTCCCGGTCCTCCTTGATGTGGAGCAGCGCCGCCAGCGGACTCTTTCCGCTGTACGCGCCGGTGAGCTTCCGGCGGTTGGAGGTGGTGGCGTAGGCGGAGAGGTCCACCCGGGCCGCCTTCCCGTTCTCAAAGAAGAACAGCAGGGAGCCGGAGTAATCCCCCGGCAGTACCATCCCTACCACGCTCTCCTCCTGGTCCATGCCCAGCCTGGACGGCAGGTAGTCGCCCAGCACGCTGGCCTTGCTGTCGTCAAAATCCGACAGGCGGACCTTGTACACCTGCTGCCGGTTAGTGAAGAACATGACCTCCGTCTTATTGGTGGCCTCCATGCTCATCCACAGCCCGTCGTCCTCCTTGTACTTCTGCACATCGGCCATCCGCAGGGACTGGGGCGTAATCTTCTTGAAGTACCCGCCGTTGGAGAGGAACACAGTCACGGGATAATCCGGCGTCTCGTCCTCCTCATTGTAGGTCTCGATTTCGTGCTCGTAGACGAGGGAGGTCAAACGGGGCTGGGCGTACTTCTTTTTCACCGCCTTCAGCTCATCGACGATGACCTTTTTCACCCGCGCGGGGCTGTTGACCAAGTCCTCCAGGTCGTCGATCTCATCCCGGAGAGCCTCCTCCTCCTGTACCCGCTTGAGGATGTACTCCTTGTTGATGTTCCGCAGCCGGATTTCCGCCACGTACTCCGCCTGCACCTGGTCAATGCCGAAACCGATCATCAGGTTCGGCACCACATCCGCCTCGCCCTCGGTCTCCCGGATGATTTGAATGGCCTTGTCAATGTCCAGCAGGATGCGCTTTAAGCCCTTGAGCAGGTGGAGCTTTTCCTTTTTCTTGTTCAGAGTGAAGTATACCCGCCGCCGCACGCACTCCGTACGCCAGCCGCACCACTCCTCCAGCAGCTCCCCGACTCCCATGACCCGCGGCATTCCCGCCACCAGTACGTTGAAGTTGCAGCTGACGCTGTCCTGCAGCGTGGTCGTCTTGAAGAGCTTGGCCATGAGCTTGTCCGGGTCTGTGCCGCGCTTGAGGTCAATGGCCAGCTTTAAGCCGTTCAAATCCGTCTCGTCCCGCATGTCGCTGACTTCCCGGAGTTTGCCGCCTTTAATCAGCTCCGCCACCTTGTCAATGATGGCCTCGGTGGTGGTGGTATAGGGAATCTCATAGATTTCAATGAGATTTTCGCTCTTCACATACCGGTATCTCCCCCGGATTTTCACAGACCCCCGGCCTGTGCGGTAAATTTCCTCCAGCCCGGCGGCGTCATGGATGATTTCTCCGCCGGTGGGGAAGTCCGGTCCCAGCAGGGTGGCGGAAATACTGCACTCCGGGTTTTTCAGATAGGCAATCGTGGTGTCGCACACCTCGCCCAGGTTGAATCCGCACAGCTGGGAGGCCATACCCACGGCAATGCCCTGGTTGGCGGAGACCAGGATGTTGGGGAAGGTGGTGGGCAGGAGACTCGGCTCCTTCATGGTGTTGTCGTAGTTGTCCACAAAGTCCACCGCGTCCTGGTCCAGGTCCCGGAACAGCTCCTGACAGATGGGGGACAGCTTGGCCTCGGTGTACCGGCTGGCCGCCCAGGCCATGTCGCGGGAGTAGACCTTGCCGAAGTTGCCCTTGCTGTCCACAAAGGGGTGGAGCAGCGCGCCGTAGCCCTTGGACAGCCGCACCATTGTGTCGTAAATCGCGGCGTCGCCGTGGGGGTTCAGCCGCATGGTCTGACCCACGATATTGGCGGATTTCGTCCGCGCACCGGTGAGCAGGCCCATTTTGTACATGGTATACAGCAGCTTCCGGTGGGAGGGCTTGAAGCCGTCGATTTCCGGGATGGCCCGCGACATGATAACCGACATAGCGTAGGGCATGAAATTGGTTTCCAGCGTGTCTGTAATCGGCTGTTCCTGCACCTCGGCCCGCAGGCCCATGACGTTGGGATTGTTTCCTCTTTTTGTAGTTCCCTCTTCCGGGGACCGTTTCTTAGCCATAATTCTGTGGTTCCTTTCCAATCTTAGCAAAAAACAGCGGTGTCACGCTATGAAATATCCGCCAGATCCAAAAACCGGTACCCCTCGCTGGCAATATGCTCCTTCCGGCCCTGGAGGTTGTCCCCCAGCAGCAGGTCAAACATCTGGCTGGTGGCTTCCCCGTCCTGGGGCATCACCTTGATCAGCCGCCGGGTCTCCGGATTCATCGTGGTCAGCCACATCATGTCCGGGTCGTTCTCGCCCAGGCCCTTGGACCGGTCCACCTTGTACTTCTTGCCCTCCAGCTTCTTTACGATTGCCGCCTTTTCCTTCTCCGTGTAGGCAAACCAGGTCTTTTCCCCGCTGGTAATCTCAAAGAGGGGCGTCTCTGCGATATACACATATCCCTCCTGGATCAGCGTCGGACACAGCCGGTAGAGCATGGTCAGAATGAGGGTGCGGATCTGATATCCGTCCACGTCCGCGTCCGTACAGATAACCACTTTATTCCAGCGCAGGTTATTCAGGTCGAAGGAATTCAAATCCTTCACATGCTTATTCTGCACCTCCACGCCGCAGCCCAGGACCTTCACCAAGTCCGTAATGATCTCACTCTTGAAAATCCGCGGGTAATCGGCCTTGAGACAGTTGAGAATTTTTCCACGCACGGGCATGATTCCCTGAAACTCCGCGTCCCGGCTCAGCTTCACGCTGCCCAGAGCGCTGTCGCCCTCCACGATGTAGATTTCCCGGCGGCTCACGTCCTTTGTCCGGCAGTCCACGAATTTCTGCACCCGGTTGGCAATGTCGATGGAGCCGGAGAGTTTCTTTTTGATGTTCAGCCGCGCCTTTTCCGCTGTCTCACGGCTGCGCTTGTTGATCAACACCTGCTCGGCAATCCGGCCCGCGTCGGCGGGGTTCTCAATAAAATAGATTTCCAGTCTGCTTTTTAGAAATTCCGCCATGGAGTCCTGCACAAATTTGTTTGTGATGGCTTTCTTGGTCTGGTTCTCATAGCTGGTCTGGGTGGAGAAATTGTTGCTCACCAGCACCAGGCAGTCTTCAATATCGGTCCAGTTGATCTTCGCTTCGCCCTTCTGGTACTTGTTGTTCTGGCGAAGCCAGGCGTCGATAGCTCCTACAAACGCAGATTTTGCCGCCTTCTCCGGACTGCCGCCGTGCTCCAGCCAGCTGGAATTGTGGTAGTGCTCAATCACCGCCGTTTTGTTGGAAAAACAGCAGGCCACAGACAATTTCACCTTGTAGTCCGCCTTATCCGCCCGGTCGCGGCCCCGGCGTTCGCTCTCCCAGAAGACCGGCTCTGTCAGCGGTCCCTCCCCCGCCAGCTCTGCCACATAGTCGGCAATGCCGTTTTCATACAGAAACTCGGTCGTCTCGTACTTCCCCGGCGTGGTCTCCACCTTCAGCCGAAAGGTAATCCCCGCGTTCACCACCGCCTGCCGCTTCATTACGCTTGCAAAATAGTCCGGCGGAATGGCGATATCGGTAAACACCTCCAGGTCTGGAAGCCAGCGGGTCCTGGTGCCGGTCCTGCGCCTGGACAGGGGGGTTTTCACCAGTTCCTCCCCCTTCTCCCCGGTAATGCTGCCCTTTTGGAAGTGGAGCTGGTACTCAAACCCATCCCGCCAGACCGTCACGTCCATGTACGCAGACGCATACTGGGTGGCGCAGGAGCCAAGACCGTTGAGGCCCAGAGAGTATTCGTAGTTTTCGCCCTCGTTGTTGCCGTATTTTCCCCCTGCGTACAGCTCGCAGAAAACCAATTCCCAGTTCCAGCGTTTTTCCTTCTCGTTCCAGTCCACCGGGCAGCCCCGCCCTTGGTCCTCCACCTCCACGCTGTGGTCCAGATAGCTGGTCACGGTAATCAGTCTGCCGTGGCCCTCCCTGGCCTCGTCGATGGAGTTGGATAATATTTCAAATACCGCGTGCTCACAGCCCTCCAGGCCGTCGGAGCCGAAGATGACGCCGGGACGTTTGCGTACGCGGTCAGCGCCTTTCAGGGCGCTGATGGAGTCGTTTCCGTAATTCTGCTGTCTGCCTGTCGCCATAGTATCCTCCCGTCAAGATTGCATATACGGACCATAGTTTAACAAATTTGTCCCGCAAAGGCAAGGGGAAATTTCCTCCGCACCGGGCTGCCCCCCATTGCTTGCGTCTGTGGCTGGGCAGGAGTATCATTGTTTTCTGAATAGGGGAGAGCCCAAGCAGATACGCCGACAGGTCGAACGCCTCAAAAAGATGGGGAAAACCGGGAAAGAAATTAAGGAATTAACCGGAGTGCGGCAGAATCGCGCCAGCGAAATTAAGGTCTCCGCTTTCTTTCAACATAATCAGATTTCCTATATTCTTATTCGGGAGCAATAGCATATCCTGTACCATTTTTTCGACCTGTTTTCCGCCCTTTTCGCCCGATTCCTCTAAATTCCAAAAGAAATGACCGCCCTCCCAGTCATGGACAGCGGTCATTTCTTGAATGCGAAACGTGTGGTTCTTGCTTTCCCATCTACTCGCCGATAAAGTGCAGGAATTTAGAAATACGCTCGTTCTCTTTTCGGATAGTGGAGAAAAATTCCTCTCCCCCGGCGTCAGCCACCAGCGACCCTTTATCCATAAAGAGAATCCGGCTGGCGACATGCCGGGCAAACTGCATTTCATGGGTCACGCAGAGCATACATACCCCCTCTGCCGCCAGATTCTCCAGAATTTTCAGCACTTCGCTGGTCATCTCCGGGTCCAGTGCGGAGGTAATCTCGTCCAGCAGCAGGGCCTTGGGATTCATCATCAGCGCACGGGCAATGGCAATCCGCTGCTGTTCGCCGCCGGACAGCTCGTTGTGCATGGACTTCTCCTTGGACAGCAGGCCCACCTTGTCCAGATAAAACCGAGCTTTCTCCTCCGCCTCGGCCTGGGGCGTTTTCAGCAGCTTCATAGGGCTCATGGTCAGATTCCGCATCACGTTCAAATGCGGGAACAGCACCGTGCGCTGGAAGACCATGCCGCAGTCCAGACGGATTTCCCGCAGGTTCTTCTTCTCCTTCACCGACCTGCCGTTGACCAGGATATCCCCCTCGCCGATGGTCTCCAGACCGTTGATACAGCGCAGCAGGGTGCTCTTGCCGGTACCGCTGGGACCCAGCAGGACGGTGACGCCCTCCTGAGTAAAATCAACGCTGAAATTTTTCAATACCGTCAGCGTGCCGAAGCTTTTGGTCACGTTTTTCACTTCAATCATTGCCATAGCCTTTCTCCCTCCACCATCAATAGTGAAATGCCAGCTTTTTCTCCAGACGCCGGGCCAGCGCGGCCAGAGGACTGGAGATCACATAGTAAATCAGGAACACAATGCCGTAGACCAGAAAGGGCCTCAGCGTCCGCAGCGCCAGATTCTGACCCAGCTTGGTCAGGTCCATGATGCTGATGAGCGCCACCAGCGAGGAGCACTGGAGCTGGGAAATATACAGCGTGATGGCCTGGGGTACCAGCAGGCGCAGCGCCTGCCGGGCGATGACATGGCAGAAAGTGGATACCCGGCTGTGGCCCAATGCCAGCCCGGCTTCCCACTGGCCGTCGGGTACGGCGGACACGGAGTTGTGGACCAGTACGCCCATAAAGGCGGCGGTGTTCAGGGACAGCGCCAGAATCGCCGCGGGGTAGGGGTCCAGCATGATGCGGCTGACCATAGGCAGGCCGTAGTAAATCAGAAACAGCTGTGTGACCAGCGGGGAATTGCGCAGCGGCTCAATGACCAGCAGGGGCAGCGTGCGCACCACACGGTTTTTCGAGCAGCGCACAAGGCCCAGCAGTACGCCCAGAACGGTCCCAAAGAACAGGCTCATGAGAGTGATATACAGCGTCACCCCCGTGGCCTTGACAAACTGCATGGCATCGTTGGAGGTGAGATAGGCGTAATCGTAAAATGACATGTCTCTTCCCCTCCTTTCACAGCTCAATGCGTATCTTTTTGTCGATAAGCTTTGCGGCGAAAGATACAATATAGGTGAAAATACAGTAGCAGACCAGGATGAGAAGATACACCTCAAAGGGGCGGGAGACCCGGCCCACGATGATTTTTGCCGCGCCCATGGTCTCCACCACCGTGATGGAAAAGCATACCGAGCTGGTCAACACCAGGTTCACGAAATTGTTCACCAGGGACTTGAACGCCACCCGCAGCGAGATGGGCAGGACAAAATACCACAGGGTCTGGAACCTCGTGTAACCCAGGGCGGCGGCGCACTCGTAGTAATCCTTCTTCACCGCCATCAGGCCGGCGCGGATGATCTCGCAGTTGGGTGCGCTGGTGTTGATGCCCAGGACGGGCAGGCCGTAGTAGAAGAAAAAGATCTGGACCAGGAAAGGCGTGTTGCGCAGCACGTCCACCCATACCGCCGCAAACCAGCGCAGCGGCTTGACCTTCGACTGCTTGAACAATGCCATCACCGTTCCCAGCACAAAGCCGATCGCCAGGCAGCACACCACCAGCGCCAGCGTCGTCCACATGCCCTCCAGCAGCATTCCGCCGTACTTATTCAAAAAGTTGAAATTCAGTTTATACATCGCTACCCCCTCCTGCGGATTTTGGGGTACCCGGCCCACAGAGGAGCCGGGTACCGCGGATACCGGATTACAGCGGCGTTACCAGAGGCCATTCAAGCCGCTGGGTTCCACGCCCCACCACTTCTGATAGGTATCGGACTGCCAGCCGGAGCTGATCTGCCAGGAGACAAACATATCCAGGTAGCGGACAAACTCCATATCGCCCTTGCGCGCAGCCGCACAGATGGGGTCGGAGGTATACAGGCCCGGCTGGGCCTCCAGCTTGGCGTTGCCGTCGGCGGCGGTAATCATCTTGATGCCGCAGCGGAGATAGGGGATGGAGAAATCAATGGATCTCGCCCGCTCCAGGTTGCCGGTGATGTTGGCGAACAGGACGTCCACACGGCCAGAGGTCAGGGCGGGAATACGGGTCTCCGCGTCCACGTTGATAATCTCCACCTCCACGCCCAGTACTTCTCCCAGGCGGTTGGCCCAGTCAACGTCGTAGCCCATGGGATTGCCGCTGTCGTCGGTGAAGCCCACCGGCGCGCCGTTGAGAGAACAGCCGGCCCTGATGGTACCGGCTTCCAGAATTGCGTCCAGAGTGGGACTGCCGCTGCCGGCCACATCCCCGCCGCCGGAACCGGCGTTAGAGCCGCCATTACCGGACGAGCAGCCGGTCAGGACTGCGGCGGCTGTCAGGACCGCCAGGAGCATTATTCTCCGCAATGACCGTGCTGCTGGACGGCCCCAGGATGGGCGGCTCGAACTCGATGACCCCCACGCTGTGGAGCCCGGAGTAGAGGAAGTTCTCCCCATATCCGGCCTCTCCCATGACCTGCCGGCCCATGGCCTCCACGCTGCTGCCGGTCTTTCCTGGGAGCAGGTTCCGTCCGCACAGCTCCTGGGCGCGGATGGCGGCCTCCACCGCCTGTACGGACGCCTCGCCGGGGTTCCCCACCAACGCTGTCCGCCCGCAGGCCCCGTGGTAGCCCTCGTACCGGGGCGCAAAGGTCAGCACCACCACGTCGTCCGGTTCGATGGCGCGGGTGGTTGTTTTGGCGAGAATGTGGTATGCGTTGGGATCGGAGGCCACAATAGTGTCGATCCCCACGCCCTCGGCTCCCGCCCTGCGCATGACATATTCCGCCTCAGCGGCAATCTCCCGCTCCGTCACGCCGGGCCGCAGCGCAGCCAGGGCCGCGTCCATGCCCAGATTTGTGATGCGATAGGCATAGCGGATGACCTCCAGCTCCGCCGGGGACTTGACGCCCCGCAGCAGCTCCAGCGGCTTGTTGACGTCCACCAGCTCCGCGTCCGGGAAGGCGGCGGCAATTGCCGCAAACAGCTCCGCGCCCATGCGCACCTTGCCTGCGATACCCACCCGCTTCACTGCCGTCCCGGCGCACCGCACCGCCACATCCCGCAGCGGCTCCACGGTGGTAAAGGGGTAGTCCTCATCGTCCGCGGCAAACTCTGCAAGCACGTGTATGTCCCGGATGGCGGAACGCTCCTGGGCAAAGCCGATGGTCTCCGGACCCACCAGCAGAGCCGGTTCCCGGCCCGGCAGGAACATGGTCAGCACATCCTCAAAGGGGGCGGGCAGGTCGGCAAAGTACCGGGCATAGGCGTTTCCGTAGGTGAGCCGGTCGTCGGAATAGGCCAGCAGCAGGTCCAGCCGGCTGTCTGCCAGAATGGACTGGACTTTTTCCCACCGCTGGGGATATTCCTCCCTGGGGATCGTTGGAAGCTTCTTCTCCATAGCGTTTGTCCTCTTTCTTTACTACTGATGTTTCAGGGAAAAGACTGCTTTGCGGCAGCCCACATGCTCGTTGTTGTCGTTGACGATGGTGTCCGGATACAGGGCGCGGAGCTTTTCCACCGTTCCGCTCTCGTAGCCCAGCAGCTGGAAGACCCGCAGGACTGCGGCGGCAAACTCGTCGTGACTGCCGTCCATCGTCTTTGCCGCGATGCCCAGCCCCAAAGACCGGATGCCTAGGGCGTAGACCCCCAGCGCGCCGCTCTTGCCGATCAGGTCCGGGTCCGCCGTCAGCACGGAACAGACGATGTTTTCTCCCGCAATCATGTTGGGATGGGCGTGGAGCAGCTCCACATTCCGGGCCACGGCGGTCCGCAGGGGTTCGTTTTCAATCAGCTCAGGCCGCGCAAGCCGCAGGTAGGACGTGGCAATGGCCCGGAAGGGGACCGCGTATACCGGCACCCCGCAGCCGTCCACGCCGACCCGGATGTTCTCCGCCGGAATGTCCGTCATCAGAGAGATGCAGTGGAGAATTTCCCGCTGGGTCAGGCTGTCCCGGACCCAGTAGCGTTCCACCGGCTCCCCCAGCTCACGGGCCAGCAGCATCATGCCCAGATGCTTCCCGGAACAGTTGTGGTACGCCTTGCGGGGGGGCTGATTGGTCCGCAGAAGACGCATTTTCTCCTCCTGGCGGTTGGGATAGGTGGGGAGCATAATCATCTGCTCTTCCGTCAGGCCGGTCTTGTCCATGATGGACTCCAACGCCCGCACATGCTCCCTGTCCCCCCAGTGGGAACCGGAGAAGATCGCCGTCTCCTCCGCCGTCAGACCATACTTTCGGTCCAGCCCGCGGATGAGGATGGGCAGGGCCTGGATGGGCTTGGAGGCGCTGCGGTAGAAGCTGGTCCAGTCCGTACTGCCCGCCGAGGCCGCAATGCCCTTCTCGTCCACCACGCACACCATGCCGCTGTGCTGGCACTCCAGAACATCTCCCCGGTATTCTTCGAATAAAACCTCTGTTTTCATGGCATCCTCTCCCCAGGTCCTCCCAAAATTTTACATGACGATTTTCATATTGCAAAATTGGCAGAAAAATGTTATAATTATCATGAATTTTGACAGGTTATTTTTTGGCGCAATTTGCGGTTGTCTATCTGCTAAAATCTACAAATTTTGCTCCTTTTCTGCATTATACCCTGATTTCCGTTTTCTGTCATTATTGTATCTTGTAAAAAATATTGTAATCTTGGCTTCATAGAGGAGGTGCGCTATGGGCCGTTTCAATCCCGCCGAGTCCCCCTACCGGTCAGAATCCCTGCAGTGCTTTATGGACGACGTGTCCGATTTCCGCTGGATTGTGGCGCGGACCACCCCCCAGGCCCGTGCAAAATTTGTCTACGTCCAGGAGGCGGGAGCCTTCTGCGGCTACGAGGGCTGCTACACCCGGCGGCACGGACTGGCCTCCTATCTGCTGAAGGTTACTACCGCCGGAGAGGGCCTGCTGCGCTATGACGGCGTGGACTACCGGGTGCCGGTGGGCAGTTTTTTCTGGATTGACTGCCAGAAGCCCCAATACTACGTCACCGCGCCGGACGCGGCGTGCTGGGCAATGGCGTGCCTCCACTTTCACGGCGGCGTCTCCAAGCCCTACTATGACAGCTTTATGGCCCAGAACAGCTACAGTCCCGTCGGCACGCTGGCGGACCCGGAGGCGGCTGTGGGACTGATTACCCAGATGACGGACATCTATGCCGGGGCCTGCTATGACTTTGCCACGGACGTCCGCGCCGCCGCGATTATCACCGCTCTGCTGACGGCCTGCCTGTCGTCGGCGCTGGTATCCTGCGAGAGCGAGAGCCACGATGTTCCCCCTTTTCTCCAGAAGGTACACTCGTATATATTCGAGCACTACACAGAGCGCATTACCCTGGACGGGCTGGCGGCCCGGTTCCTGGTGAACAAATTCTATCTGCAAAAGCAGTTCCGGCAGCTGTTCGGATACACCACGGTGGAATACCAGAATCTGCTGCGGGTGGCGAAGGCCAAGGAGCTGCTGCGGAAGACCAATATGTCTGTCAGCGATCTCTCCTATTTTCTGGGGCTGGAGAGCGCCAGCTACTTTATCCAGATGTTTAAGAAAGCGGAGGGGACCACGCCCCACCAGTACCGGATGGAGTGGAAGAATCCATTTTAGCACAGCGGTCATATACTTATGGGGGAAGGAGGCGTGCGGAATGAACGAATCTATGCTTGCGGCGGCATATCCCTTTTGGGGAAAGCTGTCCGGAGAGGAACGGGAGCGCATTCTGGCGGGCTGCACACTGGCGGCCTACGGGAAAGGGGAGCATATCCACCGTTCGGATATGGGGTGTAAGGGCGCGATTCTCGTGCTGTCGGGACTGCTGCGGGTCTATATTGTTTCCGACGAGGGCCGGGAAGTTACGCTGTTCCGGATTCATGAGGGAGAAAATTGCGTGTTGTCCGCGTCGTGCCTGCTGGACTCGATTCAGTTTGACCTGCTGATTGAGGCGGCAGAGAACACCCAGGCCGCTGTGATTCCAGCCGGTGTGCTGCATCCGATTATGGAGGACAATCCCTATGTGGGGCTGTATATGTACAAGCAGGCGGCGGAGCGGTTTTCCGATGTGATGTGGATGATGCAGCAGATTCTGTTTATGGGGGCGGACCGCCGGGTTGCAATCTTCCTGTGGGACGAGATGGTGCGCAGGAATCAGCCCGTGTTACATATGACCCATGACGAGATCGCCCGGAATATCGGCAGCGCCAGGGAGGTGGTCTCCAAGGTGCTGAAATATCTGTCCGAGGAGGGGGCGGTCGCCCTGCAGCGGGGCCGGGTGGAGATTGTGGAGAAGGAAAAGCTGCGGAAGCATCTGTAGCGGTCATACAGACAAAAGAGCCGCCGGGGGATTTGGTTCCCCCGGCGGCTCTGCCGGTTTATTGATTAAATGCTCTTGTCATCCACATACAGCTCGCGGACGGCGTTGGGGTCCGCCTGCTTTGCGGGGGCGGGAGCAGCCGCCGGCTCGTCGTGGGGACCATCCCGCCAGGCCAGGAACTTGGGCGCGACCTGGGGGAACAGGGCCAGGCTCAGGACATCTTCTTCGCTCTTGGCCAGGTCCTTGTACTCCGCCTTGTACTTCTCCAGCTCAGGCTCCAGCTGGTCTGCCGGACGGCAGGTGATCACGTCCTCCGGCTTGATGCCGGCCTTGGCCCGGACAGCCTCGTTCACCTTGCCGGGCAGCGCGCCGTATTCGCCCTTCAGCACCGCGCGGGACTCCTTGGTGAAGGTCTTGTACCGCTCGCCCATGATAATGTTCATCACGGCCTGGGTACCGACAATCTGGGAGGAGGGCGTCACCAGAGGGGGATAGCCGTAGTCCTCGCGGACGCGGGGGATTTCCGCCAGCACGTCGTAATACTTGTCCTCCTTGCCCGCCTGCTTCAGCTGGCTGATCAGGTTGGACAACATTCCGCCGGGGACCTGATAGAGCAGGGTGTTGGTGTCCACGTTCAGCACCTTGGGGTCCAGGGAGCCGGCGCTCTTCAGCCGCTCCGCCACCTTGCGGAAGTGGACCGCCGCGTCGCTCATCTTGTTCAGGTCCAGGCCGGTGTCGCGGACCGTACCCTGCAGGGTCGCCACCAGGGACTCGGTAGCGGGCTGGGCGGTGCCGTTTGCCAGGGGGCTGAGGGCGGTGTCCACAATGTCCACACCCGCGTACGCCGCCATCAGGTACACCATGTCGCCGGTGCCGGTGGTGTTGTGGGTGTGGAGGTGGATGGGCATATCCACGCTCTCCTTCAGCCGCTTGACCAGACTGTAGCAGTCCATGGGCAGCAGGAGGTTGGCCATGTCCTTGATGCACAGGGTATCCGCGCCCATCTGCTCCAGCTCCTTGGCCATCTTCACGAAGTAATCCTCGTTGTGGATGGGGGAGATGGTGTAGCTCAGGGTCGCCTCCACGGTGCCGCCGTACTTCTTGGTGGACTTGATGGCCTGCTCCAGATTGCGGATATCGTTGAGGGCGTCGAAAATACGGATGATGTCGATGCCGTTTTCCACGCTCTTGCGGCAGAAAGCGTCCACCACGTCGTCGGCGTAGTGCTTATAGCCCAGGATGTTCTGGCCGCGGAAGAGCATCTGCAGCTTGGTGTTGGGCAGATGCTTGCGCAGGGTGCGCAGCCGCTCCCAGGGGTCCTCGTTGAGGAAGCGCATACACACGTCGAAGGTCGCGCCGCCCCAGCACTCCAGGGAGTAATAGCCGATAGAGTCCAGAATCTCGCAGGCAGGCAGCATGTCCTCGATGGTCATGCGGGTGGCGGCCTGGGACTGGTGGGCGTCGCGGAGGATGGTGTCCGTAATCAGCAGGGGCTTCTTGGACAGGAACTCCATGGTCTGGGGAGCTTTCTTGACGGGAGCCGGAGCCTTCTCCGGCGTTTGCTTTTTATTAGCCATTTGCACCTTCTCCTCTCATTAGCCGAACAGCGCCATCAGCACGCCGGCGGCAATTGCGGAACCGATCACGCCGGCCACGTTGGGACCCATGGCGTGCATCAGCAGGAAGTTGGCGGGATTCGCCTTCTGGCCCTCCACCTGGGAGACGCGGGCCGCCATCGGCACGGCGGACACGCCGGCGGAGCCGATCAGAGGATTGATCTTCTCCTTCAGGAAGAGGTTCATAATCTTAGCCAGCACCACGCCGCCGGCGGTACCGAAGCCGAAGGCCACAACGCCCATGAACATGATGGCGATGGTCTGCAGGGACAGGAAGGTGGTGGCGGTAGCGGTGGCGCCCACGGAGATGCCCAGGAAGATGGTGACAATATTCATCAGCTCGTTCTGGGCGGTCTTATTCAGACGCTCCACAACGCCGGACTCTTTGAACAGGTTGCCCAGCATCAGGCAGGCGATCAGGGGACCGGCAGAGGGGACCAGCAGGGCCACGAAGACAGTGACCATGACGGGGAAAATGATCTTTTCCCGCTTGGAGACCTCCCGCAGGGGGCGCATAACGATTTTGCGCTCCTCCGCCGTGGTCAGCAGGCGCATAATGGGGGGCTGGATGACCGGCACCAGGGCCATATAGCTGTATGCAGCCACGGCAATGGGGCCCAGCAGCTCAGGGGCAAGACGGCTGGTGACGAAGATGGCGGTAGGGCCGTCCGCGCCGCCGATGATGCCGATGGAGGCGGCCTGGGCATAGGTGAACAGGCCGGAAACACGACAGCCCACATAGGTCATGAAGATGCCCAGCTGCGCGGCAGCGCCCAGCAGCAGGGTCTTGGGGTTGGCGATCAGGGGGCCGAAGTCGGTGCCTGCGCCCACGCCCATGAAGATCAGGCAGGGGTAGATGCCCAGCTTGACGCCCAGATACAGCACGTCGATGAGGCCCACGGAGATGGTCTCCCCAACGGAAACGGTACTGCGCACCGCCTCCGATACGCCCAGCTCCTCCAGCTCCGCCAAAAACTCGGCGGTAATGGGGGAGCCGCCGAAGAAGGACCAGTTTACGTGTCCGCCGGCGAAGAGGATCTCATGGTACATGCCCGCGCCGGGCAGGTTGGTAATCAGCATACCGAAGGCAATCGGCAGCAGCAGGAGGGGCTCGAACTTCTTCACGATTGCCAGATACAGCAGGACGAAGGAGATGACCATCATGATCAGCACCTTCCAGTCGCCGGTGGCAATGCGGTAGAAGCCGGTCTCCTGGATAAAGTTCATAATAGCTTCCATAAATTTACCCTCCTGGCGGGCGGCCTTAACCGAGCACGCACAGCAGCGAGCCGGACTCCACGGTTGCGCCCTTGGTGACGCTGACGGAAGCGGCGGTGCCGTCGCAGGGGGCCATGATCTCGTTCTCCATCTTCATGGCTTCCAGAATAAAGAGGATGTCGCCCTTCTTCACGGCGGAGCCGTTCTGCACGCGCACGTCCAGAATGGTGCCGGGCATGGGGGAAGTCACCTTCTCACCGCCGGCAGGGGCGGCGGCAGCCGGGGCGGGAGCGGCGGCGGCAGGAGCAGCGGCCACGGGGGCGGCACCATCCATCGCCTCGACGGTGATTTCATAGACAGTGCCGTTCACATTCACCTTATACTTTTTCATGACTCTTTTCTCTCCTAAAAATTATAATTTTTTGACAGACAGAATGCGTATGCCAGAGATGTCGGTCCCCATATCCTCCGCAATGGCGGCAGATATGGCGGCGATCATGGCTTGCCGGTTCGGAATCGCGTCGGTTCTCGCGGCGGGAGCTGCGGGCGCGGCAGGCGCGGCGACAACAGGCGCAGCGCCGCCCATCGACCGGCAGATGGCGCTCATGGCCATGCTTAGGACGATGATGCAGATCAAGCCGAAGAAGACGGTTCCGATACCCATCAGGACAACGAAACCACTCGATACATCCATTAGGATCTTCCCTCCTTCTTTTCGTGGTGCGCGGAGGCCGCTTTCCGGCGGGTCCGCGCCCGTGGTGTCAGACGGGAACCGGCAGGTTCCCGTCAAAGCAAAGATGTTTTCATTATACCAAACCGTTTTGAAAAGTTCAAGGCTTTTTCTGCCATATTTCCGACAACTTTTTAGCTGGTTCGTCCATGTGTCCACATGCGGCGGACACACAGCCGCGGCGGCAAAAGCGTCCGTCCACCCCGCTGTACAGCGGCAGGGAAATATGGTATACTGGCGGCATTACAGCAGGAGGAGTACCGCTATGCGCTATCAAACCGTCGTTCCGGGCCGCTTTATCAGCCGCCCGAACCGCTTCATCGCCCACGTGGAAATCGACGGGGCCGTCCAGGTCTGCCACGTCAAAAATACAGGCCGCTGCCGGGAGCTGCTGACTCCCGGCGCGGCTGTCTATCTGGAGCGGGCCGCAAATCCCGCACGGAAAACCCAGTATGACCTGATTGCCGTGGACAAAAACGGCCTGCTCATCAATATGGACGCCCAGGCCCCCAACAAGGTGTTCGGGGAGTGGGCGGAGGCGGGCCGGTTCCTGCCCGCCCCCACCCGAATCCGCCCGGAGTACACCTGGGAGGACTCCCGCTTCGACTTCCTCCTGGAAGACGGGGACGGCCCCTGTTTTGTGGAGGTCAAGGGCGTCACCCTGGAGGAGCATGGCGAGGTCCGCTTCCCGGACGCCCCGACCCAGCGGGGCGTCAAACACCTGCGCGGCCTCATGCGGGCGGTAGAGCAGGGCTGCCGGGCGGCGGTTTTCTTTGTCATTCAAATGAAGGGAGCCGTCTGCTTCCGGCCCAACGACGCCGCGCATCCCGCCTTTGGCCAGGCTCTGCGGGAGGCCGCCGCCGCGGGCGTGTCGGTACTGGCCTACGACTGCCGGGTGACGCCGGACTCCCTGGAGCTGGACGCGCCGGTTCCAGCGCTGCTCTCCCCCTGAGCGGTCAGCGTCTTGCGGCCTTCCGGCCCTCCCATCTGCTCACGAACACTGCGCAGGCAATGTCGCCGGTTACGTTCAGGCAGCTGCGGCCCATATCGAAGAGCCTGTCAACCGCCAGCACCAGTCCGATGTAATCCACTGGAATGCCCAGGGTGGAGAGGACCATGGTCAGCATAATCAGCCCCGCGCCGGGGGTACCCGCCGTGCCGATGGCGGAGAGGGTCGCCGTGGCCACCACAATAACCATCTGGCTGAGGGTCAGCTGGATGCCCGCGCAGGAGGCCAGGAACACGGTCACAACGCACTGATAGATAGCGGTGCCGTTCATATTGATGGTCGCGCCCAGGGGCAGGACGAAGGAGGAAATGTCCGAATCCGCGCCCATGTTGTCCGCGCACTCCTTGGACACTGGCAGCGTGGCGGCGGAGGAGGTGGAGGTAAAGGCGAACATCATGGCGGCAAACGCGCCCTTGAAAAATGCCAGCGGACTCATGCCCGCCAGGAACTGGGCGGACAGGGAGTAGACCAGGGCGGCGTGGATGAAGTAGCCGGCATAGGCGCAGAGGATGACGATAGCCAGATTGCCGACGATCTCCGGACCCTCCGTGGCAACCACCCAGGCCATGTAGGTAAACACGCCGATGGGACTGAGGCTGATGATAAAGCCCATCAGCTTCTCAATGACCGCATAGAAGGCGGATACGATGTCCTGGACCAGCCGGGCCTTCTCCCCCGCCGCCATGATGGAGCCGCCGAAAAACAGTGCAATCACAATAATCTGGAGCATATTCGCGTTGTGGAAGGCGTCCCACATATTGGTGGGGAAGATGCCTACCAGCGTGCTCATAAAGCCCTGGAATTCGCCGCCGGCGTAGGATGCGTCCGACGCGGAGAGGACCGGGAACAGCTGCGCGCTGTTGAACAGGTTTGCCACTGTCAGGCCGATGACGCAGGCAATGGCGCTGGTGGCCATAAAGTATACCAGTGTCTTGACGCCTACGGAGCCGACCTTCTTCATGTCGCCCATAGACAGAATGCCGTCAATCATGCTCAGCAGGACCACCGGCACAACGATGAATTTGAGCAGATTGACAAAGATGTCGCCAAAGGGTTTCAGATAGTTGGTGGTAAAGTCGGGTACCTGCATCGCGTAGCAGGCAAAGCCGACGACGATCCCCAGGATCAGCGCGATCAGGATCTGCATGGGTAAGCTGATTTTTTTCTTCATGTTTTCTTCTCCTCATTCTTCATAAAAATAAGCAAACCGTCCCTGCGCCTCTATTGGAAAAGACTCAGGGACGGTTTCCCTGTTTCTACCATAGCATACCCCCGCAATTCCGTAAAGAATCCGTTAATATGTATTAACAAGTTCTTTACGAAGTTTGTATGCAAATTAACAGATTCTTAACGAGTTTAATATATATTATACAATTAGAGACGAAAAACGTGGAAGAAAATGTAAAATGTCATAAAATTTTTCTGCCTGAGCGAATGTACAGTCTGACCCGATACAGAAGGAGGATACCGGCCAAACCGGTACCCTCCCTTTTGGTCTGTATTCAAGTAACAGATAGCACGGTCAATCCGCCGCTCTCCGGCTCTTCGTCCTGCTCTGGCGCGGATATGTACAGTTCCTCACATTCCCGCTGGGCATTGATGAGAGCCTGCCTGACGTTCTCCAAAGCATTGATCGCATCTTCTGTGGCGTTGAACATCGTCAGGTACATTTTTTTGTAGTCTACCATACTTCTCCTTCCCTACAGCTTCTGCCGTATGGATACAAAATCTCGCCGGGGTGGCCCCGGACGGGGCGGGCTTTTACACCCGCATCCCGCCGGACCGGTTCCCGCCGAGACAAACAAAAAGCGGTGCAGGATATAATTACCCCACACCGCATATGTACAGACACAAACCCCGTATTGTAAAACAGTCCCCCGTGGTAGGAAGTGAGAAAATGGCTATTGAAAAAAGATGGGAAGACTGTTATAATAGGAGCCGGCGTAGCAAATGCTATTGTGTAGGAGCGGTCTCTCCTGCATAGGGGCATGGGTGAGTGCGAATCGCCCATGTCCTGCCTTACTATTTGCCTCGTTGCTGTTATCATACCACGTTTTCTACGCTTTGACAAGTAGTTTCTTTTCCTTAAAAAAATTATTTCTACCTGAGCGGATAGACGGGGCTTGCCGCCGCACCCCACGTCCATCCGCGCAGGTAGAAATTTTTTCCATTGTCTCATTCCGGGTCCACCATCCGATAGCCCACGCCGATCTCCGTAAAAATATACTCCGGCTGGGCAGGATTTTTCTCAATCTTCCGGCGGATGTTCGCCATGTTTACCCGCAGAATCTGATTGTCGTTTTTGGCCTTCGGACCCCACAGCTGCCGGATGATAAAGTCATATGTCAGCACCCGTCCGGCGTATTTTCCCAGCAGGGACACCAATTTATACTCATTCTGGGTCAGATGGGCGTTCTCCCCGTTGATCAGCGCCTGATGCTTGTCGTAGTCAATCACCAGCCCCTTGGCGCGGAACTGACCGGACTGGGCAATCTCGCCATTGGGCAGATGGGTGCGGGTGTGGCGGATGGCGGTGCGGATACGGGCCAGCAGCTCCGAGGTGCCGAAGGGCTTGACAATATAGTCGTCCGCCCCGGCGTCCAGGGCGTCCACCTTGTCCCGCTCGTGGTTCCGCGCGGAGACGACAATGATGGGGCAGGTGGACCACTCCCGCACAAACGTCAGTATCCCCGCGCCGTCCATGTCCGGCAGGCCCAGGTCCAGCAGAATCACATCCGGACAGTGGGAGGTGATGGTGGTGATGGCCTCGCTGCCGGTGCGGGCCGTGATGACGTCGTAGTCGTTGGCGGTGAGAATGGCGGAGATGAAACTGCTGATGTGGGCGTCGTCCTCCACAATCAGTACGCGGTCTTTAATCTTCATAATCATAGTCCTCCGATGTATACGCCTCTATGGGCAATGTGAAGCAGAACACCGCGCCGCCCTCCGGCGCGTTGGCGGCGGACATGGCCCCGCCGTGGGCCTTGACGATGGAACTGCACACCGACAATCCGATTCCCATATTCCGCCGGTTGTCGGCGGTCCGGCTGCGCAGGGCGGGAGAGAAAATGCTGGGCAGTACCTCCTCCGCAATCCCCACGCCGTTGTCGCGGACCGTAAAGACAGCGGCGGCGGACTGCCGCTCCACCGACAGCTCAATCTGACTGCACCGGCCATGGCAGGCCGCATTCTCCAGCAGGTTCAGCAGCACCTGTTCAATCAGAATCGCGTCCATCGGCACAAACAGCGGCTCGCGGGGGACGGCCAGCGAGAGCGCAATGCCATCAAACCGCTGCCGGAATTTGTCCGCCACGCTGGCCAGCGCCTCCTCGGCAGCCTCCAGCTCCTTGTTGAGAATCTGGGTGTCGCCGCCGCTCATACGGGTGATGGACAGAAGATTTTCCACCATCCGCACCAGCCACTGCGCCTCGTCCCGGACGTTGCGCAGCAGAGCTGTGCGCTGTTCGGTGTCCAGCAGGGTGTCGTTCTCCAGAATCGCGGACGTGGACCCCACAATGCTGGTCAGAGGCGTGCGCAGGTCGTGGGACACGGCCCGCAGCAGATTGGCGCGCATGGTCTCCCGCTCGTTCTCCATCCGCAGATGCTCCTGCCGCTTGTTCTGGGAGGTGAGGGCGCTGACAATGAGGGAGACGGAGAGCATGGTGAGAAATGTCAGGGGATAGCCGGAGATGGTGAAATTAAACTCCCAATATGGATAGGTGAACACATAGTTGACGCAGATCACCCCCACGAAGGACGCCGCCACGCCGCAGGCATACCCGGTGGTCAGCCGCGCCGTCAGCACCACCATCAGCACAAAAATCATGGACACAAAGCCGCCGCCGGGGTCCGCCAGCAGCAGCAGATTGCTCAGCACGTACCCCAGCAGCAGCAGGCCCGCCGTAATCAGCCAGTCCCGCACTGCGGACCGCAGGGGTTGCCGGGAAAACATACGTTCCACCGCCTCCTGTTCCGGAATCATCTTCAGTGTACCACAAAAGCCGTTAAAACGGCGTTAATCTTTACGGCCTCTGCAGCCGGTCCAGCGTCAGGCCGAACGCCTCGCCAAAGCGGTCCAAAAACCAGGCGACCTCCTCCATGTCCATCTGGCGCAGGGCCTCCATCGTCTCCTGGGCGGCATCGGCAAATTCACGGTTGCCCGCCTCCAGCTCCTCCACGCACTTGATATAGGCGCACAGCTTGTCCGCCGCCTTCACAATCTGCCGGACCTCTCCGTCCGTCTCCCGGAGCAGCGGCCCGTAGGCGGGACGCATCTCCTCCGGCAGCGTGTCCAGCAGCCGGGACGCCGCCATGTCCTCCACCTGGCGATAAGCCCCGCGGATGGCGGAATTATAGTATTTAATGGGGGTGGGGAGGTCGCCGGTGAAAATTTCCGTGGCGTCATGGAACAGCGCCGCCGCCGCGCAGGCGTTTGGGTCGCAGTCCCGGCCCAGCACGTCCCGCCGGATGACCCCCAGGGCGTGGGCCAGCGCCGCAGCCATGTGGCTGTGCTCCTGGATGTTCTCCGGCACGCTGTTGCGCATCAGGGACCAGCGGGCAATATACTTCATTCGCGATATATAGGCGAAAAATTTGTACATATTTCTACTCTCCGTTATCGAATATCCAGGGGTTCCACATCCACGCACAGCCCTGACCCGCTGTCCAGACTGAAAACCGCCCCCTGCATCTTGCACGGCCCCTCCGCCGCCCGGTACCGCCCCGGCAGTCCGCCCAGAAACCGCTCGATGCTCTGCTCCGGCTCAATACCCAGAATGCCGTAGACTGGGCCGGCCATGCCCAGGTCGCTGATGTACCCCGTCCCCTTGGGAAGCACCTGGGCGTCCGCCGTGGGGACGTGGGTGTGGGTCCCCCAGAGGGCGGATATCTGGCCGTCCAGATAGTACCCCATAGCCAGCTTTTCGCTGGTGGCCTCCGCGTGGAAGTCCACCACGGTGAAGACGGGCTTCTCCCCGGCCAGCAGCCGCAAGGCGGTGGAAAAAGGGTTGTCCACGTTGCAATCCATCCCAAACCGTCCAACCAGGTTCAGCACCCCGATTTGAATGTGTCCGCACTCGTAAATCCCCCAGCCGCGGCCCGGCATACGCCCGCCGTAGTTGGCGGGACGCAGCAGGTAGGGGTCGTCGTCCAGCCGGTTGCAAATCTGCCGCTTGCCGAAAGCATGGTTGCCCAAAGTCACGACGTCCGCTCCCGCCTGGTAGAGCGCCTCCACCTGCCGGGGCGTCACGCCGGTCAGCGACACGTTCTCCCCGTTTACCACAGTGAAATGAATATCCTTCCACTTCTTTACACTCCGCAGATGCCGCTCCACATGGGCCAGGCCCTCCTCCCCCACTACGTCGCCAATTGCCAGAATATGATAGATCACTCGCCTCACATCCTTTCTTTTTTCCGGTATAGTATACCTGCTCTGCCAGAAAAAAGCAATATCGCCGCCCCCTTCCGGCAAACATCGCTCTTGCAATTTTTGTCTAATTCTGTCATACTACCCCTATACAAGTAAGAGGAGGAAAAGACTATGGACCGCGTCAGCAAAGAAAACTACTATCTGGATATCGCAGAGACGGTCATTGAGCGGGCCACCTGCCTGCGCCGCTGCTACGGCGCGATTATTGTCAAAAATGATGAGATCATCTCCACCGGCTACAACGGCGCGCCGCGGGGCCGGAAAAACTGCGTGGACCTGGGCTGCTGCACCAGGGAGAGCATGAATGTCCCCCACGGCGAGCGGTACGAGCTCTGCCGCAGCGTCCACGCCGAGGCCAACGCCATCATCTCCGCCGCCCGCCGGGATATGGCCGGCGGCGCCCTCTATCTGGCCGGGAAGGACGCCGCCACAGGCGCCATACTCTATGACGCCCAGTCCTGCGCCATGTGCCGCCGCATGATTATCAACGCGGGCCTGAAAAACGTTGTCACCCGCACCGGACCCGGCCAGTTCCGGGTTGTGGACGTGCAGGAATGGGTGGAGGAGGACGACTCCCTGCCGGAAAAATAAACGGCTGGAAAATTTCTCCATCCCTCTCGGAAAGAAAACCTGTACAACCCCCTTGTTTTTCCCAGAAAAAAACAGTATACTAGACTTGTTACTACCGCCCCCCTGGGGCGTACGGAAAAGGAGGATATCCTATGGCAGTTTTGAAAGAACCCTTCGGTTCCACCCGGGATGGACGGGCCGTGGACCTGTATACCCTGCGCTGCGGCAGCCTGGAGGCGGAGGTGCTGACCTATGGGTCTGCGCTGCGGCGGCTGCAGGTCCCGGATCGAAACGGCGAGATGGTGGACGTGGTGCTGGGCTACGACGGCATCAGCGGCTATGAGGACAACGGCGGCTATCTGGGCGCGGTCATCGGACGCTATGCCAACCGCATCGCCGGCGCACACTGCCGCATCGCCGGACGCACCGTGCCGCTGACAGCCAACGAAGGCCCCAAGCAGCTCCACGGCGGTCCCGCCGGATTTGACAGGCAGTGTTTCGACGCCCGGCAGACCGGGGAGAGCTCCGTTGCTTTCACCTATACATCCCCCGCCGGAGAGGGAGGCTTTCCCGGTACTCTCACACTGGAGGCAACCTACACCCTCACTGAACAGGGACTCTCCCTGCGCTATGAGGCCACGACGGACCAGACGACTTACTGCAACATCACCAACCACAGCTACTTCAACCTCAACGGCGGCGGCGACGCCATGCGCCACCGTCTCTGGCTCTCCTCCAGCCGCTATACTCCCGTCGGTCCCGACAGCATCCCCACTTCCATGGCCCGCCCCGTGGCCGGAAGCCCCTTCGATTTTACCGCCGAAAAGGCCATCGGACGGGATATCAACGCCGACGACCAGCAGCTGCGCAATGTGGGCGGCTATGACCACAACTTTATCCTTGACCCCATGCAGGGGCTGCGCCGGGCCGCACGTCTGACCGGCGACCGGTCCGGCATTGTCATGGAGGTGTGGACGGACAAGCCCGGCCTCCAGCTCTACACCGCCAACGGCCTGACCATCACGGGCCGGGGCAAGCATGGGGCGGTGTACAGGCCCCGGCAGGCCGTGTGCCTGGAAACCCAGTTCTTCCCCGACAGCCCCAATCATCCGGAGTGGGGCGATATCCTGCTCCGCCCCGGAAGGAGGTATGATTATTCGACAGAATACAGGTTTTCACGGGTGTGAGCGCGGAAACGCCCGTCAGTCTGGCTGAAAGCCCCCCAAACCTCATGCGAGGTCCGGTACAGTCAGTAAATTTTTCCGCCGCCGGGAACTTAACCTGCCCTTTCTTCGTCTATATAGTAGAAATGCAGGAAGGAGGCTTAACAAACTTTTAAGAAATGATGCAATTTCGATGCAATTTTGAAACTGTTTTTTCACATTGGTTTGCTATGGTACTCCTGTAAGATGGTTCCTTTAGGACCTCCGGTCCAACAAAGCAACTTACGAGAAAAGGAAGGAAGGAAATTTATGAAACAAAAATCATGCAGACTTTTGTCCATATTGATGGCTTTTGCTATCATATGTACACTCTTGCCAACAGCATTTGCGGCGGGAAATACGCCCACAAGAATACCTGTTACATCCATTACACTTACTCCCCCGGCAGATTATAACAAGGATGACTTTGAGGTAGGCGATGCAGTCAAGCTGACAGCAACAGTGTATCCTGAGAATGCAACATCCAAAACTTTGTCATGGACTTCTGATACGCCTAGTGTTGCAGTCGTTTCTAACGATGGTACTGTAACAGGCACAGGTATTGGTAATGCTATTATCACAGCTTCAGCAGATATAGACGGCGTTAAAGCTAATTTCGTTGTAAACGTGAAAAAAGCCAATAGACCCGCCCAAGGAGTATCTGTGACCGGTGAATCTTATGTTCGAGCAGGTTCTTCAATTGATCTAAAAGCAACCGTTGTCCCTGTTGACACCACAGATTCCATTAAATGGTCTTCCAGCAACACAAAGATTGCATCGGTCAGCCAAACTGGCCGTGTAACTGGTGTAAGTGCCGGTACAGCCACCATAACAGCTACAGTTGGTACAAAAAGCGATTCTCACGAGGTAACGGTACTTGGCGCGACTGCTCCTGCTCAGTTGAGCATTTCCCCCGCCGGAACCGGAACAAACGGTCTGACCTATACAGTTCCCAACGGTGGACGCACCCTGACTGCCTCCGTGTCAAACGGCAGCGGTACCAGCGCATATACCTACACTTGCACACAGGTTGGCGGCGCCACCAACGCAGTAGCTTTGGACAGCGCATCCTCTAACCAGACGGGTGTTTTCAAATTCTCTCCCGGTGTAAGTTACGGTACAGCTATATTCCGGATTTCTGTGGCGGCGTATGCTTCTGGCGCAGTTCTTCCGGCAACCACTTCTGTTGAAGTGACGCTGACCAACAGCAATACATCTTCCGGCGTGCTTTCCGCCCCCTCCAGCGTGAATATCAGCAGCAACAGCAGTGCTTACTCTGTTTCTGTCAGCACTAACAGCAACTATAGTAACGGTTCTGTACGCTGGAGCCTTCCCAGCAATAACGGCTGCGCTGAAATCAGTGATCGTTCAACCAGTTCCAGTTCTTACTGGGACTGGGGATACTCTGCAACCTCCTATTTTGGAAGCAGTTACAGCACCAGCATCTACATCCGCGGCATCCGTTCCGGTCGCACCACGCTGACCGCTACTCTGTATGACTACCGTGGAAGTAGAGTTGAGAGCATTGATATTCCCGTATACGTTGATTCCACCACTTCCCACGTTCTCTCTGCCTATCCCAGCACAATCACCACAAATTCCAACGGCTGGAGCGGCGCGGTCTACGTTTCCACCCCCACAACGGCCTATGATGACTATATTGTGGACTGGTCCACTTCCAGCAGCAATATCCGTATCAGCACAAGAGCCAATACGTCAGATTTGAGTACCACTGCCCGCACATATATGGACGGACGTACCAGCGGCAGCATTTATGTCTACGACTATGGCTACAATACCACCAACGGATATCTGACCGCAACACTGCGCAGAACTGCCGGCGGTACTGCAATTGACACCATCACAATTCCTGTCAATAACAACCGCAGCGGCTTTACTCTCAGCAAGAATCCCAACACCAGCTCCGTCAATCTCGGTTACTATGATGACGACTACTATTGGGATTACGACCGTTACAGCTACAGAGACTTCTCCGTCACCCCGTATCTGAACGGAACCAGCATCTATAATAACAGCACATACGATATTTACTACACCTGGACCCTGAATAACACCACCGTGCAGCGGGAGAGCAAATCCGGCAGCAGCTACCGGCTCTATGCCGATAACTCCAGCCTCTACAGCAGCAGCCGGAACAATACCCTGACCTGCTCTGTCAGCGTCTACTACCGCAACGCGAGCACAACAACAGCCAACCGGCTGTATTCCAGCTCGGCCAGCTGGACCGTCTACACGGACCGCTATTACAATGACTACACGGTATCGGCCACAGTCTATGACAGCAGCAGCAGCTACTGCCTGGATGACCGCGATGACAGAGGCAACACCTCCATCATCACCCAGATGCAGAACAAGCTGAGCAGCAGCGAGTCCATCGACTACGTCCGCTTCCACGACGTCACCGACACCTACGGCGACCTGAGCGCAAGCACCTCCCGCGACTACTACTATTCCGGCAGCCGCAATAACTACGACCTGCGGGAAGTGACCTTCACCCCCGACCGCATCGGTACCGCTACCTTTGACTGTACCGTCTACGGCACCCGCGGCAACTCCTACCGCTGCACCATCAGCATCAAGGTAGAGGCGGGCAGCTCCAGCAAGAAGGACATCACCTACAGCGCACGGGCCGGTTCCGACGTGAGCTTCAGCGCCAGCGACTTCCAGAGCTGGTGGCGCAACAGCTATTCCAGAGGCGACCTGGACTATGTCCGCTTCTCCAGCCCCTCCGGCGGCAGCCTTTATATCAACTATAACGGCTCCAACAGCAGTACCGTGGGTTCTACCTACTGCTACTACAATCCCAGCAGCCGTCAGACCGGCATCAGCGACTTGACCTTCGTACCCAGCAGCAGCTCTACCAAGTCTGCTACAATCAACTTCACGGCGTACGGTACCACCAGCAGCTCCAGCAGCAGCAACACCTCCATGAGCGGTAAGGTGAGCATTTCCTTCACCAACACCAGTGTTGCGACAATCAGCTACAGCGCTACAGGCACCAGGTCCGTGTCCCTCAGCGCCAGCGACTTCACCAGCCGCTATCGCGACGTGGTCGGCTCCAGCGCACCCAGCAACATGACCATCAAGTTCCGGAGCACTCCCTCCAACGGCACCCTGACCTATAACAGCACCACCCTGACCAGCAGCAATATGAGCAGCTATAACTTCACCAGCAGCAGCTCCGGCTCCAACCGGATCAACGACGTGAAGTACACCCCCAAGAACAACAGCAACTCCACCGATACGGTCAATTACGACTGCTATACCGGCAGCACCCTCCGTTTCAGCGGCACCATCACCTTCAACAACAAGGCGGAGAACACGGCCCCCGCTAACGTGACCGTATCCTACAGCACCACCGGTTCCTATGTGAACTTCAACGCTGCGGACTTCTACAACAAGAATTCCGCAATGCTGTCCGCCAGCTATCTGACCTTCGGTACACCCACCAGCGGTTCCCTGTACGTGGGCAGCTCTGTGGTCAGCAGCGGCACAAAGTTCGCCTATGTGTCCAATCCCTCTGCGAATTATCAGAATCTGGGCAGCGTGACCTATCGCCCCGCCGCCGGATTCAGCGGCACGGCTACGATTTCCTTCACCGCCTATAACAGCAACGGCGCCCAGGCCGCGACAGGTACGGTGAGCATTCTGGTCTCCCAGGCCGTTGCGCCCAACCGCACCTCCTTCAACGACGTTCCCAGCACAGCCTGGTATTACAACGACGTTACCACGCTGGCCAAGGCCAATATCGTCAATGGCCGCAACGACGGACTGTTCCATCCCAACGACGCGGTCAACTACGGCGAAGGTCTCAAGCTCATCCTGCTTGCCGCCGGTTATCCCCTGCAGCAGGAGCTGTCCGGCTCCAACTGGGCGCAGAATTATCTGAACCTGGCCATCACCAACGGCCTCCTGCCCGGTACCGCCGCCAGCTACGGCCTGAACGCACCCATGAACCGCACGGCCATTGCTACCGTGGCTGCAAAGGCTCTGAAGCTGTCCCCCGTGACCAACGAGGCCAGCCCCTATGCGGACGCTGTTGACGCCGAGGGCTATGTCCTGGCTCTGACCAAGGCCGGTATTGTCCAGGGCGATGCCAGCAGCGGCAAGCAGCTGTGGAACGGTTCGGACAACCTGACCCGCGCCCAGATCAGCCGCATTGTGTACAATGTGTACAAATACCGCAACGTGGCTCCCGGCGGCAGTTCCACCTCTACGGATACCAGCAAACCCGGTTGGCTGAACTGACCTGCGTAAATTGAATCTTGGATGGGGGCTGTAAAAAACAGCCCATAGACGAAAGGGGCGGACCTGACTGATATGTGCAGTCAGGTCCGCTTCGCCGTTTGCTTTTTGTGCATTTTTTTGGCGCAGGGCTCTCCCGTTCTGTCATATCCCATACTGACGCACTGCATTTATGCTTGCAAAATGGTCTGCATAACGCAGTTTCTCTTTCACATCCCTGCAAAAATTGTGAACCGGCGTTGAATTTTTCGTCAACCATACAAAAATAAATTTCTTATGATTTTCCTGTTCACAAACTTTTTCTCCTGTGATACACTCTCCTCGTAAGCAAAAATCCGTGGCGGCAGTCCACGAGCAAAGGTTCAAGGGAGGATTTAACATGGTTGAAGTGATGAAAAAAGGCGCGTATCTGGTGGACGGGCAGATTGTCCCGGCAGAGTCCGCGCAGGGACAGGCCGCACCCGACGCGGCCCGTGAAAAAACGATTGCCTATTCCATCCTGCGCGCCCACAACAAGAGCGGCGACGCAAAGAAAATGCGCATCAAGTTCGACGCCCTCATTTCCCACGATATTACCTTCGTCGGCATCATCCAGACGGCGAAGGCCAGCGGTTTGAAGGAATTCCCCATTCCCTACGCCATGACCAACTGCCACAACAGTCTGTGCGCCGTGGGCGGCACCATCAACGAGGATGACCACGCCTTCGGCCTGTCCGCCGCGAAGAAATACGGCGGCATCTACGTGCCGGCCAATCAGGCGGTCATCCATCAGTACGCCCGCGAGCGGCTGGCAGGCTGCGGCAAAATGATTCTGGGTTCCGATTCCCACACCCGGTACGGCGCATACGGTTGCATGGGCGTGGGCGAAGGCGGCGGCGAGCTGGTGAAGCAGCTGCTGGATAATACCTACGACGTAGCCGCGCCGGAGGTGGCGCTGGTCTATCTGGACGGGAAGCCCCGGAAGGGCGTAGGCCCCCAGGATGTGGCCATTGCGCTGGTAGCCGCCACGTTCCCGAAGGGCGATGTGAAGAATAAGGTCCTGGAATTCGTGGGACCCGGCGTGAAGGAGCTGAGCTGCGACTACCGCATCGGCATTGACGTGATGACCACCGAAACCAGCTGCCTGACCTCAATCTGGGAGACGGACGAGACGATTCGGGCGTACTATGAGAACATTGGCCGTCCGGAGGATTTCCGGGAGCTGCATCCGGAAAACGGCGCGTATTATGACAGCGTGGTGAAAATCGACCTGAGCAAAGTGGAGTGCATGATCGCCCTGCCCTTCCATCCCTCCATCGCCTACACCGTCCATGAACTGCAGGAAAATCCGGAGAAGATTTTCGCAGAGGTCGAGGCCGCGTGCAACAAGCAGCTGGGCGGCAAGGTGACAATGGACCTGCGGAAAAATATTGTGGACGGCAAAGTTACCTGCGACCAGGGGGTCATCGTGGGCTGTTCCGGCGGTATGTTTGAGAATATCATGGAGACCGCCGCAATTCTGAAGGGGCAGAGTATCGGCAACGGTTATTTTGATATGAGCGTGTATCCGTCGTCCACGCCCATCAGCCTGGCAATTACCAAAAACGGCGCTTCTGCCGCGCTGATGGAGGCAGGCTGCATCATGAAACCCGCGTTCTGCGGTCCGTGCTTCGGCGCAGGGGATACGCCGGCGAATAATACGCTTTCCATCCGCCATGCAACCAGGAACTTTGCCAACCGGGAGGGCTCCAAGCCCGGCAGCGGCCAGATTTCCGCCGTGGCTCTGATGGATGCCCGGTCTATTGCCGCTACCGCACGCAGCGGCGGCGTGTTGACCGCCGCAACCGATATCGACTATGAACTGCCCACTGCGGAGGAACTGACGTACCGCTATGATGGCAGCGTATACGCGAAGCGGTGCTATGAGGGCTTTGGGAAGGCTGACCCCAGCGTAGAACTGCGGTATGGGCCGAATATCAAGGACTGGCCCCATATGCCGAAGCTGGCGGACGATCTGCTGGTACGGCTGTGCGCGGTGATCCACGACCCGGTGACGACCACCGACGAGCTGATTCCATCGGGCGAAACCAGCAGCTACCGCTCCAACCCCATCGGACTGAGCGAGTTTGCCCTGAGCCGCCGGGTACCGGAGTACGTGGGCCGGAGCAAGGCGGTGCGCGCGCTGGAGGAGGCGCGGGAGCAGGGACAGGTTCCGGCGGAAGTGGCCGCTGTGCTGGAGAAGGTTGGCGGCGACGGAGCGCATACGACGGTCGGTTCCTGCGTGTTTGCCAATAAGCCGGGAGACGGTTCGGCAAGAGAGCAGGCGGCGTCCTGCCAGAAGGTGCTGGGCGGTTTTGCGAATATTTGTTACGAGTATGCTACAAAGCGTTACCGTTCCAACTGCATCAACTGGGGAATTGTACCCTTTACGATGGACAGCGGGACGGAGTTCCCCTATGAGGACGGCGACTGGGTATATATCCCCGGCGTGAAAAAGGCCATTGCCAACGGCGTGGAGGACTTCCAGGCAAAGGTCATCCGGAAGGACGGCAGTGTGACGGAGCTCCCCCTCAAGTGCGCGGGCCTGACGGCTGACGAGCGGCTGATTTTGCAGGAAGGCTGTCTGATGAACTACTATGCTGCCGGATATGGCAAGGACTGAGAGGAGACGGAAAATATGGAAAAGATCAAAATGACCACCCCCCTGGTGGAGATGGACGGCGATGAAATGACCCGCATTCTGTGGGGTATGATTAAAGAAAAGCTGATTCTCCCCTTTGTGGACTTGAAAACCGAATATTATGACCTGGGCCTCCTGCACAGAAACGAGACAAAGGATCAGGTGACGGTGGACGCCGCCAATGCGGCCAAAAAATACGGCGTGGCGGTGAAGTGCGCCACCATCACCCCCAATAAACAGCGGATGGAGGAGTACCCCCAGCTGACAGAGATGTGGAAAAGTCCCAACGGCACCATCCGCTCCATTCTGGACGGCACCGTGTTCCGCACCCCCATCTGCATCGACGCCATCAAGCCGGTGGTGAAGAACTGGAAAAAGCCCATTACCATTGCCCGCCATGCCTACGGCGACGTATACAAGAGCGTGGACTTTGTAACAGACGAGCCGGGTATCTGCACCATGACTTTCAAGGGCGAGAGCGGCAAGGAGAAGACCGTGACCGTACAGAAGGTGGACGGCCCCGCCGTGTGGCAGGGCGCCCACAACAAGGATCAGTCCATCCGCTCCTTTGCCCGCTCCTGCTTCCAGTACGCCATTGATACGAAACAGGACCTGTGGTTCTCCACCAAGGACACCATCGCAAAGGTCTATGACGGCGAATTCAAGAAAATTTTTGAAGAGGAGTTCGAGGGCTACAAGGCCAAATTCGACGAGCTGGGCATTACCTACTTCTACACCCTCATCGACGACGCCGTAGCCCGCGTCATCCGCTCCGAGGGCGGGTATATCTGGGCCTGCAAGAACTACGACGGCGACGTGATGAGCGACATGGTCTCCACCGCCTTCGGCTCGCTGGCAATGATGACCTCCGTGCTGGTGGCCCCGGACGGCGCCACCGAATATGAAGCCGCCCACGGCACCGTGACCAAGCACTACTACAGGCACCTGAAGGGCGAAAAGACCTCCACCAACTCCATGGCGACCATCTTTGCCTGGAGCGGCGCACTGCGCAGGCGGGGCGAGCTGGACGGCCTGCAGGACCTGGCGGACTTCGCCAACCGTTTGGAGCAAGCCTGCTTCGACACGCTGAATGCCGGAATCATGACAAAGGACCTGGTGGGGCTGGTGGAGCCGGGCTTCGAGGCCCGCGCCGTCAACTCCGAGGAGTTCCTGGACGCAATCGCCCAGCGGTTAGCCCAATAAGAAACTATATTTTAGGATGGAGATGGAACGATGGAGCTGAAACATACCGCAGTGGCCGGCACCATGGAATCCAGTGACATCATGGTGACAATCGAGCCGCAGACCGGGGGCGGCATCCAGCTGGAGCTGACCAGCAGCGTCATGCAGCAGTTCGGACGCCAGATTGAAAGCGTTATCCGCGAGACGCTCCGGGGGCTGGGCGTGGAAAACGCCGCCGTCAGCGCCGTGGACAAGGGCGCGCTGGACTGCACGGTCCGGGCCAGGGTGAGCGCCGCCGCCCTGCGGGCTGCGGACCAGAAGGCGTATCCGTGGGAGGTGCGGCAGTGATGGAGAAACGATATAGCAAGGACCGGCTGCGCCGGAGTATGATGTTTGTACCGGGAAACAATCCGGGAATGATTGCCGACTCCCGCATCTATGGGGCGGACAGCATTATGTTCGACCTGGAGGACAGCGTGGCGTATACCGAGAAGGACGCGGCGCGGATGTTGGTATACAACGCGCTGAAGACGCTGGATTTCGGGAAAAAGGAGGTCGTTGTGCGCATCAACGATCTGTCCAGCGGACTGGGCGCGCTGGACCTGGAGGCTGTCGTCCCGGCGGGGGTGCATGTGGTGCGCCTGCCAAAGACGGACTGCGCCCAGGATGTAATCGACTGCGAGGAGGAAATCGCACGCATCGAGGAAAAGCATGGCATTCCCGTGGGAACAACGGGCATGATGGCTGCAATCGAGAGCGCCAACGGCGTGCTGAACGCCCGTGAAATCGCCCACGCCAGCGACCGGCTGATTGGCATTGCGCTGGGCGCCGAGGACTACGTGACGGACCTGAAGACCACCCGCGCCGACGGCATTGAGCTGCTGTTTGCCCGGAGCATGATCCTCAACGCCGCCCGGTCCGCCGGCATTGCCGCCCTGGATACGGTCTACTCCGATGTCAACAACGAGGAGGGATTTCTGGCCGAGGTGGAGCTGATCCGTAAGCTGGGCTTTGACGGCAAGTCCGTCATCAACCCCCGGCAGATCGGCGCGCTGCACAGGGCGTTCATCCCCAGCGAGAAGGACCTGAACAAAGCCTATGCCATTATGGACGCCATCGCGGAGGCCAACGCACGCGGCAGCGGCGTGGCCAGTCTGAAGGGCAAAATGATTGACCGGCCCGTGGTCATCCGCGCCCAGCGGCTCATTGCCCTGGCGGAAGCGGACAGCGCGTCAGAGGAGGAGTAGAGCGATGATAGATGAAAAATTGCTGCAGAGCATCCCCCATATCGGCGAGATCGCACACCGGGGCGCGTTCAGCGGCGTGCCGGAGAAGAATGCGGAGACGTTCCAGAACCGGTCGCGGGAGAAGAATAAAATCCTGCCCTCCCTGGAGGACGCCATCCGGGCCGCCGGCCTGCAGGACGGCATGACCATCTCCTTCCACCACCACTTCCGGGGCGGCGACCATGTGGTGAACAAGGTGGTGGGTACGCTGGCAAAGATGGGGTTCAGGAATCTGACTCTGGCCGCCAGTTCTCTTGCCGCGGTCCACGCGCCGCTGATCGAGCATATCAAAAACGGCGTGATTACCCACATCGAGACCTCCGGCCTGCGGGGGGAGCTGGCGGAACAGATCTCCCGCGGCCTGATGGACTGCCCGGTGGTGTTCCGCAGCCACGGCGGACGGGCCGCGGCCATCCGCAGCGGCGAGCTGCATATTGACGTGGCGTTTCTGGGCGCGCCCTCCTGCGACCCCTACGGCAACGCCAACGGCTACAGCCGGGAGGAGGGCGGTACGCTGGCCTGCGGGTCCATGGGTTACGCCCGCACCGACGCCAAGTATGCGGACAAGGTGGTGATTCTGACCAACCGGCTGGTCCAGTACCCCAACGCCCCCTGGGCGATTCCGGAGTACGATGTGGACTACATTGTGGCGGAGGAGGATATCGGCGACCCGAAGGGCATCATGTCCGGCGCGACCCGCTACACCAAGAACCCCAAAGAACTGCTCATTGCCCAGACTGCTGCCAGCGTCATCGACGCGGCGGGGTATCTCTACGACGGCTTTTCCATGCAGATGGGGTCCGGCGGCGCGTCCCTGGCCACCGCCCGGTTCATCCGGCAGATGATGCTGGACAAATCCATCCGCTGCCGGTTCGCCCTGGGCGGCATCACCGGGCAGATCACCGCCATGCACGAGGAGGGGTTGATTGACCGCGTGCTGGACGTGCAGAGCTTTGACCTGGATGCGGCCCACTCCCTGAAGCACAACCGCTTCCACCACCAGATCGGGGCCACCTACTACGCCAGCTTTTTGTCCGCCGCCGCAGTGGACCAGCTGGATTTTGTGGTCCTGTCGGCGTTGGAAATCGACACGAATTTTAATGTCAATGTATTGACCGGGTCTGACGGCGTTATCCGCGGGGCCATCGGCGGACACCCGGACACTGCTGCCGGGGCCAGTTTGTCGGTGGTGGTTGCGCCGTTGACCAGAGGCCGTATCCCCTGCGTCATCGACAAGGTCAACACCGTGGTAACACCCGGCGAGGTGGTGGACGTGGTGGTTACGGACCAGGGCGTGGCGGTGAACCCGCGTCGTCCCGAAGTGGCGGAACGGCTGCGGAAAGCGGGGATTCGGGTGTACACCATTGAGCAGCTGAAGCAGAAAGCGGAGGCATTGGTGGGCATCCCCGACCCCATCCGCTACCGGGACCGGATCGTGGGCGTGGTTATGTACCGGAACAACACCGTCATCGACGTGGTGCGGCAGATTGATGAATCCTGAACATCCTGTCACGCTGCAGGAGGTCCTGGATAACCGCGAGGCCAGGGCCGCAGAGCAGATGGAGCTGCTGCGCCGGTACCGGATGCCGCTGCTGTGCGTCACGATGAATATTGCAGGTCCGGTCAAGCAGTCTGGATTGATTCGCTTTGCATTTCAAGAGGCCGTGCAGTCGCTGCGGGAACGGTTGTCCATCGTCCATGAGGTTCTGTGGGACCGCAGGACAGGGCCGGAGGCGTTTCTGGTCTGCGGACTGACTGCGGCGGAGTTGAAGAAAATTGCTGTGGATTTGGAAAACGCCCGGCCTGTGGGACGGCTCTATGACTTGGATGTCATCGACACCGGCGGCAATAAACTCTCCCGGCCAGAACCCCGGACCTGTCTGGTCTGCGGGGGGCTGGCCGGTCCCTGCGCCCGCAGCCGCGCCCATGGGCTGGAGGCTGTCCGGCAAGCTGCAGATGCCTTGCTGCGGGATTTTGCTGCGGACCGGCTGGCAGATCTGGCCGTCAGGTCGCTGCTGGACGAGGCGGAATTGACGCCGAAACCCGGCCTTGTGGACCAGAACAACAGCGGCGCACATTCTGACATGAATTTAGCCATGTTCCAACGCTCTGCACAGTGTCTGCGGCCCTATTTCCGCCGCGCAGCAGAGCTGGGTCTGGAGCGTACGGACTGTATGCAGCCGCTGCAGGCGGCAGGGCTGGCGGCGGAACAGACTATGCTGTCCGCTACCGGCGGCGTGAATACGCACAAGGGCGCGGTGTACGCCTTTGGGCTGCTGCTGGCTGCACTGGGCAGCTGTCTGCGCCGGGGGGGAGACGCATTTGCAGCCGCAGCCGCGCTGGCGGCGGCTGGGCGCCCTCCCGACGGAGAAACCCATGGCGGCAGAGCGGCGGTGCAGTACGGCGTACCGGGCGCACGGGGGGAGGCAATGGCTGGGTTCCCCCACGCCAGGCGTGCCTGTACGGTTCTCCAGGCACGGGGTCCTCTCCCTGCGCTGCTGTCGCTGCTGGCCGGAGTGGACGACACCAATCTGCTGCACCGCGGCGGCAGGGATGGACTGCTGTTTGTCCGTGAACAGGCGCGGGAAATTTTGTCTGGCCCGGAGGCGGCATATCCGGCGAGGCTGGAGGAGCTGGACAAGGCTTGTATGGACCGGGGACTGTCCCCTGGCGGATGCGCGGATTTGCTGGCGGCAGGAATGCTGCTGGACAGAACCAGGGGGATTTGGGAAAGTGAATGCGGTTGAAATGCGTCCGCAGCTTATTGGAACGCAGCTTGCATTTCCAGCCGCTCTTAGCCGTAATGACCATTATGCCCATTTTTTTCATTTATGCCTCTTAATCAGTGTGTCCGCGTTAATGGTTGCTTCCATATTCAGCCCTCCTCACCTGACTAAAAACCAGAAAGCCTTGATATATCAAGGCTTTCTGGTTTTTAGTCAAATCGCTACAATATCCATTTCTGCCCACTCCACGCACAGCGGGGTTTTTGCATTCAACACCAGGGACAGCTCCATCGCACACCCGCTGTTTGTGCGGGGATGCAGTACAGAGACATGCTGCAGGGTCTGGGGGCCATGCGTCAGGCTTTCCAAGGAAAAACACAGGGGCGGCGCATCTGCAAACATATTGCAGGGCGACTGCTTGAGAAGAATTGTACCCGTTCCCTCTGCCGGGGACATGGCGCAAACATGCAATGTATACTGGACCATATAGGTCCTCCTTGGATTCAGCTGAATCCGTGCAGGAGTGCATCCGTCCCAACGGATGTCTCTCCCCGATAGTCTCCTCTTTCTCCAGGACAGGCGGCAGTCTGGCTTCCACTGCATTCTCTCCTGTTGGCCTGCCAGCTGCAGGACGCTTTTTTCACAGGGCGGCGTCCCATATGGCGGAGTGGGATGTGGTAACGGCCAGGGAGGGACGCCGGGCTCCGAAGGATATGACGGAGGAGCGGGCTCCGGTCCAGGGGGCGGCGGCGGTGGGGGCGGCGTTGAAGGCGGCGGAATCGGACAGAACTCCAGCACCTGGTCCAACTTCTTCTTCAACAGGATCTGATTCTGTGTCACCGCATCTACAAGGGCGGTGATGCTTTTGTGGATTGCCAGCACATCCTGGGAACTTGTTCCAGGCAGAGTTCCCAGAATAAACTGCAGATTCTCACCCCCGGCGTTGAGGATATGGCTTAGGGCAAGCTCTTCCATAGCAATACACGCAATAATCATGGTCAGAGCTTCCTCCCGTGTCATATTTGCTCCATTGGGGGGAAAGGAAGGCATAGACATATTCTAAAACTCCATAGCGCATCCCGGCAGAGCCGGGACTGAGATGGCGGCAGGAAAATCCATGCCGCTGTCCTACCCTATGACGGCAGCGGCAGTTTGGTTACAGTCGGAACATGCCGGCGGGTATGCGCATAGAGTGTCTTGGGCGCGGCGTCAGAGAGCTCCCGGCTCCCGCCGCACCGGCGCGTTTTCACTGCGCACTATACAAATTGAAAGGAGATTCTCGACTATGTCTCTGCCCAGTTTTCCCAAAGTTGACCCGCCCATTGAGCGGGAAAATGCGGTCAATCAAAT
>Ga0137308_100616_pt1 | contig 52691 bp, 48 predicted proteins | sample Inofrocosms_June_FD_97181 | JGI IMG/M metagenome (GOLD analysis project Ga0137308, IMG submission 97181) | Mouse cecal microbial communities from Vienna, Austria - N-Acetylneuraminic and N-Acetylglucosamine D2O microcosms_June | ecosystem: Host-associated > Mammals > Digestive system > Large...
CCTGCCTGCCAGTGGAAAAGAAAACAGAAGCATTGAATCTCCAACACTTCTGCACCCATCACATCGACAGCGGAGCGGAGAAAGAGGGATTTGAACCCTCGCGCCGGTTGCCCGACCTACACCCTTAGCAGGGGCGCCTCTTCGGCCTCTTGAGTATTTCTCCGTAATCCGAACTTATGCGCTGCCAATATGCTGTTTTCCAGTCACTGTGGTGTGACGCAAGTGTTATTATACATAAAAGGACTATTTTTGTCAATTACTTTTTTAAATGTTTCTGAAATATGTTTCAATGTGTTTCAATGTGTTTCAATGTGTTTCAATGTGTTTCAATGTGTTTCAATGTGTTTCAATGTGTTTCAATGTTTCAGTATGTTTCTGCATTTCTAAAATAGGTAACGCTTATCTGGGAGCGGAATGTCTGGATCCGAACGGCTTCCGCAGCTATTTCTTATCCGGATTCGGATACTCTCTCCGATATTCGCGGGCAGCCGTTTCATATAAGTCATTTCCCGCCGCATCCATTACGACAATAACCGGAAAGTCTTTGACCTCCAGCTTTCGTATAGCCTCTGTGCCCAGATCTTCATAGGCTATTACTTCCGAGGCAACGATAGCGCGGGAAAGCAGTGCTCCGGCGCCTCCCACCGCTGCAAAGTACACCGCGGCATTGCGCATAATGGCATCCTTTACGGTCTGGCGCCGTTTTCCTTTGCCTATCATTCCCCTCAGACCCAAGTCCAAAAGCCCCGGAGCATACTTGTCCATACGGCTTGCCGTAGTCGGTCCTGCAGAGCCAATAGGCCTCCCCTCTCTGGCAGGCGAGGGGCCCATATAATAAATTACATTGTTTTTCACGTCCAGTGGCAGCTGCTCTCCCCGCTCCAGCGCTTCGTACATTCTCTTATGGGCGGCGTCTCTGGCAGTGTAGATTGTCCCCGTCAAATATACATAGTCCCCCGCCTGAAGAGAGGCCGCTGTTTCGCCAGACAGCGGTACCGTGATATGTCTTTCCATTTTTCATTCCCCTTTATATTACTCTAACTGCATGGCGGTTAACATGACAGCAGATATTCACAGCCACGGGAAGCCCTGCAATATGAGTAGGGTAGGTATCAATATTGACCCCCAGCGCCGTAATTGTTCCGCCAAGTCCTCCCGGGCCGATGCCCAGACAGTTGATTCTCTCCAGCAGCTCTTCCTCCAGCCTGCATATATATGGTATCTTTGACCGCACATTTACCGGACGGAACAGGGCATGCTTTGCCATAAGCGCACATTTCTCAAAAGTGCCCCCTATGCCAACTCCCACCACCATAGGCGGACAGGCATTCGGCCCCGCCTCTTCAACCGCAGTCAGCACAGCCTCTTTCACTCCCTCGATTCCGTCCGAGGGTTTGAGCATAAAGATACGACTCATGTTCTCGCTGCCAAAGCCCTTGGGCGCAACTGTAATTTTCACGCCGTCTCCCGGCACTATGCAATAATGTATGACAGCAGGGGTATTATCTCCGGTATTCACTCTCTCAATGGGATCCTTTACTACTGATTTGCGAAGATATCCTTTCTCATAGCCCTGCCGAACGCCTTCGTTGACGGCATCTTCCAGTAATCCTCCTTCAAAATGAACATCCTGCCCTACCTCGATAAAGACAACGGTCATACCTGTATCCTGGCATATGGGGATCATGTCCTCTCCCGCTATGCGCATATTTTCCTGCAGTTGCTTCAATATCTGCCTGCCAAGCGCGGATTTTTCCCCCTCAGCCGCTGTCTGCATGGCACATTTCATATCCTCCGAAAGAAAGTGATTCGCTTCAACGCACATTTCCTTGATTGCTTCAGTAATCCTGGATACGTCTACTGCTCTCATGTCTGCTCCTTATCCCTGCAACATTTCTGTTTTCAGATCTGCTTACTGGACTATTGTCTTCCTTATGGCTTCCAGTTCCTCATCGCTTGGCTTCCCCGGCTTCCAGTTGATACTCTGTCCGTCATTTACATATCTCGGGATCAGGTGAAGATGGAAATGGCGGACTGTCTGTCCCGCCGCCTCTCCATTATTCTGTACCAGATTCAGTCCGTCACAGTGCAGCTTCTGTACCATTGTCTTTCCTATTTTTTGGGCCAGCGTCATTGCCTTGGCGGCACTCTCTTCCGGAAGCTCATATAAATCCCCGGCATGTTCTTTTGGCAAAATCAAAGCATGCCCTTTTGTGGCCGGCCCCAAATCCAGAATCACTCTAAATTCCGGGTCCTCATATAAGGTTTTTGACGGAATCTCTCCATTTGCAATCTTGCAGAAAATGCAGTCGTCTTTTCTCATGCTTCCCATCTCCTCTTCCCTGTGCTTTATTTCACATTCATTCTCTATGATTTCTCTTCAAAGTCAAACAATTGGTCAAGTGATCTTAAAAGCTTGAAATCTCCCTTTGCTTTCATTGCGCCGGACATAAAGGCTCTCTGGAAAGTCATCCGTCCATTTACAATGTCTTCCATAGTCGCTTTCCCCAGCTGCATCTCCACATCCGGCCTCTCGCAGACACCATAGGCGCATTCCAGCAGAGAGTCGTCAACCGAGATCGTCAGCTTCTTCTTTTTTTCGTCTATCGCAAAAGAATATTCTGCCCGGAAACCTGTCTGGGGCTTGAAGACTTTCTTAAATGCAGCCAGATATTCCTCTTCATTGTCCATTACCTCTTCGTCCAGCATATCCTGAAACAGACTGGTCAATTCCCGAATATCCTGCTTCTGGCGCTGCACATAGCTGTCATCCGACACATATTGGGACAGCTGCTCCGTCTCCTGGGGTGTCAGATTATTGCTCTTGGGCACAGCAATTTTCTGCTTTACCGCCTGATTGCTGGCCGGAAAACAGGCTATATGCTGATTGATGGAGCGGTACATATTTTCCGCTTTCTTTTCAATAATTCTAATATACTGTTCGTTCATCTCCAGGGTGACCGTATTTTCTATATATCCGCAGATACCGCTGCAGGGCAGACCGCCCAGAATCTCCCATGCGGTAGACAGATTCAGCTTTGCCTCACGTTCTCCATAGGTAGTGGACATAACAACCGGACACATATAAATCTCCGCTATCTTCTCTTTGTCGCCAAAGAGCCAGCACGCATCCAGAAACTGCTGCATATATCCGCCGATGCCATACCATTCCACGGTAGTGGCAAGAATAATGCCGTCCGCATTTTTCAAAGTCTGCGGAAGGGTGGGGATGGCATTCTTGCTTTCATACAGGTTGTAACGTGCCACATTGACCCGAAGCTCTTCTAAAATTTCCTGCATTTTGTTGATGACGAACAGCGTCGGATCATCTATAATACCTCTGCCCCCGTAATAAATATTAATATTCAAAACCACACCTCGCTATCCACTTTCGATATAATCCCGATACAGCAAATTAATTATCAGTCTGCCGTCTCCGGCGCATGAAAATACACATAATGCAGGCTGCCCCAAAACCGGTAAGCAGTCCTCCCACATGAGCTGCATTGTCAATGTTGCGGCCTGTGTAACCGCTGTAGAGAGAGTATACAATCATCAGCAGTACTCTCACCGGCGTCACATTCTCCATCTTTCTGCCTGAAAACAATACCATGGCAAGCAGAACCCCGTCAAGTCCGAACACTGCTCCGCTGGCCCCCAGTGAGGCGGACAGATCAGCGTGAAGCGCCCTGGACAGAAGAGACAGCAGATTCCCTCCAATACCTGAAAGAAAATACAGCACCGCATACCTGATATGTCCGACTTCCTTTTCAATCATGGAGCCCAGGAAAAATAGAATCAGCATATTATTGAATAAATGGTCAATGCCGCTGTGGAGAAACATTGACCACAAAATTCTGCCATATTCTCCACGTACCAATACGCTGATAATATCCAGTTTCCCTGCGTTGTAGAGCAGCTCGCCGGTAAACTCACACAGAACAAAGACAACTGCATTGACCGCCACCAAAGCCGCGCTTACAACAGGCTGAGATTTTAATGACCGCAAGGACTTTTTCCTCCTGAGTATCTCTTATCTGTCCTATTGATTCTAACATAATTTCACACACTTTTCAATCAGTATTGCCTTAACGAAAAATAAAAACCACTTTCCCGAATTTTATCTCATCCCCTTCCTCCAGTTTTTTCTTCTCATAGGGATGCATCCGCCTGTTGTTCTGGAAAGTTCCGTTAGTGGAGTTCAAATCTTCCAGATAAATATTCTCATCTTCTTTTGTAACACGGGCATGCATTCTGCTGACTGATGCGTCCTGCAGTACCAGATCCACTTCCCCTTTTTTCTTTCCTATGGTGAGACTGGGCTGTTCCAGGCTTAAGAAAAGTTTTCCCTCCGGTGTGAGCAGTCTGTGTGGCTGCTTTGACGTCCCGGTCTTGTCCTCAAAAAATACCGTCTGTCCGTATGTGCTTTCATAGTTGACTTTTTCCGCCACTGCATGCTCATAGCCGGCCATCTCCCGCTGCATGGACTGCCGGTAGTCCTCTCTCATTTTCTGGCCGCGGCTGCGCTTTCCCTCCAGGATACCCCTGATCCCCTTTCTGCCGGATTTTACCTCCTTTTCCTGTGTCAGAATCTTTTCCTCCTCGCCATGAACGGTGAGAATGGAGGACGCTCCATTTTCTTCCGTCTCGTCCGCTCCGGCCTCTTCCACCACGGTAAATGCCAATTCCGGAAGCTTGGCGTCTTCCAGGCATTCCGCGTCCTCAAAAATCTGAGTCTGCAGATAAATCTCCCCGTTTCTCTCCACTCTCTCATACATGCGGTAAACACAGTCTACCAATACCTCGTCATTATAGTCAATATGTTCCACCCAGAATTCCATCAGCTTCATAAATCCCGACTCTCCCTCATAATAGGGAATATAAAGAAACGAGAAAACATTATTCTCCAGTTCCTGGAAGATCTGTTCGGGATACCAGATAATATTGCCTGCGTCTAACAGAAAACGGCTTAACTCCTGCCGGATATGCCTAAGGCTCCACAGGAAATCCCGTACCCACTCTCTGGTAATACAGCGGTTTGCGTACAAAAGAGCCACATTCTGCCTGGAGGATATATCATAGTAAAGATAGGCCTGTCCGTCTATATAGCGCAGATTACATGGGAGCAGGCCTTTTAGCTGACATCTCCCCAGTATACTGTATTGATATCTTTTCTCCTCCGGTAATTTGTCCAAAAGGATTCTTTCATAATTACAGTTCAGGCTTCGCACATATTCCACATTCAGCATTCTGTCCCTACCTCCCTGTCTCTTCCCGGAATCTGTGGCACAGCCGGATAAATGTCACCGGCGAGAGCCTGCCGTATCCGTAGCTGGCCTGAGTCCCCCACACGTTGTCCCCGTTCCAAAAGTTCCATCCCGGTACGGGAAATGTCAGTTGCCCTGCTCCCTCCACGCGAAAACGGTTTCCGTCCAGAGAAGCATCCAGCCGCGTGATTCGCCAGGCCATGTATTTCTCTCTGTAAAGTGCCGCCATCCGCTCCCGGGTTTTCTGCTCCAGCTGCTCCGTATCCGAAGTTTCCACAAGGCTTCCCCACAGGGCCATGGCTCCAATGTCCTGTTCCAGCAGACATCGGTCATACTGAAACAACATGGTATATATGACAAAAAGCATTGCTCCGATCACTATAGGCAGCACCAGCGCTGCCTCCACTGTAAAATAAGCGTTCCTATTCTTCATTGTCCCCTCCCGTCCGCACATATCCTGTTCTGCTATAGACTTGCCACTATAATCCACGCCACTGCCAGAAAAGGAAGAAACGGAAGGCTTGTATTCTTTCCGACTCTTCGCATGGCCAGCAGAACCAAGGCGCACAGGCAAATCAGAAACAGGCTGATTCCGAATAACAATATACTCTTCTCCCACCCCATCGCCATTCCCAAACAGCATAATACAATTCCATCCCCATATCCCGCCTTGCCTGTCACAAAGGCTGTCAGCACAAGCACGGCGCCCGGCAGCATTCCTTTCACTGCCTCCACACATCCGCTTTGACGGCTAAAGGCTGCCCACACTGCCAGAGCTCCTCCCAAGGCCAATATCCAGACCGGCACTCTGCGGGTTCTTATGTCCATAATTCCGGAGACGATCAACCAGCCTGTCACAATCAAAATACTCCACATATTCCTCACCCTCCGCACCGGCTGCAGGGCCTTAAACCTGCCTCCTGCGCCTGCTCTATCGTCATAGAAGTCACTGTCCTTTTCAGTCCGGAACATCCTCTGCTGTGGTGGTAACGGTCTCCCTCCCTGGTGATATATACAGTGGATGGGGGACCTCCATTTGCGCATCTGGAGCAGGGATGATACCTGCCTCCCCCCTGATTGCGCATGTCTTCAATCCCAAGAGAGGGGACCTCCTGTACTGAAAGCTGCAGATGCGTGCAGTCCATGCTCCCGTGATATACGCTTCCGTTTTCCGTGACATAGACAATCCGTGTCGCTTCCCCCGCCTCCCCTGCGCCGGACACCTGATATCCATTCCAAATATGCGCGTAGTATCTATTTGCCATACGAAAAGGACGAAATCCGATGAGGCGGCCCCATGGGGAAACCGAGTATGTGACAATAATGTCAATCAAATCGTCAGCGCCAAATATCTCGCTCTCCCACAACTGGATTCCGGACGCTCCGCTCGTAAGGGGAGAGCTATTGAGATAATCCGCTCCCGCGGAGTTTATCACCTGACCTTTCACATAGGTTGCGGAAACCACAGTTCCTGCCAGTTCCCTCCACCAGCCGTCACTATTTTCCGGCAGTTCTCCACTGTCCAGCGCATAACCGTACACGGCTATTTTGCTGCCGGTCTGCCACAGCGCCAGCTGCAGATTTCCATGCAGCCGAATCATCTCTATAGCGCATCCCAGATTCAGAAAGAAAAAGAGGAATAGAGGAAGCACAATGGAAGCCTCCACTGTCATACCCGCATTCACTTTTTCAAGCAGAAAGGCAAATAGTGATGTCCTCTCTAAAGAGTCAGGCCGAACGGATTGGCGGCATCTGCCCCTATCCTGGGAAGTATGCGGATTCCGGGCTGAATCCGAAAAAAGTTTCTGATGTGTCGGAGAAGGTTTTCCTTTTCTGAATCTGTTTAATATTTGTTTGCCTTTACCCCATAAAGAGGACATCACTATTCACCTCGCTCATCCTTACTCGTAGCTCTTCTGTCTTGTTATCTGGTACCGAAATCCATAACTGCTGCCAATCCGAACGCAGGCTTCCAAGGCTCCAAAGCATCCATCCAGCCGAAAGGCAGCATTGCCGGGGGTCTTTCTGATATCAGCCTCCACCATGTCCATGGCGCGTGCGGTAAGCGTATCCACACCGGAAAGCATCATAAAAATCCTCAGGTAATCCTCATAGGCAAGTCCCTCTCCTCCGGCATTCTCATCCTGCAGACTGCCGCTCAAAGCCGATGAGAGACTGTAATGCCAGCTTCCGTCATCTTTAAAAATAGGTACCTTGCCACCCGCCAGAAGGGATTTCACATCATACACACTCTCCGCATAGGCCCATGCCAAAAGGATTGCGCTTTCCAACAAAGGCGTCAGGGCCGGCAGCGCGATCACCGTACAGGCTGCCGCTGCCGCCAGTCTGATTTCTCCCCGCTTTGTCTCATTTGACATCAGATACATGGCATTGGCCGCTTCCCTGAGTATGCACAGACGGTTGACAACACTTTTGAGATTTTCCACATCGCTCTCCTTGCCCCCTATCAAATATTCGATCTGGTATCGCAGCGCATCCTCCTCGCTCTCTTTTCCGAACCGCCCCATGTACCGCAGGAGATATTCGTTAAACAGAAACTTTTCTGTCAGCCGCTCCGTCTCCGTAAGCCCAACCTGCGCCATATTGCCATGGTTTATCTGTCCCTGCCGCATCCTGTTTTGAATCAGGTTCTCCGTATGTATGACACTTGCGGACAGTCTTGTCTCATCCTCCACCACCAGCCGCAAAAGCCCCAGTCTCTTCGTTGCCTCCAGTCCGTCCGTGGGATTTCTAACTTCTGCCCTTTTCCACTCATCCTCGTCCACCTCGATTTCCATACCGTCATATTGGTCTACCCATTCCTTGATTTCTCCGTCCAGCTCCTGTTTCCTGACTTCTTCCTTTCCCTCTTCCAATCCATTCACTTCCACTTTCTGCACCCAGCTTTGAAGTTCCTGCAAAAGTCCCAAACCCACATCGGCTTTCACAGCCTCCACGGCATAGCCGCGAAACACCGCCCCGCCGTAATCCGTCAAGACAGATACCGCTGTCAGTTCCGCGCTCTCCACGCTAAGCCCCAAAAAATCCCTGTACAGATAGTCCGAAAGAAAAATATCATCATAGCTTAAATTGCCGGAAAGATACTGAAATAAATGCGCCTCCGTATTGGCTTTGCCGCAAGCCCCAGTTCCATAGGAAGAGTCAATGGCAAACAGATTATACTGTTTCATCAGTTCCCTGTGATATTCCGCCATAATGCTGTGCAGCCCTATGTCCGTCACACACTCAGCCTCCAGCCTGGCCCCGTTCATGCGCACCCCATCCATCAAAGTCAGAAATAAAGACAGAATAACCGCCATGCACAGCGCCAGCACTACTGTCAGATAACCATTCTCCGGCCGTTCCCCGATTGCCCTGCCATGTTCTTTCCGCCACATCCATCCTCTAAGTTCCATCCTAATCTCCATTCCCTGCAAGCGGCTTACCTATATCCCGCCGGCCTTACGGCCAGGCGCCGCTCCGCATCCCTCTCCGAAATGCACGCGCCTCCCGGCATAGCGCCAACCCGGAAGAATGCCCGCGCCAAGCGATCCCTGCTCTCTTGGGCATTCTCCCTGACGGAACCGACACGGACTCGTCCGCTCACGGACCCGAAAAGCGCCTGAAACGACTTCTCACACTGTGCCTGTCTGTGAAGTAATCTTCTGGAAAAGACTGTTTATGATCTGGGTGATCTGACTTTTAAAGATTATCACCAGCCCAACAAGCACCACGATGATCAAAATAATCTCCACTGTCCCCATTCCGTCCTCTTCCCATATAAACTCCCTCATTCCTTTCATCTGTTTCATGTCTCCTCTCTTTCTGCCGCAGCAGCGGCCAAACATAAATTATTGAAAAAGTATCTATACCACTAACGTATGGTGGTACGGCCGAACTCAGTTACATATTGGAAAAGGCAGGAATCATGATAATGGCCATTACCACCGCCAGCATCAGCACCATGGGCATCAAAAGCTTTGTTCCTGCCTCCTCTCCCATTTTTCTGCTCTCCTGCAGGCGCTCCTGCGCGGACTTCTCCGCCTCTTCCCGCAGCCTTTCCAGCAGTGTGCTGCTGCCGCGTTTAAGATTCTGTGCCAGTAGGGCTGCCAGCCGGATATATTCCTGCAAACCGGTTCTTTTCCCCAAGTGCTCATAAGCCAGCCCCTCTGAAATTCCGGACCGCAGCTCCCGGCATGTGTAAAGCATCTCTTCATAAGCCGGCAATTGTCTCCCGCCTTCTTTTCGTTTCTCCGCATAGTCCCCTGCAATCTTCTGAAAGGCTCCCCGAATGGTCATGCCGGCTCCCACGAACAGCGCCAGTTTATGCACAATCTCCGGGTACTCCCTGCGCAGAAGTTTCTTTCGCTTCTCCAGCTGCCCATGCAGGTCCCTGTCCAGAAACGGGAAAACTGCCACCGCCGTTATCAAAGCCACCGCCCACAGAATCAGACTGTTGTCCTCCACCACCTGCCGCCAGTGAATGTCCTCCTCCCCCACTTTATCCGGAAGCGTCCATTCGTCCCTGTCTAAGCTTCCCTCCTGAGACTTCCGCAGCATCTCCTCCAGCTCCCTGTGCAGCAATTCCTCCCGGGTAAGGACCGGGGGACGCAATATCACAAAAAGCGTTCCCTCTCTCTCCAGGCTTCCGTAAGTGAGCCTGAAAGATAATGTCACCGCCTCCTCTTCCTCCAGCGAAAATATCTGTCCGGAATCGCTGAGCCTCCCCGGATTGCTGCTCTCCCAGTGAACGGATATGGGAAAATCCCCATACTTCGCATCCAGCTTCAAGTCAGAGGTCACATTCTGCAGGCTTTCATTGGATCCCAATATGTACTCCGGCAGTCTTTCCATAAAATCCTCAAAAAGCCTTTCTGTCTCTTCCTCAGACAAAAGCCTAGGCTCCACCTCCATCCGAAAATCCATCTGCTGCTGACCGTAGTCCGTCTCTATATGGATTTCCCGGGCTCCATCCTGAAAGCTGCCCCTGGCCACAGAGCCGTCTTCGCCCAGAATCACACTGCCCATGGCGCTGAATTTAGCCGCTGCCCCAAACAGTGTCCCCAAAAACAACACTGCCAGACAGATTGCCGCCTTTTTCCCATAATATTCGGTCTTCAGATACTCCCTCGCCTCTCCCGGGTGAAGACTGATCAGATCCCTCTCCACCTGAGGTGAGGAAAACAATCCGGGAAGCCTGTTCCCAAGCTTTTTATACAGATACAGGGCCATCTTGTAAAAAGGCTTTAAAAGTGAAGCTGTCTCCGCCGGCGGCACTTGTTTCCTTGCCAGGATAAGCAATACCAGATATCCCGCGGATACCGCCAATGCAATCCAGTACATTTTTTCACCTCCTATACCATATCCGCCATAATCCCTTTCATGATGTGCTCTCCCAGCAGATAAGCTCCCAGATATAGCAAAAGACAACCTGTCATAACGGAAATACCTACAACATTATGATACAATGTGTCAAAGTATCCCGGATTGCCCATGTCAATGTAGAGCAATATCCCAAAGGGCATAATCTTCATGATGGTCAGCTCCATTTTTTTGCCCCCTAAGAGCATCCGTATCTCCTGGCGCAGTTCAATGCGTCCGCCTATCTGGCCGGCCGAATTTCTGATGATCTGCGCCATATTGCCGCCGTTTCTCTTGGCAAGGGCAAAGATCTGGGCAAACTGCCCGATCTCTTCACAGCCGCTGCGCCTGGCCATATCCACCAGAAGCCCCTCCAGCGGAATATTGATATTCAGACCTCTTTTGATCAGCTTCAGTTCCTGGCAGATAGGAGCCTCCTCCCCATACATCAATGCCATATCCTGTCGGCATTCCAGAAAAGCATTCTCCACGGAATAACCTGCCTGCAGGGATGTGGCCACTGCCAGAATACACTCCCTGAACTGCCCGGCCAACGCCTCCTTTGCCTTTTCCAGCTTCTGTCTCCTGATCAGAAAGAAAGCCGCCGCCCCTATGACAGAAAGTGGGAGCAGCGCAAGGAAGCTCCGATAAAAAAAATAGGAAAGAACGCCCGTCACACCTATGCATAAAAACAATGTCCTTGCCCGCTCCCCCCTTTTCCAGACATAATCATGATAATCCTGCCGCTTTAAGCTTTTCTTCATGGAGAAGCCCTCCTTTCCGGCACAGGCTCCCCACTACATGGCCTGCGCCATCCTCCCCCGTCTCTTCAAACAGAAACAGCGGATTCATTTTGATCTCATTTTGTTCACAGCAGATTACCTCTGTGATCTCCAGCACTTTTCTGGACTTATCCCGCAGCCTCCCCAGATGAACGATTACGTCCAGTCCCGAGGCGATCTGCTGCCTGATGGCCGCCAGCGGCAGCTCCATCCCCATCAAAACCATATTCTCCAGCCTGGCCAGCATGTCCTTTGCGCTGTTGGCATGTCCGGTTGACATGCTTCCGTCGTGCCCCGTATTCAGGCATTGCAGCATATCTATGGCCTCGGCTCCGCGCACCTCGCCCACCACAATGCGGTCCGGCCGCATCCGCAAAGACGATTTGATCAAATCCCGAATGGTGATTTCGTTACAGCCCTCCACATTGCTGTTCCTGGTCTCCAGGCGCACCAGATTGGGAAGGCCCTGCAGCTGCAGCTCCGCGCTGTCTTCAATGGTAATGACCCGTTCTTCCGAGGGAATATAGTGTGACAGGACATTGAGAAAGGTGGTCTTGCCGCTTCCGGTTCCACCGCTGATGAAGATATTGTATTTGGCCTTTACCAGCCTTTCCAGAAAGACCGCCGCCTCCCGGGAGACGGAATTGCTTTGGACCAGCTGCCCCATGGTAATGGGCTTCTCGGGAAAACGTCTGATGGTGACGATAGGACCGTTGAGCGCTATGGGATTCATGACAATATTGACCCTGGCCCCGTCAGCCAGCCTTGCGTCCACAATGGGCGACGCTTCGTTTACAACCCGGTTGCAGCCTGCCACAATCTGCTGTATTACATCCTGAAGCTTCTCCGTGGACTCGAAACTGATATCCAGTTCCCGCAGCCTCCCGTTCTGCTCCACAAAGATATGGTCCTTTCCGTTGATCATAATCTCCGTGACGGAGCTGTCCTCCACGAAGATCTGCAGAATATCCAGTCTCCGCAGGGAATCAAAAAGCTCCTGTTTCAGTCGCCTGCGCACCGCCACAGGCCAGGCCGTAAGCCCCTGCTGTAAGATCACTTCATCTATGGTATCCTCCACCTCCGCGTCCGTGAAATCCTTTACAAAGTCCATTCGCTCCTGAACCTTGCCCCGCAGCTCCTTTTTCAGTTCCGTGTATTCCATTCAGCCGTCCCCTCCCTCCTCCAGACTCTTAACCAGTCCTTTCACCAAATCCGCCAGCTCCCCTTTTGTCAGCTGTTCCAGCTCACCGGGCAGCTTCTGGATATGGGACAGAGAAAGCCTCTTGGTCTTCCCCAGCACATCGCCGTATTCGTACAGCGCCAGAATCTGTTCATATTGGAGAAGCTTGCCTTTTGCAATCCTGTCCTCCCTTGTCAGTGTATAGACCTGCCTGCACATCCTGAGGATTTCAAACAGTCCCTGCATGCTTTCGGTCAGGTCTAAGACTACATATTCGTATTCTTCCAGTTCTTCGATTCGCTCCATCAGTCCCAGCCATTCCTGTGCCGTCACCGTGATCAGGTTCTGCCCTGATCTCATAGGCGGGACAAAGTCCAGCGCGCCCTTATGCTTCAGAATCGTCTGCAGCCTCAGCCGGAACTTGTCTTTCTGGGCATTGAGAAAATAGAGAAGATCCGCCATATCCAGAGTCTGCATGTCTGGCAAAAGCTCGGAAATCCCTGCATAATGCTCAAAGTTCAGATAAAGCGTGGAGTGTCTTTGGGCCAGCATCAGACTCATGGTAATGGCAAATGAGGTCTGCATGGATCTGTGCACCGGAGAATAATTCCCGATAAACACCGTCCTGCGGTTGGTACGCAAAAACGGAAGCTGCACATCCGCAATCTCCGCATAGACGCCTAAAAGCTGTTTGAATACCTCCTCCGCCTCCTGATATTTGTCCACATAGGAGACCTCCTCCCATTTCATGACGCCGCTTTCATTGAGCACGATCAGACATTGAGGTGAAAGCTCCTCAAGCTCCCGGCGATAGGCGGACTCCGCCACCACCAGCATGGCAAGGCCCTTTTCTTCTGACTGAAGCAGCTTGTCCACATTCGTATAGGTATGCAGCTCCCAGGGCATGTTCTTTCTTTTTCCCATGAATTCTGTCATCAGCTGTGCATATTCTTCCTCTGTATCGCACAATGCCATGACTTTACCATTCCCCTTTTTCAATACACACCTCCCAGAAACAGCAGAATGCTGACAAGCACAGGCCCGGCAAGGCGGACTCCGCCTTTGGCCTTTCTCAAAATCTTAAAAAGTGAAATCAATGCCGCAACCAGCAAAGAACAGAACAAGAATCCCAGAATCTTCTCCGCGGGCAGATAGCCCGCCGTTACCCCCATGAGCTTTACGTCTCCGGCTCCAAGGCCCCCCGTTTTGAAAAACGGGTACAGCACAGCCATGACAAGCACGGCCTGTCCCAGATACCAGAGTGCTCCCGGCGCCCTTTCGTCATACATACGCCATCCGATTCCTGCAATTGTCATCCCTAAGATCACATAATTCGGTATCCTCCTCTGCCTGTAGTCATAGCCGCAGGCCGCCGCTAAAAAAACACATAATGCCGCCAACTGCATCATCCCTTTCCCTGTGGTAATACCTGGTCGCCGAGGCGAAACATGCCTCCGGAATTATCTGAGTCGTAGAATTCATTTGAAATACTTGATTTGAAATGATAGTTGCATTATAACCGCTCTGCCGTCCGATTTCAAGAGTTCCCGGCAAAAAAGTCGAACTTTGTAAAATATTTACAAAGTTTTATAAATTCCAATGCCATAAAGGGCCAGAAGCCCCGGAAATCCTAGAACCGCGGATGTCAATACCGTTGCCGCGTTGATACCTACCCCCAAAGACATTCCCAGGGAATCCAGCAGCGAATTGACAAAATACATCGCTATGGTCCCCAAAATCGCTCTCATTATCAAATTCAATATTTTTTCCATCATAAGATATCCACCCTCCGCGGCGGCCCCGGCCGCCATACCCTTTGGAATATAAATATGTCCTCTTTCTCCAAATATGCGGATCTGATATTTTTTTCCAAAATTGGAATAATCTGTATATGCCGGGCCTATACTTTTACCATAACCGCCGCGCCCTCTGCCTGAAATAAATCCAACGGAAAGGAAATCTGCCATGAAAATGTATTTTAATCAGAAAATGGGAACAGAGCATATGACAGAAGAAGATTACACGCCCGTCACACTAAAGGATTCCATAGAAAAAACCCGCAGGGCCTTAAACGATGCCTACGCGGGCTTTGACAATGCCATAGATGTGGATATGATCGACAGTTACATTTATGAAATTAATTCTCTCCAGAAACGATACAAGCACCTGACAGACCTGGCCGCTTCGGAGACAGCGCCCGCAGAGGACAGCTTATACAAGCATTCCCCTGTTCGCGCCCTGATCAGTCATGTTCTCAGTTAGAGTATTCCTGCCGTAAGTCAGGCCCGCATAGACTGTCTGGGAATTCCGCATCACGGGACCGGCGTTATTTTTTTCTGCCAGCTTTCCGTAAGCATCATGCAGCGGCTCTATCACGCTCCGGATCTCTCCCAGAACCCCGGCGTTCCGACGCTGCTCCCCAAAAGCCAGACGTCTGATGCAGAACAGATACAGCTGCATCAGCGCCGGCGCCGGCTCATATTCCATGTGGAGGGAGCCGATCAGCTCGTTCAGGCAGCCCCTGGCCTTTCTGACGGCTTCCCGGAAGTCGTCCTGCCCTCCCTCTCCTGCCGTTTCCTCTTGGGCAAGCGCCTGCCGCGCATCCTCCAGATAGCACAGCAGCATCTCATACAGGATCACCACCAGCTGTGTGGAATTGGCCTGGGTGATCCGAAAGGTAAATTGTTGCTTATCTTCTTTCTTCATATTTAACCAGCCTTTATAACCAACCTTATTTTACGAAAATCCTCCGCAAGAGCCGGGATCACTGCAAAAGCTGCAGTACCTGGGAGGGCCGCTCATTGGCCTGGGCCAGCATGGACGTAGCCGCCTGGGTCATCACCTGGGCAGTGGTATAATTGGTCATCTCCTCGGCCATATCCACGTCCATGATACGGGAATATGCCGCCGTCATGTTCTCGGAAGTAACGTCCAGGCTGTTGATGGTGGACTCCAGCCGGTTCTGGTAAGCGCCTAATTGTCCGCGGATATCCGAGATGAACTGAATGGCGCCGTCGATGCGGTCAATGGCTTCCGTGGCTTTCTCCTCGGTACTCACATCCAGCGTCCAGACTTCCGTGCCGTTCTCTTCCTTTACCATACAGTTCTCCAGCCCCATGGCGCGCAGGGAGATCCTGGGGATATTCACCTCAATGACCTGTCCCTCATTGGCCCCCACCTGAAGACGCATGGCGCCGGTTCCCGCGGCATCTATTTTCAAAAGAGTATTGCCATTACCGTCATCAACCGTATAGGGCATTGTCTGATTCTCCAGATCGCATCTGGTCAGATCCAGCACCATTTCAAAACCGTTTCCGCCCTTGATGGTCACCATATCGTCCTTGATTTCCGCATACACATCCTCCGGAAAGCCGCCGTTGGTTCCGTCATTGGGCAAAGTCATGGTCACCTTGTATTCCTCGGTGACAGGATCCTTATCCACTGTCAGCTGCTGAATCGTATAGTCCTTGATAGCCACCTCAGAAGAGTAAGAATCCACTTTCACCCCCAGATTCCCGTCTACATATCCTTTCAGGGAGAACTCTCCGTTTAAGAGCTTCTGACCATTGAACTCCGTGGACTCGGCGATTCTGGTAATCTCCGAGGTCAGCTGCCTGACCTCCTTTTGGATCACTTCTCTGTCGCTGTCGGATTCCACGCCGTTTGCCGCCTTCACCGCCAGCTCGTTCATGCGCTGAAGCATCTCGCTGATCTCCGACATGGCGCCGTCCGCGGTCTCAATGATGGACACGCCGTCGCTGGCATTCTGGTTGGCCATGGAAAGCCCCATAATCTGCGCGTTCATGCGCTTTGCCATGGCAAGGCCCGCGGGATTGTCCTTGGCATTGTTTATCTTCAGGCCCGAAGAAAGTCTCTGCAGGGACTTTGCCACTGCGCTGTCATTGTTGGCCAGATTGTTGTTGGTAATCATTGCGGATACATTGTAATTGATTCTCATATGGTTTCTCCTTGTTGGACTACAGATTGCAGGAATACCTTTGCCACCCGGTAAAGCTCGGCGCTGTTCGTGGGGGTATGCTCTCCTGTTTTAATCAGCTCAGGCATCCGGTTCTCGGAGGCGATGGTGGTCAGATTGCCCACTGTCCAGCTGCCCTCTGCTTCCTTTCTAAAATTATCGGCTATCTGCTGCAGTTTCATTAGCTCTACATTGCCTTCTCCAAACAGCATTCCGTGAACCGTTCCGTTCTGCAGATAGAGTCTGGCCTGCATATGGGCATCCTCCGAAAGAGTCACGCCCACCGTAACCGTCCCTTTTTCGTTTTTGCCCTTGTCCAGGGTCAGATGCACCCTGGTCAGCGTATTTCCCACATAGAGCGGCAGATAGTATTCCTCCCTCTGGGCCAAAGCCACCGCCACGGTAAGCTGCTTATGGTTAAGCTGCATATTGCGGACATCCACGCTGCTGTCTGCCTCCGCAAAGGTAGCCTCCTCCACGGACTGAAGGGAGGTTTCTGCCATGCGGCTGTAATCCTGCGTAAATTCTTCCATGCTGTCCAGCTTCTGCCACAGGGATGTGCTCTCCTGCGCCTCCTTGGCTGAATCTGCCTTTGCTGTGTCCGCAGCGTCGCCTGCGCCGGACTTGCTTGCCACCAGGGCCATGAGGTCGTTCATGGAATACTGCTCTTTCTTCTTGGGCGCTCTGTGCCTGTCGCTCATCTCAAAGAGATTCTCCACTCCGTGGTTCAAGGCCTGGGCCGCCATGAGATTGTCGGCGCTTGACAGAAGCGCCCCTCTCTGCAGCATGGCAATGCTCTCCTGGTCGGCCGTGCTCACTGCCTGGCGCTGCTCCTCCAGCCGGGCTCTGTTGTATTCTTTTGTGGCTGTCTCGTCGGATGACACTTCTGTCAGAACGTCGTTGGCCGCTTTCACCAAAGCCTCGGACACTGCCTCAGGCGCGGCATTCTCCGGCAATGTTTCATTCCCGGCAGCCGGTCTTTCAGCCGGTCTTTCCCCTGCCTGCTCTGCAGGCACCGTAACAGACGCCTGCGCGGGAGCCTCCGGCCGAGGAAGTTCCGCGGGCGCGGCAGCCGCCGCGGCAGCGTTGGCCTCCCGGATTCCTTTCACCGTCTTTGTAAACGCTCTGGAAATCTGCGAGGAAATACTCTCCCCCTTGCGCAGCAGCTCGGCCCTGGTACCGGTCTCATCCGACACGCGAAGATCAATGGGCCTGTCACGATTGCTCTGCAGCGCGGACAGAAGATTGGAGAAATGGATTTCCGTCTGGGCATTCACCAAAGCTCCCACCGCGGCGCCCTCGGCTTTCTCCAGCTGGCGCACCAGCCTGTAAATGCCGATATAGCTCTCCCTTTCCTCCGGTGTGATCTCGTTGTTGCGTTCCAGGCCGTAAAGGAACCTGCTGTAGCTCTCCGCTTCTTTCTTATACTCCGGCGGAAGCGTCTTGAAATAATGCTCCAGCTCTCCGAAGCTCTTCTCCAGGGGATTGAAGCCGTCCCGAATCATCTTCAGGGTAGCCGCAGGCGTCAGCTTCTCCAGCACGCCCTGTACTTTCCTGTCCGCATCCCTCACAGCCTCCAGATTATCCATGGTCATCTCCATTTGGTTATAGCCCAGGATTCTCACGGCCCTGCGGTTCTCGTCGGTAAGCTCCACGCCCAGATCTTTCAATATATGATCCACGCTGGCAAAGGCTTTGTCAATGCTGTCGCCCAGATCGCTCCTGGGAACGGTCATCAGCTTCTCATAGCTTTCCTGGGCCTTTTCGTAGCTGGCCTGGAGCGCCTTGCCCTCGTTATAAATCGTCTCCAGAGAAGCGCTTTCCTGCCCTTTCGCGAACATGCCCAGCACGTCTGCGGGAAGCCCCGGCATCTGCCCGGCCACATCGCTTGCTCTCTGATAATTTTGATATTTCTCCACAGCCATATTGTCTCTGGGGAAATACTGGTTGGCCAGCTGATACTCTGCCTGCTTCAGAGCCTTGATCAGCTCCTCCATGGGTTCCGTGTCAATGGAAAAACCGCTGCGCAAAAGCTTTACATTCACTTCCGCGGTCATTCGCAGCCGGACCTCCTCCAGCTGCCTTCTGGCGGTGATGTCCCCCACGGTGGCCTCCCAGATTTCGCTGCTGTGGTAAAACTCCGAAATAAAAGCCGCCTTTTCGTATAAATTTTCTCTGTCTCCCGCAAGCTCCGCATGGATAGGATCCCTGCCCTCCGCCACCGCAGCGGCCGCCGCCTTTCCGAACTGCTCCTCGCCGGCCGGCAGTTTAATCTCCTGGAGCTGTTCCAGCTTCTTTAAATTCTTTGCGGTCAGAGGCAGTCCTCTGTCCAAAAGCCATGCCGCATTCTTACGGCTCCTGTCATTCACCTCTTCGCCGGACTGACGTATGACTTTGTCAATCTGGTCCTGGAGCTCCTGTGTCCGGACATTGCCCGCGCTCTGGGTATAATATCCCTCCACATCCTCCGCGTAGAACTTCGCCGTGCTCCCGCCTCTGTCCGCGCCGCTGCTCTGTGCCAGGTAAAGATTCCAGATCTCCGCCTCCATGTCATTGTCAATGAGATAGCTGTAAGATCCCTCCCCCATGGGCGCAAGCTCCGAATTCATGGCCCAGGCCCGGGACACCGCGGACAGATTCTCCTTAGTCAGCGGCACGTCCTCTTCCCGGAAACTGTCCGCCACGGCCTTAGCCAGCGCCTGGCTGCCCAGAGCAGATGCCAGCTTATCCATGCTCATGTCGTCCGTATAGCCTGTGATGTTCTTCCCGGCCCGGACCAGCTCTGCCTTGATCTTGTCCACGATGGTCACAACTTCCTCCGGATCCATTTCGCCCAGATCAAAACCCTCTTCTTTCAGCTTGGCGTAATCCTCCTCGGACAAAGTATGTGACACGACTGTCATATAGTCCCGTTGAAGCGCCACGTCGGCATTCTCCGCCTCCTGCTGAAGCTCAATCAGGCTTTTGCCCTTTTCGCCGGCCGCCCCCAGTATGCCGTCCTGCTGCCTGCCAAACATATCCGCAAAGGCCGTCTGGCCCATTGCCGTGGCGGACTCCTGACGCTGCGCACGGTTTCTCTCCGCCCGCCTGCGCTCCGCTTCCTTGATTGCCTGTTCGCTAAATGTTATCTTCAAAGTCGTATCTCCTGTCTGAAAACAATAAATCTGAAAACAATAAAAATGAAAAAAGAGCAGGCACAGTCTTTGCACCTACCCTTTATTTCGGTAAAATTCACGGAAACCTTTATGCCCAAACTTTAAAATACGAATATGGCCGCGCCGTAAGGAGGCAGGTCCACGGCAATGGAATACTCCTTGTTGTGACAGGGAACCTTTTCCGCCAAAATCTCCTTTGAAATTTCATTGCCCCAGCCCCCGAACCGCTCTTCGTCGCTGTTCAGCAGCAGCTTATATTTCTTCCTGGTGGACACGGAGGGCACCGCCACTCTGTATCCCTCCCGCTTCACCGGCGTCATGTTCAGCACAAACAGCAGATTCTGTGTGCCCTTGGAAGATTTGCGCACAAAGGAATATACGCTGTTTTCCGCGTCGTCCGCGTTCATCCACTCAAAGCCCTGCCAACTGTCGTCAATCTCATAAAGCGCAGGATACTTGCGGTATATTTTCAGCAGCTCTTTCACGAATGCCTGCAGGCCTTTGTTCTCCTCCTGGGTCAAAAGGAACCAGTCCAGTTCCCGCTCCTCGCTCCACTCCCGCTCCTGTCCGAACTCCTGCCCCATGAACAGGAGCTTTTTGCCGCAGTGGCCGAACATATAGGCATAGCCCACCCGAAGATTGGCGTATTTGTCTTTCTTATAGCCCGGCATCTTGTTCACCATGGAACATTTCAAATGTACCACCTCGTCGTGGGACAGAGGTAATATGTACTTTTCATATTCATTATAGCTCATGGCAAAGGTCAGGGCATAGTGATTTCCTTTCCGGTACAGAGGATCCAGTTTCATGTACTCACAGAAGTCATGCATCCACCCCATGTTCCATTTAAAGGTAAAGCCCAGCCCCTCTCCGCCGATTTCCCCGGACACATTGGGCCATGCGGTGGACTCCTCGGCGATAGTGATAAAGCCCGGGTAAGTTCCCCGTACCACGGAATTCAGATGCTTGAAGAACTCGATGGCCTCCAGGTTCTGGTTGCCGCCGTATTTGTTGGGCACCCACTGGCCGTCCTTTTTACCGTAATCCAGGTAAAGCATAGACGCCACAGCGTCTACCCGGATGCCGTCTATATGGAACTCCCGAAGCCAGAACAGCACATTGGCTATCAGGAAATTCTTCACCTCGGGCTTGCCGTAGTTGAAGATCTTGGTCCCCCAGTCCGGATGAGAGCCCAGACGGGGATCCGGATGCTCAAATATGCACTGTCCGTCAAATTCCGCAAGCCCGAACGCATCCGTGGCAAAATGGGCGGGCACCCAGTCCAGGATCACGCCTACTCCTAACTGGTGCAGCTTATCCACCAGGTACATGAAGTCCTTGGGGCTGCCGTACCGGGAAGTGGGCGCATAGTAGCCTGTCACCTGATACCCCCAGGAGCCGTCAAAGGGATGCTCTAATATGCCCATCAGCTCCACATGTGTATAGCGCATCTCTTTCAGATATTCCGCGATTCTGTCCGCAAACTCACGGTAATTGTAGAAGCCCTCTGTGCCGTCCGGATGCTTCATAAAGGAACCGATGTGGCATTCGTAGATTGCCATGGGCTGCTTTTGCACATCCCTGTCGTCCCGGGCCTCCATCCATTTCGCGTCCTGCCAGGGAAACCCGTTTAAATCCGTTATCACCGACGCTGTGCCGGGCCGGTATTCGGCGCTGTTGGCAAAGGGGTCGGCTTTGTAGATTTTTCTGCCGTCCCGGGCAGTGATCAGGAATTTGTACATTTCCCCTGTCTGTACCTCTGGGACGAACAGCCCCCAGATGCCCACTGGCCCCAGTTTCTCCATGGGGTTTGCCTCCTCGTTCCAGTCGTTGAAGCTGCCGATCACATGCACCCGGAGAGCATTGGGGGCCCAGACTCCGAAATAGACCCCTTTTACATTGTCTTCCTCGGACAGGTGGGCGCCCAGCTTCTTGTAAATGTCATAATGGGTCGCCTTAGAAAAGAGGTATTGGTCCGCCTCTGAGATAAAGACCTTTTCCGGCCCCGCTTTCTCCGCCGTCTTTTCCACTGTTTTTACTGCTGCCTTTTCCACTGTTTTTTTCACTGTTTTTGCAGCTGCTTTTTTCATTGTTTTTTCCCCTGTCTTCTTCGCCATTCCCTTTCCACCTTTCACGCAACAAAGTCTTTCTCTGTCAATATCACCATATCCTCATCGTCATATCGTCTCGCCAGAAGAATATCAAAGAAATGCCTCAGCGTCTTCCTGGAGGCCCGGTGCATCGCCTCGTCCATGATCTGTTTTACCTCCATTACCGTCACCACATGGTCGATGGTCTGCAGTTCTTCGATCCTGGTGTGCAGCGCCAGCACTCCCAGATTGTCGATGGAATATTCTTTCTCCCTGGCATACTGTCTCCCGAAAGCTACCAGCGTGTCATTGCTCAAAGCCTCCAGATCCACCCTGGCAGTAAAGTCGCCATACAGATCCGGCGTCCCCAAAAACAGCTTCTTGATAGCCTTTTCCGTATCCTCCAGGACGACAATGATGCCGAATCTCTCATGCTGCAGCTGTCTGTGGAGCATGGCTGCGGTCTTGCTGTTCATGCCGGATGCTTTCTGGATGATCAGCGCACCGTTGTTCAGCTGCTCCAGAGTCTTCGCCACATCCTTGTGGTTGAGTCCCTGTCCGGACACCTTTGCCACCTTGCCGGAGAAGTTGCTGTCGATCATGCGGATCTCCCGCATCATGTTCTTAGCCAGCGTCAGCGTGTCCATGCCCTCTTCACCCGTGATGATCAGATTTCCGGTATATGCCGCCATACTGACACCGTCCAGGGCTTTCACAAGCTGCTCCCTGGACCGTCTGTTCTGAATATAGGGGGCAAAGAGCTCTTTTTCTTCCCGGGTCAGGCTTCTGACTTTTGCCTGGTCACGATCTATGTCCTGTTTGTCTTCACTTTCCGTCCGATTCTTGGCGCTTTCCGCTTTTTCCAGGGGGCTCTCCGCCGCTTCTACCTGTTCCTGGATCTCCTCTATCTCTTCGACAATATCCTTTTCCTCCGGGCCGTCTTCCGCAAAAGTCAGCTCGTCCTCCCGGTATCCGGCTTCGTCTATGTACTCGGAATTGGCTTCGGTTTTCTCCTCATATTCGTTTTCGGTAACGGTATATTCCGGTTCCGCCCCGTCCGTTTCATACGCTCCGGCATACGCGGCTTCGTCCTCGTACCCGGCCTCTTCCATATACTCGGGCTCATTCCCGGCGCCGGCCTCCGCTTCGTATCCGTACTCTTCGTCGTATTCTGGCTCACTATCCGGCTCGTATTCTCCGACGTATTCCGCCTCGTCCTCGACATCCGGTTCCCCGGCATATTCCCCCCCGTACCCGGCTTCCGGTTCCTCAGCGTATTCCGCCTCGTCCTCATATCCGGCTCCCGGCATATAGTCGGTTCCGGCCGTATCCTCATCTGTATAGACAAGCTCGTCTTCCGCCCCGGATTCCTCTATATATTCGGCGTATTCCGCCGCTCCGTTCCCGGTATCCCCTATATATCCGTCCTCCGGTCCGTCCCCGGTCTCCCCATACCCGGCTTCGACCGCAAATTCATCCCCGGGAGCATCCTGCCAGTCCTCAGCCTCCATTTCATCCGCCGCACCAGGCTCTGCCCCGTAAGCAGCCTCTTCCCCTGTCTCAGTTTCCTCCTGCGGGGAAACGACCTGTCCGGCGGATTCCTCAGCCAGAACGCCCGCTCCGCCCTGCACCGTCAATCCCGCGGCTTCGGTTCGCTCCGCCTCCCGCGTATCCTCTGGATGCGGCTCCGGGGCTGCGTCCTGTGCGCTTTCCTCTGCCGGCTCCGTTGGCAAAGCAGACTCCTGCGCGTCTGTCTGCGGGTTCTCTCCTTTTTCAAGCTGTTCCAGCAGGCCGTCCCTGACATTGGCCTCAAATTCCGTGAACATAGGCCCTGTCTGGCTCAGCACATGTCTGCGCACCTCCTCCTGGCACTTCGCTTCGCTCTCTTTCTTGATCCGCTCCCATTCCGCCAGAATATCCTCCAGCTTCATCTGGCCTGTTATCTGCTTCTCGACGGCGGCGCTTTCGGGCACCACAATGCTGATCTGCCCGTTAGCCTCCTGGGAGAGCACCTCCGCCAGTTCTTTGGGCGGCTGACCGTCCGGCGCAGGATTCTGCACGACCGTTTTGTCTTCCGATTCGAAGTCTTCTCCCGCAATGCCGTCCTCCCGCTCCGGTACGTATCCCGGCTCTTTCACGGCTTCCGGCTCAGACGCGTATTCCTGTTCCTCCGTGTTTTCCGGCTCTCCCCCGGTATCCGTCTCTTCCGCCGGCTCCTCCGCCTCACCGGGGGCCGGTTCCGGCAGGATATCTTCCATCTCTCCGGTAGCGCCGAAGAATACCTCCGAGTCCTCTATCTCTTCCGCCCCGAAATTCTGATAACCGGCATCCGCCGCTGCGTCTGCTCCCAGGGCCTGCGGCCTCTCCTCAGCCCCATTGCCCTCCTGAGCCATACCATCCGCTCCCAACACCTCCTGAAGCCCTGCCGCCAGCTCGGCCTGCAGATTAATGGTATTGTACTTCCCTACATCCATGGTCTTCACCTGGATATCCATTTCCTCCGACGGCTCCTGAACCGGGACACTCTCCCCTGTATAAGCAGCCTCGTCCTCTTCTTCCTCCGGATTCTCATCCCCGGGCCAGCCATAATCTTCCTGAGGCTCCGCAGAATCTCTTCCTGCCCCATCCTCATAATATTCCTGCTCCTCCTGTCCCCCGTCCGGCAGCTCTTCTTCAAAGCGGCGGTTGTAGACATCCTGCTGGGCTTTTGTCAGCGGCTGGTGAAGCATCTTCAGTTCCATGGCTTTCACCACATATTTGCCCTCGCCGAACCACAGAATCAGCTCGTCGCATTCCTCCACACAGCGGGTGGCCAATCCCACCCTATGATAAAGGTAGGCCAGTTCATAGGCCCATTTCTCCCTGTAATCCCTTTTTTTCAGCTCCTCCAGTACACTGATCCGCTCCTCTAAGCTCACCTCCTGAGCCTCATAAAGCTTGTACTGCAGAATATAGCGGCCGCTGTCCTTTGGCGCCGCCTGCACGAATTCCTTGAAATATTTCAAAGCCTGCACGAACTCTTCTGTCTTGATACAGAGCTCACAGAGCGAATAGCAGATAGTCCTGCCGCCGGGCCTCCTCTCATAGGCCAGCAGCAGCATGTTCTTCGCGTCCTCATAACGCCTGTTTATCTTGTACAAATCACTGACCGTGCAGAGCATCATGACGCTCTTTACCCGCCGCCAGTCTATGGTATCCGCGATTTCGGCAGCCTGTGCATAATTTCCCTGCCCTATCAGGGATTTTATTTCTTCCGATCTTACTTTATATTCATATTTATCCAAAGTAACCCGCCCCTATCTCAAATGGCAATCTATCAAAGGACCTGTGCGTGACCATTATTTTTTAGTTTACCATAGTCCATGTGCTAATGTCAAAAAAATTCACAAATTTTACAGCCGGTTGCTCAGGGCCGCAAACTGTTCCAGGGTCAGCGCCTCGCCCCGCACCATGGCGGGCAGCCCCATTTCCTCCAGAACCCGGGAAACCTGTTCCCTGGTCACCTTAAGCCCGGGTGCGTTCCCCAGGCTGTTGGCCAGCGTCTTGCGGCGCTGGTTGAAAGCTGCGCGGATCAGGGCGAACAGCTTCCGCTCATCGGCAGCCTCTACGGGCGGTGTCCTATACTTTGTCAGGCGGATCACGGCGCTTCCCACACCCGGTCTGGGAATAAAACAATTGGGCGGTACATTAGCCACCACCTGGGGCTGTGCATAGTACTGCACTGCCAATGAAAGAGCTCCGTACTCCTTGGTGCCGGGGCCGGCCTGCATGCGCTCCGCCACCTCTTTCTGCACCATAACCGTAATGCTCTGCAGGGGGGAGCCGCTTTCCAACAGTCCCATGACAATGGGCGTTGTGATATAATATGGGAGATTTGCCACCACTTTCACGGGGCGTCCCCCGCCCCATTCGCCGGTCAGCTCCTTTATGTCCAGCTTCAGGATATCTTCATTTATGAGCGTCACATTGGAGTAAGGGGAGAGAGTCTCCTCCAGAATGGGGATCAGGTTCCTGTCAATCTCCACCGCGAACACCTTTCCCGCCCGCTCCGCCAGAAGCTGGGTCATGGTGCCTATGCCGGGGCCGATTTCCAGTACGCAGTCCTCTTTCGACACCTCTGCCGCGCCTATGACCCGCTCCAGCACATTGGGGTCGATAAGGAAATTCTGACCGTATTTTTTCTGAAACGTAAAGTTATGTCTCTGCAGCACCTCTATGGTGTTGCGGGGAATTCCAAGATTTGCCATTTTCGTATTCCAGTTCTGTCTCTGTCCGGGCAGAGACTGTTTTATTCCGATTCTCCGGCAGCTGTTTTATGTAACCGTTCAGACATCAGCGAAAGTTTGCGTTTCTATACCTGCTTCAGGAAATCCAGCACCTGAACAAGATCTCTCAAAACTATACGGCACAGCCGCAGTATCTCTCCGTCAGGCTCCACCATGTCCGGCACCATAACGGGGCACAGTCCGGCTGCATGGGCGGCCCGGATGCCATTGGGGGAGTCCTCAATGGCATATGCCTGTCCGGGCTCCACTCCCAGCCTCTCGCATGCCAGCAGATAGATATCCGGCCTGGGCTTGGAATGCTCCACCATATCACCCGTGGTCAGTACGGAGAAATAATCCGAGAGTCCTGTCATCTCCAAGTGACTCCTGACAGACGCTTCTTTCGTGGAAGAGGCCAGCCCCACTATGTAGCGGGATTCTTTCAGCCACTCCAGAATCTCCCGCACCCCGGGCTTCACCGGCAGCCCGTTCCTGTCCACATAGTCTGCGAACCAGGCGGCTGTCTCTTTTCGAAAGAGCGGGTAGTCAAAGTCCTCCCCGTAAGCGCCGATAACAACCTGCCTGCTGTCGTTGGCGTTCAGGCCGATACACTGGGGAAAAACCTCTTCCATCTCAGGCAGCCCCCATTTTTCCGCCACTGCCATCCAGGCCTCCATGCAAAGCCTCTCCGTGTCGAAAAGAACACCATCCATATCAAAAACGACTGCTTTCATCCCATTCCCCGTTCTTTCTCGAAAAAACTACTCTATATATGCGAATTCTTCTATAAAATGGACACAGTTGTACAATACCAGCACATCCATGCCCCTCTTTGGCTCATAGCTCTTCATAAATTCATACAGCCTGCCCCGGAAATACCTTGGATCCAGCACATAAATCTTCTCATAGTGCGGTATCAGAAGCGGCACGAAGCAGTTGGCATAGGAATCCTTAATCACGAACAAAGACTTATGATTATGATATCCCGTCTCAATCTCTACGAAAGCATGATTATCGTCCAAAAAGAAGCCGTATTTGTTTTTCGTGTCCAGATAAGACTTCTCATAGCAGCTGTCCGCCTCTTTCTCCAGATCATAGGTCACCTTAAGGGGCTCTTCCAAAGTCTTGGGAAAATAACAGATGCGTTCTCCGTCAATGTTCAGGTTCACTTTCGAATGCAGAGTTCCCAGAAAGTCCTCCGTCACCGGCTCCATGTCCTCAGCCTTATACTGTCCGGCCTCGTTTCCGGTGTATTCCGCCCAGGCGTCATACCCGTACGAAGCGCCCAGTGAGGTCCAGTGATGATCCGTGCGGTAATAAATCTCCTCTCCGGCATGCTCTTTCAAAACAGAGTACACATCCACATAATGCTCCCCCACATGCTGAGCCACCTGATCCAGCAGGAGCGTTTCATCATAGTAAGGGGCATAAGAGGGCAGCTTGTCCGTAAGAATATTGTCCGCCGTAGGTACCAGCATCACCGCGGCATCCCAGTCCCTGACCAGCTTCTCCAGCAGCGCGATCTTCTTGTTCACCTGTACATTGGTATAGTCAGACGGCAGATGCTTCTCTATCAGGTATCCGTCCGAACCCAGATAGACCCCGCCCACCTCTTTTTCCTGTAAGGCCAGATCCATGTAAGTTTTGATGGTGATCCATTTGTCCCGGCTGACGAACTGGTCCGTCAGATACGCCTCATATTTCCCCGTATAATCCTCCCACAGAAGAGCATCCAGGGAAAACTTCGGCCGGGAAGCCAGCACCCTGTTCTCCGTCTCCGAGAACAGGCGGTCTTTCTGTATCAGGTCTCCCGCCGTGAATACAACGATCACCGACGCAATGATTATAATTGTAAATAGAGCGCTTCTCTTTTCATCCATCTGCAGCCATATCCTTTTGACCTATCCAGTCAATCCTCTCCTGCTCCTAAAAGCGGAAATACAGAAAAGGATTGTAGGACGCATCCACAATACCGGCAATCGACAACAGCAGCATAGCCGCCGGAATGAATTTCTCGCCGAAACGGTACAGTGCCATATGAAAGCCTGTCCTGGAATCTCTAAAGTAATTTGCAATCCTTTTGGGCAGGGGCGTGCACGCTATCACTCCGATCAGGAACAGAACCAGATACTGTCTGCCCAGATAAATCCCCTGTCTGTCCGCCAGGCTCTGAGCCATGCCCGTCATGGCCTTTACATAGCCCCAAATCTGCGCCGGCGTTTCCAGGGCGAACAGCACCCACCCTGCCACAGCCACAAGCAGCGTATACACAATGCCGATCCCCTTTGGCAGCCAGGAAAGAAGCTTTCCCAGAAACAATTTCTCCAGCGTCAGGGCAAAGGCGAACCATAATCCCCACAGCAGAAAGTTCCAGCCCGCCCCGTGCCAGATGCCTGTGAGCATCCATACAATCAGAATATTCAGAAGCTGTCTGGGCCGCCCTCTCCTGCTGCCTCCCAGGGGAAAGTAGACATATTCCCGAAACCAGCTGCCCAGGGAGATATGCCATCTGCGCCAGAACTCCGTCACCGAAGCGGAAATATAGGGATAGTTGAAATTCTCCGGGAACACGAAGCCCAGCATCCGCCCCAGGCCGATAGCCATATCGGAATACCCTGAAAAGTCGAAATAAATCTGAAAGCCAAAGGCCACAATCCCCAGCCATGCGGTGAGCATGCTCATCTCCTGGAATCTCATTTTGCCGACGAAAGCCCAGAGCTCCCCGATATTATTGGCCAGCAATACCTTTTTCGCCAGCCCCACACAGAAGCGCTGCAGTCCCTGGCTTACATCCACAAGGGTAATCCGGCGGTTATGCAGCCGTTCCTCCACATCCCGGTACTTTACGATAGGCCCGGCGATGAGCTGGGGGAACATGGCCACATACACGCCGAAGTCCAGCAGATTCTTCTGTACCTTTGTCTGCCCTCTGTACACGTCGATGGTATAGGACATGGTCTGGAAAGTATAAAAGGAGATACCGATGGGCAGGCCCAGTTCAAAAAGCGGAAAACTCGTTCCCAGCACCCCGTTCACGGACTGTATCAGGAAATCCGCGTATTTAAAGAAGCACAACAGCCCCAGATTGATGACCACCGAGGAGAGCAGCACCAGCCGGGCCGCCCGCTTCCCCCTAAGCCGCTCCAGCAGCCGCCCGTGGACATAGTCCACAACCGTGGAGAACAGCATCAGCACCACGTATACCGGTTCCCCCCAGGCATAGAAAATCAGGCTCCCCAAAAAGAGGACGATATTCTTCATCCTCTCGGGAACCAGATAATATAGAAGAAAAAACAAAGGGAAAAACCGGAAAAGGAATACTACGCTGCTGAAAACCATTCCTGTGTTCTCCTACTCTATACCCATAGGCGCGCTTTTTGTACCGCAAAGCCTTGTATGCCACCCCACTCCCTGGTCTGAAGCTTACAGCTGACCGCGGATTGCCTCAATTACCTTGCCGTTTCTCTCCTGGCAGGTTTTGACCACAGCTTCGTCGCCCTGTTCTTCCACATCTGTGGTATCCCCGCCAAGCATAACAAACACCACATAATTACCGATGGTCTCAACCTGGGAAGCCTGAATCTTTCCCAGATTCATGGGATACTGCATAGTGTCATTGACCTTTGCTTCCCGGTAATCCTCCACGATCTCCTGGACTGTCTCCAGTTTATCCTCTTTTGCCTTGACAATCAACAGCGTGTCTACATGAGCGCTCATCATGGGCATTTCCGCCATGTAGTCATCGTACATGTCGGAGGTGATTCCGAAGCTCATCTCCAGCATGTCCGGCTGCAGCGCCATATCCGGCCAGTATCCTCCCTCGGCGGCCTCCACCGCCGCGGCTTTCAGCTGCTCCATCTCCTGGCTCCAGCCCTCTTCGATGCCGTCCGTCCCGTCTCCTTCGGCGCCAGCGCCGTCTGACGGCGTCTCCGCAGACTCCGAGGAAGTCTCCATAGACTCTGAGGGAGTCCCCATGGACTCTGAGGGAACGCTCTCCTCGGAAGATTCCCCGCCGCTCTCCTGACCGGTTGACGATTCCGCGTCCGCCGAGCCGTCTTTTCCGTTGCCGCCGCAGGCTGTCGCAGAAACCGCCAGCAGGGCCGCGCACAATAAAGCAATCGTTTTCTTTTTCATAAAAACCTCCTGTTTACAAATAAATTTCTCTCTAAATCCCAGTCTGTCCCGATTTGGATTTTCTACACGCAGTATACCATAATTTCGCGCGCAACAGCACACTGCGCTCCAGCCCACATGGAATTAAAAGGTGACACATTGTCTTTACGGGTCAACATTATACCACAGATTCTTCCAAAAGAAAAGACCGCAGTGACAGACTCGCACGATACCTTTTTCTAATGTGCATGTATTCCTGTTGATTTTTCCTCATAGATAAAGTATCATGAATTCAACTACAGACAAAAGCAATGGCAAGAATTCACAAGGAGGACCCCATATGAACAGTGATTCTTTTCGCAACAGACGAAACGGCTTCGAGACCATGGACGGCGGGCAGAGCGGCGGCTCTCAGAAGAAAAATCCCTCCGGAAAAATAATCGGCATCGCAGCCGCAGTTTTGGTTCTGGCAATTTTAGCCCTGAACTCCACCTATGAGATTAAGGAGCAGGAACAGGCGGTGCTGATCACCTTAGGAAAGGCCCAGGCCGTATCCGAGCCGGGACTCCATTTCAAGATCCCTTTCATTCAGCAGGTGAGAAAAGTAAACACCACCATCCAGGGCTTCGCCATCGGCTACAATACGGAAAGCGAGGAAGTAGATGAGGATGAATCCCTGATGATCACGTCGGATTTCAACTTCATCGATGTGGACTTCTATGTGGAGTATCGCTACAGCGATCCGGTAAAGGCCCTGTATGCCTCCAGGGCGCCCCTGGATATCCTGCGCAACATCAGCCAGAGCTGCATCCGTACCGTCATCGGCAGCTATCCCGTGGACGATGTACTGACCACAGGGAAAAACGAGATTCAGGCCTCCATTAAGGAGATGATCCTGGGGCGGCTGGAGGAACAGGACATCGGCATCCAGCTGGTAAATATTACCATACAGGACTCCGAGCCGCCCACCATAGAGGTCATGGAAGCTTTCAAGGCAGTGGAGACCGCAAAGCAGGGCAAGGAAACCGCCCTGAACAACGCCAACAAGTACCGCAATGAACAGCTCCCCTCCGCACAGGCCAAGGCGGACGGCATCATCAAGGACGCGGAAGCCCGCAAAACAGAGCGTATCAACGAAGCTACCGCCCAGGTGGCCCGCTTCAACTCCATGTACCAGGAGTACATCAAGAACCCGGCAGTCACCAGACAGCGTATGTTCTACGAGGCTATGGAGGATGTGCTTCCGGATCTGAAAGTCATTATCGAAAGTCCCAACGGGAATATGCAGACCATCTATCCCATTGAGTCTTTCACAGGGACCCGGGATGCGGATGAAGAGGATGCGCAACAGCAGACTTCCGGCCATAGTGCCGGCCAGGGCGGCTCTTCCGCTCCGGCAGATGATGAGGAGGAGCTCCCGGCAGATTAACCCCGGGCGTAAAACGCAGTGCCGCACAGGCACAGTTCGTTCCGCAGCCGGTACACACAGAATGCAGACTGATTCAGTCTAGTCAAGAAATAGGAGAATCTATATGAAAATAGCAAAAAGAGTCCTTTTGATCGCCGTATTGTTCGTGCTTTTAGTAGCCGGTGCAGGCAGCATCGTGATCACCGGAGAAAATGAGTACAGTCTGGTCCGCCAGTTCGGCAAAATCGACCATGTAGTGGCGGAGGCTGGCATCAGCTTCAAGATACCCTTTATCCAGAGCGTGGACACCCTGCCCCGCCAGACCCTGCTCTACGATCTGCCCTCTTCGGACGTCATCACCAGCGACAAGAAGACCATGATCTGTGACAGCTATATTCTCTGGCGCATTTCGGATCCTCAGAAATTCGCCCAGACCCTGAATTCCTCCATCACCAACGCGGAGGGCAGGCTGGATGCCATTGTGTACAACTCCACCAAGAATGTCATCAGCAGCACCTCCCAGGACGATGTGATCTCCGGCCGGGACGGCCAGCTGTCGGCGGCCATCATGGCCAATATCGGCAGTTCCCTGGACCAGTACGGCATTGAGCTGCTGTCCTTTGAAACCAAGAAGCTGGATCTGCCCGGCGACAACAAGGCGGCTGTCTATGAGCGCATGATCTCCGAGCGGGACAATATCGCGGCCACCTACACCGCGGAGGGAAGCTCCGAGGCTCAGATCATCCGCAATACCACGGACAAGGAGGTCACCGTACTATTGTCCGAGGCGGAGAAGAACGCAGAGATTATGATCGCCGAGGGCGAGGCGGAATACATGAGAATCCTCTCCGAGGCTTACAATGACGAGTCCAAGCAGGATTTCTACTCTTTCGTCAGAAGCTTAGACGCGGTGAAAGCCTCCATGACCGGGAAAAATAAAACTGTTATCCTGTCTCCGGACTCGCCCATCGCGCAGATCTTTTACGGGAAATAGTTTGCCATCTAAGGCATGAGATCCAGACAGCACAAAACGCGGTTATAAACCACATGGCGCCGAATACGCAAGGGATCCGCATACCTGCCGCCCGCGATCCGGTCAAAGCCGGTATAGGTCTCGTACTCGGACAGAGAATCCAGCGCCGCCAAAGGGTGCTCTATGCCAGTGCAAAGCAGAGCCGGGAATCCGCAGATCAGATTCCCGGCTCTTTGTAAACCTGACTTCTCAAGCTATAGAGTTTTCCTATTCCACATCCTGCAGGGCGGCGAAGTCCTCCTCGCCGGTGCGGACCTTGATGACCCTGTCCACATTGTAGACGAAGATCTTGCCGTCCCCGATATGTCCGGTGTAGAGAGCTTTCTTGGCAGCCTCCACCACGGTTTCCACAGGGATCTTGCTGACTACCACTTCCACTTTTACCTTGGGTAAGAGGGTGGCGTCCATCTCCACGCCCCGGTACATTTCGCCCGCCCCTTTCTGGATGCCGCAGCCCATGACCTGGGTCACGGTCATGCCGGTAACGCCCAGATCGTTCATGGCTTTCTTCAGCTTGTCATACCGGGACAGCTTGGCGATGATGGCCACCTTGTACATGCCGCCGGCGGATACGGCGGGAGCCGCCGCCACCTGTACCGCGGCTGCCCGCTTGGCCGGGGAGGCCGCTTCGTAATTGTCCGTGCCAAGGTCTGTGTTCTCGTTCACGTCCATGCCGTAATTGGACACGTCCATGATAGAGAAGCCGGAGTATGCGGAGGCAAGGCCGTGCTCCGGGGCATCCAGTCCTACGATCTCCTCTTCCTCCGTGACCCTAAGCCCCACGGTGGCCTTGATGATCAGGAACGCGATGGTGATGGTCACCGCCGCCCAAGCGCCCACGCTAAGCACGCCGATGAACTGCAGTCCCAGCTGGCGGAAGCCGCCGCCGTAGAACAGGCCGCTTATCTCGCTGCCGGGAGCGCTTGTGGTGGCGAACAGGCCGGTTGCGATGGTGCCCCAGATGCCGTTTAAGCAGTGCACTGCCACTGCACCCACAGGATCGTCTACGCGGAGCTTGTAGTCAAGAAGCCACACGCCGAACACCACCAGCAGGCCTGACACGGCGCCGATCACCGTGGCACCCAGGGCATCGGTCACGTCACAGGGGGCGGTGATGGCCACCAGGCCTGCCAAAGAGGCGTTCAGGCACATGGACACATCAGGCTTGCCGTATTTTAACCAGGTAAAAAACATGCATACCACCGTTGCCACCGCAGGCGCTACGGTTGTGGTCAGAAAGATGGAGCCCAGCTGCTCCACGCTGGTGGCCGCCGCACCGTTGAAGCCGTACCACCCAAGCCACAGGATGAACACGCCCAGGGCTCCCAGAGGGATGCTGTGCCCGGGGAAAGCGTTTACTTTGGTCACTTTGCCGTCCCTGTCTTTCACGAATTTACCGATGCGGGGCCCTAAGAGCTTCGCGCCGATGAGGGCGCAGATGCCGCCTACCATATGTATGGCGCAGGAGCCGGCGAAATCGTGGAAGCCCATCCGGGAAAGCCACCCGCCGCCCCAGATCCAGTGAGCCTCAATGGGGTAGATCAGGGCCGATATCACTGCGGAATAGATGCAGTAGGAAAGGAATTTGGTCCGCTCCGCCATGGCGCCTGACACGATGGTGGCCGTGGTGGCGCAGAACACCAGGTTGAACACGAAGTTGGACCAGTCGAAGCTTTCGTAGGCCGTGAAGATGTCGAAGCCGGGCTTTCCGATGAGCCCTGCCAAATCCTCCCCCAGCAGCAGGCTGAAGCCGATCAGAATGAACACCACGGTGCCGATGCAGAAATCCATCAGGTTTTTCATGATGATGTTGCCTGCGTTCTTAGCTCTGGTGAAGCCCGTCTCCACCATGGCGAAGCCCGCCTGCATCCAGAACACCAGCGCCGCGCCTATGAGGAACCAGACGCCGAATAACATGCTGTTCATTGATTCAAAAATCTCTTCTGTCATAATCTCTCCTCCTCTTTGTGGCAAAAAACTTCCTTTCCATGCCATTGTCAGTGCGCTTCCTCAGAATGGCCAAACCGCCGACTTCCCCCAGCCCTCACTCGTCTGTAACCGGCACCGCATCCTGAGTTACATATCATGTTTCACGGTGCTGCCTTTTCCTGCCGGAAGCAGAACAGCGATGCAAAAAGAGCCCTGACGTTTTGTACGAAGCCCCTTTGCATCGCTGTATCTGTCGGTTTACCGCCTTAATTCCACGGTCTGCGCCTGACATTGAAAAATGTTCGTTCTGTTTTTCGCCTTTTTCGTTGGTTTTCCGTCTTTCGCCTTATGCGGACAGCCGGGCAGCCAGAATGCAAAAGGCGCTACGGTCATCCCATAGCGCCTTTGCTTTACGAGTGTGAGTATAGCACCCTGTTTTTCATCTGTCAACAGATTTTTCCGGGGGCAAAATATGCGGTCTATCCACAAAATGCACAAAAAAACGGATAAATGCCCTGTAAAACACCCCGATTCTTGTATTATTTGTACAAAATTCTGTAGGGCGCTGGCAAATGCCAGAGAAGCCCCTGCTACTTTCCCGCCGTCCGCCCACCGGCGCAGCCTCAAATTTGGTAAGGTTTTCGGATGGTAAATTGATGATAAATTTTCGTTCCAATGGTTACATCCCGGACTTTCCGAAATCCCAGCTTTTCGCAAAGGTTTATGGAGGGGACGTTTCCCGGCTCCACCAGGGCCTGCATCTGCTCAAATTCCAGAGCGCTCCAGCTATAAGCCAGGACAGCCCTGCAGACTTCCTGTGCATATCCCTGCCGCTGCCAGGGCACGCCGATGATAAAGCCCAGCTCCGGATTCTCGAAGCCCTCCCTGTAGGAGACACCCGCCCTGCCGATGACTGCGCCGCTCTCCTGTTCCACCACGGTCCAGACCCCGAACCCAAAGAACGTGTAGACCTTTTCGATGTATTCCTGCACATAGCGCTTCTCTTCCTCCACATCCGGGTACAGTCCCTCCATATATGCCGTGATGGCCGGATGACTGTAGAGCCGGTAGAACGCGTCCACGTCTGCCGGAACGGTCTCCCGGATCAGGCACCTGGCCGTCCGCAGAATATTCCAGGGCAGGCCTTTGAGCCTGCGGTAGACCCGCTCTATATATTCCGGCTCCAGATCCTCCGGGTCTTCCACGGCGAAGAGGAAGCGGGAAAAATCCTGATCCCGGTTCCCCGGATGGAGGAAGACCAGCACCGCCTCTCCCGCCGCCTGCAGGCTGCGGGCCGTCTGCACGTCGTCTGTCAGGTACAGGATGCCCTGCTGTCCTTCCGTCTCCAGTTCTACTTTCTTAAGATAAATCATATTCCCAACTCCCCGTCATGCCGGCGCAGTTTAGAAAATCTTTTCACACTTTTCTCTTTACGATAACGCACTTTTCAGTTACAATTATCTATTGTAGGTGATTTCTATTAAGCGCTTTGATAATAGAATCTTTCCTTAGATTCTATTATATACCATTTCAATCAGAAAGGACATCTTATTATGGCAAAAAATCCGATTGTAACCATCACTATGGAAGACGGAGGTATCATCCGTCTGGAACTGTATCCCGAAACGGCACCCATCTCCGTGAACAACTTCATCAGCCTCATAAACAGGAAATTTTATGACGGTCTGATCTTCCACCGGGTCATCAATGGCTTCATGATTCAGGGCGGCTGTCCGGAGGGTACAGGCATGGGAGGCCCCGGCTACTCCATCAAGGGCGAGTTCGCACAGAACGGCATAAAAAATGACCTGAAGCATACAGAGGGCGTGTTGTCCATGGCAAGGTCCATGCATCCTGACTCGGCGGGGAGCCAGTTTTTCATCATGCACAAGAACGCGCCCCATTTAGACGGCGGCTATGCCGCGTTCGGAAAGGTGATAGAGGGAATGGATGTGGTGAATCTCATTGCGCAGACCCCCACCTATAATGACAGACCCTATGAAAATCAGGTGATGAAGACCGTTACCGTAGATACTTTCGGAGTAAATTATCCGGAACCGGAGAAGCTCTAAGCAGTTTCTCAAAAAACATTATTCCCCGACTGAACACAATCTCCCGATCACAGGATCCAGCTTGTCCCGCCCCTCGTTGAGTTTATAAGGGGCAGGGGCAAGCATACGGATTCCTTTCTCCCCCTTGTTCATATGGCGCTTGAAATTTCTTCCATGTCTGGCAGCCACCATCAGGAAAGATGTGCCGGCCGGAGTGAGGGAGATAATAGGTTTGGTCATTCACATTTTGTTTACAAATCATTCAAGTATTCTTAAACTGATGATCATTGTTTATACATCTCTCTCCCGTATACTATAATCATCGACAGGACACAAGGTCGAGAACAAACAAAGGCAGCCGCAGTTACTGTTTACTAAATAACTTTTTCATAATAATGCCAAGGAGCGTCAGGCTCCTTGGCATCCTCCCTTTTATGGGGAATTTCAGTAAATCATATCTGATAGCCTCTTCACAGACCGACTTGACATAATACCGTTTTTCGCTTATGCCCTCAGATATCATAAAGTCCCGGTATCGAAATACCAGGACTTTACGGTAATTCTTTTTGTATTTAGGGGCTTAACAACAAATTCCTGCACAAATTGGCAAAATTTTGGTTCCGGCTTGTTCGGGTTAGGGTATACTCACATCTTCCAATAACTTTTGCGGCTCTCTATAGATTCGTCCGCATTGAGTATATGTGCTATTGTAACTTTGACCCCATCCGTAAAGGGTTCCGTCCAATGTAACGGCAGTACTGTAATTTCTCGTCAGCCGAACGCACATCACATCGTCCATTACCTTTTCCAGATTTCCCTGAACGTCCACGGTCGCAATTCCTACCTGCCCACGTTCATTAATTCCGCCCATCCAGAGGCTTGCATCCGATTTGACTACGCCAATGCGGTAATGACCCAGGGAAACACTTACCACGTCCTTATCCACGATACATTCAGGCACCGTCTTCGATCCTGGACCATCTGGCAGGACAGCCTTAATATTACCCCAGACATACAGTTTTCCATCCCGGGTCACTGCTCCGCTGGTATCGAATCCCAACGATACAAACGCCACATTCTCCAGTATTTTCAGCGGTTCCAGTTGATTCTCGTAACTTCCGTTTCCGATTTGTCCACCGTAATTGGCTCCCCACATCCAAAGTTCTCCATCTTTCGTAATTGCTGCACAAAATTCGCCGGTTTGTGAAAATGACACCACATTTTCCAGTATCTTTACCGGAGTCAGCTGATTTTCCGTTCCTCCATTTCCTATTTGCCCGCTGTCATTGAGTCCCCACATCCAAAGACTTCCGTCCTGTGTAACCGCGGCGCTGGTATAGATACCCAGTTCAACAAACTTCACATTTTCCAGCACTTTTACCGGATCCTGAGAGGTATTTGTGCTATTATTTCCAATCTGCCCATAATTATTGTGGCCGTAACTCCACATATAAAGCTTTCCGCTTTCTGTGACCGCTCCAACATGCTCGCCTCCTACAGACACTGATACAACCTTTTCGCCGTCGAACTCCATCTTCCGTGCCTCGAAACCATTTCGCAGGTCATATAGATCTCCGTTCTTAGTAACCACGCTGTAAATATTTGCGCCAGCCGCTACCATTTCCACATTCTCCGTGACCTCAGGCCCCAGTGACCCAAGCGGTAGATAATCCAGAGTCATCGGTTTATCACACGCCATACCTCCTCTCCACCCCCAGAGATATACCGTGCCGTCTTCCGTAACAGCTCCTTTTGTGCTGCGGTCACGGGCACCGTTATCGCTGAAGCCAAAGTCCAGCCCGCCGTTTCCCTCATGGGGGCACGTTTCAGGCGACATCACATATTTCAGATAAAAGCTGTCTGGATTTTTCGCGTCATCGCCAAATGTCACTTTTCTGTCAATATTATGGAAATTTTACCCCCCCAGGGTATTTTGTCAAGATGTTTTGCCTGATTTTGTCTATATGAAAGGGTGATAACCAGAATATTTTACCCCATAAAGGGGAGGATGCCAGGAGACTTACGTCCCGCATCCTCCCCTTTATGGGGCTCTTTCAAAATATATCTCAGCAAATGCACCGCATTACAGCTGCGGATACAGTTCCTGGAAAATCGCATCCATCAACGGCTTCCCATTTCTGCACTCAGCCACTGTGGAGATCACGGCATTCTTATCCCGCAGGATGATTGAAAGCTGCAGATACTTCCCATCAGCGCGAAACGAGCCCTGGGGGCCACCCCAGAAGAGGTATCCATAACCATAATCCTCCGCATGCCCGGTGGGAACCTGGGCTTTCAGGCTCTCTGCCACCCACTCCCCGGGAACCAGCTGCCTCCCGTCCCACATGCCGTCCTGCAGGTACAAAAGCCCCAGCTTATGCAGCTCGGACAGGGTCAAAAACAGTCCTCCCGCTCCAAAGGTATATCCAAGGGGATCCGTCTCCCAGGTGGGGCGGTGAATGCCCAATGGCCGGAAAAGCCGTGGCATCAGATATGACACCAGGTCACAGCCCGCCCGACGCTGTACCAGCACGCCCGCCAAATAGGGACCTACATTATTGTAGACAAATTTTGTCCCCGGCTGGCAGGTAAAGGGAAAGGCCAGACACATCTTCACCCAGTCCTCCTCCTGATACAGCGGGCGCTGTGCCCCCATCAGCTGCGCTTCCTCCTGTCCCAGGCACATGGTCAGAAGATCCCGTACCGTAGCCTGTTCCAGGTATTCGTTCACCTCCCCTGGCAGGTCCTTTGAAAAAGCCTCCACCAGCTTCTCGTCCAAAGACACCAGTCCCTCCCTGACGGCAATTCCCACCGCCGCGGAGGTAAAGCTCTTACTGGCGGAATAGACATTGCGCCGGCACTCATCGTCCCACAAATGTTTCCCGATGTCCCTGCCGTTCTGGCTTATCTTTACCCCCAGGATTCCTGTGTGTTCCGTACATTCTATAAACTTTCCTAAATCCATACGCTCCCTCTCTTTCTCTTTTCCCATACTCCCTTAACACCACCTCTCGGGAGCCTGCTCCCGGCTCCTGATATGGTGTTTTCTCATTTCGCACACTCCTATAGCACCTACACCCATATCCCAAGACACGGAAATGCTCACCGGCTGTCTACCATAATCGGTCTGTACTCAGAGTATCATAAAAAACTGTCCCTGGCAACGGAAATCTGCCCCAGAAAAGGGAGGATGCCAGGGAACTTGCGTCCCCTGGCAATAATTATGAAAAAGTTATTCAGTAAGCTGTGGCTGGCAGTAGCACCCTGCCTCGTTACAATTATTAGTATAGTGAACAGAAATGTATAAAGAATGATGATAAAAAAAAGATTACTTGAATGTTCTGTAAACAAAATATGAACGACGGCTTTTGGCTTTGGAATGCGCAAAAAAGGGCAGCCGCCCGTTTAGCCGGAGACTGCCCTTCCCTTCAATCTCACACCAGAACAAATCTGGAAGAATGCCCGCCCTCCGGGCATTCTTCCGCGTGAGACTGGATTTTAGGCGAATTTATTCGCCTAAATCCCAGAAGTTCTTAGCCTACGTACTTTGTAGGCTTAGAACTTCTTCTCACGCTTCTCACGCTTCTCACGCTTTTCACGCTTTTCCCACGGATCCGAACAGCTCCATCTTCTCCTTGACGGTGGCCTTGATGGCTTCAGCGCCGGGAGCCAGAAGCTTTCTGGGATCGAAGCCCTTGCCCTGCTGATCCTTGCCCTCTTCGATGTACTTGCGGGTAGCGGCAGCAAAGGAAAGCTGGCACTCTGTATTCACGTTGATCTTAGCAACGCCCAGGCTGATGGCTTTCTTGATCATGTCGGCGGGGATGCCAGTGCCGCCGTGAAGCACCAGGGGAAGATCTCCGGTGAGCTGCTGAACCGCATCCAGGGTCTCGAAGCTCAGTCCCTGCCAGTTGGCGGGATATTTGCCATGGATATTGCCGATGCCGGCTGCCAGGAAGTCCACGCCCAGATCGGCGATGGCCTTGCACTCCTTGGGATCCGCGCACTCGCCCATGCCTACTACACCGTCTTCCTCTCCGCCGATGGAGCCCACCTCGGCCTCGATGGAGATGCCCTTGCCGTGAGCGGCAGCTACCAGCTCCGTGGTCTTGGCAACGTTCTCGTCGATGGGATAATGAGAGCCGTCGAACATGACGGATGAGAAGCCGGCCTCGATGCACTTATAGCAGTGCTCATAGGAACCGTGATCCAGATGAAGCGCTACGGGTACATCGATGTCAAGATCCTTTAACAGGCCGTTCACCATGCCTACCACTACGTCGTAGCCGCCCATGTACTTGCCTGCACCCTCGGACACGCCCAGGATAACGGGAGACTTGCACTCTTTCGCGGTCAGCAGAATGGACTTGGTCCACTCCAGGTTGTTGATGTTGAACTGTCCTACTGCATAGTGGCCTGCTTTGGCTTTCTTCAGCATTTCTGTTGCAGAAACTAACATAATTCTATACCTCCGTTTTTTAATTTATGACTATTGCCCGGCTTGTGCCATGGGCATTAGTTTTATCTTAATTTATTCCGGTAATGGCTTTACCCTGATATCCATTCCCTTACATACATTTCGTATGGTCACCTTTGTATGGCTGCCACCGTTTTCACCGTCCAGGGTCCATGCCACCGGCTCCTTTGACTCCAGTGTCAGCTCCGCCGTGCGGAAGCAGTACATAGCATTGGTATCTATGTCGCGGTTCAGCAGGGATATCATGATATTGCTCAGCTCTATCGCATTGTGCGGCATCTTGATCAATGTCACCTCGAACACGCCATCGTCCAGCTTCACATTTTTGCCCGTTATATTCTTAAAACCGCCAACGGAAAAGGAATTTGTAATCATGCCGAAGATAAAATCATCCTCCAGCTCCCCTCCCTCCCAGCTGGCTTTTATATGGGAAGAGCGTATGCCGGACAGGCTCTTTACGCCCTCCAGCAGATAGGCCATATGCCCCAGCACATTCTTCTTCTCCTGCTCAGTCTCATAGGATACATCCGTGAAGAGGCCAAAGGCGGCAATGTAGACAAACACATCTCTCACATCGTCGTAGTGGAAAGTGCCGATGTCGCACTGGAACTCCCTGCCCCGCACCGCCGTCCGGGCAGCCCGCACCATATTTTTCGGCAGAGAAATACTGCCTCCGAAATCATTGGTGCTCCCTGCCGGAATATAGCCGATGGGTGTGCGGAAACCGCTCTGGATCATTCCCGTCACCACCTCATCCAGGGTGCCGTCGCCGCCGCTGCACACCACCAGCTCATAATCCCTGCGCCGCCCGGCCACGACAACTCTCGCATCATCTTTCTTTTGTGTGGGGACGACAGTGATCTCATACCCCTCCTGTGTAAAGACATCCAGAATATCAGCCAGTTTACTCCTGATCTGGGCCTTGCCGGCCTTGGGATTGTATACAAAAAGCAGCTTCTTTTCCATAGGCCGCCGCCTTTATTCCTCTCCGGTCAGAAATCCGGTAATCCCTTCCAGGGCAGTCTCCTCATCGGCGCCCTCCGCGGAAATCTCCAGATCTTCGCTTAAATCCATTCCCAGAGTCATCATACCCATAATGCTCTTGGCATTCACCCTCTTGTCACCGGACTGGATGTAGATAGAACTTTCATACTTGCTGGCTCTCTGCACCAGCATGGCAATGTTCCTGGCCATCTGCTCCCCTTCCAGATTAATGCTGACACTTTTCCTTTTCATTAAATTCTCCTCCTGGTTCTGGTCCGTTTTCAGTTACTTAATGCCTTGCTTTCTCCGCCAGTTCGCTAAGCCTGCGGAGTCTATGGTTTACTCCGGACTTCCCCAGGGGCGGATGAAAATACTCGCCCAGCTCCTTTAAAGGGGCATCCGGATATTCCAATCGTATCTCGGCCATCTCCCGCAAAGGTTCCGGCAGATTCCGGAAGCCATAGTGCGTTCTCAGGTACTCTATGTCCTCCACCTGTCTGGCCGCAGCGGTGACGGTCTTGGCAATATTGGCCGTCTCGCAGTTCACCCGCCGGTTCACGGAATTTCGCATTTCTTTCAGGATTCTCATATTCTCCAGATTCATCAAAGACACCGGAGCCTCGCAGACATTCAGCAGATCTACGATACCGGAGCCTTCCTTTATATAGACCACATGATATTTTTTCCTGAGAATAATCCTGGCCTCAATCCCAAAGCTCTTTATCAGGTCCCGCAGCAGTCTTGCCTTTTCCCCCTCCGTGCAGTCAAATTCCAGATGATACCCTTTCGCAGGGTCGCTCATGGAACCCACCGCCAGAAAGGCGCCCCGCAGGAAAGCCCTCTTGCAGCAAAAGCTTTTGATCAGCAATGGATCCACCTGCTCTCCCGGTCCGCCGATCTTTGTAAGAAGCATCTGCATTTCCTGCCTGCTCAAAGCTTTGTCCGTATCTATATTATATGTTTTTTTTAACAATGTAAAGCCTTTTCTGAGCACAGCCTCATTTTCTGTCTGAAAACCAAGGGTAAACCCCGCCTGGTTTTGCCCGTATTCCCCGCAGAAGCTCATGAGAGCCGCCAGTTCCGCTATCTGACAATGCCGAGCCGGGCTGATCCTCTTTGCCAGCTCTTTCTTCACTTCACCTGAAAATGACATACGCTCTCCTATATTCCCTGCCGGCTTATGTCCCTGTGGTATAGTTTACATCCATACTTTCCCTTGTCTTTCATACGCTTATACAATTCCCCTGCCAGGGTGACGCTGCGATGCTTTCCCCCTGTGCAGCCAATGGCCACCACCAGACGGTTCTTTCCCTCTTTCACATAATTCGGTATCAGAAACTGCAGCATGTCCGTAAGCTTTTCCAGGAATACGGCCGACTCCCCAAAGCTTAAGACATATTCCTGAACCTCTCTGTCACTGCCTGTCTTGCACTTCAGTTCGTCTATATAGAAAGGATTGGGCAGGAAACGCACATCCAGCACCAGATCCGCATCCGCGGGGATCCCGTGCTTGAATCCAAATGACATGACCGTCACCATGAGGCTGTTGTATCCCTCGTTCTCCACAAAGATCCGGTCCAGTTCCTCCTTGAGCTCCCTTGTCAGCAGATTGGATGTATCAATTACATAATCGGCATGACGCCTGATATTCTCAAGTACCCTGCGCTCTGTCCTGACGCCGTCCTCCACACGCTTGTCCAGGGCAAGGGGATGGACGCGCCTGGTCTCCTTGTAGCGCTTGATCAGGACCTCTTCATCTGCATCCATAAAGAGAATTTCCAGCTTGTAGCCGGCCTCCTTAAGCCTTTCCAGGGTCTTGGTGGCGTCCTTAAAGTTCTGGTCGGAACGCACATCCAGCCCCAGAGCCACCTTGTTCACCTCGCTGCCCGGCATGGAAACCAATTCCGTGAATTTCTCCACCAGCGAAACCGGAAGATTGTCCACACAGTAAAAGCCCGCATCCTCCAACATCTTCAGAGCGGTGCTCTTCCCGCCGCCGCTCATACCCGTGACTACTACGAATCTCATAATGCCCTCTTTATCCCAAAAATACCACTTCCGGCTCCAGCTCCACCCGAAACTGCTCTTTCACCCGCGCCTGAATCTCGCTTATGAGCATTTTCACGTCCCGGGCGGTGGCGTCTCCGGTATTTATCACAAAGCCGCAGTGCTTTTCGGATACCTGCGCGCCGCCTATCCGGTACCCGGCAAAACCCGCCTCCATGATCAGCTTCCCTGCGAAATATCCCTCCGGCCGCTTGAACGTGCTGCCCGCGCTGGGGTATTCCAAAGGCTGCTTCTCCCTGCGCCTGGCGGCCAGCTCCTCCATCCTGGCCCGGATGGCCTCCCTGTCGCCGCGTTCCAGGCAGAATGTGACCTGGGTCACCGTAAAAGCGCTGCCGCGGATAACGCTGTTCCGATAGGCAAACTCCATAGTATCATTGTCCAGCTCCATGAGCTCGCCCTCTCTGCTCACCACACAGACCTGGGTCACCACCTGCCCCATCTCCCCTCCGTAAGCTCCGGCGTTCATCACTACGCCGCCGCCTACGGTGCCGGGGATGCCGGAGGCGAACTCAAGTCCCGTCAGCCCGTGTTCCAGAGCGGCATTTGCCACCTGTCTCAGGGTGGCCCCTGCCTTTGCGATGATATGGCATCCCTGTACGGTAATTTGACTCATCTTTTGTCCGATCTGCAGGACTACGCCTTTGTATCCGGCATCGTCCACCAGCAGATTACTCCCGTTTCCAAGCACAAAAAACGGTACGCCCGCCAGGCCCAGATACCGCCGCACCTTCCTAAGCTGTTCCTCGTCCTCCAACTGCACAAAGCAATCGGCAGGTCCTCCTATCCGAAAGGTAGTGTGGCCTGCCATTGGCTCCTGCAGATGGATGTTGTCCCGGGGCACGTATCTTTGTAATGCTTCAACCACTGCTCCACTGATCATTTAGATTAACTTCCTTTTTCCGTTATTGCCTGAGGACCAACGCCGCCGCGCCATAGATGCCGGCATCGTTCCCAAGGCGGGCCAGGACGAACTTTGCGCCCCGGCACTGGGGGAATGCATACTTCTGGAAACAGGGCTCCACAAAGGTCAGCAGAATCTCCCCGGCCTTGGACACGCCGCCCCCGATTACGAACACCTCCGGATTCACCACCGCGGACACAATCGCAAGGCCCTTGCCCAGATAGTCGCCGAAGCGCTCCGCGATCTCAATGGCTACGCCGTCCCCTGCTTTCACTGCGTCGAACACGGCCTTGGCCGTGATTTCTCCCTGGCGCAGCGTGCTGGGCTTCTCATCCTCCGCCAGGCGGCGTTTCGCCAGGCGCACAATGCCGGTGGCGGATGCGTACTGCTCCAGGCATCCCTTGTTCCTGCAGTTGCAGGACTCGGCCTCCCCGTCCTGGAGATGCAGATGGCCGATCTCGCCGCCGGCTCCCGTGGCTCCTGCCAAAAGTCTTCCGTCTACAATAATGCCGCCGCCCACGCCGGTGCCCAGAGTCACAGCCACCATGTTCTCATATCCTCTGCCGCCGCCCTGCCACAGCTCACCGAAAGCCGCTATATTGGCATCGTTGGCAGCTTTTACCGGTACCTTAATATATGCCTGAAGCGCCTTTGGTATGTCAAGAGAATCCCATCCCAGATTCACGGCGCGGCCCACCAGCAGGCCGTTGCGGTCCACGGGCCCCGGCACGCCGATGCCGATGCCGGCCACGTCCTCCTCTCCAAGGCTCTTCTCCTCCATCTTGTCCAGAATGCTTTTCGCAATATCCGGCAGAATAGCGGCGCCCTGATTCTCGGTGACGGTAGGAATCTCCCATTTGTCCAGAAGTTCGCCCTCCGCGCCAAACAGGCCCAATTTTACGCTTGTCCCTCCTACATCCACTCCAAATGCATACTTACTCATATGTTTCTTTCCTTTCTATGGTTTGTGCTCACCCTGACCTTGCATCTACCAGCTATCCTCGTCCCTGCTCTTCGCAAAGGAATTCTGCACCCGGGTATAGAGCTCCTGAGCCGCGTTGTAGCCCATCTTCTTCTGACGGTGGTTGACGGCGGCGGACTCACAGATCACCGCCAGATTCCGTCCCGGCCTGATGGGGATATTGTAACACACCACCTTGTTTCCCAGATATTCCGTATAATTCTCTTCCAGTCCCAGTCTGTCGTATTCTTTGTCCCTGTCCCAGTCCTCCAGACGGATCACAAGATCGATATTCTGCGTATCCATGACGGAGGAAGTACCGAACAGCGCTTTCACGTCCACCACGCCGATGCCCCGCAGCTCAATCAGGTGCTTGAGCATATCCGGAGCGGAACCCACCAGAGTATCGTCGCTGACTTTCCGGATCTCCACCACATCGTCCGTGACCAGACGGTGGCCTCTGCGTATCAGCTCAAGAGCCGCCTCCGACTTTCCGATGCCGCTCTCGCCCGTGATCAGCAGGCCCTCGCCGTAAACGTCCACCAGTACGCCGTGAACCGAAATGCAGGGAGCAAGCTTTACGTTCAGCCACCTTATGGACTCGGCCATAAAGATAGAGGTGGTCTTCTTTGACATCAGAATCGGAATCCGGTGGGCAAGAGCCGCCTGCATGAAAATAGGATCCGGCTTCAGCTCCCTGCAAAATACCACTGCCGACACATCGTATTCCATGAACTCATTGTAGATTTCCCGCTTTCTCTCATCCGGAAGGCCCTCCATATAGCTGTACTCCACAAAACCGATAATCTGGAGCCTTGTGGCGTCAAAATGCTGGAAATACCCTGTCAGCTGCAGGGCCGGGCGGTTGATCTCGGGCTGGGTGAGACGGATATCCGACACGTCAATCTCCGGTGTAAGATTCTCCAGTTTCATTTTTTCGATAAGGCGGGTCAGTCTGACACTTTCCATTGCTTGTCTCCCTAGGTTATTTTAACATGATTGTAACACAAGAAAAAGATAATGTGAAGAGTTTCCGGCACAAAAAGGAAATAAATGCCTCAGGCGGGGCCTGCGTTTGGACTGTGGAAAAAGTCATAGATGGCCTGTGCCGCCTTTTGATTGATCTCCGGCAGGCAGGCAAGCTCTTCCACGGAAGCCGCCCTGATCTCCTCAATGGACTTGAATCCCCGCATGAGAGCCTTTCTTCTGGCCGGGCCCACGCCGGGGATCCCGTCTAAAACGGATTTCACCTGAGCTTTGCTCCGCAGAGATCTGTGGTATTCGATGGCGAAGCGGTGGGCTTCGTCCTGAATCCGGGTGACCAGCTTAAAACCCTCGGAGCGGGTGTCAATGGGCAGCTCCACATTATTGAAGTACAGGCCTCTGGTGCGGTGATTGTCATCCTTTACCATGCCGCAGACGGGGATCTCCACCTCCAGTTCCTTTAACACGGACAGAGCAATGTTCACCTGACCTCTGCCGCCGTCCATCATCAGCAGATCCGGGAACCGGGTAAAGCTGCCGTAAGCCCGGTCCAGGTCTTTTTCCTCCAGTTGTCTGCTCTCCTCCAGCCCGTGGCGAAAGCGCCTGGTCAGGACCTCCCGCATGCAGGCATAGTCGTCGGGGCCGGACACGGTCTTTATGCGGAACTTCCGGTAATCGCTGGGCTTTGGCTTCCCTTTCTCAAAGACAATCATGGAGCCCACATTCTCGAAGCCGTTGATATTGGAGATATCGAATGCCTCCATGCGCTCGACCCGCTCCAGCCCCAAAAGGCCTGCGATTTCCTTTACCGCGCCGATGGTGCGCCCCTCTTCCCGCTTGAGCCGCTCCCTGTCCTGCTCTAAAATATGTCTTGCGTTCTGGGCTGCCAGCTCCACCAGTTTCTCTTTGGAGCCGATTTTGGGCACACGTACATAGACTCTTCCGCCCTTGCGGCCGGTGAGCCATTTTTCGATGAGCTCCCTGTCCCCGATCTCGCACTGCAGCATCAGCTCCCTGGGGATAAAGGGTGTGCCCGCGTAGAACTGCTTCACAAAATTCTCCAGGATCTCCGGCTTGCTGTCAGACGATACATTCGTCATATAATAGTGTTCTCTCCCGATCAGCTTGCCGTCCCGGACAAAGAACACCTGCACCACAGCCTCTCTGTCGTCCTGATACATGGCAATGATGTCCTTGTCCTCTCCCGCGCTGTCCGTAATCTTCTGCTTTTGGGCCACTTGTTTTACATTATTGTACAGATCCCGATAGCCGGCGGCAGTCTCAAAATCCAGCTCTTCCGCCGCTTTCTGCATTTTTGTCTCCAGGTCCTTTAAGATTGGCGTGTAGTCTCCGTTCAGGAATTCCAATGCCTGCTCCACCTGTTCTCTGTACTGTTCCTTTGTGATATAGCCCTGACAGGGGCCAAGACACTGCTTGATATGGTAGTTCAGGCAGGGGCGTTCCAGCCCTATGTCCCTGGGGAGGCTCCGGTTGCAGGTCCGCAGACTGTAGAGTTTATTCAGCAGTTCTATTGTATCTTTCACCGCTGCCGCACTGGTATAAGGACCAAAATACTTGGATTTATCCTTTTTCATGAGCCGGGAGAACTGGACACGGGGATAGTCCTCCCCCAGGGTTACCTTGATATAGGGATAGGTCTTGTCGTCCTTTAACAGGGTATTGTATTTGGGAGAGTTTTCCTTGATCAGGTTGTTCTCCAGCACAAGCGCTTCCAGCTCGGAATCCGTGACAATATACTCAAACCGGGCGATCCGGGACACCATCTTGTCGATGGCGGGCCCCCTGCCGATATTTTCCCTGAAATAGGAGCGCACTCTGTTGTGGAGATTCACCGCTTTGCCCACATACAGGATTGCGTCTTTGTGGTCCCGCATGATATATACGCCGGGCTCTTTGGGCAGCTTCTTTAGTTCTTCTTCAATGTTGAACATGTCAGGCTCCTTGAAAAACCAAGCCTCTCCCAATTCATGAGAAAGGCTTGTCTGAATTTCTTTAATCAATCTTTCCGTTGGAAAATCTGCCCACAGGCCGGCCGTCTTCTGCCGAATTCTCCGGCTGAGAGTTTGGAACGCCGGCAGGTGTATTCTGCCCGTCTTCCGGCTCTCTTCTGTCCGCCGCTGTCTCCGGACGCGGGGAATCCCCCCGGGCTTCCTGCGCAGACTCCGGGATACCGGCACTCTCCCCCCCTGCCGCAGCTTCCGCGGTCCGGGACGCCTGCCCTGCGTTTACCATTGCATCCGGCGCTTCAAAGGCATGCTCTTTGTGCTCATCTTTCTCCCCGGCAGCCGTTTTGGCTTCCTGTCCCCGGGCCCCGTTCTCCGTCTCCTCCGGCTCAGGCAGGCCTTTTTCCTTTCGGAAGATCTGCATGAACTCCTTGCCGGTGATGGTCTCTTTCTCTATCAAAAACTCCGCCAGCTTATCCATAACAGTGCGGTTCTCTTTCAGCAGCTCCAGTGCCTTGTCATAGCTCTCTTTCAGGATCTCCACCACTTCCGCGTCGATCTGGGCCGCCGTGGCATCGCTGCAGTTTAGAGCCGTCCTGCCCTCCAGGTACTGGCTCTCCACCGTGGCCAGCCCCATGAGGCCGAATTTCTTGCTCATGCCGTAGCGGGTAATCATATTCCGGGCAATGTCCGTGGCTCGCTCGATATCGTTGGCCGCGCCTGTGGTAACCGTGTCAAAGACCACTTCCTCCGCGGCTCTGCCTCCCACCAAACCTACCAGCATATCCCGCAGCTCCGCCTCGGTGTTCAGGTATTTCTCCTCCTCCGGCACATGCATGACGTAGCCCAAGGCACCCATGGTGCGGGGCACAATGGTAATCTTCTGCACGGGCTCGGAATTCTTCTGCAGAGCGCTGATCAAGGCATGGCCCACCTCGTGATAGGACACGATCTTGCGCTCCTCCTTGCTCATAATGCGGTCTTTCTTCTCCTTGCCTACAAGGACGACTTCCACCGAATTGAAGAGATCTTTCTGGCACACATAGTCTCTGCCCTCTTTCACGGCATTGATAGCCGCCTCGTTGATCATATTGGCCAGGTCCGAGCCCACCGCACCGCTGGTGGCAAGGGCGATGGCGTCCAGATCCACAGTCTCGTCCATCTTCACGTCCTTGGCGTGGACTTTCAGGATTTCCACACGGCCTTTCAGATCCGGCTTATCCACAATGATGCGCCTGTCGAAACGGCCGGGGCGCAGCAGCGCCTTGTCCAGGATCTCGGGCCGGTTGGTAGCGCCCAAAATCAAGATACCCTTGGAGCTGTCGAAACCGTCCATCTCGGAGAGCAGCTGATTCAGGGTCTGCTCCCGCTCTTCATTGCCGCCTCCGTACTTGGAATCACGGCTGCGTCCAATGGCATCTATCTCATCTATAAATATGATACAGGGAGCATTCTTGGTAGCCTCCTTGAACAAATCCCTCACACGGCTGGCACCCACGCCCACATACAGCTCGATAAAATCAGAGCCCGTCAGGGAGAAGAAAGGCACATGGGCCTCGCCGGCCACAGCCTTTGCCAGCAGCGTCTTGCCCGTTCCGGGAGGGCCTACCAGCAGAGCGCCCTTGGGAAGCTTGGCGCCGATCTTGGAATACTTCCCGGGATTGTGCAGGAAGTCCACCACCTCCACCAGGGATTCCTTGGCCTCGTCCTCGCCGGCCACGTCTTTGAACGTGACTCCCGTCTCTTTCTGTACGTAAACCTTGGCGTTGCTCTTGCCCACGCCCATGGGACCGCCTGCGCCGCCCATCTTCTTGAACACCACGCCCAAAAGGATCCACATCAAGATTACCGGCAGCACCACATACAAAAGAATATCTAAAATTCGGCCCGAATTGTCGCTGAGCACCCGGGTACCGTCGATGTCATGGGCCTCCAGACGCGCAGTCAGCGTGTCCAGGTCTTCCATAATAATGGTGGAATAGGTGACGGGCAGATTTCCGTAAAAGGAGTACCCCGGCAGCCCCCCGGGAGCGTCTGTCCCCTCTTTTTTCCCTTCCTCTTTCAGGGTGAACAGCACCTGGCCCGTACTCTGCACCTCCACGGCCTCCACCTTGTCGCTGTTCACATACTCCAGAAATTTCGTGTAGCTGACCTCCTGGGTATTCCCGGAGGAGCCAAACAGCAGGTTCCAAAGCATGAAGACCAGCAGCACTGTACTCAGCCCTGCCAGCAGCACCATCATGAGATTGGGGCGCCTGGGGGGCTGGTTACCGTTCCCATTGCCGCCGTTCCCGCCAGGCATGTTGCCGCGGCCGCCGTTGTTGTAGCCTCCGCCGTTGTCGTACTGGTTCATTTGATTATCCATAGCAGCTCCGTTTCCGTCTTTTCACTTGTCTTGCTTCCAGTCCCGCACGGCAGGTCATACACATATTCGTGACGGGCAAACTCTATATATAGAAAGTAAAGACGCTTTCTATTGTCAAAATTCATTATAGATACTGCCGGTGGATAAATCAATAGGAGAAATGTGAAAAAAACAATTTATCTCTTAAAGATTTCTAAACTATACCGCCAATTGCAGGCACCTTTTTTTCGTTTCTCTGCTTTTTCTTTCCATAACAAGATATTTTCCGCATCCTGATGGCGGTATCCGCCCTCATACAGTGTCCACAGATAACAGATTGTCAAAATCACCGCGGCAATGCCCGGACACAGCGCCCCGGCTCCCATGATTCCGTTTTCCAGAAAGGCCATGCCCTCTCCTCCCCTCGGAAAAATCCCCAGATATTGTACCGGGTGCATCCCCAGGGCCCTGAAATCCCCCAAAACCGTAGTCCCCGCATAAGCGACATCCCATAATCTGGAGACCAGGGGAATCAAAAACCAGGCGGTTCCCAAAAGGAATGTCCCCGCCGCCCTGCCCCTGCCGCCATACACAGGGCTGTCAGCAATGTCACAATCTCACCGGCTCTCCAATACCACGGACTCTCGAAACGGATCTGCACTTTCCCCTGAAAACCTCCGGGTATGTCCGCCGTCACCTCAAAATTCTCTCCGGCGCGGCAGTTCAGTTCCTCCCCGTTGTCCGCATTCCGGGCATGATATCCTTTGTAACACAGGAGAGAAAATCTCACCTCCCCTGTCTGCGCGCCCCTGTTCACAATATAGGCCTCCGCCCCCAGAGGATGCCTTTCATAGCCGCTGACCGACACATCCCCGGTGCCAATCGGATCATGGTAGAGAAAGCGCGACGGGTCCGCCCCATAGGGCAGGTATTCCGCCCCCGCAATATGTCCCGTCCCCATCCCCTCGCTGTTATGGATCCGAAGCGCGGGAGAGGTATCCATGATATCGCCCGTCAGGTACAGACTGCTCGTGGAAAGCAACAAAAGCATCCCTCCGAACCAGCACAGAGAAAGCTTTTTTCTTCCCTGCCTTAATATGTATTTTGTCACAAAGCCTGTTGCTACCTGTCAAGGACGTATTCATCATTTTTCATCATTTTTTCTTGCTTTTCCCTGTTTTCCATGCTCTAAGTCATGGAGAATGACACGCCTTAACTTATCCTTTACGCCTTGGGTACTCGTATCAGAAAAATGTACCTCGACTAAATAGGTTGTCTTATCAATTTTCTTTTGCAAACAGGGCGCTAATCGCCTTGTGGTGTTGGTCTGAATGTTGTCGCTCATGTTCCTCCTTTGGGCGCAAAAAAGACGCATGGTTTACAATTTTACTGTTCCATG
>Ga0137308_100617_pt1 | contig 52563 bp, 46 predicted proteins | sample Inofrocosms_June_FD_97181 | JGI IMG/M metagenome (GOLD analysis project Ga0137308, IMG submission 97181) | Mouse cecal microbial communities from Vienna, Austria - N-Acetylneuraminic and N-Acetylglucosamine D2O microcosms_June | ecosystem: Host-associated > Mammals > Digestive system > Large...
CGCGGTGAAGCAGACGAAGGAGCTTGAGGACAACAGCCAGCGTAAAGATGACCGGAAAGATCCGAAACTGATCGCAAATCTTGTGAAGGATGGGAATTATGGCATGCCCTATCTGCCAGAAGGGCTGTACGCGGATCTGCGGAGATTATCCATGCTGCGGGACCAGCTGACAGAAGACCGGATCAGGAACATCAACCGCCTGCACAGGGAGATGAAGATTTACTTTCCGGAATACAGGGACGCGTTTGGGAAGTTGGACGGGGCATTCACCCTGGAGGCCTTAAAAGCAGCCCCCTTCCCGGAGGATATCGTAAGATTAGGGGTGGACGGCCTGAAGGATATCTGGCATAGAGCAAAGCTGCGTGGGCGCGGCTACAGCAAGGCAGACCAGATTGTCCAGTACGCAAAGGAAAGCATCGGCCTGGAGCATGGGAGAGCCGGAGGAAGGAAAGCGGTCAAAATCCTTGCGGAGCAGATCGAGTCCCTGTCAGAGGCGTTGGAAGAGATAGAAGCAGAGCTTCACCAGAAGTGCCGTGAAATTCCTTATGCGGAGAATATCCTGGAGATCAGGGGCATCGGCGAAAACATTCTGGCCGGGATCCTGGCTGAGATGGGGGACATCACTCGTTTCGATGATGCCAGTGAGATCCAGAAACTGAGCGGGCTTGGGCTGGTAGCGTGTAGTTCCGGCAAGCATAAGGGGGAGACCAAAATTAGCCATCGTGGGCGTAAGAGACTGAGATACTGGTTGTTTCAGGCGGCAAAATCAGCGGTATCCCATGGGGAGGAATTCAAGGAGCTGCATGCGCATTATACGACAAGGAAGGATAATCCGCTCAAGAAGATGCAGTCGCTGATCGTGATTGCCTGTAAGCTCCTCAGAATTATTTTTACGCTACTAAGGACGGGTTGTAGATATGACCCAATGAAGATGCTTAGGGATATCAAACGGCCTGAACGGGCAGCGGCACAGGCAGCATAAGGAAGAAAGTCCGGAAAAGAACCATATCCTCCAGCGCCCTGCCGAACGGCTGTTGGTGAAACAGCGGCTGGGCAGGGTCCTGGAGAAGGGAACCCGAGAATGATGGCGTAGCAGATACGGCATCCGTACCAACAGCCAGACGGAACGATGGCGGCATAGCGTCCACTGAATCAACGGTGCAGCCAGAGGGAGGTCAGGTCAGAAGTAATTCAATAGTAAAACAAGAGCCGTAGCCAGCGGTGGTGTTCTCCGTGGGGCAAGACCCCGTTTGAAAGCTTGGCTGGCACTCGGTGTATGGATAGGTGGGACGAAGGAAGTTGGGACACGATCCCCATAGACACGGAAGGTTCACCGCCATAGTTGAACAGAGGGAAAATGGCCTTTATAGAGTAGAAACAAGGGACGCTCTATTCCCCCATACCCATCTATCAACTATTCAGTACCAGATACGATGATATCCATCACCATTGGCTCCTGTTTAAGAGGTATAAAAACACGTCAAGCCCGCAAAAAACTTACATTTAGGGCTTGACATAATAGGAAGGCGAACCAACCCGTCTGAATGGCGGTTTTATACATAAGATGTATAAGGTTGACACAGAGCAAGGCATTTATGCGCTTAAACTGCTGAATCCATTTGTAATGCAAAGAGAAACGGCTATGGAAAATTATGCTAAAGCTGAGCAGATAGAACTTTTATTGGAGCAACAGGATATTCCTATTCTTCCTGCATTATCATTTGACGGAAGAAAAATGCAGGAAATAGATGGCGAATATTTCTACCTCTTTGATTATTTTCCAGGAAAATCTTTGAGAAGCAATGAGATAACAGAATATCATTGCGGGGAAATAGGAAAGGTACTTGCTAAAATTCATAGTATATACAAGAAATTTGAGTGCAAAAACTTTCCTGAAATGTCCATTGATTGGGAATTCTATCTTGCCAAAATAGAAAAAGTCAATGTGAGGTTGTTTGCAATGCTGAAAGATAGTCTGCCGATAATCAAAGATAGCCAAAATAAAGTCAATCTGGCAAGAAAGAAACTGCCTCAAATTGTATCTATCTGCCATAACGATATGGATTGCAAAAATATTCTCTGGAATGGGAATGATTATCGTATTATTGATTTGGAATGCTTATCTTACAACAATCCGTTTATGGAAATGTTAGAACTGGCATTATGTTGGTCTGGATATGAGGATTGCCAAATTGATTTTAGACTGTTTCAGGCTTTTTTGCAGGGATATAAAAATGCAGGCGGAGATTTGCCCATAGATTGGGAAACACTATATGATTGTAATAACGGCAGACTGGAATGGTTGGAATATAATATTAAGCGTGTGTTAGGTATAGATTGCGGAGATGATGAAAAAGAAATTGGAATAGAACAGGTGGAGGAAACTATTCAACGCATCATCTATTATTCAGAAATGAAGGAGCAGATAATGGAACATTGCTATATAAATGCTGATTTTAACAAGATAGACAACTTCCGGTTTGCTGAATAGTTTTATACTGTTAAGGAGTGACGTAAAGATATGAATATCCGATTTGCAGAAATCAAAGATAGGGAGCTTCTTATTTCATATGATAAGCATATCTCTAAAGAAGAAATGCGAAATATTATACAGCAGAGCCGCATTATTCTTGTTGAAGATCACAATCAGTTTGTCGGATGGCTGAGATACAATCTGTTTTGGGATCATACACCTTTCATCAATATGCTGTACATTTTGGAAGAATACAGAGGAAAAGGTTTTGGAAGGCAGGTCGTTGAATTTTGGGAGAATGAAATGAGGCAACAGGGGTATCATACATTTATGACTTCAACCCAGGCAGACGAGTATGCGCAGCATTTTTATTTCAGGCTTGGATATGAGGCCGCAGGAGGCTTCCGTTTAGGTAATGATCCGTATGAAATCATATTTTCAAAGAGTGATAGCCATGGGAATCATGAAATATATGAGGGAGAAGTTGAGTGAGGTGAATCGTTGGGACTTTATTTTGATTCGAATTATGGAAAGGGGAGTGAGACACTATGCTGGAATTTCGATATGATACGCAGCTACTGATAGAAGGAGAAAATCTGGATGAAGATGCAATCAGTGAATACTTTATTGCGCATTTTAACGGAGACTGTCTGTTAGCGGTTGGCGACGAGGAGTTAATAAAAATCCATTTCCATACGAATGAGCCGTGGAAAGTATTGGAGTATTGTGCATCCATCGGGGAAATTTATGATATTGTTGTGGAGGATATGGACAGGCAGGCAAGGGGATTAAAGGGATAAATGCCTTTCACAGCCAAACGTATTATTCTTTTTTAATGAAACAGACATAAATCCCCAAGCAAAGCTGGGGAGACTAGCAAACGCAAGTGGCGATAAACGGAGTACTAGAAGGAAAACCCCCGTTGTATAATAGGTGCAGGTCTGGCAAACCGCACAAATGTGTATTCCAAAATAGTATCCTCATATTATATTTTTGAGATAAAAAGAAAATTGGATGCCGTCAGATTTTTAGAATCCCCTGGTTATATTCATTTTCAAATGCCGTCTTATACTTGTCTGTGACAACGGAGGTGTAAAGGTTGGAGGCAAGGATGTCATGGGTCAGCATTTTTCTGCCCGCAGGCTCGATTCCCGGGTCATCGTAGGGCCTGGTGAGCAGCGGCAGAGGGCTCTTTTTGGCAATGGCCGAGACGACCTTTTCGCAGTCCCGGCGGAATCCGAGAAGGCGGGCATAAAAGTGGGGGCCGTTTTCCAGATATTCATTGACCGCCGTTTTCTTGATGCCCAGCATGATATGGAGCAGGGCGCGGTTGATCCGGGTCTGGGTCACGTCCCTTGTTTTCACAAGTTCACAGAACTGCTTATAATTAAAATAATCATTTAACTGCCCGCAGATCCGGTTTGCCAGGTCTCTGGACACGTCCATATAGCGCGGAAGGGTCTCGGGCCGTTTGTTCAGTAGCTTGTATTTTAGGATCAGGGAAAAATCATTCTGATAGATCGGATATTTGACCCTGTGGTAATCCTTTAAAAGTTCCAGGCAGCTTTGGGGAACCTGCTCCTCCAGCTCGCCCAGAATATTTACGAAGGGCGTGTTTTCAAAGGTGCGCGCGGAGGATACCCCGCTCAGCGCACAACCGGAATAGGCCAGCAGGGAGCGGATGGCGGAAGCGGAGCCGAAAGGGGATTTGAGATCCTGGTCGTGGTAGTGGGAGCCTTTGCGGCGGATGGTGTAAGGACGGATTTTGCTGCCGCGCTTTTTCAGTGCTTTCAGGTATTCGACGCCCAGGATGTTGTTGGGGTCGCGGAGCAGAATCGAATATGGTTCCGTTTCCATGCAGGCGGTAAGGGCCTCCTCCCGCGCGGAAGGAAAAGACATGCCCTGCTTTAGGCAGTCCTTTAAACGGGTCTGGTATGCTTCTGGTTCTTCCAGAAGGATGTCCGCTGCGGCTTCCATTCCTTCCAGGTCGCCGCATTCGCTTCCGAAGCAGAGGGAATCCACGATCCCAAGCTGGTCGAGAAAGGAAACCGCCCCATAGGCAAATAATTCGGCGCTTCCGGTGGCGTAGCAGACGGGCAGCTCAAACACGGCTGCGGCGCCGCATTTCAACGCCATCTCGGCCCGCAGCCGCTTGGGCATGATGGCGGCGGAGCCCCGCTGTACGTAGTCCCCGCTCATGATGACCACCGCAATATCTGCCCCGGTGACCTCCTTCGCAGCCTGTATATGGTATTGGTGCCCATTGTGAAATGGATTGTATTCTGTGATCAAACCGACAATTTTCATGAGAAACTCCTTGTATATCCTTTTGAGAACCATTATACTATATCTTATTGAACATTAGTAGTTCAATAAGTACAAAATGTAGAAAAAAACATTGTATTGTGAAAAAATAGATTGCTTTAGCCGGAAATTGCTCGAATTTACTTACTATATCAGGTTCTTTGGTTCATGATTTTTTGTAAGGGAGGCAATTTATTTACAGGAAAGAGGGTGCATAGGATGATCAAAGAACAGATACTCGCATTGCTTGAGGAAAGAAAATTTAAAGAACTGAAAGAACTGTTGGAAACCGTGCATCCAGTGGACATTGCGGAAATGCTTGAAGATATCAGCAAGAAGCAGATGATCCTGATCTTCCGGCTTCTGGCAAAGGAAGAGGCGGCGGATGTATTTACGGATATGAACAGCGATATGCGTGAATACCTGATCAATACGCTGACGGACTCCGAGCTGGAAGAGGTCATGGACGAGATGTACGTGGACGATACGGTAGACGTGCTGGAAGAGATGCCGGCCAATGTGGTGGACCGTCTGCTGATGGTGACGGACGAGGATACGAGAAAAAAGATCAACGCCCTGCTCCAGTACCCCGAGGACAGCGCGGGAAGTATCATGAATATAGACTACGTCAGCCTGCGCAGGGAGATGACGGTGGAGGAGGCCATTCTGAAGATCCGTCAGGTGGGGATCAACAAGGAGACGATTTACACTTGTTATGTGACGGAAAAGAAGCGGCTCATCGGCGTGGTGGATGTGAAGGACTTGCTGACAGCAGGGGAGGCCAGGCTGATTGAGGAGATCATGGATGAAAATGTGCTCTGCGCAAAGACTCTGGATGACCAGGAGGAGGTGGCTTCTTCCATCCGGAAGTACGGCCTGGTGGCGATGCCGATCATCGACCATGAGAACTGCCTGGTGGGGATTGTAACGGTTGACGACGCTATGTATGTCCTGCAGGACGAGACAACGGAAGATATCAGCATCATGGCCGGTGTCAGCCCCAATGAGGATTCTTATTTCGGAACCTCCGTATTCCGGCACGCGAGGAACCGTACCCTGTGGCTCATGCTCCTGATGCTCTCGGCCACCGTGACAGGAGAGATCCTGCGCCACTATGAGGAGGCTATGTCGGTGATGCCGGTGCTCATCACCTTTATCCCTATGCTCATGGGAACCAGCGGAAACTGCGGCTCCCAGAGCTCCACCATGGTGATCCGCGGACTGGCGGTGGGAGAGATCGAGTTCCGGGATTTCCTCCGGGTGATCTTTAAGGAAATCCGCGTGGCGCTTGTGGTAGGGCTTCTTCTGGCAGCGGTCAACGGGATTCGGATCTACCTGATGTATAACCAGGATATCATGCTGGCTTTTGCGCTGGGTGTGACCATGATTGCGGTGATCGTCATGGCAAAATGTATTGGGTGCACGCTGCCGCTTCTGGCGAAAAAGATCGGGGTGGATCCGGCGATCATGGCGGCTCCGCTGATTTCCACGATTATGGATACGTGTACGATATTGATGTACTTTACGATTATAACGGCGTTTTTCCGGTTGGGAGGGTGAATGGGGGAGATAGTTTTACCTGACCCAGGGAATGAATAGCCGTCGGTTGGTTTTATAAAAAAATTTGTAAGAAATTTATTTGCAGGAGGTATTGGATATGGAATTAGCAAAAGTAACGTCAAAGGGTCAGGTTACAATCCCTGCGGCAATCCGTAAACTGCTTGGCATTCAGGAAGGAGATAAAATTCTGTTTGTTGAGGAAGGGGAGAAGGTCGTTATGGTGAATGCTTCCACAAACGCACTGTTAAAAGCACAGAAAGCTTTTGAAGGGGTTGCGGAGGAGAGCGGCATTCGTAATGAACAGGATGTGATAGATTTGGTAAAAGAAGTCCGTGCGGAGAGAGGTGATGTATATATATGCGAATAATGCTTGATACGAATGTATTGATCTCCATGATATTGTTTCCAGGCAAAGCATTTCAAAAGATGCTGGATTTTATTACCCGGAGTCATCATCTCGTTCTTTCATCGTTTGTAGTCGATGAATTATTTGCAGTAGTCGAACGCAAATTCCCAGGTAAGAGGAAAGCAATTGATGAATATCTTTTAAATTTGGCGTATGAACTGGTTTATACCCCGCGTCACATGCCAGGCGGGCTGTTCGAAATCAGGGATGTAAATGACTACCCTGTACTTTATACGGCAATCATTGAAAATGTGGATATTTTCATTACCGATGATAAAGATTTTCTGGGGATTGGCGTTGAAATACCGGAGATTATGACTCCGGCAGATTTTATGGAAAAATATGTTCCATAATTATAAACGGTGCGGTGTATCGGTGTATCTCGCTTTGGGGGATGTGTTTTATGAGGCGGGAAGTAGATGTATACGGATTCCGTCCGCAGTGCAGCTCGATTACGCTGCGCTTCATCTCGCTCACGGGCATGCGCCCTATGAAAAAGAACAGGAAAGATTCTGCTTACGTGCGAGCACGACGCAGCCTCTTTCCTGTTCTTTTTCGCACTGCTCATTGCCAACGTGGAGATTGTTCTTAAAAATAGACATGGAAATATCTTGTATACAAAAAACGATTGCGTTATAATAATAGGCAGAAAAAGGAAAGGTGGCTTTTAATTATGGGATTTATTGATGAAATCAAAGCAAGAGCAAAGACAGACATTAAGACGATCGTGCTTCCGGAGACGGAAGACGAGAGAACCTACAAGGCTGCTGAGGCGGTTTTGAAGGAAGGGACAGCGAAGCTGATCCTGGTGGGAAGCAAGGAAGAGATTGAGAAGATGGGAGCAGGATATGACATTTCCGGGGCAACCATCGTGGATCCCGCGACCAGCGAAAAGACAGAGAGCTACATTGCAAAGCTGGTGGAATTACGCCAGAAAAAGGGCATGACCGAGGAGCAGGCAAAGGAACTTCTGCTGAACAATTATCTGTATTACGGCGTCATGATGGTAAAGATGGGCGATGCGGACGGTATGGTATCCGGCGCATGCCATTCTACGGCTGATACCCTTCGTCCCTGCCTGCAGATCTTAAAGACAAAACCGGGTACAAAGCTGGTTTCCGCATTTTTCGTGATCGTAGTTCCAAATTGCGATATGGGTGCGGACGGAACCTTTATCTTCGGAGATTCCGGTCTGGAGCAGAATCCGGATCCGGAGAAGCTGGCGAACATCGCGGTATCTTCCGCAGAGTCCTTCCGTATTCTGACTGGCAAGGAGCCGGTTGTGGCAATGCTTTCCCACTCTACAAAGGGAAGCGCAAAGCATGCGGACGTGGACAAGGTTGTGGAAGCGACCCGGATCGCAAAGGAGCTGGCGCCGGAATTGAAGCTGGACGGCGAACTGCAGCTTGACGCGGCGATCGTTCCTTCCGTAGGAGAATCCAAGGCTCCGGGCAGCCCGGTAGCAGGACATGCCAATGTACTGATCTTCCCGGATCTGGATGCAGGTAATATCGGATACAAGCTGGCGCAGAGACTGGCAAAGGCAGAGGCTTACGGACCGCTTACCCAGGGAATCGCCGCTCCGGTCAACGATCTGTCCCGGGGCTGCAGCGCGGAAGACATTGAAGGTGTGGTTGCAATCACAGCAGTACAGGCACAGGGCTGAGATGACCGGGAGTACATTGTAACGAAAAAAGTATATCCAGGGGCATCCTATCGTGTATGCCCTTGCAGGGCGGGCGTATTTCGTCCGATAAAGTATGAAAAGGATATCATAATATCAGGAGGAACATAAGGAAATGAATGTTTTAGTGATAAATTGCGGAAGCTCTTCTTTAAAATTCCAGTTGATCAATTCCGATTCCGAGGAAGTCCTGGCAAAGGGACTCTGCGAGCGGATCGGGATTGACGGAAGCCTGACCTATCAGCCGGCAGGCGGCGAAAAGGTAAAGTCCGACAAGGCAATGCCGACCCATACCGAGGCCATCCAGTTTGTGATCGACGCCCTGACAGATCCCGACACCGGCGTTGTTAAGAGCCTGGACGAGATCGGAGCGGTTGGACATCGTGTGGTACATGGGGGAGAAAAATTTGCATCCTCCGCAGTCATTACAGAGGAAATGAAAAAAGCAGTGGAAGAATGCAACGACCTTGCACCGCTGCACAACCCGGCGAACCTGATCGGAATCAACGCGTGTGAGAAGCTGATGCCGGGCACCCCCATGGTAGGTGTATTCGATACAGCGTTCCACCAGACCATGCCGGAAAAGGCGTATATGTACGGCCTGCCCTATGCATACTATGATAAGTATAAAGTAAGACGTTACGGCTTCCACGGGACAAGCCACAGCTTCGTATCCAAGAGGGTTGCGGAGATCGTTGGGGTTCCCTATGAGGCGACCAGGACCATCGTATGCCACCTTGGAAACGGCGCCAGCATCTGTGCGGTACTGAACGGAAAATCCGTAGACACCTCCATGGGACTGACCCCGCTGGAAGGTCTGGTGATGGGAACCCGTTCCGGGGACATTGACCCGGCGATCCTGGAGTTCATTGCAAAGAAGGAGAACTTAGACGTTGCGGGACTGATGAAGATGCTGAACAAGGAATCCGGTGTATACGGACTTTCCGACGGCGTGTCCAGCGATTTCCGTGATCTGTGCGCGGCGGCGGATGAAGGCAAAAAGCCGGCCCAGATCGCCCTGGAGGTCTTCGGCTATAGAGTGGCAAAATACGTCGGCTCCTATGCGGCAGCCATGAACGGTGTGGACAACATCGTATTTACCGCAGGCATCGGCGAAAACGACGGGGATATGCGCGAGAGGATCTGCGGATATCTGGGATATCTGGGCATTGAGATCGATAAAGAGGCGAATGCAAAGCGGGGCGAGGAAGTGATTATCTCCACTCCGGATTCCAGGGTAAAGGTTCTGGTAGTTCCGACCAACGAAGAACTGGCGATCGCAAGAGAGACAGTAGCTCTTGTACAATAATATGACGATTTGCGTTACTATTCACGGTGCCTTGCACCTTTCTGCAAGGCATCCGGCCAGCAAAATAGCGGTTTTTGGCATCCAGCCTCTCGCCGACAGGCGACTTTTCAATGGGCTGGATGCGTTACAGCTCGCAGCCGATTAGATAATAGGCTGTGAACTGCGGCAAATCGTTAAGATTTTTTCCGAAAACCTGATTTTTTGGTTGACAAACCGATTTCTCATGATATAATAGTTTAGGTATGAATAGGAGTAAACAGCAATGTTGATGAACCTGTCAGGCGTATTATCAGAACAGCATAGGCCCATAGACGAGATGGTTTTGCCAGAGTTGGATTCTGTTCAGCTAAAGTCCGGGGCGTATCCAGTGATCCGCAGGGATCCGGTACATGTGACTGTTATGCACAGGAAGGACAGGGAGCTGCAGATTCAGGCGGATGGGAAGGTTATGCTTCGGATTCCATGTGACCGCTGTCTGGAAGAAGTGGAGTATGAGTTTCCGCTTCATTTTACCAGATATGTGGATTTGGGGTGTTCGGATGCTGAACTGAGAGAAGGATTCGACGAATCTGACTTTATCAACGGATATCATCTTGACGTGGACAAGATGCTCTTTCAGGAGATTTTGATGTGCTGGCCGGAGAAGGTGCTCTGCATGGAAGACTGCAGAGGAATCTGCAATGTATGCGGCCAGAACCTGAATAAAGGGAGCTGTGACTGCGAGGATACAGGGCTTGACCCAAGGATGTCCGTTGTCCGTGAATTGTTTAAGAATTTTAAGGAGGTGTAACCGATGTCGATCTGTCCAAAAAATAAATCTTCAAAAGCCAGAAGAGACAAGAGAAGAGCTAATTGGAAGATGAGCGCTCCGAACCTGGTAAAGTGCAGCAAGTGCGGAGAACTTATGATGCCTCACAGAGTATGTAAGGCATGCGGCTCATACAACAAAAAAGAGATCATTTCCGTTGATTAATGACGGAGGAGAGAGACTTTCCAGGTTTGGAAGGTCTTTTTTATTCTTAATAGGAAACTTCTCCGGATTTTTACGAGTATACTATAACTAAACGTATGACTGCGGATTATTCTGCAGAATGGAAGCTCGGAAAGGGAGGAAAAAACCATGCTGATACTGATCCGGAACGCAAAGGTATTTGCGCCGGAAGAACTGGGAGTACAGGATGTTCTGACAGCCGATTCCAGGATATTAAAGATCGCTCCCCATATTCCGGCTGTCGAGGAATACGATGTCCGTACGATTGACGGGACAGGCATGCTGCTGTTCCCGGGATTCATTGACTGCCATGTACATATCCTGGGAGGCGGCGGAGAGGGGAGCTATCACACGAGGACACCGGAGATCATGCTCACGGATATCACTATGGGCGGGGTAACTACGGTTGTGGGCTGTCTGGGAACCGACGGTACGACGCGGAATATGGCGTCACTCCTGGCAAAGGCCAGAGGGTTGGAGGAGGAGGGAATCACCGCGTACATTTATTCCGGTTCGTACCAGATTCCGGTGCGTACGCTGACTGGGAATCTGGTGGATGACCTGATCCTCATCGACAAAGTAATAGGCTGCGGAGAGATCGCCATTTCCGACCACCGTTCCTCCCAGCCCACAGAAGAGGAATTCGCGAAGATCGTGGGAGACACGAGAGTCGGCGGGATTCTTTCCGGGAAGGCCGGACTGGTGAATATCCACATGGGGGATGGGAAGCGGATGCTCTCGTACCTGCGCTATGTAGCGGAGGAGACGGAGATCCCAACCTCCAATATGCTGCCTACTCATATCAACCGGAGTGCCCGGCTTTTGCATGACGGTATCGATTACGCAAAAACTCTGGGAGGCTTTGTGGATCTGACGACAAGCTCAGATCCGGATTTTCTGGAAGAGGACGAGGTAAAAGCAAGCACCGGCCTGAAAATGATGCTGGACGCAGGAGTGCCGGAGCATCAGATCACATTTTCCTCAGATGGACAGGGCAGTATCCCGATTTTCAGTAAAAGCGGGGAACTTGCCGGGCTGGGGGTGGGGAAAGTAAGCTCTCTGTACCGGGAGGTCCGGGATGCGGTCCTGACAAACCATGTGGGTCTGACGCAGGCGCTGAAAACTGTGACTTCAAACCCCGCGGATCTGCTGAAGCTCACGCAAAAGGGGCGTATCGCCGTGGGAAAGGATGCCGACCTGGTGCTTGCAGAGGAGGATACTATGGACATACATACTGTGATAGCAAAGGGAAAGCTCATGGTATACCAAAAGACGGCTGTCCGAAAAGGAACGTTTGAATCAGACGGAATCGCGGGTGTATCCGCGAAGGGACAGAACTGATTTGAAAGAACAATGGAACAGTACGAAAGAAATTTTAAAATGAATGGAGAGTAATGGATGGAAACGAAAAAAGGAACGATACAGATGCCGCATACCTATGTGATCATTTTCTTTGTGATTTTATTTGCGGCGGTTTTGACGCTGTTTGTCCCGCTGGGGCAGTATGAGACAAAAGAGATCACTTATATGCAGAACGGGGAGGAGAAGACCAGGACTGTATTGGATCCGGAGAGCTTCCAGTATGTGACGGATGAGAACGGCAAAAAGATGACCCACACAGCCCCCATATTCGGAACCGAGGATTTCGGCGGACAGGGAATCCTGAACTATGTATTTGAGGGGCTGACTGTCGGGGATAAATGGGGTTCCGCAGTGGGGATTGTGGCATTTATCCTGGTCATCGGCGGAGCCTTCGGGATTGTGCTGAAAACAGGAGCCGTGGATCAGGGGATCCTGGCCATGATCGAAAAGACAAAGGGCACGGAAAAATATCTGATCCCCGTACTGTTTGTCCTGTTCTCTCTGGGAGGCGCGGTCTTTGGAATGGGCGAGGAGGCAATCCCCTTTGCAATGATCCTGGTGCCCATGTTCATTGCCATGGGGTATGATGCTGTCGTAGGAGTCTGCGTGACATACTGCGCAACTCAGATCGGATTCGGCGCTTCCTGGATGAATCCGTTCAGCCTGGCCATCGCGCAGGGGATCGCAGAGGTTCCGGTGCTTTCCGGCGCGGGCTTCCGTATCGTGCTCTGGTTTGTGTTTACGGGGATAGGGATGGCATTTACCATGGTCTATGCGGCCAAGATCAAAAAGGATCCCAGGATATCGGTTGCCTATGACAGCGACACCCGATACAGGGAGGAGTTTGAAGGAAACGATGAGAAAAAAGCGGACTTCCGGCTGGGCCACAAGCTGATTCTGCTGGTGATCCTGGCGACCATGATCTGGACGGTATGGGGCGTTGTGGCAAAAGGGTTCTATATTCCGGAGATTGCGTCGCAGTTCTTTGTAATGGGCCTGGTAGCTGGTATCATTGCCGTGATCTTCAGGCTGAATGATATGCGTGTCAATGATATTGCATCTTCATTCCAGAGCGGTGCGGCTGACCTGGTAGGGGCGGCGCTGGTTGTCGGCATGGCGCAGGGGATCATCATTATTTTGGGCGGAACGGATGCGTCCTCCCCTACGGTGCTCAATACGATCCTTCATGGGATCAGCAGCGGAATGCAGAATTTTCCGGCCGTGATCTCCGCATGGCTGATGTATGTTTTCCAGACCGTATTTAATTTCTTCGTAGTATCCGGCTCCGGACAGGCAGCGCTGACCATGCCGATCATGGCGCCGCTGTCAGACCTGGTGGGTGTGTCCCGGCAGACGTCCGTTCTGGCGTTCCAGCTGGGAGACGCGTTTTCCAATCTGATCGTGCCGACCTCCGGATGTCTGCTTGGTACACTCGGCGTTGCGAAGCTGGAATGGGGAAAATGGGCGAAGTTCCAGATTAAGATGCAGGGTGTTTTGTTTGCGGTAGCGTCTCTTGCCATGGTGATTGCGGTGCTGATCGGATTTTAAATAAGAATCGGGAAAATTTTAAGAAAATAGTGTCTATATGCGTAAATTCTGTTATAATAAGGGACAGGTTCAGATAAACCGAGGAGCAGAGGATTTATAGGAATCTATCACTATTTTAAAAAGAAAGTGCAGGTAAAAAGATATGGCAGAAGAAGTAAATAACGGCGGATGCACGGAGGAGTCCTGTGCGGGATGTGCGCATGCCGGAAGCTGTGAAAGCAAAAAAGAGGATCTGCGGGCTCCGGCCAACGCATATTCGAATGTAAAAAAGGTGATCGGGGTCATCAGCGGAAAGGGCGGCGTCGGAAAGTCCCTGGTAACCGCGTCCCTGGCGCGCATGATGAAGGAAAAAGGCTATAACGTAGGAATTCTGGACGCGGACATCACGGGACCGTCCATCCCCAAGATGTATGGAATCCACGAGCAGGCAAAGGGAACAGAGGAAGGGATCTATCCTTGTCTCGCAAAGGACGGGACAAGGATCATGTCCGTGAACCTGCTTCTGGAGGATGAGGACGCGCCGGTGATCTGGCGGGGACCGATCATTGCAGGTGTGGTGACTCAGTTCTGGTCGGACGTGATTTGGGATGACCTGGATTACCTGTTCGTGGATATGCCGCCTGGAACCGGGGATGTACCGTTGACCGTATTCCAGTCGCTTCCGGTAGACGGAGTAGTGATCGTGACCTCTCCTCAGGATCTGGTACAGATGATCGTCAAAAAGGCATATAACATGGCAAGGCAGATGAATATTCCGGTGCTTGGCATTGTGGAAAACTACAGCTATGTAAAATGCCCGGACTGCGGCAAAGAGCTGAGGATCTTCGGAGAAAGCCATATTGACGAGATTGCGGGAGAACTGGGCGTGCCCGTACTCGGCAGGATGCCGATTGATCCGGCGATTGCGGAAGTGGTGGAAGAAGAGCGGTTCTATGAAGCGAAGAATCCGTATCTGGATGAGGTAGAACTGTAAATATTTTGTTGTTTTGGGGAATGCCCTGCCGGTTTCGCTGGGCGTATAAAACCTTTACAGACAGCTATGTTCTGATAGGGCTGTCTGTAAAGGTTTTTTCAAAAAAATTGTGTTAAAAGCCTTAAACTACTATGAAGAGAAAAAGCTTTTTCAAATTCTCCCTCTATCAGCCGATTTAGTTTTTTCTTCTCAGCCTGTGTCAGTCTGGGGCGTTCTAAAAGAAATCCGAAGCGTCCGGCTTCTTCGCTGATGATACTTCCCAGCTGCGGGGCGGTTCGGAGGATGCCGTCAGGTTCAATCAGACTGCCGGGGGAGTTCATTCAGGTGTTTTGGACATTTGCGGAAGCTATGATCCACTCCACAATTCTCTCACTGTGGGGAAGGAAGATTCCAGCCACCGGGCCCACCAGCGCCGCGCATATGATCGTTCCAACCCCGACAGCCCCGCCCATCAGAAATCCGGCGGCTACAAAGCACACGTCCACCACAATACGGGTTATGCTGAATGACTGTCCCAGCTTATCGCTGATCACGATCGCTACCAGGTCATTGGGGCCGACGCCGGAATCAGATTTCATGACGATCGTCATGCCGAAAGCCAGGATCACGCAGCCGGCAGCCAGCACGAGGATCCGCGCCGCAAACGGATTGCCGGAATGGATGAGCCCTCCCAGAAGCAGGGTGAAAAAGTCAATGATCGGTCCGCCGCAGATCATGCACAGGACCGTACCGATCTTGATATAACTGCGGTCTGTGATCAGCAGTACCAGGATGATTAAAAAACAGATTGTCATATGTACCCGGCCGTGTGTAAGGACCGTCCATCCCGTCAGACTCTGAGCAGTCCGGAAAAGCCCCTGTATCAGCACATTGAAGGGGTCTGCGCCGAGGTCGGCCAAAAGGAACAGGGTGACGCCCAGATGAGCGATGGTCAGGCCGATGAATAAGATTACGATTCGCAGCAATATTTCTTTGAGAGTTCTTTTTTGCATGGCAGTGTCCTTTTTGCGTTAAAATGATTTTCCTACATTATATCGGCAAATCAACGCTCCGTCAATCTTTTAATTTTCGTAGAGTATTGACGCCTCTGCGTAAAATAGCTATGATATTTTCAAAGAATGGCAGGAGGAATCGAATATGGATGTTCAAGAGCATAGACTGCAGGTAAAGCTGGTTTCAGACATGGAAAAGGTTTTTCCGTCCCGAAAGCCTTCGGAGGACGGGGCTGTCAGCCGATTGACAGCCTTGAAAGGGGAGACGGTTTCATTTCAGATCGCGTACTATGGTGATGTAGGAAGAAAGCAGCGGGGGACAGCCCGAATCAAGGCACCGGACGGAATCAGGGTCAGGGTAAAAAAGGTGGGACTGGTACCCTGTGCCTACCCGTGCCACATGGAGAGGGACGAGGGATATCTGACTACAGAACCGGGGCTGTATCCGGACCTGCTGGAGGACTTGGGGGAATTTGGATTCCCAATCATTTCCGGCCAGTGGAGGAGCCTGTGGATCGATATCGAGACAACAGAAGATACGCCGGCCGGGGAATATCCGGTAAAAATCATTTTGGAAAGCCGGGTTCATGCGCCGGGGATGAGGCCATTGTCCGCAGAGGCGGACATGACTGCGGAGATATTAAACACGGCACTTCCGGAACTAAAGATCCGGCATACGGAATGGTTCCACTGCGATTGTCTGGCAGAATATTACGGTGTGGAAGTATTCAGTGAGAGGCATTGGGAGATCATAGAAAATTTTGTCCGTCACGCGGTCAAAAGGGGGTGTAATATGCTGCTTACGCCGGTATTTACGCCTCCTTTGGATACGGCTGTGAATGGGGAACGGCGCACCGTGCAGCTGGTGGATGTGACCGTGTCGGACCAGGGATATGAGTTTGGATATGACAGGTTCCGGCAGTGGGTGGAAATGTGCAGGCGCTGCGGGATCAGATATTTTGAAATCTCGCATCTGTTCAGCCAGTGGGGCGCGAAGGCGGCGCCGAAGATCATCGGCAGAGTCAACGGAGAGGAACGTAAAATCTTCGGATGGGAGACTGGAGCTGGCGGTGAGGAATACAGGAAATTTCTGCAGACGTTTCTTGTCTCCTTTACGGAAGAGATTGAACGGCTCGGCATAGGAAAGCAGTGTTATTTTCATGTATCAGACGAGCCGGAGGAAAAGGACCTGGAGTCCTACATCCATGCAAAAAATCTGGTAAAAGAATATCTGTCGGGATACCGTATGATAGATGCGCTTTCCGAGTACAGGTTTTATGAGCAGGGCGCTGTGGAGGAGCCGGTATGCGCCAATGACCATATAGAGCCATTTTTGAAGAACCGTCCGCCCAGGCTGTGGACGTATTACTGTACTGCCCAGCCTCTGGCGGTCTCCAACCGCTTTATTGCTCTGCCGGGATTCCGCACAAGGATCCTTGGTATTCAGCTCTATAAATATGCGGTCAGCGGTTTTCTGCATTGGGGATATAATTTTTACAACAGTGAATTTTCCCTGTATCCGATCGATCCGTACCAGTGCACCGACGCAGACGGGGCATTTCCGTCAGGAGATCCGTTTCTGGTATATCCGGGAAAGGACGGGAAGCCGGTGGATTCGATCCGCTCAATGCTGATGGAAAAGGCGATGGCGGACCTGCGCGCAATGGATCATCTGGAAAAACTGACGGACCGGGAAACTGTCATGAAATGCCTGATGGAAGAAGAACACGGGGAGATCACCTTCTGCGCCTATCCGCAGAAGGCATCCTATCTCGCGGAGGTCCGGGAAAACATCAATGCCGCGATTCGGGCGGCAATATCAAAGAATGCCCGGAAACTCCCATGACCCGGAAACCTATATGATCTTTTTCTGGTAGGCGATCCGTTCACTGCCGTCTTCGAGATAAATGATTCCGCACCGGGTAAACTGGCGTTTCTCTAATAAACGCTGCATCACCCGGTTGTCCCGGTGCGTATCAATCCTCAGGTTTCTGCACTGTGAGAGTGCCCAGTCGAGACAGAAGGAACCGGCGCCACGGATGGTGCCGTCCGAGGTGATGCGGTGGACGACGCCGTAAGGGGACTCATCCAGCCACTGCCCGTTGCAGATGCGGCGGTAGGAATTCTCTTCGCCGAATCGGTAATAAAATGCGGCGATTACCTTCTGCTGTTCCTCGCAGATATAGCTGCAGCCTTCTGCAATATCAGATTCCAGAAGAGTACGTGGCGGATAGGCGGTTCCCCGCTGGGTCGGATTGCCGTGGGCGGCCATGAACCTGCGGGCATTGTCATACAGCCGCAGAAGGATGTCCAGGTCTGTCGGGGTTGCTTTTCTGATCTTCATAGGGCTCCTTTTATGCTATAAAATATCTGCATTTTTCAAAATAAAAATTCTGTTCTTTTCGGAAAAGCTCTGTCAGCCGGGAAATACCGTTCCCATCCTGATAAGCTTTCAAAGCATCCAGATATTCGTGTCTGTTTGCATCCTCGATGATCACGGGAATCATTTTTTGAATCAGGCATTCTCTGAAAAGAATCAATCTGCCGGTTCTTCCGTTTCCATCCTGAAAGGGATGTATGCTCTCATATCTTGCATGAAATTCTGCCAATACGGAAAGATCCTCTGCCTGGTTCTTATACCAATGCAGAAGCTGATTCATTTCATCAGCTACTTCATCCGGTCTTATGGTCTGATACATGCCGATCATGTTGGGGCGCTTTTTATAATCTCCGATTGCATATCCATTCGCGCGGTCTTCAAATACTCCGGATTTCAGTTCATAATGAAATTGTTTTATCAATCTCTGGGTCAGCGGTTCATTCAAAGTGTCCAGCATCCTATTGAACATCAGAAAGTGGCCGTTCATCTCCTCCACATCCTTTGCGCGGTAATAGTCCTCCGATCTGGGGAGCGTACCATGGTCAAACAGAGAAGCCGTCTGCTCCTCCGTAAGTGTGCTTCCTTCTATCTTGTTGGAGTTGTAGGCGAGCAGGCGCTGTGTATAAGCATATACTCCGGAACGGTCAAATTTTTGTCTCTCTATTTTAAATCTTTCCAACAAAAAAGTTAGAAAATCGTTATTGTAATCACACATAGTTTTCCTCTCATTGATATTGTCATTACAGAATCTGAATTATGATTCAGTATAGCATATCTCAAATAGTTTGTCTAGAAAAAACAAACATTAGTTCGTTCTTGCCGGCAAGATGTGACATGTAACGATCGCGATACTGTTTGGATTCAAATTGAGTTGAAAATATAAGTATAAACATATATACTATATAAAGTGAAGATATTGCGTGAAAGAATATAGATGAAATCTGCATTTTCAAAAAAGTGAACAGTATTTTTTCACGATAAGATCTAATAGAGATGTGTAGAATACTATAAAGCAACAGCAGACAAAGGGGACAAAAGATGAGATTATACATTGTACGACACGGAGAAACAGATTGGAATAAGGCGCGTAGGGTACAGGGCTTCTCGGACATTCCGCTGAATGAATACGGAAGGCATCTGGCACGCGAGACAGCGGAGGGGATGAAGGACATTCCCTTTGACCTTGCTTATACAAGCCCGCTGGTCCGGGCGCGTGAAACGGCCGAGATCATACTGGCGGGCAGGGATATCCCTCTCATCGAATCCAACGGGATCAAGGAAATGGGATTCGGAGAATATGAGGGCATGTGCATCAGCGGAAAAGAAAAAGCGCTGGAAAGTGAAGCGTTCAAAAAATTCTTTATCGATACGGGGAATTTTGTCCCGGCAAAGGGCGGGGAGAGTATAGCGGACATTATGGAGCGGACCGGACAATTCTTAAAAGAGCTGTGTGAAAATCAGGCGTTGCAGGGGAAGCAGATCCTGCTGTCCACACACGGCGCCGCCATGACCGCGTTGCTGAACCATATCCGGAGGAATCTGAACGCCGCGGATTTCTGGAAGTGGCAGGTTCCGGCGAATTGTGCGGTGACCACCGTTGACGTGAGGGATGGAGTGCCGGTGATCGCGGAAGAGAGCAAGGTCTATTATAAAGATCCTGTTAAACGGTGGAGTATAGAATAGGAGAAATAGTAAAAACTTTATTCATATATTGTGAGATGCAATATGGCAGCAAGTCTGACCGTGGATCTTGTATAATTTATATATAGATATTTTGTACAGAAATTAGTTGGGCCTTCGTGGCAAAAGTGTCAAAGGGAGAAATAACAGATTTGTCAGCAGTTGCGGAAAATTTTGATGACCATGACCAGAATACGGATTTTTTCTGTGTAAGGATAACTATGCCCTGGTTGGATCAGCATCCAGGGCATAGCATCGTACATTGTATCAAAAAATTTTCAGTGGCAGGATTTCTGGATAGAAAGCCTTACCTAATCTTCTTCTTCCACCTGTACCGTATACGTATGCCGTTTTCTCGCCATCTCGTCATTTGCCAGATATTCGTCGTAGGTCGTGATCTTGTCGATCAGCTTGCCCCCCGGTACGATCTCCATGATCCGGTTGGCTGTTGTCTGGACGATCTGATGGTCCCGGGAGGTGAACAGAAGCACACCCGGGAATTTGATCATCCCGTTATTCAGCGATGTGATCGCCTCCATATCCAGATGATTGGTGGGCTCGTCGAAGAGCAGCACATTGGCGCCGGAGATCATCATCTTGGACAGCAGGCACCGCACCTTTTCTCCTCCGGAAAGTACCTTCAGCCGCTTCACGCCGTCTTCTCCGCCGAACAGCATCCGGCCTAAGAAACCACGGACATAGGTGACATCCTTGTTCTCGGAATACTGGGTGAGCCATTCCGTGATGGTGTAATCGCTGTCAAATTCCTCTCCGAAATCCTTCGGGAAATACGCCTGGGAGGTAGTGATCCCCCACTTGTAGGTTCCCTCGTCCGGCTCCATCTCGCCGATCAGAATCTTGAACAAGACCGTCTTGGCAAGCTCATTGCTGCCCACAAAAGCTACCTTGTCATCGTGGCCCAGCGTAAAGGTCAGGTTGTCCAGGACCTTTTCTCCATCAATGGTCTTAGAAAGCCCTTCTACAGCCAGCACTTCATTGCCAATCTCACGGTTCGGCCGGAAGTCGATGTAGGGGTACTTCCGGCTGGACGGCTTGATTTCATCCAGCTGGATCTTTTCCAGGGCACGCTTCCTGGAGGTAGCCTGCTTGGACTTGGACGCGTTGGCACTGAACCGGGAAATAAATTCCTGCAGCTCCTTGATCTTTTCTTCCTTCTTTTTATTCGCTTCCTTCATCTGCCGGATAATGAGCTGGCTGGACTCATACCAGAAGTCATAGTTTCCGGCGTAGAGCTGGATCTTACCGTAGTCAATGTCCGCAATCTGGGTGCAGACCTTGTTCAGGAAATAACGGTCATGGGAAACCACGATCACCGTATTTTCAAAATTGATCAAAAATTCCTCCAGCCATGCGATGGCGTCCAGGTCCAAATGGTTGGTAGGCTCGTCCAGCAGCAGGATATCCGGGTTGCCGAACAATGCCTGCGCCAGCAGCACCTTGACTTTCTCCGGACCGGTCAGGTCCCTCACGGCTTTGTAATGAAGCTCCGTATCGATCCCCAAGCCGTTCAGCAGGGCGGCAGCGTCGGATTCCGCCTCCCAGCCGTTCATGGTAGCAAATTCCCCTTCCAGCTCGCTGGCCTTGATCCCATCCTCATCGGTGAAATCCTCTTTCGCATAGATGGCGTCTTTTTCCTTCATGATCTCATAAAGGCGGGCATTTCCCATAATGACCGTGTCCAGAACGGGATATTCGTCGTACTTGGACTGGTCCTGCTGCAGGAAGGAGAGACGTTCTCCCGGAGTAATGGCGATCTCCCCGTTGGTCGGCTCGAGCTGCCCGGACAGGATCTTCAAAAAGGTAGACTTTCCCGCGCCGTTGGCGCCGATGATGCCGTAGCAGTTTCCTTCGGTGAATTTGATGTTCACATCTTCAAATAATGCTTTTTTTCCAACTCTTAATGTAATATTATTTGCACTGATCATACTGTAAACCCTCTGCTTTTCTAAATCTTTATCAGGCGGGATCCGCCCGCGTGTTTTACTGTCACTTCCTCTATATTATACATAAAACCTTTTGTTTTTCAAGGAAAATCATCGCGCCATTTACAATTTCAATAAAAAGGTCTACTTAAAGGAGGGATTGTGTGCTATAATTGGAAGAAATTGATTCGGGATCAGCAGAAAAATGACAGATACAGACGAGTCAGGAGATGTCAGATGTTTTACGCGGATCCTGAATCCTACATATGAAAAGAGGCGTCTTGCAGATAAAAAACGAAGAGAGAATAAAACAGTAAAATGATCAGAAGCGAGGTTTTAATATGCAGAAAGCAACAATGATCCTGGAGGGCGGGGCGACAAGAGGGGTATTTACCTCAGGAGTCCTGGATTATCTGATGGAGCAGGAACTTTATATATCCCACGTCATCGGCGTGTCCGCAGGCTCCTGCAACGCGGTGGATTATGTGTCAAGACAGCCCGGCAGGACAAGGGATTGTATGATCCTGACAGACAAAAAGGATGATTATGTCCACGGGTTCCGGAAGGCGATCAAGGAAAAAAGTCTTATGAATATGGATATGATCTTTGACACCTATCCCAATGAGACATTTCCCTTTGATTTTGAGACGTATTTCCAGTCGGAGATAAAGTGCGAGATCGTAGCGACGAACTGCCTCACCGGAAAGGCGGAATATCTGGATGAACGGCAGGACAGGGCGAGGCTGATGAAGCTATGCAGGGCATCCTGCAGTATGCCGCTTTTGACCCCCATCGTGAGGGTGGACGGGGTTCCCTATCTGGACGGCGGCCTGGCGGATTCGGTGCCTATCCAGCGGGCGCTGACCTATGGGAACCGGAAGATCGTGGTGATCCTGACCCGGAATCCGGGATACCGGAAAAAGAGGGTGTCTAAGGGGATGGCAAGGGTCTACCGGGAGGCGTACCGGTCTTATCCTGCTCTGCTGAGGGCCATCATGACAAGGAGTCTGTATTATAACCGCACGATGGAACAGATCGAACGCCTGGAAGAGGAAGGCAGGATCTTCGTCCTGCGGCCCCAGGTGAAAACGGTGTCCCGGCTGGAGCGCAATGCAGAGATCCTGACAGGCTTTTACGAGCACGGCTATCACCTGATGGCGCGGGAATATGACCGCCTGACGGAATATTTGGAGAGATAAATTCTGCACAAGGAAGAATATCTGTCCTGCAATCATGGACGCATATCGTCCGATCAGGCAGGATTTATGAAACCAGGAGGAAAAGAAGATGAGCAAGGAAAAAATGAACTACACACAAAACAGGGAATTGTCCTGGCTGCGGTTTAACCAGCGGGTCCTGGAGGAGGCACGGGACGAGAGCGTGCCGCTTCTGGAGCGGATGAAGTTCGTCTCCATCTTTACCAGCAACCTGGACGAATTTTTTATGATCCGGGTCGGCAACCTCTTAAACATGGCGGCCGTGGACAACAAAAAGGTGGATCTGAAATCCGGGATGACGCCGGGGGAGCAGCTTAAGGCGATCTACGGCGCGGTGGCGCCCCTTTACAAGGAGCGGGATAAGACCTATTCGGAGATCAAGAAACAGCTTTCCACCTATGGGATTAGCAGCATGGGCTTCAAGGAGCTGGAGCCCCAGGAAAAGAAGTTTATTAAAAAATATTTTAAGGAACAGGTCTTGCCGGTGCTTTCCCCGCAGATCGTGGATGTGAACCATCCGTTCCCCCACCTGCTTAATAAGGAAGTCTACATTGTGGCGAATCTCAAGCTGGATGACCGGACTATGATGGGGATCGTTCCGATTCCCCAGTTCGTGCCCAAGATCGTGTACCTTCCGGGACATGATGTGCGTTATATTCGCATCGAAAAGGTGATCCTGGAATACATGGAGCTGATCTTCGGTCAGTACCAGGTGTCCGATAAAAATTATATCTGCGTCACACGGAACGCCGACATCTCTCCGGACGATGATTCCTATGCGGACAATGATGACTTCCGTTTCGTGATGCAAAAAGCCCTGCACAAGAGAAGAAGGATGGCAGTGGTCCGCCTGGAGGTGGCAAGCCCCCTTGGAAAAGAGATGGAGAAGTTTTTCTGTGAGAAGTTCAACGTCACCCAAGAATGCATTTTCCGGACCAAGATGCCCATGACGCTGGATTTCGTGTTCTCTGTGATTGAGAAGGTGCCAGATTCCATGAAACGCTCCCTGACGGATGAGACCTTTGTTCCTCAGCCGTCGGCATCGGTGGCGGAGGGCAGCGTGATGGCCCAGGTGAAGCGCCGGGACATCCTTCTTTCCTACCCCTATGAGAGTATGGAGCCGTTCCTGCAGCTGATCCGCGAAGCGTCGGTGGATCCCGATGTCATGACCATCAAGATCACCATTTATCGGCTGGCGAAGAAGACCAGGCTGGTGGAATATCTGTGTGCCGCCGCAGAAAACGGCAAGGAGGTCACAGCCCTGATCGAGCTGCGCGCGCGGTTTGACGAGCAGAACAACATCGACTGGGCAGAGCGTATGGAAGAGGCAGGCTGCCGAGTGATCTACGGCTTCGAGGGGTACAAGGTCCACTCCAAGATCTGCCTGATCACCTACCGCAGCCGCAACGAGATCCGCTATATTACCCAGATCGGAACCGGCAATTACAACGAAAAGACGGCGAAAATGTATACCGACTTTTCTCTTATGACAGCCAACCAGGCGATCGGGGAGGACGCGGCGGTCTTTTTCAAAAATATGGCCATCAGCAACCTCCACGGCGCATACCAGCATCTGATCGTGTCTCCTACCAGCTTAAAGCAGAAGGTGCTGATGCTGATTGATGAGGAAATCAAGAAAGGAACCTCGGGAAGAGTCCTGATGAAAATGAATTCCGTTACGGATATTGATTTTATCCGGAAGGTGGCGGAGGCGTCCAGGGCCGGCGTGAAGATCGACCTGATCGTGCGGGGAATCTGCTGTGTGCTGCCGGGCATTCCGGGAGAAACGGAGAACCTCACCGTGACCAGCATCGTAGGCCGCTACCTGGAGCACCCCAGAGTATTTGTCTTTGGATCCGGGGATGAGAAGAAGGTGTACATCGGCTCTGCGGACATGATGACCCGGAACACGGAAAAGCGTGTGGAGGTGGCCTGCCCGATCTACGACCCGGCCATCAAAAAACAGCTTGTGCGGTATCTGGCGATTATGCTTGCGGACAATGTAAAAGCAAGGGTCATGACCAGCGACGGAACGTACCAGAAAAAGAAGGGCGGGGAGCGGAAAATCTGCGCCCAGGAGATTTTCATGAAGGAAGCGCTCCACGCGAAACGGCCGGAACGGATTGAGGAAAGGAAGTCCCTTTTGTCCAGGCTGCGTGACGCTGTGCCCGTAGTTCAGATCAAAAAGAGAAAATAACAGATAAAACAAGTATAGGAGGAAAACAGATGAAACCAATCAAGATCAGTGCATTTGGAACAGTAAAAGACGGGAAGGAAGCAAAGCTGTACACTCTGACGAATGATGCCGGGATGTCGGCGGAATTTACGGATTACGGCGCTTCGCTGGTGAGGCTGTTTGTGCCGGACCGGGAAGGGCGGCTTCGGGACGTGGTATTGGGTTATGAAAACGCAGCCGGATATGAGGCAGGCACAGAATCCATCGGCGCGCCGGTGGGCCGTAACGCGAACCGGATCGGAGGGGCTTCCTTTGAACTAAACGGCGTGACCGTTTCCCTGACTGCCAATCAGAACAGCAACAATCTGCACAGCGGACCGGACGTCTATAACAAGCGTTTCTGGGAAGCAGAGGAGATCGCGGATGATCATTTGACCTTCCTGCTGCACAGTCCGGACGGGGATCAGGGATTTCCCGGGGCGCTGGATATGAAGATCACATGTACCCTGACAGAGGAGAATGAGCTCCGGTTTACATACGATGCGGTTCCGGATGCGGATACGGTCATCAACATGACAAACCACAGCTATTTTAATCTGAATGGACATGACAGCGGAAATATCCTTTCTCATGAGGTGACCCTGGATGCGGATGCATTTACTCTCACAGACGCGGATTCCATCCCTACGGGAGAGTTCATGGATGTGGCAGGCACGCCCATGGATTTTAGGAACGGGCGTGTGATCGGTGACGAGATCGACTCTGACTTTGAAGCAATCCGTCTGGGAAGGGGCTATGACCACAACTGGGTATTGAAAAATGGCGGAAAGTTTGGTAAAGTAGCGGAGGCGGCCGCGCATGAAAGCGGTATCGTCATGGACGTGTATACAGACCTGCCAGGCATTCAGGTGTATACAAGCAATTTCCTGGATCAGGAAACCGGAAAAGACGGGGCGGTGTATCCGTACCGTGCTGCGGTCTGCTTTGAGACCCAGTATTTTCCGGACGCTGTCCATCATGAGAATTTTCCAAGCTCTGTCTGCAGGGCAGGGCATGCTTATCACACGGTGACGGCGTACCGTTTCCGCAGGGAAGGATAATTCCAGGGAATCGGCGCAGTCCGGAGATTCCGGTGTTCCATGCGGCTGGCGCAATACTTACGGCGGATTTCATCGGCGTGAATAGATCAGAATTGATTATAATAAGGAACGGGTAGTATAAATCTATGGGGAAAGCAGTATATATAGCAGAGAAACCAAGTGTTGCGCAGGAATTTGCCAAGGCTTTAAAATTGAACGTACGGCGCGGTGACGGCTATCTGGAGGCGGAGAACGCCATCGTGACCTGGTGCGTCGGGCATCTGGTGACGATGAGCTATCCGGACAAATATGACCCTGCATTGAAAAGGTGGAGTCTGGATACTCTGCCTTTTCTGCCGGAGGAGTTCCGGTATGAGGTGATCCCGGCTGTGGAAAAGCAGTTTCGGACCGTCAGCGGGATTTTGAACCGGGAGGATGTGGAGCGCATCTATGTGTGCACTGACTCCGGACGGGAAGGGGAATACATCTATCGGCTGGTGGAGCAGGAAGCCCATGTGCAGGGAAAGGAGCGCAGGCGGGTATGGATTGATTCCCAGACCGAGGAGGAGATCCTGCGGGGGATCCGGGAGGCAAAGGAGCTGTCGGAATACGACAACTTAAGTGCCTCCGCCTACCTGCGCGCAAAAGAGGATTATCTGATGGGGATTAACTTTTCCCGTCTGCTGACCCTAAAATACGGGGACAGCGTTTCCAATTATCTCCGAGCGAAGGATCGACCGGCGATTTCCGTGGGCCGGGTGATGACCTGCGTGCTGGGGATGGTGGTGCGCAGGGAGCGGGAGATTCGGGATTTTGTGAAAACGCCCTTCTACCGTGTACTGAGTACGATCCAGGTCAGCGGCCAGACCTTTGAAGGGGAATGGAAGGCGGTCCAGGGCTCCCGGTGGTTTGAGTCCTTTGACCTGTATAAGGAAAATGGATTCAAGACCCGGGAAAAGGCGGAGGAGCTGATCGCGTACCTGACGGACGGGCAGGGGGCCGCAGAAACTTACGCAGGCCAGGAATTGCCGAAAGATCAGGCTGCGCCGGGGAAGAGCGGCGGGGCTTCGGCAGGCGCGCGGCACACGCTCACCTGCCAGGTGGCTTCCATCGAAAAGAAAAAGGAGAAGAAAAATCCGCCTCTCCTCTACAATCTGGCAGAGCTGCAGAATGACTGCTCCAAGCGGTTTAAGATCAGTCCCGATGAGACGCTGCGGATCGTGCAGGAGCTGTATGAGAAAAAGCTGGTTACCTATCCCCGTACCGATGCCCGTGTGCTGTCCACAGCGGCGGCAAAGGAGATCAGCCGCAATCTGAACGGGCTTTCCAAATACCAGATGGCAATGCCCTATCTACAGGATATCCTGCAGTTCGGAAGCCATAAGAACCTGGCAAAGACCCGGTATGTGAATGACAAGCAGATCACGGATCATTATGCCATCGTACCCACCGGGCAGGGACTGCAGAGCCTGGGCTCTGTCTCGGACATGTCCCGGAAGATCTACGACTGCATCGTACGCCGCTTTCTGAGCATTTTCTATCCGCCGGCAGTGTATCAGAAGGTATCCATTGTAACAAAGATCAAAGAGGAAAGCTTTTTTTCCAGCTTCAAGGTACTGGCGGAGGAGGGCTATCTCAAAGTGTCAGGCATTCCCCAGGCGAAAAAAACGGCAAAAGAGGACGGGGGAGCAGAGGGAGACGGGGGCGAGAAGCAGAACGTGGACCGGGATCTGTTCCAGGCGGTCCAGGGGATCCGGAAAGGGGCCGTGCTCCCGGTAGAACGGCTGGAGATCAGAGAGGGGGAGACTACGCCGCCGAAGCGGTATAACTCCGGCTCCATGATCCTGGCCATGGAGAACGCGGGACAGCTCATTGAGGATGAAGAGCTCCGGGCCCAGATCAAGGGCAGCGGGATCGGAACCAGCGCCACCCGGGCGGAGATCTTGAAAAAGCTGATGAATATTCAGTATCTGGCGTTAAATAAAAAGACCCAGATCATTACCCCCACTCTGCAGGGAGAGATGATCTATGATGTGGTGGATCATTCCATCCGGCCTCTCTTGAACCCGGAGCTGACGGCAAGCTGGGAAAAGGGGCTGTCCTATGTGGCGGAGGGAGAGATCACGCCGGAGGAATACATGCAGAAGCTGAGCCAGTTTATCGTCAGAAGAACGGATGCGGTGAAGAACCTCCGCAACCAGTTCCAGCTCAGGGCCTGCTATGACCAGGCATCGCAATTTTACTAACCTGTACGGTTGCAATCCGAACTATCAGTTTTATGCAATTTATTGCAATAAAACTGATAGCTCGGATTAGCAACCTACGCATGAATGAGCAAAATGCGGCTGCATCAGCAGACGCGAGAGTGCAATAGCATGGATTTTGCGAATGAATGCGCAGGTTGGATGATCTTTAGATCATCCAACCGTACAGGTGGCAATTTTATAAACAATCATAAGGAGATCACTATGAAAGCATTAACCGTACAGGAACTTTACACTTTAGAGGAAACCATTGCGGCAACCCTGTTTGACGGGGTCACCTATCCGTGGGAGGTGCTCCCTAGGATCAGCGCGTTTATCCTGGAGCTTGGAGCCACGCTTTCACCGGAGGAGTATGAGAGACGGGGAGAGAATATCTGGATCGCCAGGTCGGCGAAGGTGGCGCCCACCGCATTTATCAATGGTCCGGCCATCATCGGAAAGGATGCGGAGGTCCGCCACTGCGCGTTTATTCGGGGAAATGCCATTGTGGGAGAAGGCGCGGTAGTAGGAAATTCTACAGAGCTGAAAAATGTGATTCTGTTCAATAAGGTGCAGGTTCCCCATTATAATTATGTGGGCGATTCCATTTTGGGCTATAAGGCTCATATGGGCGCAGGCTCCATTACCTCCAATGTAAAGTCGGATAAGAAGCTGGTGGTGGTGAAGGCTTTGGATGAAAGGATTGAGACCGGGATGAAAAAGTTCGGCGCCATGCTGGGAGACGAGGTGGAGGTAGGCTGCGGCAGCGTCCTCAATCCGGGAACCGTTATCGGGGCGCATACGAATATCTACCCGCTGTCCTCGGTCCGGGGATTTGTTCCCGGCGGCAGCATCTACAAGAAGCAGGGAGAGATTGTGGAAAAAGCAGAGGACTGATGGCTACTGACCCAGAGGAGGCAGACAGGGCGGCAGGACCTCTCGAAGAGCGGTTTGTGTGAGAGCAGTGGTCGTTTGAAAGAAGGCAGTTTATATAGAAAATACGGAGGGCAGAACATTGGGAGAGATACAAAGTATTGGATTTATCGGCGTGGGGATCATGGGAAAATCCATGGTGCGCAATTTGATGAAGGCAGGCTTTGACCTGCACATCTATGCAAGGACCAGATCCAAGGTGGAGGATGTGATCGGCGAGGGCGCGGTGTTTCACGAAAGCATTGCAGACTGTGTAAAAGACCGGGATGCGGTGATCACTATCGTGGGATTTCCGCAGGACGTGGAAGAGGTTTATTTTGACGAGGGAAATATCCTGGACCATGTAAAAGAGGGAGCTTATCTGATCGACATGACGACCACCAGCCCCCAGCTTGCGGAAAAGATCTATCAGGAGGGCGGCAAAAAGGGCTGTCATGTTCTGGACGCGCCGGTGACCGGAGGAGATACCGGGGCGAAAGCAGGATCCCTCTCCATTCTGGTGGGCGGTGATCAGGCGGACTTTGAAGCCTGCATGCCTCTCTTTGAGGCCATGGGGACCAACATCAACTATCAGGGAAAGGCGGGCTGCGGACAGCACTGCAAGCTGGCCAACCAGATCATGATCGCCGGAGCGCTCTCAGGCGTATGCGAGGCCATTGCCTATGCCAGGGAAAAAGGACTGGATCCGGACACGCTGCTGCGATCGGTATCCGCAGGCGCGGCGGGCAGCAGGCAGTTGGACAGCCTAGGACCCAAGATCGTGAAGGAGGACTTTGCGCCGGGATTTTTTATGAAGCATTTTATCAAAGACATGCGGCTGGCCCTGATCGAGGCAAATATGAGCGGACTTTCACTTGACGTTTTAAGCACCGTGCTTGCAGGCTGTGAGGAATTGGAAGCGGAAGGCATGGGCGATCTGGGAACTCAGGCGCTGATCCGGTATTACGATCCTATTGAAATCGAAGATGAGGAGTCGGAAAATGCGGAAGAACTGTAAAATTCAGGCGGGCCGGCAGGCATGACTGTCCCCGCAGGGAGGGATATTTCCTCTGTGTACAGCGGGAAATTGCGGCAGATAGATAAAGAAGGCGGAAGAAATCATGTTAGAGATTCAGGAATTGAGTAAATCATACGGAAAGCATCTGGCTGTGGATAAGGTCAGCTTTTTCGTGCCGGACGGCCAGGTGGGGATCCTGCTTGGCCCCAACGGCGCCGGAAAATCCACGATCATCAAAAGTATTGCAGGGCTCCTGCGGTATCAGGGCAGGATCGGGATTCAGGGAATGTCTTCTAGGTCATTGGAGGCGAAGAAGATCTTCGGATATGTGCCGGAGATCCCGGCCCTGTTTGATGCCCTGACGGTCCGGGAGCATGTGGAATATATCCGTAAGGCATATTCCAGTACCATTACGGACGAAGAGGTACAGACATTATTTGAGCGCTTTGAACTGGCCGACAAGCAGGATAAGCTGGGGAATGAACTGTCTAAGGGAATGATGCAGAAGGTCAGCATCTGCTGCGCCCTGGCCATCAAGCCCCGGGTGATCCTGCTGGACGAGCCCATGGTGGGGCTGGATCCCCAGGCTATCAAGGAACTGAAAAAGGTAGTGCTGGAGCTGCGGGACCAGGGAGTGACCGTGTTGATCAGCACCCATATGCTGGAGATGGTGGAGGAGCTGTGGGACGTCATGTTCGTGATGGATCAGAGCCATATCATCGGTTCCTATCGAAAAGAGGACGTAGGGGAAAAGGATCTGGACGACCTGTTCTTTGAGATGACGGGCGGTGAGAAGCGATGAGGGCATTGTTATATCTGACCTGGCGGTCTTTTGTCAATAACGTAAAGCGGGCGCTGAAAAAACCGGTCACTTTGATCCTTATCATTTTACTCGGGGTTTATGCGGTCTATGTCCTGTTTATGGTGGGAAAGCTGGTGACGGAGCTGCGGTTTGATTCCGCGGACGGCCTGATCGCTCTGGTCTCTGTGTGGACGATCTACATTTTCCTGTCGGATTTTCTCGCTTATTCATCCAGAAAAGGAGTCATATTTCGGCAGGCGCATCCGCATTTTGTGTTTCCGGCCCCGATCAGCCCAAAGCTGATCCTGATCCACAGCGCCTGGATGAACTATCTGACCTCAGTGGTCGTCAGTCTGCTGTTCGTGCTGGCCGGGGTGACCGTATTCAGTGTGGAGCCCTGGAGAATGGCGCTGTTCTTCATTGTGGGGTGCATCCTGGAGCTTTTGCTGGAAGTCAGCGTGATGGTATTCATGTATACAAATGAAACGCTGCCGGAACGGTTCATGAAAGGACTGAGTCTGGGGATCAAAATCTTTCTCGGAGCAATGACTTTGTTTCTTGTTCTGTATTTCCGCCGGGAGGGCTTCAGCCTGGCGACGGTTTCCGCCTTCTTTGACTGGCCGGGACTGCAGATGATCCCCGTAGTGGGCTGGAATATTGCGGCTTACCGGTTGATCCTGACGGGCCCCACGAACCTGAATATGGTCTGTACGGCCCTGTATGCCTGTACGGTGGCAGCCGCGTTTCTGACGGCAAAGCATATGCGCTGCGAAGGAGCCTATTATGAAGACGCGGCGAAATTTGCGGATGATTACGCGGAGATGAAGCGGAAGCAAAACAGCGGTGAGATGGTCACCGGCATCGGGGAGAAGAAACGGAAGTTCCGCCGGATCTCGGGGGATTACCGGGCAAGCGGAGCGAAGGCGGTCTTTTACCGGCAGCTTCTGGAATACAAAAAGGAACGGTGGTTTATTTTTACCAAGGCTACTGTCATCAACCTGGTAGCCTCCGCGGTCATGGCGTTCGCCCTCAGGCAGAACGTTGGACGGACAGAGGTTCCCCAGCTTTTTCTGCTGGGAATGACGGCTTACATGACACTGGTATTTTCGGGAATCACGGGAAAATGGGAAACGGAGCTGAAAAGCCCCTATCTGTTCCTGATCCCGGATACGCCTTTTAAAAAGCTCTGGTACGCGACACTGATGGAGCATGTAAAAGCATTTGTGGACGGGATCGTGCTCTGCGTCCCCATGGGGGCGGTGTGGGGCGTATCTCCGGGGCTGATCCTGATGACGATCCTGATCTATACGGTGCTGCAGGCAAATAAGATGTATACCAGGGTGGTTGCCCAGTGCCTGGTCGGGGATTTCCTGGGAAAGACCGGGCAGGATATCATCCGGATGCTCCTCCAGATGTTTATCATCGGGATCGGGGGGATGGCTGCGGTTGCGGCGGGGATACTGATCCACGTCAATTTGGTCTTTCCAATCATCCTGTTTTATAGTATCATAGTAACTGCGGTGATGGGGGCGCTGGCGTCTGTCCGGTTTGATACCATGGAACAGATGAACTGACAGATTGGAAAATGATGGAAAATGATGGAACGGGAATTGCCCGCATGGAAAATCTGCGAAGCAGATTTTCCATGCGGGCAAGATGGCAATCACTTGCCGCGCAAGTGGTTACATAAAAGGAGGTATTCAAAATGTTAAATGAAAATTTTGTAACAATGGAGATCGGCAAGGCTAAGAACATTGCTTTGGTGGCACACGATGGTAAGAAGCAGGAGCTGGTGGACTGGTGCGATAAGAATAAAGAGATCCTGAAAGGACATTTCCTCTGCGGCACCGGGACGACGGCAAAGCTGATCGCGGAAAAGACGGGGCTGCCGGTAAAGGGCTATTGCAGCGGTCCGCTGGGCGGCGACCAGCAGATCGGCGCGAAGATCGTGGAGGGGAAGATTGATTTTATGATCTTTTTGTGGGATCCGCTGGAAGCACAGCCTCATGATCCGGATGTAAAGGCGCTGCTGCGTATTGCGGTGGTGTATGATATCCCGATCGCGAACAATCTGGCGACAGCGGACTTTATGCTGAGCTCGAAGTACATGAGCGAGCCGTACAGCCGGAAGATCGAGAATTTCAACAAGACCATTCAGGACCGGGTTGAAAGGATGAAATAGAGATATTCGAGGGAAACAGTATGGGTTGACACGGAGGAAACTTTGAACACATTGTAATTCTAAGAAATAGCGTATTTACAGCGTTTGTTCAATGTTAAAGATTGTGTAAAATGCTGTTAGATTGCATAGATAATACACACATAATACACAAATTTGAATAGCAAAAAGGCTATACCAGGAAAGCATTTTTTGATTCCGGTATAGCCTTTTTTTATTTGATTTTCTGAATTTCACGATGCAGATCTTCGATGCTCCTATGGGTATATATTTTTTCTGTAATGTCCTCTACTGCATGACCAACAATTAGTTTTAAGATATATTCGTTTACACCTGCAGTTTTTGCCAGAGTAATGAAAGAGTGCCGGGTATCGTGCGGCTTATGCGTCATGTTCAATCGTTTCATTATTTTGCTGAACCTTCTGGAGTACCTTCCATAATTCAAAAGTGCACTCTGTCCGCTTTCATCATTAAAAAGGTAATTGCTGTTCATTTTTCCGGCCCGGTCATAGTTTTGCTGTACAAGCTCCCTGATCCGTGGATGAATGGGAACAATCCTGTTCTTTCCTGCATCGGTTTTCAGACCGCCAGTGATTGTCCACAAATCCAGATCAATATCATCTATTTGAAGTATGGATAATTCCTGGGGTCGGAATCCTGTGTATATCCCGATCAATACCATATCTGCGAAAGGTACTTGGATATTGTCCCATAGTTTTTGGATTTCCAGATCAGAAAATGGAATCCGGATAATTTCTGGTTCTGGCTCTTTGACACTATCGCAGAGCTGCGCGTAATTTTTATCTACAATCTCATGTTTCATGGAATATTTGTAAATCAGATTGAACAGACTTTTCATTCGCCGTTTTGTGTTATCTCCAACATCGGCATTTTTGATTGTCTGCTCCAGATGATTAACCCGAATATCTTTCATATGCATCTGGTATAGAGGCTTGCAGTAACTGAATGCGCTTTTCCACCCACGTATGGTTGAGGCTCCAAGTGTTTTAAAATGTTCTTCTGACCACTTCGCATAGACTTCCTCAAATGTAATTGTGCTGGCAGAGAGATCATAAGGGTTAGCATTATATTCCGCCAGTGCCTGCAGCGCCTCCTTTTGCGTTGGATAATATCCGATAGTGATGTACTGCTGTTTACAGATTCCGCTCTCTGGATCCCAAACCCAGCCATTTGTTTTTCGCGCTCTCCACGGATTGCGCTGGTTACCCGGCAATTTATGGACAGAGCCAAAACTGTTTGGTAATTTCATAAATAACGATCCCCTTTCCTTACGCTGCCGGGCGTGTGGAAGTATTGGAAGGGAGAGAGAACCTATGAAGAAGATAGACAGGAAGATTGAAGAGATCAGAAGGATGCAGGAAGAACTTGACCACAGGACGCAGGTTGAAGAGGAAGCAGTCAGGCTGATATCTGAATACAGGTTTGAAGAGGCTATCGCTCTTCTGGATACTTTAGATGATGCTCTCTTGCAGCAGGAAAAGGAAGGTGAAGAGATGAAGATTAACAAACAGAAATTACAGATTGCTCTGGCCACGGCCTGCATGACAACTAAGGAATTAGTAGGGAAGTCAGGATTATCAAAAGCAACGACAATGAATGCGCTCACTGGTAAAAAGGTGAAGCCGGTAACAATCGGCAAGATCGCCAAGGCTCTGGATGTGCAAGTAACAGACTTAATCGACTTGGAAGGGAGTAGCGGTATGAATGCAAAACAGCATTTGTCAGAATTGCAGACAATAAAAATTAAAATAGGGCAGCTTCAGGAACAAAGGCAGATGTATTTGACGCACATAAAAAAGCGCTTGCGGAGTTCGATAAGAAATACTACAGCTTCCTGCATGGGAAGAAAGCAGAATCAGCCATATAGCCAAATAAGAGCAGTAGCCGGAGGAATCCTTGCTATTGCTTTTTTTATTCTCATGTGGGCGTTATATGAGTTGTCATGAGTAAATAGATATGGTAGAATCTATTACGGAGTGATCGTGTTACAAGGTGGAAAGCCTCCCTACACTTGAAAAAGAGGGGAGGTGGTGCAAATGGATACATATGAAGTCTTAAGCCTGTTATTCTTAGGCGGTTCATTTCTGCTTGCGCTGCTTGCCTATATAGATAATAGGAACAACAAGCGAAAATAAATAAACCTACCTTGTGCTTGGCCGCCTGGGTAGGTTTATTGTAACGATAATCCGGGAGGTTAACCACTTTGTGGGCGGTCACTCCTTTTACATGTATGATTATAACATCATTTTGATTACTTGTAAATAATTAGTTCAATGTGTTCAACATTTCATGTTGTTACATCAAACTGAATCATACACTGGTAATACATAAAATAGTTGAACAATGCCCGAAAATGCAGGATTTCTATAAATAACAAGTTGACACGGAGGAAACTCCGTGTTAAACTATGACATGGCACTTTAATACTTTAAAGCGCAACGCTTTAAAGTGTACTAGTATCAAAAGGAAATGAGGATGAGGATATGGCAATTAAACTGATTTTACTGGTTGTATTTTTTGCGGTGATGGTTTATGTAGGCATGTATTCCAGGAAGCATGCTACCAGCGTGGACGGATTTGTCCTGGGAGGGCGCAGCGTAGGTCCCTGGCTGACGGCGTTTGCATATGGAACTTCCTACTTTTCAGCGGTGGTTTTTGTCGGGTATGCCGGACAGTTCGGGTGGAAATACGGGATCGCTTCCACCTGGATCGGGCTGGGCAACGCAGTGATCGGAAGTCTTCTGGCGTGGGTTGTGCTGGGAAGAAGGACGAAGGTCATGACCCAGCATCTGAAATGCAAGACCATGCCGGATTTTTTTGGAGAAAGGTACGGAAGCGACGCTCTGAAAGTGACGGCCTCTGTTATCGTATTTATTTTCCTGATTCCGTATACGGCTTCTGTTTACAATGGACTGTCCCGCCTGTTCGGTATGGCGTTTCACATTCCGTATACGGTCTGTGTGATCGTGATGGCTGTGTTTACCGCGGTTTATGTGATCCTGGGAGGCTACATGGCAACAGCCATCAATGATTTCATCCAGGGGATCATCATGCTGGCCGGAATTGTGGCGGTGATCGGCGCGGTCTTAGGCGGACAGGGTGGTTTCCTCAATGCCATCCAGACAATGGCGCAGGTTCCCAGCGATATTCCGGTGACCCAGGGTCAGCCTGGAGCATTTACCTCCTTTTTCGGGCCGGATCCGCTGAATCTGCTGGGAGTTGTTATATTGACCTCTCTGGGAACCTGGGGACTGCCTCAGATGATCGGGAAATTTTATGCAATCAAGGACGAAAAGGCTATCAATACAGGAACCGTGATCTCCACCTTGTTTGCGGTGGTAGTATCCGGCGGATGCTATTTTCTGGGCGGTTTCGGACGGCTTTTTGACAATGCCTCTCTTTATAATGAAGAAACGGGCGCAGTGATCTATGACAGCATCATTCCCTATATGCTGTCCACCCTGCCGGATATCCTGATCGGGATCGTAGTGGTACTGGTGCTGTCCGCATCCATGTCCACACTGTCCTCTCTGGTGCTGACTTCCAGCTCCACCATGACGCTGGATCTGCTCAAGGACCGGGTTATGAAAAATATGAGTGAAAAGAAGCAGGTGGTGACCATGCAGATCCTGATCGTGTTCTTTATCGTGGTATCTGTAGTGATCGCATTGAATCCACCTACCTTCATCGCCCAGCTTATGGGGATTTCCTGGGGGGCGCTGGCAGGTGCTTTCCTGGCTCCGTTTCTGTACGGGCTGTACTGGAAGAGCGTGAGCAGAGCGGCAGTATGGGCAAGCTTCGTCTCCGGGGTAGGGATTACCGTGTCTAATATGTTTATCGGATACATCGCTTCCCCAATCAATGCCGGAGCAATTGCGATGGTCGCAGGCCTGATCGTGGTGCCGGTGGTGAGTCTGATCACTCCGAAGCCGGAGAAGGAAAAAATGGATGCGATCTTTGTATGCTATGACGAGAAGGTGACGATCACAAAGAAGCGGTCGCTGGAAGCGAATTAAGCGGAAGATATCTTGGGAACCGCGGAAAATAGACGAGTCAAGATGTATCCGTTATTTCCATACAGTTCATTATATACGGAAGGTGATGAAAAAATATCACTGGTTCTATACCTCCTTATTTTATCGGCCCGGTGCTGTACAGCAAATGTATTGTGCCGGGCTGGGTTGCTTTGCCGCTGTTTTTACCCTGGCCGGGTGTTCACAGCAAGGAATCTTTCCCTGTAAGGATCTGCAGAAAATCAATAAACCAATAAAAAACCTATCAATATTGGCTTGATAGGTTTTTTATTGGTTTATTGATTTTACAAATAATGGAAGTCCAGTAAAACCGACAGTCTGACAGAGCAGATAACGGGAATCGAACCCGCCTCTCCAGCTTGGGAAGCTAGCATTCTACCAATGAACTATATCTGCACAAAAACTATTATAATACCGAACGAATGGAAATGCAAGGAAAAATATGAAAAAAATAAAAGACTGAAAAAATGGATATAAACTTTGAATAGTCTGATAATAATGGAGTTAAATGGATAAAAAATTTCTTGTGAATCGGCGGGGAGTATGGTAAGATAGACACAGCCGTAAAAAAACGGCGGAGTTCTGTACGGTATTTCTTTCCGTACGGCAGGTATCAGCTTTATATCATCCGATATTCATTAAGAATTCCCTGATGTATATGGAGAAGAAAAACAAAAAAGACACTGCGCATGCGGATTTCGGAAAGCGGATTACGATGTGCGACAATGGATTCCGGGTGCAGGACGGGAAATTGTGCGTGCTTTGTTTTCGTTTATACAGAGAAGATATGGACACTGCTGCCGGAATCCCCGATGGGAATAAAGAGCAACAGGCTGCGGAGGAGATGGAGAAAAAAGCTGAGATTTATAGTTGACATTTTGAGGAAAATATAATAAGATAAAAAAAGGACGAACAATTGTTCGAAAAAAGGAGAATAAATCATGGCAAATGTAGTTGAAGATAAGAAAAAAGCATTGGATGCGGCAATCGCGAAGCTGGAAAAGGATTTTGGAAAAGGAACGGTTATGAAGCTGGGGGATTCCAGCGCGCATGTGAATGTGGAGACTGTGCCCACCGGGTGCCTGAGCCTGGACCTGGCGCTGGGGCTGGGGGGCGTGCCCAAGGGGCGTGTGGTTGAGGTTTATGGGCCGGAGTCCAGCGGTAAGACGACTGTCACCTTACATATGATCGCAGAGGTACAGAAGAGAGGCGGGATCGCAGGCTTCATTGATGCGGAGCACGCATTGGATCCGGTCTATGCCAAGAACATCGGCGTGGATATCAACGAGCTCTACATCTCACAGCCGGACAGTGGAGATCAGGCGCTGGAGATTGCGGAGACGATGGTCCGTTCCAATGCCATTGACATCATCGTTATTGACTCTGTCGCGGCGCTGGTGCCCCGCCAGGAGATTGAGGGGGATATGGGGGACAGCCATGTGGGACTGCAGGCCCGTCTGATGTCCCAGGCGCTTCGGAAGCTGACCCCGGTGATCAGCAAGTCCAACTGCGTGGTGATCTTTATCAATCAGCTCCGTGAGAAGGTGGGTGTGATGTTCGGGAATCCGGAGACCACCACAGGCGGGCGCGCTTTGAAGTTCTATGCATCCGTTCGGATGGATGTGCGCAAGATTGAGACGTTAAAGCAGAGCGGGGAGATGGTCGGGAACCGTACCCGGATCAAGATCGTGAAGAATAAGATTGCGCCTCCGTTCAAAGAGGCGGAATTTGACATCATGTTTGGAAAGGGAATCTCCCGATCCGGGGATGTCCTGGATTTGGCGGTGAGCATCGACGTGGTCAAGAAGAGCGGATCCTGGTATGCCTATGAGGGAAACAAGATCGGCCAGGGTCGTGAGAATGCGAAGACCTATCTGGAAGCTAATCCGGAGATCATGGAGGAGATCGAGAAGAAGGTTCGGGAACATTACAGCCTGGAAGAGGATGAAAAGGACGGAGGAGCCGACGACCTGAAGCTGAAGCCCAAGGGAAAATCTGAGGAAAAGGCTGCGGATAAGGCAAAGGGAAAGACCGCTTCCGGAAGCGCCTCCAAGACAGACGAAAAGACAGCGGCGAAAGCCGGCACAAAAGAAGACGCCGCGGAGGAAGGTGATGCACAGGAGTAATCTTCCGTCGATTTCATCGGTACGTTGATGAATGAATGCGGTAAATATTGCGGAGGCCGGTTTTGGCCGACCGACCGCAGAACAGGAGTTCGGCCATGACCGTAACGAAAATAGAGGAATTTACAAAGGCGAAGCTTAAAGTAGAGCTGGACGGAGAGTTCGCCTTTGTGTTATATAAAAAGGAATTGTCACGATTCGGAATCCGGGAGGACGAAGAGCTGCCGGAGGAGACATACCAGCAGATTCGAAAGGACGTGATCCTAAAGCGCGCCAAGCTGCGTGCCATGCATCTTCTTACGGATATGGCACGGACGGAATCGGGTCTGCGGGAGAAGCTGAGACAGGGGCTTTACCCGGAGGATATCGTGGAGGAGGCTCTCGCGTATGTCCGTTCTTTCGGCTATCTCAATGACCTGCGGTATGCAGAGAACTTTATCGAGAGCAGGAGAGACAGGAAGAGCAAAAAGGAGATTTATGCCCTGCTCTGCAATAAGGGCGTGCCTCAGGAGCAGATTGAGGAGGCATTTGCGTCCTGCTATCCTGAGGAAGGTGAAGGGGATGCCATCCGCCGTATCATAGAGAAAAAACGGATGGATTTTTCCCATGCATCTTGGGAAGAAGTGCGTAAATTGTACGGTTATCTGTCCCGGAAGGGCTTCCGGTATGAGGATATCAACAGGGAAATTCAAAACCTTTACCAAAAATCTGATGAGAATGCTTGACAGAGTTGTGAAAACAGTATAAAATTTAACTGTTGTATTGCTTTAAATGTACAATGAAAATTAAATAAGGAGGTGCTCCTGTGCCAATACAATGGTGTATTGTTATTGCTGTAGCCCTCGCGTTGATAGCAGGCATAGTCACATATTTTGCCACAGTCTCCAAGCTGAAGAATGACGCGGACTCGAAGATCGGGAATGCGGAGACCAGGGCGAGAGAGATTATAGACGATGCCGTGAAAACTGCTGAAGCAGCGAAGAAGGAAGCTCTTTTAGAGGTCAAGGAAGAGTCTATTAAGACGAAGAATGACCTTGAGAAGGAGACGAAGGAGAGACGGAACGAATTGCAGCGCTATGAGAAGCGTGTGCTGGCGAAGGAAGAGTCTGTCGATAAACGTGCCGATGCAATGGAACATCGCGAAGCAAAATTTACAGCGCGGGAAGAGCAACTGAAGCAGAGAGAGATCAAAGTGGAAGAGCTCGAACAAAAGAGAGTACAGGAACTTGAAAGAATCTCAGGACTTACCTCCGAACAAGCAAAAGAATATCTGTTGAAAACTGTTGAAGATGACGTGAAGCATGACACAGCCAAGATGGTCAGGGATCTGGAGCTGCAGGCCAAGGAAGACGCGGACAAGAGAGCCCGGGAGTATGTGGTCAATGCGATCCAGAGATGCGCGGTAGATCATGTGGCCGAGACCACAATCTCCGTTGTACAGCTTCCAAGCGATGAGATGAAAGGAAGGATCATCGGAAGGGAGGGGCGGAATATCCGTACCCTCGAGACACTGACCGGTGTAGAACTGATCATTGATGACACACCGGAAGCTGTTGTATTATCCGGATTTGATCCGATCCGAAGAGAGGTTGCAAGGATTGCCCTTGAACGTCTGATCGTGGATGGGCGTATCCATCCGGCAAGGATTGAGGAGATGGTGGAGAAAGCGCAGAAGGAAGTGGATGTGATGATCCGGGAAGAAGGAGAAGCGGCAGCCTTAGAGGTTGGTGTGCCGGGGATCCATCCGGAGTTGATCCGTCTGCTGGGACGCATGAAGTTCCGTACAAGCTACGGGCAGAACGCATTGCGGCATTCCATTGAGGTGGCACAGCTTTCCGGTCTGCTGGCAGGCGAGATCGGTTTGGATGTGCGCATGGCCAAGCGCGCAGGTCTTTTACATGACATCGGGAAATCGATCGACCACGATGTGGAGGGATCGCATATCCAGATTGGCGTGGATCTCTGCAGGAAGTATAAGGAATCCCCGACCGTGATCAATGTGGTGGAATCCCACCATGGAGACGTAGAGCCGCAGAGCCTGATCGCGTGTGTGATCCAGGCGGCTGATACCATTTCAGCGGCAAGGCCGGGAGCCAGAAGAGAGACCATCGAGACATACACAAACAGATTAAAACAATTAGAAGAGATCACCAATCATTTTAAGGGTGTGGATAAGTCTTTTGCTATTCAGGCAGGTAGAGAGATTCGAGTTATGGTAGTTCCGGAGCAGGTATCGGATGATGATATGGTACTTATGGCCAGGGATATTGCAAAGCAGATTGAATATGAATTGGAATATCCGGGTCAGATTAAGGTAAATGTGATCCGCGAATCGCGGGTAACAGATTATGCGAAGTAACAGTGATCAAACCGGCTTATGAAAGTACAGCCCTTGTCGAAAGACAGGGGCTTTTCTTTAATACATCGTATGCAAAAAAGGCTGTCGGGAAGGACAAACCGCAATGCAAAAAGCAGATGTCGCCATGCGGCTGCCGCAGGCGGAAGATTCCTTCGGACAACAGTGAAAACAGGAGCAGGACAGTGATGAGTGAACAGATCAAACGAATCAAAAGAGAATTGAAGTTTCAAGGCACGATCCTTGATTTTTACCAGGATACAATGGAGATCAACGGAACCCATACGGCGCTGTGGGATTTTATCAGGCATAAAGGGGCGGCGGCCGTTGTGCCGATAACGGAGGACGGGAAGATCCTGATGGTCAGACAATACCGGAACGCGCTGGACCGGTATACGTTGGAGATCCCGGCAGGAGCGCTGGATGCAGAGGAAGAACCGGGGATCGTATGCGCAGGCCGGGAACTGGAAGAAGAGACCGGATTCCGCTGTGAAAATCTGGAATGGCTGATCACGATCCGGACGACCGTGGCATTCTGCAATGAACGGATTGAGGTTTATGTGGCAAGGAACCTGATTCCCTCCAAGCAGCATCTGGACGAGGATGAGTTCATTGATCTGAAAGCCTATTCGATCGAAGAACTGAAAGAAAAGATCTTTTCCGGAGAGATCGAGGACGGCAAGACCGTGTCATCGCTGCTGGCATATGCGGCGAAATATACCGACTGAGAGGAACTTGGTTACGATTTACGGCGCCTTGCGCCTGCTGCGGGGCATCTGACCGATGAAACAGCGGTTTCAGACATCAAGCCCCTTACTGTCAGGTTAATTTCAACAGGCATAATACGTTACAGATAACAGGCATGGAGGAATTATGACCGGCATATAATGAAGTATCGAGCGATACTCTGCGGCCATGAGGCTGTGGATTATCACAGCATCGGGACGATGGGAGGAAACGGTGTGAGGATACTTCATTCAAAGAAGCAGATGCTGGCCTTTTTTTTGCCGGGGTTTCTGCTGGGGATCTTATATGTAAACTTTATCGTAAAGCAGTATATTGCGGAGCCGGGCATTTTCAGCACGTATTTCCTGAGACAGTATGCGGCGGTGGAGATCATTGCCGGGGAATATATGATTTATCTGGTACGGGTGCGCCTGTTCCCAGCGCTGCTGCTTGCGGGCATGGCCTTTACCAAGCTGAGAAAATTAGGAGCGGCGGCTTTCCTGCTTTGGACGGGCTTTTCCAGCGGGATGCTGCTGACCATGGCTGTGGTGGGGATGGGAGTGAAAGGGATCATCCTGTGTGTTGTAGGGATCCTGCCCCAGTTCCTGTGTTATATCCCTGCCTGTATCGTGGTGCTCTGGTATTGCTGGATGTATCCCCGGAATCGGTGGAATAAGCAGAAAACCGTGTTTGTAGCGCTGATGGTATTGATGGGGCTGGTTATGGAGGCGTATGTCAATCCGATATGGATGAAGGCCTTTTTGGGAATCGTATAGAAAGAGGAAACGGATATGGACGGAAAGATTCTGATTGTGGATGATGAGAAAGAGATTGCGGATCTGATCGAGGTCTGCCTTCAGAATGACGGATATACGGTCTGGAAATGCTACAATGGGATCGAGGCTTTGAAATATGTCGAGACTGTGCCGTTTGATCTGGCGATCTTGGACGTGATGCTGCCGGATATTGACGGATTCCGGATCTGCCAGAAAATCCGGGAGAAGCATTTTTACCCCATCATCATGCTGACGGCCCGCGGGGAGGATATGGACAAGATCATGGGGCTGACCATTGGGGCGGATGACTATATTACCAAGCCCTTTAATCCGCTGGAGGTGGTAGCGAGAGTCAAGACACAGATCCGCCGGTATGTGCAGTATAACCATGGCGGCAATTCGGGGGAAGAAGCGGCTCATTTGACGGAAGAATATGATATTCGGGGGCTGACGATCAATAAAAATACCCACAAGTGCACGCTTTTCGGAAAAGAGATCGCATTGACGCCCATGGAATTTTCCATTCTCTGGTATCTGTGCGAGCACAGGGGGAGCGTGATCTCCTCAGAGGAACTGTTTGAGAATGTCTGGGGCGAAAAGTATATTGACAATAACAATACCGTGATGGCACATATCGGGAGGCTGCGGGAAAAACTGAAGGAGCCTGCGAGACATCCGAAATTTGTTAAAACAGTGTGGGGAGTGGGGTATACGGTTGAATAGGAAAAAAGGGAAGCGGCAAAAAAATAAAAAAGAAAGATACCAACACGATGGTCGCTACAGGCAGCTGCGGACTACGCTGTTTCTGCGCACGATCCTGCTTTTGATAACAGATGCGGTTCTGCTTTTAATTTTCAGCGATCTTTTTTTGTTTGGACGGTTTGCGAACTTTATGGTCGGGATTCTGAACCGTTTTATTTACCACGATTATGATCGGGCACTGGAGGCCTATCAGCTGATCTTCAGGAACCGCCTGGAATGGTTTTGGCTCATGGGGCTGTTTGCTGTATTTCTGGTCAGCATGTGGATCTATTTAAGGAATTTTACGAAATATTTTTACGAGATCAACCGGGGCATTGACGCCCTGATCGAGGAAAATCCGGGGGAAGTCATCCTGTCTCCGGAGCTGTCTCTGACGGAGCGGAAGATCAATTATATCCGGCACACGCTGGAACAGCGCAAGTCAGAGGCGGCGGTTGCGGAGCAGCGGAAAAATGATCTGGTGGTCTATCTGGCCCATGATCTGAAAACGCCGCTGACCTCTGTGATCGGATACCTGACCCTTCTGAGGGATGAAAGGAAGATATCCGAGGAACTGCGGGAAAAGTATCTGTCCATTTCCCTGGAAAAGGCGGAGCGCCTGGAGGACCTGATCAATGAGTTCTTTGAGATCACTCGGTTCAGTCTTTCCAGTATTACATTGGAATACAGCAGCGTGAACCTGACCCGCCTTCTGGAACAGCTGACTTATGAATTTCAGCCCATGCTGTCGGAGAAAAATCTGACGTGCAGCCTGGAGATGGAACGGGATATGACGCTGAGATGCGATGTCGATCAGATGCAGCGCGTCCTGGACAACCTTTTGAGAAATGCGGTCAACTACAGCTTTGAGGGCGGTACGATCCGGATAGGCGCCGCACGGGAAGGGGATGATATGAAGATCCGGTTTTCAAACCGGGGCAATACGATCCCGAAGGAAAAGCTGGAGAGGATCTTCGAGCAGTTCTACCGGCTTGATTCCGCGCGGAGTTCCCGAAGCGGCGGCGCCGGTCTGGGACTTGCCATTGCAAAGGAAATCGTGGAGCTGCACCAGGGGACGATCATGGCCAGGAGCGAGGACGAGAGGATTGAATTTGAAGTGACGCTTCCATGCGGTAAAATCTGAATACCAATGTATGAGGAGTGGGCAGGCGTTCCATATCAAAACTGACAGGATGCAAATGGAAGCTCCGTTTTGGTGTTTCTGCCTGTTAAGAAAATCATAAGAATTTACGTATGAAAAAGTAGGAAAACCTTAAGAATAAACAGAAAAAACAGCAATCTTTATTTGATACAATACTTGTGTCAGAACAAAGATTGCTGTTTTTGTATTGAAGGCACAGCATTCAGCATTAAGAAAATCCGCCGCTTTGCGGTTGCGGACGGTGCAGCGCTTATGGCAGTTTTCTCTTATGTGGGCTTTGGCACTGACGGAATCATTACAGGAGGAGAATCAATATGGATAAGAAGAGAATCGCAGTTATTTTTGGAGGATGCTCAACAGAATATGAGGTGTCGCTGCAGTCCGCGTGTTCGGTGCTGGCGAACCTGAATCTGGAAAAATATGAGGTGATCCGGATCGGGATCACCAGGCAGGGAGACTGGTATCGGTACGAGGGAGACCTGGAACGGATTCAAAAGGATACCTGGTATGAAGATGCGGATCATCTCATCCCTGCGGCAGTTTCCCAGGACCGGACCAAATCCGCCTTGATTGAGTTGCGGCCAGAGGGAAATCGGATGGTCCGTCTGGACCTGGCATTTCCTGTGCTTCACGGAAAGAACGGGGAGGACGGAACGGTGCAGGGGCTGTTTGAACTCTCAGGTATCCCGGTTGTAGGCTGTGATACCTTATCCTCCGCGGTCTGCATGGACAAGGATCTGGCTCACCGGGTTGTAGAGGCAGCGGGGATCGCAGTTCCAGGCTCGGTGACCGTTGATCGGTGGGAGATGGAAAAGCCGGGAAAAAAGACGAAAAACCTGAGGTATCCTCTTTTTATCAAACCGGCCAGGGCGGGATCCTCCTTCGGGATTTCAAAGATCTATAAGGAAAGAGAATTGGAACCGGCGGTCAGGCTTGCTCTGGAGCATGATGACAAGGCTGTGATCGAGGAAAATATCGATGGCTTTGAGGTAGGCTGCGCGGTGCTGGGAACAGAGGAGCTGCTCGTGGGAAGAGTGGACGAGATTGAACTGGCAGACGGATTTTTCGACTATACGGAAAAATATACGCTAAAGACCTCCAGAATCCATATGCCGGCCAGGGTGGATGAAGAGACGGAAAGGCGGATCCAGGAAACGGCAAAAACCATTTACAGGGCGCTGGGCTGCTCCGGATTTGCCAGAGTGGATATGTTCTTAAATACGGCAGGGGAGATCGTTTTCAACGAAGTGAATACCATTCCCGGATTCACCTCCCACAGCCGTTACCCAAATATGATGAAAGGAATCGGCCTGAACTTCGGAGAACTTTTGGACAGGCTGCTGGGACTGTACCTATGATGAAGCTGAAATTATCGGATGAAAAAATATATCAGGGAAGCCTGCTTCTGGTCAATGCGGATCATCCTCTGCGGGAAAACGGGGAGGAGAGGCTTCTGCCCGTGAACGTACAATATCCGGACATCCTTTTGATGCGTGAGGCGGTGTATATCCTCCACCTGATCTTTGACAAGCTCCATTGCCGGGACAGCATCGTCCCGGTGAGCGGATACCGTTCCGCAGAGGAACAGACTGAGATTTTTCAATCCTCACTGCGGGAGAACGGAGAGGAATACACCCGAAAATATGTGGCGGTTCCCAACCACAGCGAACATCAGACCGGCTTGGCGATTGATCTGGGCTTAAAGCAGGAGGTCATTGATTTTATCTGCCCGGAATTTCCTTATGAGGGAATCTGTGACAGATTCCGAAGAACTGCTCCGGCGTACGGCTTTGTCGAGCGCTACCCGAAGGGGAAGGAAGAGATCACGGGAATCGGTCATGAGCCATGGCATTTCCGGTATGTGGGGTATCCACATTCCGAGATCATGAGTGAATACGGACTGACGCTGGAGGAATATATGGCATGGATCAAACAATTCTCCTGCAAAAGCCCGCTGCGGTGGACAAAGGGCAGTCAGGTGACGGAGGTGTTTTATACAGAGGTATTTCAAACAGGCACGACCGCGATCACACTGCCCGAGGATTCGCTCTACATGATATCCGGCAATAATGTGGACGGATTTATTGTGACCCGGCGATGTCAGCAGAGCTATGGGTTTACGATACAGGCTGGCCCGACAGGCAGATGGAGAAGAGACTATGAATGACAGAACAGCTTATACAGGAATTGATGAATTCAGGCTTGCGGCGGCGCTGCTGGTGATCACGATCCACACTTCCCCGCTGGCCTCCTGCAGCGAAACGGGCGACTTTTTCCTGACTCGGGTCATAGCCCGCGTGGCAGTGCCTTTTTTTCTGATGGCATCGGGATTTTTTCTGATCTCTCAATACGCCCGTGATGCCGGGAGGCTATGGGCATTTCTCAAAAAAACGGCAGTCCTCTATGGAATCTCGATTGCGGTCTATCTGCCTCTGAATCTGTACAACGGATACTTTTCCGGGAAGCATTTTCTGCCGGAGCTGATCAAGGACCTGGTCTTCGACGGGACCATGTATCATCTCTGGTATCTTCCGGCCTCTATGCTCGGCGCAGGGATCGCGTGGTATGCGGTAAGGAGGCTGGGGTTCAAAAAAGCGCTGATCGTCACCCTGGGCCTTTATGCCGCGGGACTGTTGGGAGACAGCTATTACGGGATCGCGGAAAAACTTCCGATTCTCTCGGTATTTTATCAAAATCTCTTCGAGATCACAGACTATACGAGAAACGGTATTTTCTTCGCGCCGGTGTTTTTGGTGATGGGAGGAATGGCGGCGGAGGAAGCGGCCAGAGGGGAGAGCTTATCTCTACAGATCTGCGGGGCAGGCCTGGGCGTTTCCTTTCTGCTGATGTCGTGCGAAGGACTGCTGCTCCGCGAGCTTGGCATCCAGCGTCACGACAGTATGTATCTGTTTTTGCTGCCCTGTATGTATTTTCTGTTTTGTCTGCTTCTGTTCCGGCGGGGAAGCCGGAAGGAAAGGATCCGGACCTGGGCGCTTCTGATCTATATCATCCACCCCATGATGATCGTAGGAGTCCGGCTCCTGGCGAAGCTGACCGGACTGGAAAGCCTGCTGATCCAAAACAGCCTGGTGCATTTTCTGGCAGTCAGCGCCCTTTCCGTGGGATGCGGCATATTGGCCGCGGAATGCTGCGGCGCCTTGTATGGAAAAAAGAAAAGAGGAGGAAGGTGTTCCGCTATGCGGGGGAAGGACCGCGCATGGATCGAACTGGATCAAGACAGCCTGCGGCACAATGTAAACGAATTCAGAAATGCCATGCGGCCGGGGTGTGAGCTGATGGCGGTGATGAAGGCGGAGGCCTACGGTCATGGTATGTATGAGGCTGCGGTCTGCGTCAGCCGGATGGGGGTGAACGCCTTTGCGGTGGCCTCTGTTGAGGAAGGGATCCGACTGCGCCGCTTCGGTATTTCCGGGGAAATCCTGATCCTGGGGTATACGGATCCGGAAAGGGCGAAAGAGCTCTGCAGATATGACCTGACGCAGACCCTCATTGATTATCCCTATGCCCGGCTTTTGAACCAGCAGCATAAAGCTGTGAAGGTGCATGTGAAGGTGGATACGGGGATGCACCGCCTGGGCTTCGGCAAGAGAGAGGCGGACAGGATCGCCCATGTGTTTTCCATGAAATATCTGAAGGTCTGCGGGATCTATACCCATCTCTGTGCGGCCGACAGTCTGGAAGCAGAGGATGTCCGGTTTACGAAGCAGCAGATCGGAAGCTTTTATGGGCTGCTGGAAAAGCTGAAGGAAAGAGGCATTGCCATTCCGAAGGTGCATATCCAGAGCAGCTACGGGTTTTTGAATTATCCGGAGCTTCCCTGTGACTATGTGCGGGCCGGGATTGCCCTGTACGGGGTATTGAGCGCTCCCGGCGACCGGACCAGGCTGGAATTGGACCTGCGGCCGGTGCTTTCCCTGAAATCCAAAGTGGTTCTGATCCGGAAGATCCGAACAGGCGAAAGTGTGGGCTATGGAAGGGCATTTACAGCAGAACGGGACAGCCGGATCGCAGTGCTTCCACTGGGCTACGGAGACGGACTGCCCCGGAATCTCTCCTGCGGCCGGACTCAGGCGGTGATCCGCGGACAAAGAGTGCCGGTGATCGGCCGGATCTGCATGGACCAGCTGATGGTTGACATTACCGATGCACATGGGATTTTCGTGGGAGATACGGCTACGTTCATCGGCTGGGACGGCAGTATGGAGGCGACGGCCCCGGACCTGGCAGACCAGGGCGGGACCATCACAAACGAACTTCTGAGCCGTCTGGGAGGGAGGCTTACGCGGACGGCGCGAGCCTGTTTCAGGACGTACACTTTTTAATGTTTCTTGTGTTGAGGCAGATGATCCAGACGGACAGCAGGGTGGCCGCAAGCTGGCTGACGAGGAGGCCCCAGAGGTAACCCTGGATTCCGAACCGGGGGATGGCATAGAACACACCGGCGATCCGGATCAGAAGGCTGAACGTATTGACGAACAGCGTGCTGCTTGTTTTTCCGAGCCCGTTGATGATGCTGGAAAGGGCGCTGTTGGTGTAAAGGAAAGGACAGATCCAGGCCAGGGTGAGAATGAATTTTCCGGCGGTCCGGCTGCCGAACAGGGTGACCCCGATCCAGGAGCCGAACAGCAGGAAGATGAGGCAGCAGAACAGTCCCAGGGTAAAGCAGGCGCCTGTTACCTTCTTGATGATATCCAGCATTTCATGGCGGTCATCGGCGGCCTGGATCTCGGCCACGGTGGGCATCAGCATGATGGAAATGGAACTGGTGACGGCGGATGGAAATAAAATGCAGGGCAGAGCCATTCCGTTTAATACACCATAAAGGCTTAAGGCTTCAGAGGTGCCCAGCCCAAAGCGCTGCAGGCGGCCGGGAATGGAGATGGCTTCAATGCTCTGCAGCAGATTGATCAGGACCCGGTTGGCGGTCAGTGGGACGGAAAGGGGAAGCAGCTCTTTCAGATTCCGACAGAAGATCCCGGAGGTCATGGAAGGAAACGCCCGCTTTGCAGGAAGATCAGGAGAAGCGCGTCGGCGCGGCCCCCGGAGAACGCTGCGGCCTTTCAGGAAGCCGGGCAGGATACTGGTGGTGTATAGGGCGGAAAAAAATTCTCCGATCACAAGCCCGCAGACGGCGATTGTGATGGGAGCATTTCCCTGGTCCTGGATCAGAAGCCGGTACAGCAGCCAGACTCCGGCTATGCGGGTGGTCTGTTCTACCAGCTGGGCAGCCGCCGGAATGGAGGTCTGCTTGAGCCCGTAGCAGTACCCGCAGATGCAGCTATGTATGGCGGAACAGGGGACCGTATATGATAAGATGGTAAGCAGAGGGATGCAGCGTTCATCGCCCAGGATCGTGGCGGCGATGAATGCTGTGTTTTTCTGCATGGCCACCATGCAGATACAAGCCAGAAAAAAAGAAAGGGAAAGACCGGTCAGAAGGAACTCCCGCGCCTCCCGTTCCTTTCCCAGGGAGACCTTGCGGGCTACGGTCCGGGAGATGGCTGTCTCGATCCCGGCGGTGGTGAGGGAGTAGCAGAGTGCATAGACCGGAAAAATGAGCTGGTACAGCCCTACGCCTTCCTCGCCAAAGGTGCGGCTTAAGAAAATGCGGTAAAAGAATCCCATGAACCGGCTCAAAAAACCGGTGATGGTCAGAATGATGGTCCCACGGATGATGGTTTGCTTTCTGGACATAGAAAACTCCTTTTCATGAACCGTAACGGTTTTTTAGTTACTATTCACAGTCATTTCACTCACATGCGCAAAAACAGTCGGCAAAGCCGTCTGCCGATGCTTTGCGTCTTGATTTTTTGCTTATGTGGGTGAAGTGACTGATTCCAGTCAGATAAAAACTGTCAATCGGCTTCTTACAAGCTTCGCTTGAAGAATCCGACTGCCATTTTTTATCAGACTGTGAATAGTAACCGCAAATCAAAAAAATAATGCCTTGGCACTTCTGTTCCTCTCTAAAATCAGGAGTGCCAAGACATTAAAATACACTGCTTTATAGCCGTTTATAGATATACGAAAGATTGCGGTGCTTGACGGATACCGTAATCAGACAAAGCCTTGGGTTTTTCGTAAATCACTACATTTTTTAATTTATATGCAATAGCCTTATCTTTTCCTGAATAGTAGGAAAAATAAAATTTCTTTGTAATGCCCGCAGCAGTGGTGCTGACGCATAGAAAATGATTCGATCTACACCATCTTTCGGTCTGCTTTTTCGGAATTCGTATTGTTTTTTCCCCTCAAGTATCACCTACGCATACTTAGGCTTAATTGATAATAACATTGCCGACATCTACTTTGCCCTCCCGCAGAATTTTCTCGAACTGGCTCCTTGTATAACGGAAATTCATGGGATGGGTTCCAGGCCAACAATCATTGCTTTTCAGCCACATCCAGTTTACATTATTCCCTGCGCCAAAATACCCATAATACAATAACTCAATCAGTGTTAGAGAAGCCCAGGTATCATATTTTTCCTTCAATTCATCTTCATTATAGACAGATTTGTTGCCGACCATGCGCAAGAACTGGTCATAAGAATATTGCGCACGTCCATTTACTTTTATTTTTTCGATTCGTGTTGCCACACAATAAGTAGTAATGACGGATTTATACCCCGGACGGCCACCGGTTCCGGTGTATTTTCTGTATACCAAAACAGGCTCTCCAACTTTGAAAGCCAGACTGTAAGGTTTGCCTATGTATACTTTTTTCAGCCCATTTGCCACGCTAATATCAACCCGCTCCTGCAAAGTATTAGCGAGGTCAGAAGAAGCGAACATGGTGTCGTGATACTCCATATCAATGGCAAGGCATCCAGCGTGTTGGACCTGACCGCTAAGAAAAGGGAATGATTTACAGGGGTCACTGAAATCAAGATTCCTTCGATCTTTGATATATACCCGCTCACCATTCAGGTTGTTTCCGACATGGATAAAGCCGTACTTCTCCAGAAGAAGTATCAAACTGATGTGTTTATCAAAAACAGTCACATAAATTTCATTGATGCCCAAATCTCTCCATTGCCACAAAGTTAGACCAAGAGCTCCCTCACCAATCCTTTGATTCCGATAACGCTCATCAATTTTGATTGTTGTGATTTTAAGACGAGCAGTCTTCGGCAAAACGCTACCGTTTGCCAAATTGATCTCCTCAGCTTCATTCGGCTTTAGGTTTACAAAAGCTCCTACAGATGCTTAAAGGGATACAGGCCCAGTTACGGACCGTCCCAGCCAGGATGCCAAGACCGCCGAACATATGCCCGTGGATGTACTCCGGTTTCGCAGAGTTTTCGGATTCCTGGAACAATTTCTTCACTCCTGGAATCCGGCGTCCTTCCTTCGACTGTTTGACCCCGTCG
>Ga0137308_100618_pt1 | contig 52552 bp, 36 predicted proteins | sample Inofrocosms_June_FD_97181 | JGI IMG/M metagenome (GOLD analysis project Ga0137308, IMG submission 97181) | Mouse cecal microbial communities from Vienna, Austria - N-Acetylneuraminic and N-Acetylglucosamine D2O microcosms_June | ecosystem: Host-associated > Mammals > Digestive system > Large...
ATTCAGGGTGTCTAAATATTTTGATATGTCCAATGCTACCGCATGGGTATATCCCTGCTCTGCATACTCCTTTACCTTTCGTATGGCATCTTTTGCACCTCTTCCCGGGCGATAACCGTAACTGCTCTCCGAGAACGGCTGTTCGTATACCGGTATAAGACGCTGTGTTATGGCTTGTTGGAAAATGCGGTCTTTTACGGTTGGAATACCAAGCTTCCGTATTCCACCGTCTGGCTTGGGAATCTCCACTCGTCTCACCGGGTCGGGGGTGTATTTTCCCCTTCTGATTCTCTCGATAAGCCCTTTCTGGTTCTCCCTCAGGTATGCGCCTGTTTCTTCCACGGTAATCCCGTCAATTCCCGGCGCTCCCTTGTTTGCCTTTACTCTCTTAAAAGCTCTGTTAAGGTTGTCCTTTTTCAGTATCTCCTCCAAAAGTTCCGGCTGTACACTGTCACGTTCCTTCCATATCCGGCGGAAAGAACGGTGCGCTCTCACATACCCTTCGCGTTCCGCGCTATCTCTTTGTGAGCAGCTGTCTTTGTTTTCTACACCCAATGTTCTTTCCTCCTTTCCCGGTTGTACTAAAGACTCCTATTGATTCGGTCCTTTGCCTCTCGGCTACTATGACCTCGGCTGACTTCTGTACGTTCAATATTATCTCACGATAATGGTTATCCCTTTCAGGACATATCGTACAGACCTCCCCGGGTACCACACGTTTCTTTCTCTCCATCTATCTGCCACATTTACCATACATGATTCCGTGTAGTTATTGGGCTTCAACTTGTGAGGCAGTCTTACCCTCATGCATAGCCTGATGTGATTTCTGTTCGTCAGACCAGAGATTTGCCCATGGGTTAGTATGTTCCCCATATCCGGCTTCCTTCAGATTCCACCTCACGATGAACACCCTTGCCTTCGACTATATCCTTCCCACTACCGGGCGGATTCCGGACTTGCACCGGTTAGAAACGTGCGCCGCCGGGCGCACCTGCAGACAAGGCAGCGGAAATACATCCCCGCTGCCCCTTATCCTCGTGTATTGCAGTCCTACTTATTCAGCGGACTTTCCCTGTAAATAATATCTTCCCTGCCCGGGCCGTTAGACACCATAGTAATAGGGTACCCAATCTGCTCCTCAATAAACTCCACATATTTGCGGCAGTTTTCCGGCAGCTCTTCGTATTTCTTAATGCCCCGGATCTCACATTTCCAGCCAGGCAGATTTTTTAATACCGGTTTTGCCTTCTGCAGCTTACATGTCACCGGGAAATCCGTGGTCACCTGACCATCCACCTCATAGCCGACACAGACGGGAATTTCATCCAGATACCCAAGCACATCGAGCACCGTAAATGCCACATCTGTAGTTCCCTGCAGACGGCAGCCGTATTTGGACGCCACACAATCAAACCAACCCATTCTTCTCGGGCGGCCCGTGGTCGCACCGAACTCTCCGCCGTCACCGCCGCGTCTTCTAAGCTCATCTGCCTCATCACCGAAAATCTCCGACACGAACGCTCCCGCACCCACCGCAGAGGAATACGCTTTGCATACCGTAATAATCTGTCTGATCTCATAGGGCGGGATACCTGCGCCGATGGCACCGTAAGCCGCCAGCGTGGAGGATGACGTCACCATCGGATAAATACCGTGATCAGGATCTTTGAGCGTACCAAGCTGCCCCTCCAGGAGCACGGTCTTTCCGTCCTTAATCGCCTGCTCCAGATAGGAAGATACATCACACACATAAGGCGCGATCATCTCCCGGTACTTCTGCATTGTGGCAAGCAGCTCCTTTGCATCCAGGGCCGGCTTATGATAGAGATGCTCCAGAAGCACATTCTTCGTCTCACATACCCGCTCCAGCTTTTCCTTCAAGACATCCTCGTCAAAAAGCTCGCTGACCTGAAACCCGATCTTTGCATATTTATCAGAATAAAAAGGCGCGATCCCCGATTTGGTGGAGCCAAAGGACTTTCCGCCCAGCCTTTCTTCCTCATACTGGTCGAATAAAATATGGTAGGGCATCACAATCTGGCATCGGTCAGACACAAGAATCTTCGGCTTTGGCACATCTCTGTCTGTAATCGACTTGATCTCCTCCACCAGAATCGGAATGTTGAGCGCTACGCCGTTGCCGATAATGCTGGTAGTATGCCCGTAAAACACACCTGACGGCAGGGTGTGCAACGCAAACTTTCCGTAATTATTCACGATTGTGTGGCCTGCATTCGCACCACCCTGAAAACGTACCACAATATCCGCTTGCTCTGCCAGTGTATCCGTGATCTTACCTTTACCCTCATCGCCCCAGTTGGCGCCCACTACAGCTTTTACCATAATAACCTCCTTGTTGAACCCATGCAAAGAGCCGGTTGTAAAAACCGGCTCCCGTTTCTTACTTTATAAGTATAAAGCAAAACAATCCCTAAATCAATGCTTTCGCAAATTTATGTAAAACTATTTATCTGCGTGCGCTTTTTTCCATGCCTTGATCTCGGCGAGACGCTTTTTCAAGACTTCTTCCTCACCCATGCCTGCGGGCCGGTAGTATTCCCGCCCTAAGAGGGTATCCGGCAGGCACTGCATGTTGGTCAGCTTCTCCTCCGTATCGTGGGCGTACTGATAACCCCTTCCATATTCCAGGTCACGCATAAGCCCCGTTACCCCGTTTCGGATCACAAGGGGCACCGGCTCCGCCAGATCCTTGACAGCATCCTCCTTCGCCTCGTTGTAGGACACCTCCATGGCGTTCGACTTAGGCGCAAGAGCCACATAAACCACCGCCTGTGTCAGATGCACACTGCACTCCGGCATACCAAGAAAATGACAGGCTTGATAAGCCGCCACCGCAATCTGTAACGCCTGCGGATCAGCCAGTCCCACATCCTCGCTGGCAAAACGCACCACACGCCTTGCCACATAGAGCGGATCTTCCCCGGCCTCCAGCATACGGGCCAGCCAGTATACTGCCGCATCGGGATCGGAGTTCCTCATGGACTTATGTAAGGCGGAGATGAGATTGTAATGCTCCTCCCCCTTTTTATCATACAGAAGAGACTTGCGCATGGTGCACTGTTCCAGCGTTTCCTTCGTCACCGTGACCGCGCCCTCTGCGTCCATCTCCCCGTTTAATACCACCATTTCCAAAGTGGAAAGGGCATTTCTGGCATCACCGTTTGCAAAGACAGCGATCATCTCCAGTGTCTCATCATCGATATGCACCGTCTGGTTCCCAAAGCCTCTGGCATCTGTCAGCGCATGTGACAAGAGCCTTTTAATCTCCTGTGTGGTGAGCGCCTGCAACACAAACACCTTACAGCGGGACAAAAGAGCGCTGTTGATCTCAAAAGATGGATTCTCTGTCGTCGCACCGATCAGAACAATGCTCCCCTTCTCCACGAAAGGCAGAAAAGCATCCTGCTGCGCCTTGTTAAACCGATGGATCTCGTCCACAAACAAAATCGTCCTGACGCCGTACTGGCGGTTCTTTTCCGCCTGCTCCATAACGGTTCTAATCTCCTTGATACCGCTGGTCACCGCTGAAAAGTCGATAAAGGACGACTTGGTTTTATTGGCAATGATCCTTGCAAGGGTAGTCTTTCCCACGCCGGGCGGTCCCCAGAAAATCATGGAGGAAATCTGATCCTGCTCAATCAGTTTTCTAAGCACCTTGCCCCTTCCGAGAAGATGTCCCTGTCCTACATATTCTTCCAGACTGCCGGGCCTCAGCTTCGCCGCCAGAGGCTGCGGCATTTCTCTGTCAAATAAAGATATCTGATCCACGTTCTCTATCTCTTATTCCACTTATTATTGTTAGTATCCTTCTGGGAGTCCTGCTCCTGTTCTTCCGTCTTTTCCGTCCCGGATTTATGAGCAGATGGCTCCGGCAAAGTGGAAATAGCTTCCGTGTTCATTACACACTGTCCCTGGAATACCGCGTTTTCATCCACAACCAGACTCTTGGTTTTGATATTACCGATCACTCTGCCTGTGGAAGCCACCTCGGTTCTGCCGCTGCTGGTCAGATCTCCTTCCAGAGAACCGCCGATGATAATGCTGCTACCCTTCACGTTCCCTTTCACCTTACCGCTGGAGCTGATAATAAGCGCGCCCTCCGTCTCCACATCCCCGGTTACGCTTCCCTCCACGCGAACGGCCTCCTTTGCACGGATGTTGCCATCCACCACCATATCAGCGCCTATGATGCTGCTGATTTTCGCGTTAATCTGTTCTACCGACTTTTTTCCCAACATAGCTTCCTCCCTAACCTTTAATCTCAATCATCTCCAGCGGATCAACATAGCTGTCATCCTTGCGGATGCTGTAACCAGTCTCCGTGTTATCCTCGCCGACGAGAAAAAGCGCCACACCCTTCACAACCTGGCTGCCCTCCTCCACGATGGGACTGCCCAGATTCCGATAGGTGGTGACATACCCGTTTCCATGATCGATGATCACGTAACTGACTTCACCTTCCGCCTCGCGCACTTCCTTGACTGTGCCCGGCGCGGTGGCTACCACTTTCGTTCCTTGCGCTGCCACGAAAATAAGTTCCTTCCACTCCTCTTTCGGCTCAACCTTCAGCGTATTTTCTTCCTCTTCGTCCTCGTCGTCTTCACCGTCGTCGTTCTGCGCGTCTTCCGATGCCGTATCTTCTTCCTTAATCTGTGCCGCGCCGCTCATGGGAAAACCCTTGGGAATATAGTTTTCCTCATGGGCTGCCACCAGCTCATGCTCCTGCTCCTCCTTGCGGCTTAACGTCTCCTCCAGCGAAGCTACTTTCCCTGCCAGGCTTTCCTTTTCAGCCTCCAGCGTTTCCTTCTCCGTTTTCATCTGAACAAGCTGCTCGAGCTGTCTGGCATTCCGCTCTATGTAACCTCCCATAGTGATGGTCGTATACACCGCGTAGCAGATTACCGCCACAAACATCACAAAAGAAACCACCGCCAGCGCGCCCGTCTTGATGTGCATTCTCCTATAGTTCGCTGCAGGAGAATCGGATGTTAATATTATCGTATAAGTGATCTTTCTCTTGCGCAAATCTGTGCTCATAAATAAGGTCACCTCCACTCATCCTTTTCATAATAACACAAACTGCGCAAGAAAAACATAGTAAATTTTGAAACAAATATTACAAATTTTTGAACAAATGTTACAAAAGTTTGGAGAAAGCAGGCGTTACATGCGCTTGACAGAAAGCGCTCTCGTCGCATTGAGCACCGCCAGAATCATCACGCCCACATCCGCAAAAATCGCCCACCACATGCCGACTATGCCCACTGCACCCAGGGCCAGGCAGACCAGCTTCACCGCCAGCGCGAAGACAATATTTTCATGGACGATCCGCAAGGTTTTTCTGGAAATCTGCATGGCCAGGGCTATTTTCGCGGGATCATCGTCCATCAGCACGATATCCGCCGCCTCAATTGCCGCATCGGAGCCAAGCGCCCCCATAGCGATCCCTATATCCGCCCGGGAAAGCACCGGCGCGTCGTTGATCCCGTCCCCCACAAAGGCCAGTTTTTCCTTCTTTCCCTTCGCCGCAAGAAGTTTTTCCACCTCGCCCACTTTGTCTGCCGGCAGAAGTTCGCTTCTCACCTCGTCCACACCAAGCTCCGCCGCCACTGCTTCCGCCACGGACTTCGCATCTCCAGTTAACATAACTATACTACGCACTCCGGACTTCCTGAGCGCCGCAACCGCCTCCCCTGCGCCCGGCTTTACCACATCAGAAATCAGAATGCAACCGGCATAGACGTCGTCCACCGCCACATACACCTGCGTCCCGATCCCGGAAACCTCCTCCGGCATAATCTGCAGCCGCTCCATCAGCCTGCGGTTTCCCGCCGCCACACGCCGTCCGTCCACACAGGCGCAGACACCGTGCCCGCTGATTTCCTCCACATCCTTCACACGGTTTGTGTCAATCTCCTTCCCGTAGGCCTCCCGCAGACTTCTGCTGATCGGATGGCTGGAAAAGCTTTCGGCGCAGGCCGCGTAAGCAACCAGCTCCTCTTCGGAAAAACCTGCAGCAGCTTTCGCTTCCGTCACCTCAAACACGCCCTTTGTAAGCGTCCCCGTCTTGTCGCAGACCACGTACTTCGTCTCGGAGAGGGCTTCCAGATAGTTGGATCCCTTCACCAAAATCCCTCTGGCGGAGGCTCCGCCGATCCCGCCGAAGAAACTCAGGGGAATGGAAATGACCAGCGCGCAGGGGCAGCTTATGACTAACGTAGTCAATGCCCTTGTCACCCACATGCCCCACTGCGCCTCATATCCCGTGAGCAGATTGCCTATCGGCGGCAGCAAAGCGATCACCAATGCGCCGTAGCACACCGCCGGCGTATAATATCTGGCAAAGCGGGTGATAAAATTCTCGGAGCGGGACTTTTTCATGCTGGAATTTTCCACCAGCTCCAAAATTTTGGAAACCGTCGATTCCCCAAATTCCTTTGTGGTGCGCAGCTTCAGAACACCCGACATATTCACACTGCCGCTGATGACCTGATCGCCCGCACCAACCTGCCTCGGCAGACTCTCCCCGGTCAGTGCGCTCGTATTAAGGGAGGCTTCCCCTTCTTCCACAATACCGTCGATGGGCACTTTTTCACCGGGCATGACCGTAATGAGCATGCCGATCTCCACCTCGTCCGGGTCTACCTGCTCGATCCGCCCCTCCACCTCTATGTTGGCATAATCCGGGCGGATATCCATCAGCTTCGCAATGTTTCCCCTGCTCTTTCCCACCGCATAACTCTGGAAAAGCTCCCCGATCTGGTAAAAGAGCATAACCGCCACTCCTTCCGTATACTCTCCCAGAATAATGGCTCCCAGCGTGGCCACCGCCATCAGGAAATTTTCATCGAAGACTTCCCCGTGTATCACACCGAGAAACGCTTTTCGCAGAATGTCATGGCCGATCACCAGATAAGGGATCATAAAAAGTGCAAGCCTCAGCCACGGATTCTGTATCGGTACGAACAGCAGGCCCAGCACAAGGACTGCCGCAATCAAAATTCTGATAAAGACCTTTTTCTGTTTTCTATTCATCTGTCCTACCTCCATTGTATTTCTCTTGATTTATCTTTATATGAACATTCAAACATATATTCATTTGTTTGTCAATATAGTTCTTGTCTCTTTTTTATTTTTTACGCGATAAGCAGAGTCATAAGCCTTCCGATGTCTGCTTCCATGCCAGCATGGCGCAGCCTTCGGCTGGCTTCTGACTCTGCTTATTCGCGCAAAAAAAGGACAACATCAGCCGCCAAGTGTTCTCCGGGATATTTTGTGTGTGAACCGAGACACTGGCGATACGTCGCCGCACTCCTCCCAGAACTGATGTTGTCCTTGTAAAATTATATGCCATTTTTTTCGTTTGCACAAGTTTCCATTCAATATTTAGGTTATCTTCAGCGCTGTACTTCCCCCGGATTCACATGCACCATAATATGCTTCACCTTGGGGAAATTTTTCTCAATGGAATCATGCACCTGCTCCGCCGTCTCATGGGCCTTTCGCAGCGTCTCCCCGCCATCCGCGCTGATCTCGATATCCACATAGATTTTGTTGGCGAAAACCCTTGTATGCAGAAGGTCTACGCCGAGCACGCCTTCCTGTGCTGCGGCACATTCCCGGAGTGCGGTTTCCGTCTCCTCATCGCACGCCTTGTCTACCATCTTATCCACCGCATCCATAAAAATCTCGTAGGACGCCTTGCCGATAAAGAAGCAGATCGCCAGACTGGCAATCGGATCCAGAATCGGGAACCCCATTCTCGCCCCGGCGATACCGATAAGCGCGCCAACGGACGAAAGCGCGTCAGAACGGTGGTGCCATGCATCCGCCATAAGCGCGCCGGAATCGATCCGCCTGGCCTGTACTTTCGTGTACTGGTACATCGCCTCCTTCACGACAATGGACACAACGGCCGCCACCAGCGCAAGCACGCCGGGCGCCTCCAGAGATGCAATATCGCCGTCTGCCATCTTTTTGACCGCAGAATACCCGATTCCCAGCCCCGTTGCCGCCAGAATGGTGGCCAGTACAATGGCCGCCACGCACTCCAGCCGCTCATGTCCGTAAGGATGGTTTCTGTCCGAATCCTTTCTTGAAATGCGGATGCCGATGATAACCACCACAGTGCTGAACACATCCGAAGCCGAGTGAACCGCATCGGAGATCATCGCCCCCGAATGGGCAAGCACACCCGCCAGCAGCTTAAAAGCCGTCAGAACAGCGTTTGCGATAATGCTTACAGTGGACACGCGCATCGCGACCCGCTCAAATTCCTCTTCCTTTTTCAATCGCCACACCTTACTTTCTGAAAATATGTTTCCTTCTAATCTAACACATCCGCTTACTTCACGCAAGTTTTGTTTATTGTTTTTTCACAAATTAAATATCGGCAGTTCGTCTGAACTAACCGTAACAGCACCCCTCTCTGCCGCCAATATAGGAGTAAGCCTGATGCTCCGCTTTCAAGGACAAAATTAAAATGTATAAAATTATGCTGGTTTAGAAACGGAAACGGGAGAATGCCGTTTTCAGACATTCTCCCACATGAGAACGATTTATACTGTAATTTCCGCCGTCATTCCCAGAAGTTCCTTATTCTCCTCCAGAATCGGATTCACAATCTCTTTTAAGAACTTTTCCACCTGCAGGGGCGCACGGCCCACATAATTAGAAGGCTCCATCGTCCTTTGCAGATCTTCCTGGCTCATGTTGAAAGCGGGGTCGGCTGCAATCAGCTCCAGGAGATTGTTCTCCTTTCCTTCCTTCTTCACATTGGCTCCGGCAATCATGGAAAGCTCTCTGATCTTCTCGTGCAGTTCCTGTCTGTCGCCCCCGGCTTTGACAGCGTCCATCATAATATTCTCCGTCGCCATGAAGGGCAGCTCGCTCATCAGGCGTTTTGTGATCACCTTATCGTACACTACAAGACCATCCACCACGTTCAGGCACAGATCCAGAATGCCGTCCACCGCCAGAAATGCCTCGGGGACAGACAGCCGCTTATTCGCCGAATCGTCCAGCGTCCGCTCAAACCACTGGACCGCCGAGGTGATCGCCGGATTCAAGGCATCCACCATCACAAACCGGGCAAGAGATGCGATGCGCTCGCTGCGCATGGGATTTCTCTTGTAAGCCATTGCCGAGGAGCCGATCTGGCTCTTCTCGAAAGGCTCCTCCACTTCCTTCAGGTGCTGAAGCAGCCGGATGTCGTTTGACATCTTGTGGGCGGAAGCCGCGATGCCCGCCAGTACGTTGCATACTCTGGTATCCACTTTGCGGGAGTAAGTCTGCCCGGACACGGGATAGCATTTTCTAAATCCCATCTTCTGTGCAATCATGGGATCGATTTTATCAATAGTCTCCTGATCACCCTCAAAAAGCTCCTGGAAGGACGCCTGTGTACCCGTGGTGCCCTTTGAGCCCAAAAGTTTAAGGCTCTCCAGCACATAGTCCAGATCCTCCAGATCGAGGCAGAACTCCTGCGCCCAGAGAGTCGCCCGTTTTCCGACTGTGGTGGGCTGTGCCGGCTGGAAATGGGTAAACGCCAGGGTCGGAAGCGACTTATACTCTTCCGCAAATCCGGCAAGCTCCGCGATCACGTTCACCAGCTTTTTCTTCACCAGACGAAGCGCCTCGCGCATCACGATCATATCCGTATTGTCCCCCACATAGCAGGAGGTTGCTCCGAGATGGATAATGCCCGCTGCCTTGGGGCACTGTTGTCCGTAAGCGTAGACATGGCTCATCACATCGTGGCGCACTTCCTTCTCTCTGGCCTTCGCCACGTCATAATTGATATCCTCCGCGTGGCTCTTAAGCTCGTCGATCTGTTCTTTCGTGATAACGGGTCTGCCGTTCTGGGAAAGCCCCAGCTCCATCTCCGTCTCCGCCAGCGCGATCCAAAGCCGCCGCCAGGTTCTGAATTTCATATCGGGAGAAAAAATATACTGCATTTCCTTACTTGCATACCGCTCCGACAGCGGGCTCACATACCTATCCGTACTCATCCTTCTCTTCCTCCTTAATCGTCTGCCATTGCTCAAATACTTACAAAACACCTCTTAGATACACAGGGCTCTCAACCGCCTGTTTATGTCTAGGAGCTGAACTTCTGTTCGTACTCTTCCACCGTTTTCATAATCTCTTTCGCGTATTTCGGATACCGCTCCACCAGAGCCTTGATATCCCTCTGGGAAGTACCAGCCACCACATCCCTGTTATAATCCATACGCCGCCTTAAGGACTGTCTGCGGATAATCAGGTTGTGACGGATCTCCACCATCTCCTTGGCGTCCAGAATGGCCTCTGTCTGGTGCAGCCAGATGGCCGGATCCTTTATCTGATAACATTTCAAGGTCTGCAGAAGCTCCTGCTCGCTGTAATCCAGATCCAGCTCGGCCCTGCGGAACTTCTCCCGCTCCTCCTTCTCGACCTTGTAGTTCTCCCATGTTTCCGTCAGCTCCTTGGCGCTGTTCACGCCGTACTTCATATATAAATACTCGAGCAGATTGGTATTATTCACATAGCGGATTTTCACCTTATTCTGCAGCAGGATAATTTTATTAATCCCGGTCTCGACTCTTCTGAGTTCCTTTCTGGCATCCATATGCTTCACATAGATCAGCGTAATCGCCACCGCCGCAACGCCGGCCGTGAGCAGATACCCGAGCTCCGTGTCCATTTCCAGAAAGAACTGTAAAAACAGAAGCAGCATCGCGCACAGACCCAGAGCGGTCACACAGATTATCGCCATGCCTTTTGTGTCGGAAATCAGCCGCATGACCTCGTTCTTGCGGTAGAGGTAGGCGTGTTTCTCTCCCTCCAGGCGGCTTAAGTCCTTGCGGATCAGATCCTGGTAACTCTCCGCCTCGGTGATCTTTGTGAAAGCCTCCTCCATCTGGTCTTCCATGCGCTCCACCATACGATACTTCTCGTCCGTGATCCGATGGGGCCGTCCAATAAAGTCCGTCTTCCTATCCTGCAGAAGGGACACCCGCTTTGCGCACTCTTTGAGCTGTTCGCTCTCCTCCGGCGGAAGGGCCTCGATTTCCTCCATGTCTTTTAAGTAGGAAGTGACCATGTTGTACTCGAAGTTCAGATTTTCCAGCTCTTTCGTGGCATCCGCCATCTTCTCCAGGCAGTTCTTTACATAGTCATTTCTCTGTTCCCTATTGTCAAAGTCTATTTCCCGCGAGGACTCCTCCTCTTCCCATTCTTCCTCATCGTACTCGTCATAGTCCCTGCGGAATCTGTCAAGCAGTCTTTTAATAAAGCCCATTTTTCTCCTCCACGTCCTCTATCTCATGCTCCGGCGGTACCTCTCCTTCAGCCCCGCCGTCAGTTTCCCGAGCTCCTCATAATAAGGTGTAGAGCTTCCGAGCGCGCCTGCGCCCTCCTCCTTCATGACCTGATAGGTGACAAGCATCCTGTTCTCATCCGTTCCCTCAAAGGAACCTTCCGCCCGCTTCACCATCCGCTCCACCTCCAAAGACAGGTCATGGAACTCAGGATGTGCCGCAATATAATCAATATATGCGTTCTCCTGCTGCCCCATACGCAGCGCCGCCAGATACATCTTAAGCCCTTCCCGCTTTCCGTCCGTCATATAAGACTTCATAAACCAGTCGGCCGCCTGCGCGTAGAAAAACATACCTGCACAGGCAGTTCCCATATTGTGATAGAGTCTCGCCAGAAGGAGTTTTTCATTCGGCGGCACCTCTCCGGCCAGACACTGGTACTGCTGCAAAGCGGCCAGATACCGCTTTTCTCCCAGCAGGTAATCCGCCTTCGCCTTCTGCCTCTCATAGGGGCTCAGCCCGTCGTTGCCCCTCACGATCTGCACCGTCCTCTCGATCACATCTGCGGGATACAGATTCACATACTCCAAAACAGCACCCACAAAGGCTGCCGTGGAGCCCCGCCTGTTCAACAGCGCATCCAGCGTATGCGCCAGATCGCTCAGACTGCACTCCTCCTCCAGCCATCGGATCATGCCCTTTTGCACAATCTCCGCATCCAGAAGCTCCGCCCTGTCCACGAAAAGAAAGCATAGCTCTTCCACTGAATATAGGTTTACATAAAATCTTTCCATATAATAGGGGTTCTCAGCCCGCCTGCCTGTCCCCAGGATCATCTGACTGCTCATTTTCTCTTTCGTCCCTCATCATCTATGAAATCTGAAACGATTCCTCCCACTTCTGTCCCCCGGCCGGGAAAAATTCACCAAACCCCAGATCCGTCACTGTGACCTGCACCGTATCGGCAGAAGCCATCGCCGCATCCAGCCTATATCTCGTAAAAGGCGCACCTGTCTCTCTTGCCCCCGACAGGGGAATCGTCCGCGTCTGCGCATTTTTCCCGTTGAGCGGCGTGACCACGAAGGAAACTTCCTTCTCCTTCCCGAGAAGAATCTCGCAGGACTTGTGCAGCTCATACCAGTTCTCCCCGGCATCCAGCAGTGCATAGTAGGATTCTTTTCCCTGCCGCAGTACCCGCATGCCGATATTGGCCTTCAGCTTATCCTCCCCGAGAAAAATATGGGTCTTTCCCGCCTCGCAGGGATCGAATTTCTCCATCAGACTGTAGACCGCTCCCCTGCTGTACAGATTGTTTCCCTGAAACACGCGCCTGTTCCGGCAGAGAAACTGCAACGATTTTTTATGCCACTCTTCCCTGAAGCCATCCCCCAGAAGATAGGCAGAGGAGATGATCCTCCCCTCGCATAGTTTCTCCAGAATCCCCAGAAACCGCTCATCCGCCAGCCGGAACGCATCCTCCTTGACGGCATCCTCCTCATTTTCCTCTGGAACCACAAGCGTCTCGTAAATCGCCTCCTCAATGAGGGCGACAATGGGCGTGGTCCTCTTGTTGCACTCCATGCGGTAAGTTTTCAGACATTTCCCGTCATGCTCGCAGACTGCCGTCTGATACGCCCACAGCTCCGAAGGCTGGTACAACATGAAAGAATAAAGGCTCTCCGTATGACTCTGGAAATAAATGTGCTCCGTCTTTACCTGCAGATTGGCCGCCACCTGCAAAAGAATCTCCACCATACGGTCATCCATCTTGTCCACCGTAAACAGGATAGCTCCAATATGCTCCACCGGGACAATAAAACTCATTAGTCCCAGACTTTTTCTGATAAACAAAGTCAGAAGCGCCACCGGGTCATAGCTTTCCCCGTCCAGTCCGATCTCCGCTCCCTTTCTGGCAAGGCTCAGAAGATCCTCCACCGGGCACATCTCTTCCTCCCCGGCGCTCTTGACCGCCTCCTTGCCGTAAACCCACTGGTTCGTCCCTTTCCGTTTACATAACATAAAAGGAATGTTGTACTGCTTCGTTCCCACCACGGGCGCAACCGTCTCCACGTCCCCCTCGCCAAAAAGGCAATAGCTGATCTGGGCATACCTCTCCCCCAGATCATACCCGACAAATACGTCTCCCTTATGCGGTTTGCCGTCCTCCTTTGTTCCCAGAAACATGTCCAAACTCCTCTTCGTACAGGAGAATGCCTGTTCTATGGCATTCTCCCGCGCAAGATTTAGTACTTCCTGGTGTCCCGTCCAATGGCGGGACATCTTTGGAAGTACTTCTTGCGCTGTTAACGTACGGTGAAGATCTGCTCCACCATATGATCCTGCCTGAAATACGCAGACAGCAGATCGTTCACCGTATCATAATCATGCAGGGTCTTTCCGATCATCATATCATTTAATATGTTGAATCTGCCTTCAGAGATATCCTCCCCGGCTTCGCCCTTCTGGATCACATCACTCAACACAAGCTGCTCTCCGGCCTCTGTTTCCTCCGTGATATAATATCGGAGCTGCTCCCCGAAAAACAGAATAAAGTCGCTCACGCAGATGCCGCCGAACATATCCCGCATCTCCTCATGGGTATACTCCTGCCCGTCCGCTCCTTCCTCCTGGATCAGATAATGGATCATCACCCGCCTGCCGGAGGATGACCTGTACTCCACCATCGTCTTATCCAGATAGGCGTTCAGCTGCGGCACACAGCCAAAGTACTTCCGATAAAAAGGCATCACAATCCCCTGTGCCAGAAGCGACTCAAGGAAAATGCCGCAAAGCTTCTGCACGCCCTCGTCCCTCTCCCGGTCCGCATAATAGCGGAGACAGGCAATCCGGCAGACAAGCGGAAACGGCGCCTCCTCCTGATATAACTGCCGCACACTCTCAAACACATAGGCGTCCGTGTCCTCATCCTTCACCACATAATCATAACAGCAGGCCGCTGCAAAAGCCGCCCTGATCCGCTCGCTTCCACCGCTCTTCGCGTAGGATCGGAAAATATCCAGCCACTCCTCCACCCGGACGCCCGTATAAAGCATCTGCGCAAGCATCCGCTCACACAGTTTGAAGGTATCCACGCCGAAGTCTTCCGCCAGTTTCCATAGATCACGCATCTGTCCGATGCTCCCGGAGAACCAGCGCACCAGATAATTGAGCACGTTGTCGTCGTATTTGCCTTTGCGCACCACATAGAGAAGCAGCCCCATGACAAAAGGATCGTCCTCCGTCTCCGTCAGATCCAGTATCCTGCTGCCAAGCTTTAACAGCGTCTTCGCATCCATATCATAAGGACCGAAGCATCTGACCCACTCGACAGCCTTCTCGTACATACTGCGGTTTACGAGAAAACGAACGATCTTTCCTCTGTCCCGGCGGCTCACATCCCCCGGTTCCAGCGTGAGCAAGTACTCATCCAGCTCCCGCATTCTGTCCTTTTCATGGTAAAAGTCTATCACCATAGGATAAATTTTCTTCTTTTCTTCTTCCTCGATCCGTTCCGATGCGGTCAGCAGCACGAAAAGATCCGCGTTGTCCTCCTGCACCGTGAACGTATGCTGACGGGCATAGCAGGCATAAACCGCATAGCCCAGATGATTTCTCACAAAAGGCGCAATCATCTGCGCGAGCCTGGACGGATGCATCAACGCCTCCACGGTATATTCCAGACCCACCGTAAAGAGATTTCCCCCTCCGTCTCCCAGGAGCACCCGGCAGTCATTGTCATAAACCGGCACGAAAGCCCGGCCGGCCGTCATGGGAAAACGTTTGATGTCAGTCCGGCAGGCATAGGCCAGCGCCACTTCCCTGGCATTCTCCGCGTCCGTCCTGACCTCCCGCATAAAGAGCAGGGCCACCAGGGAACGGGCGGTCTGCTCATCAATCATGGAAGGCGTCAGCAGATTCTCATAGAGATACGTCAGATCCCTGTTGATTCTCCCCCTGCCGATCTGTTCCAGCACAAAACGCTCCATCGCCGCCATATAGTTTACATAAATATCAGACAGTTCCTCCCGGCGCCTGTGCACATAGGCGTAGAGATACGCTGTGACCTCATAGTGCAGATCGCTTCTGTAGGCGAAATACAACAGCACCATTTTGGGCAGTTCCCCGTCAAAATTCCGGGGAAGCGACATCATATAATATTCATAAAGTCTGGTGATGCGCAGATTCTCCTCCACGCCCGCGCGATACCACGGAAAGTAATCCTCCCCGCTTCGGTTTCCTTTGATCAGCAGGGTGCAGATCTCGTGCAGAACCTCCTTGTGGGGAATCAGCTCATAACAGCCTTTCAGAATGCCAAACAGCCTTTTGGAATACCCCCGTTTCTGCCCTGCCAGATACACCACCTGCAGCAGAATCTCCTCCTGCATCACCCCGCTCTTGACCGCATAGGTCAAAACTTCCTCCTCAAAAAGATCCAGTTTTCGAAGCATGGCCGGATTCATACAGAGAATGTTCCACGCCTCAATATAGATCATCGGAGAAGTGCAGTGATGGATAAACAGTTCCTCCAAAAGCAGCCATCTGCGGGAAACGCTCTCCACATACTCCTCTGACAGATACAAAAGCAGCCATGCGATCCGCCAGTCTCCTCTTCTCCCTCTGTAAATCTGGGAAACTGCCTCCGCCACCTCATCCACATAGGAATCCTCTTCGCTGATGAGCGTAGTCAGATAGAGATAGTAACACCAAAGCGCCGGATTCTCTTCCCGCTCCGCACTCACCCGCTCCCGCAGTTTCTCAATCTGCCATTTCGCCTCGTTGCCCCGCTCCTGGGACAGAAGCACCTGCCCCCGGAACAGTTTCACTGCCACGTCCTTATCGTCAAGCTGTTCCATACGTGTCAGGAGCTTGTCCGTCTCCGCAAGCCATGTGGCTGTCCCGATCTTCTTTAAACGGTGCGCCTGATAGTATGCCATCAACTGCACCGTGAGCTGTTTCTTTTCCCGCTTGGCTCCAAGCCTCCTGATCCCCGGCACGCGCCGCACCACGGTAACGGGAATCCGTATCGTCCCGTTCTCCCGCACGAGCACAATCGTACCTAAGTTTATGCCGTCATGCAGCCTCTCCAAATCTATCTGATAATGGAGCCGGAAAATATGATCGGAAAAAGCTTCCTCCCCCGCCGACTCCTCCTGCAGCTTTAAAAAATCCCCTTCCGTCTGAAACCACATTCTTGTATAACCCCAGCCGTTTCGTTTTATGACAAGGGCAAAATGCGCGTCCCCGGACGGATCTTCCACATGAATCTCGCTCTCCTCGGGAAGAAGTTCCACCGGCTTTTTCTTGTGGATTTCCTGCAGGAACTCCTCCACATTGTGCTCGTTGCCTTCCACGGCCGAAAGCCCTTTGTAGGCCGCATAATACTGCCTGTCATGTCCCGTAAACACCTTTTTGAAGCAGGGCGCATAAAAGAGCGCCACCGCCTCCGCCCAGTTGCTTCTGGCCAGGTTCGTAAAGTGGAACAGATTCCGGATTTCCCCGAGGCTTGAAGTCATTTCATCAGGCAGCACCGTGACCTGAAAAGGCAGCTCATACTCTCCCCTGTTTGAGACAATGGAAAAAGAGCCGGAAACTTCCTGCCCCGCCTCCATGCCGGCTGCGTCAAAACAATAAAATATCTCATCCTCACTGCCGCCGAAACGCTCCGTGACACAGGTCATGCGAAGGTCGGAAGCCGCAACCGTCCCTTCCGTCACCGACCCTTCCGGCCCGTACACGAAAAAAGACCCCTCGCAGGCCGTGTCTGCCTGAAGGGACAGAGTAACACGCGGGCAGGAAAAATCCAGAGTACCGTCATCCGTATGAAATTTGCCCTCCAAAATCTCATCCACAATCATACGGATAGTATATCATTTCCGGGGTGGCATGTGCAACCCTCATTGCATATCATAGGGGTAAGAGAAATGCTTTCCCAAAATGAGGTATCAGCATGGACGTAAACAGAGAAGGACTCAACCCAGAAAATATACAGACGGAAAACAGCGCGGCATCAGGATCCGACACGGTCGGAAAACTGCAGATCAACGTCACCGCGAATGTAGGACTGATTCCCATAGAGAACGCCTCCATCACCATCTCCTTCACTGGAGAGCCGGATTCTGCCCTGGAGACGCTCACGACCAATTCCTCGGGACAGACTGACACCGTTGACTTAAAAACGCCGCCGCTGCAGTACAGTCTGACCCCCAACTCCCCCATGCCTTACTCGGAATACACCCTCTCCGTGAGCGCACCCGGTTATGAGCCGGTCATCGTGTCCGGCGTGGAAGTGCTGCCTGACGTGACAGCCGTCCAGAATATAGAAATGACACCCACCGAGATGAGCGAGGACGCGGAGGAGATCATCGCCATCCCCGACCACACCCTCTACGGCGATTATCCGCCCAAAATCCCCGAGGATGAGATCAAACCAATGGATGAATCCGGCGAAATCGTCTTAAGCCGCGTGGTCATACCCGAGTATGTCATCGTGCACGACGGCGTTCCAAACGATTCCACCGCCCCCAACTACTATGTGCGCTACCGGGATTATATCAAAAATGTAGTATCCTCCGAGATCTACGCCACCTGGCCGGAGAGCGCCATCTACGCAAACACGCTGGCGATTATGTCCTTTACCTTAAACCGTGTCTACACCGAGTGGTATCGCAATAAGGGCTATAACTTCACCATCACTTCCTCCACCGCCTACGACCAGAAATGGATCCGAGGACGCAACATCTATAAAAATATCGACAGACTGGTGGACTCCATTTTCTCCAACTTCCTCTCCCGTCCCGGCGTGCGCCAGCCCATCTTCACCTCCTACTGCGATGGCAGGAATGTGACCTGCAACGGCTTAAGCCAGTGGGGATCCAAATATCTGGGCGACGAGGGCTACTCCCCGATCCAGATTATCCGCTACTATTACGGAAACGATATGTATATCAACAGCGCCGTTGCCGTATCCGGCGTCCCTTCCTCCTGGCCTGGGTACAACTTAAGCGTTGGCGCTTCCGGGGATAAGGTACTGCAGATCCAGCAGCAGTTAAACCGCATCGCCCAGAATTACCCCGCCATTCCCCGCGTCACCGCAGACGGCGTCTACGGCCCCCGCACAGCCGAGGCGGTCCGGGTTTTCCAGAGCGTCTTTAATCTCCCTCCAAACGGGATCGTGGATTATCCGACCTGGTATAAAATTTCTGAAATTTATGTGGGCGTGAGCCGGATTTCCGAGCCGGGGTGACCTGCTGACACAGATCTGTTTCCCGCCTGCCTGCTTCCCCTTCTGCTTATACATGGCAAAAGGGACACTCCCCTTTTGCCGTGAGTGTCCCTTTTTTTACTTTATAGTGCGACAGCGTAAATCATTGAAGGAGAATGCAAAGCATTCTCTGAATCGAGCGTGCCGACACTCGATTTTTATACCGTCAATGTTTTGGTGTGAGAAAGATCACATTCCCTGCTCACCCCGTCGTCCGTATAGTAAACGTAGGGCTGGACATGGGCCCCGAAATGGTAAAGCCGCAGATTGGAAAAATCCACCTCCCCCATATGTTCCCCGCCTTTGGAGAGCGGCAGAATACGGTTTTCCCGAAGGAACACACACACATCGCCAAGAGGCATCTCCACATAGGCGTGCCCTTTCGGACATACCGCCTCCTCCCATACCTGTCCGCCGCGAAACCGCAGCAGCTTCATGGGTTCCGGCAGATACACGGTTCTGCCCGCCGCATTCTGCTCATGGACGGGCGCGATCATTATGCTGTCCCCGAGAAGAAGCTGATCTTCCACGCGCCTTGCAACGGCGTCATCCCCGTAGACAAAGCCAAGGGGCCGGAACATCATCCCATCGCCCAGCGCCGCTTTCATAAATTCGCTGTAAAGATAAGGCATGAGCATGTAGCGGACACGAATGACTTCCCCCATTAAGTCTCTGCCTGCAAAGCGGCAGACCTCCTGCCTTCTGGTTCCCTGCGCCGCGTGATTGCGCATGAGGGGCGTGAACACACCGAAAGAAAGCCATCTGATCAGAAGATCTTCCGTTGTGTCCGCGCCAAAGCCCCCGATATCCGCTCCCGTGTACAGGAAACCGCACATATTCAGAGACGGCATCATCCTGATGTTCAGCAGAAGGTGCGACCACCAGGAATTGTTGTCCCCCTGCCAGATTCCGCCGTATCTGTGCATCCCTATGTAGGAAGCTCTGGAAAAGAGCAGGATCCTCTTATCCGGCGCCAGTTCCTCGAATGCCTCCGCCGCGCTGCGCGTCATGTAATACCCAAACAGATTGTGCACCGTTTCATGGCAGTACTTCCTCCCCTTATAATTATGGTAGAAAGCCGCATAGTCCTTCGGGTTGTTGGATATGCCCGCCACCAGATCTTTAAACGCAAAGAAGGTCTTAATGTCCAGATTCTGCGTGCGGTACTCATCTATTTTTTCAAAGACTTCCCGAAGCCCCTTCTCCGAGTAAAAAATGGCCGGCTCGTTCATGTCGTTCCAGAAGCCGTCAATTCCCTGATCCAGCAGGATTTTGTACTTTCGCCCAAACCACCTCCCGGCCTCCTCGTTTAACATATCCGGCAGGCAACATCTGCCCGGCCAGACGCCAAGCACGAAATCCTCCCCCTGCTCATCCTTGCAGAAATACCCTTTCTCCTTCCCCTCCTCGTACACGTCGTAGCCGTCCTCTTTTTTGACGCCGCCGTCGATGATGGGTACCAGATGGATGTTTTCCTTCTTCATCTCCTCCACGAACGCCGCAAAATCCGGGAATGTCTCCTGATTGACCGTGAAGTCCTTGTAACGCTCCATGTAGTCGATATCCAGATACACACTGTCCATCGGGATATGGTTTTCCCTGTATTCTTTCACCACCTGCCGGATCTCCTCCGCCGAACTGTACCCCCAGCGGCTCTGTCCGTAGCCGAAAGCCCACAAGGGCGGAATGTAGCTTCTGCCTACAAGCTTCCGAAACTGCCTCACAATATCGTCGGGCGACTCCCCCGAAATCAGATACAGTTCGAAATCCGGCGTCCGGGGCGCGATCCGCAGGGTGCGCCTGTCTGTGTAACCGATGTCAAAAACAACCCGGGAAGGCGTATCCACGAAGATGCCCAGTCTGCTCTCCCCGTCCAAAATCAGAAAGTTATGCGCCCCATACAGGGAATGCTTGTCCTCGGTGTGCTGCGGGTCGTCCGTACAGTTGCTCTCGTAGATCCACCCCCGCTTGTTGATGCCCCGCACCGCCTGCCCGAGACCGTAAACGATCTCCTCTTCCTCCATTTCACAGGTGAGCGCATTCTCCTTATAAGAAAGCCTTCCGTTTTCCCACTGTTCCGCCTCTGGTTTACATAAAATAGCATCCGTCTCAATGGGACTGCCAAACACATACCGCTTTGTCATAGTCGTTATCCTTTCACTCCGCCGGACATCAGGCCGGCCTTAAAATATTTTTGTGCACAGGCATAGATCACGATAATCGGAATCATGGAGATCAGACTGCCTGCCATAAGAAGATTATACTCCGTTCCATACTGCCCGTTCAAACTATTTAACGCCAGAGTCAATGTCATTTTATTTTTGTCTGACAGCATGAGAAGCGGCCACAGGTAATCGTTCCAGCTCTCCATGAACGTGGTGACCGTAAGCGTGGCAACCGCAGACCCCGTCAAAGGCATGATGATCTGTCCGTAAATGCGCAGGATCCCCGCTCCGTCCATCCGGGCCGCCTCCATAAAATCATCTGGTATGGACCGCATTTGCTGTACCAGCATAAACACCGCAAACGCGCGAAACACGGAGGGAAGAATCACGCTCGGATAGGTGTCGATCAGTCCCAGCCTGTTCATAATGACAAAGAGCGGAATCAGCGTCACCTGCGTCGGAATCATCATGGAAGCCAGATATAGTTTAAAAACTCCTTCCGCGAAAGGAAACCGTATCTTCGTGATGGCAAACGCCGCCATTGAGGAAGACAGAATCGTGATCACCGTGTAACTGACCGTGATAAAAAAACTGTTCCCTATGGCTTTTAACAGAGGAAATCTCGAAAACACCGTCCTGTAAGAGTTTAGAGTGGGCTCCTCGGGAATCCACTGCACCGGTATCTGCATCAACGCTCCCTTGCTCTTCAAAGAAGTGGAAAGCATCCACAAAAAGGGGATAATGACAACCACGCCAATCAGAACTGCCGTCAGATAGGAGCCGGCCGCTCCCGCCGTCTTTTTCCATTTACTATGATTCATAATGCACCCACCTTTTCTGCAGCTTCATCTGGATCAGAGTCAGAACAAAGATAATCACAAACAGAATCCAGGAATACGCCGCCGCATAGCCCATCTTAAAGTATTTGAAACCGTAGGTGTAAATGCGTTCCACCATCACCTGTGTAGCCCCGTTCGGCCCGCCTTCCGTCATAATCTGTATCTGCGGGAACAGTTGAAATGCATTGATCAACGCCATGATCACACAGAAAAACAGGGATGGTGTCAGAAGTGGCAGGGTGATGGAGAAAAACTGCCTCACCCTGCCCGCTCCGTCCACTCTCGAAGCCTCATAATAACCCACGTCAATCGCCTTTAAGCCCGAAAGTAAAAACAGACCGTAAAATCCCATATCCTTCCACACGGAAGCCAGCACGACGGCGGGCATGGCCCACACCTTGTCCGTCAGCCAGTCCGGGCCTGTGATTCCGATATAACCCAGAAGCTGATTGATCACCCCGTACTGGGGACTGAGCACCCACTTCCAGATCAGACTTGCCGCCACCCACGATGTCAGAACGGGAATATAGTACAAAACCCTGAATACCGTGATCCCCCGCATCGTCCTGTTTAAAATGGAAGCCACCAGAAGGGACATGACAAGCACCAGCGGAATGTAGAGAATGATGTAGTAAACTGTGTGCCACAAAACTGCCCAAAATTCTTCACTCTGTAATATGCGGACATAATTTTCCAATCCGACCATACTGTTTCCCAAAGTCTCCCCGTTCAGTTTATCCAGTCCGTTCCAGTCGGTCAGACTGATCACGATGGAAATGACAATGGGCAGAAAACTGAAAATAACCATGCCGAGCATACTTGGCAGCATGAAAGGCACTGCCTGTATCAATGATTTTTTCTTTTTCATGTTTCCCTCATTTCAATTATTCACCTATACTCCGTCTGCTCACTGCAGTTTAATCTGTGCACTGCACTCTTCCTGCGCCTGATTTAACGCCTCCTCCACAGTCAGCTCCCCGCTTGCCGCGAGAGACAGCTTGTCCGTGATCATATCTGCCATCATAGAGTATTCCTCGATAATCGGCGCCACCGCAAGATAATCCAGAGAATCGAACACTGCCTGTTTGTTGTCCGGCGGTGTAATTTCCAGATACCCGGAGAGCACGGACTCATCACTGACTGCCGGAAGATCCCAGCCTGCCTCAATGCGCATTTTTGCCGCCTCGTCACTGGATGCAAGCCAGTTGATCCATGCTGCCGCCGCTTCCTTCTTACTGCTGTCCTTATTCACCACCAGCGCATTGCTGAAGAAATGCGTAGCCTTCTGTGTGCCGCCCGGTTCCACGCATATATCCCAGTTAAAATCGCAGGCATCCGTAAATGCGCCAAAAGCCCATATTCCCGTAGGAATCATGCCAAGTCTGCCGCTCTCAAACAGATCCCAGTCTCCCATACCGCCCATCTGGGATTCCGTGGGCTGCACATTGGTCTTCACGATTTTGTCGATCATCATCTGCGCTGCCGCAAGGTTCTCCGGCGAGTTGATGGTAAAGGCAGTCTTATCCTCGCTCAGCACACTGCCGCCGTACTGGGCCGCCACCTTAAAAAATTCGTTGAACGTGATGGGCTGGTAAATCCCGTAAATATCATCTCCGAGCGCGCTGATTTTCTCACAGGCCGCCATCGCGTCATCCCATGTCCATGCGGCATCCGGGTATGTCACGCCTGCCTGATCGAACAGATCCTTGTTGTAGATCAGCACTACGTTGGAAAAGTTTCCGGGCACGCCATACTGCTTGCCGTTTACCTGAAAGGCAGACAGTGCGGTGGCATTGTAACCGCTCACATCAATGCCCGTCAGTTCCGCAAGCGCCCCTTTGTTCGCATAGGCTGCAAAGTTCTCGATATTCAGCTCATAGCAGTCGGGCGCCGTGCCTCCCGCCACTCTTGTCTGCATCTGGGTGAAATAGTCATCGTATCCGATGGTCTCGATGTTCACCGTAATATTGGGGTTTTCTGCATGAAACGCCTCGTACATTTTCTGCAAAGTCTCCTCATTGCCGCCTGACGCGTTAAAGTTGGCATAAGTGATCGTCACCTCCCCGCCGCTCTCCTTCGCCGCCGAAATATCAACGCTCTCTTCGGAAGACTCCTGTTTCGCGTCCTCCTGCGTTTCCTGGCTCTGCGCCGTCTGCTCCTGCGCGGGAGCCTCCGCCTTTCCTCCGCATCCCGTCAGCGCGGATGCCGTAAGTGCCGCTGCCAATAGTGCCGATACTGTCCTCTTTTTCATAGTTTTCCCTTCCTTTCCTGGCTGTTTCCAGCCGCCGCTATGTTAATTGTTCCAAGTTGAAACGGTTAACCTCTCAGATTAAATTACAAAAATCCACTCGATTTCCCCAAACATCCCTCCTGCTTCCTCCATTTCCATCTTTCCCTGCTCCCATACGACTTCGCAGGTACGCTGTCCGTAACATATCGTGTCTTTTCCCTGCTCTCCGTACACATATCCTCTGCTCCTGCCGCAGCAGTCACGCAGAATCACACTGCCTTCCTTCACATATACAGGGAATTTCTCCTCTTCATGGGACTGCTGCCAGCTCCCTCCCCCGTATTTTTTCCCGGTAAAAAATCCATACCAGTTTCCGGCCGGAAAGTAAAGCTCTCTTGTCCTCTGCCCCGGTTCCATAAGCGGCGCCACAAGAAGTTTGTCCCCGAGCATATAGGCATCCTCCACTCCCAGACAGTTCCCGTCCTCCTGAAAACTATAAATGAGAGGCCGCATCATGGGCATGTTGTCTGTCACCGCCTGTCTGGCCGTTGCATACAGATAAGGCAGAAGTTCCATCCGAAGTTCATGCCAGTATCTGATCTCGTCAATCAGTCCGGGCTGTCCGTACACCTTCGCCATATTCCACGGGCTTCGTTCGTTGTTGCCCGTAATTCCCGGCATCAGCTCCTTAAACTGCCCTCCCTCCGGCTCCGAATGCCACTGCATCACCGGGCTAAAACACGCCATCTGCGTGGAGCGCAGATACAGATCCGGATCAGGCAGCGCCCCTGCAAAGCCGCCAATGTCAAAGCTCCAGAACGACATACCCGACATGGCCGCCGAAAGCCCGGCCGTCAGGACACTTTTAAACTCCTCGTTGGTGGACTGGTGGTCGCCCGCCCAGTGAATCGGCGTCCGATGCGCCCCCGCATACCCGGCGCGGCTGAATAATACCTGTCCTTCCTCCAGAAATTCCGTGTAGGCGTCCAGATAATCCTGACAATACTGGTTTTTCCCCTGTCTGCCTGTATTCCCGTCAGCAAAGAGGATTTCCTCCCGATAGATAAATTCCCCGCCGTCCGTCTTAAACCCGTCCACACCCATTTCGGTTAAATACTGCCTTTTTTCAAACCAGAATGCCCTTGTCTCCTCCTTTGTGAAATCCGGGATCACAGAGCCGGCAAACCAGTTCCCCTCCGGGATCTCATAGGGCGTACCGTCCTGGTTCATCACACAGAGCCTGTTTCGCACCGCGTACTCCCTGTCCAGGGCAAGCTGCGGTGAATCCGTCCCTTCCTGCGGCTTCCACACCGGTATCTGCCATAGCACCAGTCTGATCCCCGCCTCATGCAGCCGGTCGATCATTCCTCTGGGGTCACTCCAAAACGCGCTTTTTGAAAAATCATAGTCCTCATACCGCGCCCTGCCGGGCTTCGCCTCGCAGGACGCCCCGTTCCAGATATAGAACGTCGCCTCATCGCTCCAAGCCTCCAGCACCAGAACACTTGCCGGAAAACGGTACTTTTTCAGACAGGCAAGCTGCTCCTCCACATCCTGCTCACAGTTCCACCGATTGGCCGAGATCCACACGCCGAAAGCCCATTCCGGCGGCAGCTTCGGTCTGCCGGACAGATCCACATAATCGCCAAGCATCTCCCGGAGGCTTCCGAAAAACACATACACCGCTGCTTCCTCCGGGATCTCGCACCGAATCTTCTCCTGAAAGGAAAATACCGTCCGCTCCTTCGTATCCACATAAATCCCGAAGCCCGCATCTGTCATAAAGAACGGCGTTACACAGTAACTGTAACTCCCCTGGCTGCAAAACTTCTCCACCACCTCGTTCACCACCGTCTGTCCTTTCTGGTTCAGAAAGTCAAACTTCTCCCCCATGCCGTAGACGCCCCCGTACTGCGCCGTGATTTCCAGAATACCGTCCCTGCGCTCTAGCGTCACAGTCCGGCCGTCCTGCATGACATGCTGTCTCTTATATTCCCTGCTCTCTATTCTTTCTGCAATCATCTGTTTCTCCATGTCTTTCTTTGTATCATTCCCATCCTGTCTGTCTTCACTTCCTAAAATATGCAGAAGTACTTTTGTTACAGTTCAGCCTTCGTCCGCCCTGTTACAAAATCTGCGTCCTGCGCTGAACTGTTATGTACTTTCCGCCGTCCGCACGCTATCCCGCTCAACCAGCTTCACTTCCAACACTTCCTCCACTCTCTCCATCTTCGGATCCCCTATGTTGTCGAGAAGAAGCTCCACCGCCCGTTCCCCTTTTCGCGAAATGGGCTGCTGCATCGTAGTCAGTCCTGGCGTTGTGTACTTCGACTCCTCCAGCCCGTCAAAGCCAATCACCGATATCTCTTCCGGCACCCGTATGCCCTGCCTGTAAAAGCCACTCATCAATCCAACCGCCAGAATATCCGCAGTGGCAACGACAGCCGTAATCCCGGTATCCGTCTGAGCGATCCGCTCCGCGATCTTAACGCCGCTCTCATAGGACACCACATCCTCGAACAGAAACGCATCCGAACAGTCGATCCCGTTTTTTGTAAGCGCCCGCCGATAGCCGTTATAGCGCTTTTGCATGACGCCGTCCTCCTTGATGCTGCCGGAGGCAAAGGCAACTCTTCTATGTCCCTTCCGAATCACATAATCGGTTTCGCAAAAACACGCATACTCATCATCAATGCGGATCGCGTGGAACCAGTCGTTCTTACAGTAGCTGTCCACCAGCACCACTGGAACCTCCAGCTCCCTAAGTCTGTCCCAGAACCGGCTCTCGTAGGTTCCCACGATGATGACACCCGCAAGATTCCGCTCTCTGATCAGATTCAGGTAATCCTGTGTCATATCTGTCGCCGAGATGAGTACATGATACCCCCTGCGTCTCGTGGCAAACTCGATGCTTCCTAAAAGCTGGCTGTAAAAAGTATTGTGGAACATCAGTTTACTTCCCGGCTCCGTCTGCGGAATCACTACGCCGATCAGTCTCGTGTCCTTTCCCGAGAGCCCTCTGGCATTTAGATCCGGCACAAACCCGGTCTCCTCAATCACCTTGAGCACCCGCTGTCTGGTCTCCTCGGATATTTTTTTCTTTCCGCTCAGCACATAGGACACCGTAGCGTTGGACACTCCCGCGAGAGCGGCCACATCCCTGATCGTATAACGTTCCTTCATAATCCCCCCACATTGTTGCTCTACAAAATCCACGTTTTTCAATCGGTTAACCGTTTCACTTATATTAATTATACAGCTTTCTGTCATTTTGTCAATCGAGTTTTCAGTATTTTTTCAATTTATCCGTGACCGTTTTGCCATGCAGAATAGCTGATACAATTTCTAAGTGGGAAACTGCTTTTCCGTATTTATCTGATATAATGGATGAAACAAGACTCCTATTAAGTATACCTATGATTAGAGGAGCCGATAAGACTTTTCTACCCTTTCCTTCCAGGAAGAAGACATCTGCATCGTCTCTGTTCCCTCCTACGGCGGCCGTGTTCCTGCCATCGCCGTATCACGTCTGCAGCAGATACGCGGAAACGGTGCCCGGGCAATTCTCATTGTGGTCTATGGAAATCGGTTAATCCTTTGCCTATCAGGTTAACTAAAACAGCCGCCCGGGTATCCTTTGCTATCCCGGACGGCTGCTTTTTTAGTGATATCATTCCAGTATTAGTTTACATAATATTCTATCGCATCACTTCGTCAGCATCATCATAATCTCGTTGCTTCTCGCCACGAACTTGGTCATGGCCTCCGGCTCAAGGGGCGCCTGCTGCAGCAACGCCAGATCGTAGAGCTGCTCGCAGATCAGCTTCACATTCTCGCCGTCCTGATGCTCCAGCACATACTCCACAAGCGGATGGTTTGCGTTTAAGATCAGCGTCTCTCCCTCCTTGCCGAACATCCCCATATCCATTCCCGGCATGGAGTACATCTTCATCATATCCTGCATCCTGCGGGACTCTTCCGAGAGCGTAATCATGGACGAAATCTTCCTGTTCTTTAACTTTTCAATCTTCACCTTGATGGCATCTTTCTTGAGTGCCTTCTTCATCAGCTTGGCGATCTCTTCTGCCTGCTCCTCCATCTCCTTCTCGGCCTTCTTGGAAGTTTTTGCCTTAAAGGTGTCTGTCAGATCGGCATCGATGCGCTGGAACTTGATGCCTTCGTTCTTTGCCTCAAGCTGGGATACAAACGGCTGGTCGATATTGTGGGTCAGCACCACCGCGTCCATCTTTGCGGCCTTAAACATATTGATGTACTGGCTCTGCTGCTTCTCGTCGGTCACGTAGTAGATGACCTTCTCCTTCTTCTCCTCCTCGACGGGCTCGCCGTCCTCGTCAAGTACCTCGCCATCCACTTTCTCAGCCTCATCAACGACCTCGGCTTCCACCTTCTCGCCGTTTTCGTCCACCGCTCCGGCTTCCGCATTTTCGCCTGCCGCCGCGCTGTCCGGCTCGTCCTGTCCACCGCTCTCTTCTGCGTTTTCCGCATTTCCGTCACCGGCCGCAGCCGTCTCACCCGCAGCATTCTCAGCGTCATCCGCCTCGTCGGGATCGATCTTGTTGACCTCCAGACACTCGGGCAGCGTCATGTACTCGCCGTCCAGATTCTTGAAAAGGATATAGTCGGTCATCTTCTCGCAGAACTTGTCGTCCTTCAGGCAGCCGAACTTGATGAAGGGACTGATATCATCCCAGTATTTCTCGTACTCTTCCTTCTCGGTCTTGCACATGCCGGACAGCTTATCCGCCACCTTCTTTGTGATGTACTCGCTGATCTTCTTGACAAAACCGTCGTTCTGCAGCGCGCTTCTGGACACGTTGAGCGGCAGGTCAGGGCAGTCGATCACACCTTTGAGCAGCATCAGGAACTCGGGAATCACTTCCTTGATATTGTCCGCGATAAACACCTGATTGTTATATAATTTAATGGTTCCCTCAATGGACTCGTACTCCATATTGATCTTCGGGAAGTAGAGGATACCCTTCATATTAAACGGATAATCCATGTTCAGATGGATCCAGAACAACGGCTCCTTGTAATCCTGAAAGACCTTGCGGTAAAACTCCAGATACTCTTCCTTCGTACACTCGTTGGGATGCTTTGCCCAGAGCGGCTGCGTCTCGTTGAGAAGCTCGGGACGCTTCTTGATTTTTAATTTCTGCTCGTCCTCCTCCTTCTCCTTCTTGATCTCCTCCACGACCTCGTCGGTAGAAAGCTTTTCATCCTCTTTGATGATCTGGGTCTCCGTGGTGTTTGCCTTGGAAAGCCAGATTTCCGTAGGCATAAAGGAACAGTATTTCTTAATGACCTCTTTCGCCTTATATTCGTTGCAGAACTCCAGACAATCCTCATTGATGTGGAGGGTGATCGTTGTACCTACTTCCGTCCTGGTTCCATCCTCCATATCAAATTCCGTGCCCCCGTCGCATGTCCAATGCACCGCCTGCGCGCCGTCCTGCCATGACAGGGTGTCAATCTCCACCTCGTCCGCCACCATGAACGCCGAATAAAAGCCCAGACCGAAATGACCGATGATCTGATCCTCATTCGCCTTGTCCTTGTATTTTTCAATAAAATCCGTCGCGCCGGAGAAAGCGATCTGGTTGATGTACTCCTCCACCTCGTCCGCCGTCATGCCGATACCGTTGTCGATAAATGTAAGCGTCTTTTCCTCCGGATTGACAATGACCTGAATCTTCGCCTTGTAATCATCCGCCAGCGCGTACTCGCCCATCATATCCAGCTTCTTTAACTTCGTGATCGCGTCGCATCCGTTGGAGATCAGCTCTCTGAAAAAGATGTCGTGATCGGAATACAACCACTTCTTGATAATCGGGAAAATATTATCGCTGTTGATTGATAAACTGCCATGTTTCGCTGCCATTTTCTCACATTCCTTTCTCTCATAAACCTTGCGATGCGGTATGTCTTCCACCCGCACCTTACACCGAACAAATCCTGTTTTCCGGGGATTTGATTACCTAGAGCATAGTTTAATACGCCTAAATTAAGAAGTCAAGAAGAAATTAGCACTCATCAGCAACGAGTGCTAGTAATTTGAGGATTCGTCCCATTTTATGCGGGTTGCGGGAATTATAAATTTTTTCTAAAATCCCGTGAAATGCGTCATTGTGGTAAAGTCGGTTGTATGTTATAATTTTAACGTCTTTGTCAATAAAAACTTGGACTTTTTGGTTTGATTCACATTCCTCGGTACAAAACGCTTCAGAATGGGGGAAACAATGATTAAAGAATGCCTAAAAACATATTTGGACAAGTATTTTGCGTGCTATAAAAACTACAGGGGGACTTATCCTGCTGTCCCATATGACGAAGAAGAGAAGTCTTCCTTATGGTATGGTGAACCGGATGAGGAAGAATATATTCAGTGGATGTACAAGGAAAAGGATAAGCAGACAGATTTTTCGGATTTAGAGGACGAACTGGAATTGGCATTGCCCGACGCCGCAAAAGAATTTTATAATTCATACTATTTTCTGCAGCTGCAGGGCTTTTATCATGGAGAAAGCGTAAATTTTGATCCCATAAGCGACAGCAGGGATATCTTGCGGGATTTAAAGACTTGTATCTTTGAGATCAACGGAAAAAAGTATCTTCATATGGGTATCTATAGCAATATGGACTTGGCTTTATGCATGGAAACCGGCACAGGGGCAATCGTCCAGGCAGATTACGATTCCAAAAATGTGGAGAAGCTTGCGGATTCGCTGGAAGAATTTCTGGATCAGATGACACCTGTGAGATAATTTCACTGCTGCTGACAATATAAACCCGGAATATAGAGGAAGAAGGAACTCAAAATGTAAAGTATCGTTCAAAAATTAATTGATACATACAAAAAGGAAGGTCTGGAGTCTCCCGAACAGCATTTTATAAAGGCAACTGATACGGAAAAAGGGATGCTATTTCATCTGCTTGAAAATGAACATAATGATTTTGTGGATTTCTATTTAAATTATCAACCCACTGCCCTGCCAAGATTAGCGTGTAATTGTACATTTCTGGATATTAAAGCCATGGTGGAAGAAAATACTGATTTCGAGCCAAGCTGTTATTTGAGGGAATGCAGTATCTATACATTTGCATTGACAATAGCTTTTTCGCCAGATGATCGCGGATCTTTGTCAAGCAGGGGCAAAGATTTCCATATATCAGAATGATGAGGAAATACCCGCAAATATTTTGGATAACTGGCTGAAATCTCTGGATATCATCAGTCGGCAAGTGGAAAATGACATAGACAGGGAAACCAACTAGTGTATTCCGGGAGTGGTCAGCTCCCGAAATACTGCGCATACACCTCAAAGAAATTCTGCGTCGTCACTTCCTCGTCATGGATAAAGTTCACACTGTCCCACAGCTCCTCATTCAGATTTCTGGTCAGCGTCGCCACGTAGGCGTCGTACTCCTGCCCGAACGCCTCCTCACGCCTCTGCTCCACAATCTTGATCTTATTGGCATCCGTTTCCTCTCTGTCAAAGGTGCTGATGCACTTGATGATGTGATAGCCAAACTCCGTCTCCACCACGTCGCTGATCTCGCCCGTTCCCAGATTGAAAGCCGCCGTCTCAAAGGACTCCTCCATTTCACCCTTGCCGAAGGAGTAAGTCGTCTTGTCGTCCTCGCTGTACTTGCGGATGAGCGCGTCAAAATCCTCGTCCGCCCTCGCCTGTCCCAGCACCTCGATCGCCCGCCTGTAGGCATCCCGCTTTGCTTCCTCCGTATACTCGATCTTTTTTCCCGTCCCGTCCAGCGCGTAAGTCTTGATCAAAATATGCTGCACGGTGATGGTGCGCGCCTCATCGTCGCTGATCTCCGGATTGATGTCCTTGATCGTGTACTGATACATCTTCTCCGCCCGGGCAAGCTCTGTGTAGAGTGACCTGATGGTCTTCTCGTTGACACCCATCAGCTCGATCTCCCGCTCTCCCAGCGAGTCATAGTACGCCTTCGCCGCATTTTCCGCGCGGGCGCGCTCCTCCTCGTCCAGCTCCACCTCATACTTTTCCGCCATCAGATTCATGGTCTTGATCTGGGCAATCTGCGCCAGCGCAATATTTTTCACATTTTCCTCAAGCGTTACGCCGTCCGCAATCGTGCCCCATATCTCCTGTCCGTATACGCTCTCATAACGGTTCTGGATCGTTGTCAGATACACCATAAGCTCAGGCACCTTGCAGGAACTTGTCTCAATCCGAAAGATTTCGTCCTTTTCAAATCCCGTGGTGAGCACCACTTTCGTGCCGAATCCCTCACCGTCCCCGCATCCTGTGACCAATCCAGTCAATACGCATACCGTCAATAAGTATGCCACTGCCTTTCTATATCCGCTTCCTCTCATACGCCTCCTGCTTCGCCGCTGTCCCTCACGACTGTTTTTACTATAATACTTCTCCTGTATATATTATGCTGTTTATACCATCTCAATCATCAGAAATGCATCTGCCGTATTTATCATACCACACTTTTCCGTCTGTCATCGCATAATCCTCTCCGCCCAGCACTGCCTGCACATAATCGGCTCCTGAACGCAATCTTCTGCAAAAAGCCATGCCTCCTCCAAACAGGTTCGTGGAGTGAATGTCAGATCCGGCGCTCAAGGGAAACCCATGCTCCCCCGCATAGCCCACTGCCCTTTTGTCAAAGACGGTCTTGTCACGCAGAGTCCCGGTATACCAATGATGCGCGGCATTGATTCCCTCCACGCCGTCCACCCATTCGGGAAAAAGGCGCACCTTCGGAATATAGGCCTCCTCCCTGTAAGGATGCGCATGCATCACCAGGCCGCCCGCCCCATGTACCAGCCCGTACTGCTCTTCCACAGATATATGGCGAAGTTCCGGGTGTATCTTCATCCAAGCCTGGTCAATCCCGTACACCAGAAATTCCGTGGCGTCATAACCGGCCTCGTAGCCGAAAAAGACATCCAGCCCGATCCTGTCCCCTTCCGCCTTCGCATGTTCATACCCAAGACAGAACTGATCCACCCACGCATCCCAGGAAAGACTCCCGTCCACACAAGTATTTCCGCCCCAGTTATGGTCTGTCACAAAAATGCCGGTATACCCATACTCCTTACATGCCCTCGCCATCTCCTCCCCGGTATTCCGCGCACAGGCGCTTGCCTCCGAAGTATGCAGATGGGTTTCATAAAGATAAGGATACCGCTCCCTGATCGCTTCACTCTTCATTGCTAAGTTTCCCTGTCCCTTCCTGTCGTTCTTAACCCGAAAAACCGGGTGCCTGCGCACCCGGTTTGTTTATGCCTCCGGCTCTTTCCAGCCTATTTAATCACATGAATCCATCCCTCGGGTGCGTCTATTCTGCCCATCTGGATGCCCGTAAGCGTGTCATACAGCTTTTGCGTAACAGGTCCCATCTCGTTCATGCCGCTGGGAAAAGCAATCTCTTTCCCGTGGTCTACAATTTTTCCTACCGGGGAAATCACCGCCGCCGTGCCGCACAGGCCGCACTCTGCGAAATCCTTCACCTCTTCGAGCGCGATCGGTCTCTCCTCCACTTCAAGACCCAGATAATCCTTCGCCACCGTCATCAGAGAGCGCCTGGTTATAGAGGGCAGAATGCTGCCGGATTTCGGTGTGACTACCCTGTTATCCTTCGTCACGAAAAGGAAGTTCGCGCCGCCCGTCTCCTCCACATAAGTCCTGCTGCCCGCATCCAGATACATATTTTCGTCAAAGCCTTCCGTGTGCGCCGTCATAATCGCATGCAGGCTCATTGCATAGTTTAATCCTGCCTTGATATGTCCTGTGCCGTGCGGAGCTGCCCGGTCAAAATCACTCACCTTGATTGTGAGCGGCTTTACGCCGCCTTTAAAGTAAGGACCCACTGGTGTGGTAAACACTCTGAACTGGTACTCATCTGCGGGTTTCACACCGATCACCGGAGAGATACCGAACATATAAGGTCTGATGTAGAGGGTTGCGCCGGAACCGTAGGGCGGCACATAAGCCTCGTTCGCCGCCACCACATCCGTCACAGCCTGAATGAAACGCTCCTGCGGAAATACCGGCATTTCCAGCCATTTGCAGGAATCTTCCATGCGCTGCGCGTTTAAGCCGGGACGGAAGGTCACGATACGCCCATCCTCGGTTGTATAAGCTTTCATTCCCTCGAAACAGGTCTGTGCATACTGCAGGACGCCCGCACACTCATTCATCACAATATTGGCGTCATCCACAAGCGCGCCCTCATCCCACGCACCGTTCCTGTAATTCGCCACGAACCGCTTGTCTGTCTCATGGTAGCCGAAACCGATATTCGCCCAATCCAGATTCTTTTTTTCCATAATACCCAACTCCTCTCACTCAGTCATTTCCTTTGTCGCTTCTTTTGGTACTGCTTCATTTCTTTCTAATACTACATTATACCTTTATCCTCAAAAGTCAAGTCCGTTTAAAGCACTGCATTGACCACTTCAAGGGCAATGTCATAAGCATAATCCTTGATCGCCTTCTCACAGAGCCTGAGCATCTTCTTATCCGTCTCAGGCCTGTCATACCGTTTCAGCTCCCTGAGCTTAAGCGCTGCGCTCTCCCCGTCAAAGTCATCCAGCCTGGCCGCCAGCTCCCGCAAGGCCCTGACCCATTCCTCTTCCGTGATCGTGCACACGCTCTCTTCCGGCTCCTGCTTCTGCGTCTGGCCTCCCGCGTCCTCCGTTTCCAGATAAACCCGAAGGCTGTTTCTCATGGCGCTCATCATGCTGAACAGAATCGGAGACCGCACCGTCACATCCTCAAGCTGCCCTGCTTTCGCCATCTTTTCCAGTTCAAAAGCTTCATCCGCCAGATCATCCGCTCCCACATTTCTGGCATTTCCCTTCAGGGAATGCACGATAATTGTGTAGCCGGGCATATCGTCCTTCTGCAGAAAGTCCTTGAGTGCTGTCTCCTTCTCCTGTAAAATGGAATGGAAATCACGCAGAACCTTACCATAGAGCGCCTTGTCACCTCCCATATATCTGAGACCGTTTCTCAGATTAAAGCCCATCAGATAAAGCTGGCTCTCCCTGATGTCAAACTCTCCGTCTCCCTCTTCCTGCGACTGCTCGTACGCGTCGTTGATATCCCTGTTGTTGGTCAGGTAAACCACATTGCTGGGCAGATACTCAATCAGCATATTTTCGAACTTATCCGCATCTATCGGCTTTGTCAGATAATCCTGAAATCCCTCTTTCAGATAAAGCTCTCTGGCTCCCGCCACCGCGTTTGCCGTCAGCGCAATGATTGGAATGTCCCTGGACGGATTTCCCTCCAGCTCCCGGATGGCATGCAGCGTCTGTACACCGTCCATCACCGGCATCATATGATCCATACAGATCAGATGGTACGTCTTTCTCTTAATCAGCTCCAGACATTCCTCTCCGCTGGACGCCACATCGATCTGCAGCCTTGTTCCTTTCAAAAGCCCCTGCGCCACCGCCAGATTCATAGCGTTATCATCAACGATCAGGATTCTTCCCATAGGCGCAATAAACTTTTCATGGTAATCCTCGATGCTGCGCAGGCTGTCCCTGTACTGTTTCTCAAAATCGCCAAGAGGTTCCCTGTCCACTATCTTCTGTACAATCCGAAAAGAAAAGGCGGAACCCTTTCCGTATACGCTCTGCACCTCCAGCTTACCGCCCATCATCTCAATCAGCCTCTGCGTGATGGCAAGCCCCAGTCCTGTCCTGTCTTCCTTGCTGCGGACCGTGGAATCCATCCTTTGGAACGCATGGAAAAGTTTGGGGATGTCTTCATCCCTGATGCCGATTCCCGTGTCCTTCACAATCACATAAATCTCTATGGAATCCTTCGGCAGCTCCTTCCAGCTCACATGCAGCGTAACCCTTCCCTTTTCCGTGTAGCGCACCGCATTTGACAGAAGGTTTCCGATCACCTGCCTGATATGTATCTCGTCACCAAAAAGCTTATAAGGCATATCCTGCGCGATATCCAGTACCAGATCCAGTTTTTTGCGGCGCTGCTGTACCGAAATGCTGTTAATCAGATCATTCAGGAGGGAACTGACATCATAAATTCCCTCCGTCAGCTCCATCTTCTCCGCTTCCAGCTTGGAAAAGTCCAAAATATCACTGACCAGCGCAAGCAGAATATTGCCCGCCTGCCTGATATCCCGGGCATACTCCTTAACCGCCTCCTCCTGACTCTCCCTCAGGATCAGCTCATTCAGCCCAAGAATCGTATTGATCGGCGTTCTAAGCTCATGGGACATATTTGCCAGAAAAATATCCCTGGCAAACTCCGCTTTCTCCACCGCGCTCTTGGCCGCCTCCAGCTCTACGGCTTTCTGCTGCAGTGCCTCCTTGGCCTGCGAAAGCTCCATCCCCTTATTTGCCATTATTACCTTTTTCTCCTGCCCCATACCGTATACCCTTCCTCACTGTCAGCTCCGGCAGCATCTTCATCCTGCTCCTCAACAAGTGTGCCCCTGAGCAAATCTACACTTTTCTTTCATATTTTACAAAGTAGTAAGGCAGATCGAAATAAGTCTGCTCCTCACTCTCCGCCGTAATCTCCCACGCCCCGTCCTGATCCAGATTCGGAAAATACGCGTCAGCCTCATAATCATGGTCAATCTTCGTCACATGTACTACATCGCATTCTGGAAGCATCATGCGGTAAACGCTCTCTCCGCCGATGATATACACATCCTCCGACGCATATTTCTTCAGCTCCTCGTCCAACTCCTCCTTACTGTGCACCACCACTGCGTCCTTCACCTGATAATCCAGGTTTGCGGACAGGATAATATTGGTTCTGTTCGGCAGGGGCATCCCCTGTGGAAACGTCTCAAGTGTCTTTCTCCCAAGCACCACCACCTTGCCTGTCGTCTCCTGTCTGAAATTCTTGTGATCCGCCGGGATTCTGACAAGCAGGCTGTTTTTGCAGCCGATCGCCCAGTTGTTGTCCACTGCTACGATTGCGTTCATATTTCGCGTCTCCTTGCTCTGGTTTAGTCTCATACTTGGCTTTCTTTTGCGCGGTGTTAAACTCGCAAACTCGCGCTCCGCGCTTTCTGTCCGCCTTCGTCGGACGTTTGCTCGTTAATGGCGCATGAAAAACAAATGCCGCTTCGCGGCGCTTGTTTTTCTTTTGCGCCATTAGATCGCGACCGGTATGTCTTTGACTTGGGGGCCGGTAGTGTAGTTCTCTACTTTCACGTCGTCCCTTGTAAACTGATAAAAGTCTGTAATTTCAGGATTGAGCCAGAAAGCCGGCGCGTCATAAACAGGCCGCTCGATCAGCTCTTTTATAATAGGAATATGCCTGTCATAAATATGCGCGTCCGCAATCACATGAACCAGTTCACCCGCTTCCATGCCACACACCTGTGCCAGCATGTGCACGAGCACTGCGTACTGCACCACATTCCAGTTGTTTGCCGTCAGCACGTCCTGAGAACGCTGATTTAAGACGGCATTGAGCGTCAGCTTCTCATGTCCCCTCTTCTGCGTCACATTGAAAGTCATGCTGTAAGCACATGGGTATAGATTCATCTCATGCAGATCCTGATGCACATAGAGGTTCGTCATAATCCGGCGGCTGAACGGGTTGTTTTTCAGATCGTAAATCACCCTGTCCACCTGATCCATCATACCCTCTTTATACTGGTGCTTCACCCCCATCTGATAGCCGTAAGCCTTGCCGATACTGCCATCTTCATCGGCCCACTCATCCCAGATATGGCTGTGTAAATCATTGATATTATTGGATTTTTGCTGCCAGATCCATAACATCTCGTCTGTTGCGCTTTTAAGGGCCGTCCTGCGAAGCGTCATTATCGGGAACTCCTTCGACAGGTCATAGCGGTTCACCACCCCGAATTTCTTCACTGTGTACGCGCTCTCCCCGTCCGGCCAGCGGGGTCTCACCTTCTCCCCTTCCGTGCTTGTTCCGTTTTCCAGTATATCCTTACACATATCTATAAAAATGTGATCTGCAAGACTCACCCTTCACTCTCCTATTCCATACTCTATGTCCGATCCCACTTGTCACAAAGCGAATTGATCTGATCCGCAAACCGTGCCAGATCTTTGTTTGCGCCGCCCTCGTTCTTGTGAATCACTGCGATAAGCCTCTGCCCGCTTGCCAAAAGCCTTGCAAAGACGTCGGAGATGCCGCGTCCCCTCTTCTTGATGGCAACAGGCTCCGCCTCGTGTATCAGCTCGCCGCTTATCAGATCGTATCTTGTACCGCTGTAAGGCGCATATGCATCCAGTCCGTGCTCCACTTTCAGGCACTCCGTAAAGAGCTTGCAGACGCTGTCCTCGCCATGTACCACAAAAACCTTATCCGGCTTTTTCTCAAAACCTTTCACCCAATTCAGAAGTCCGTTCTTGTCCGCGTGGCCGCTCATGCCTACCAGCTTCGTGATATCGGCCCGGATCTCGATCGGCTCCCCGAAAAGCTTCACCTCTTTCGCGCCCTCCACAAGCATCCTGCCCAGGGTTCCCACAGCCTGATAGCCCACAAAGAGAATCGTACACTCCGGCCGCCACAAATTATGTTTCAGATGATGCCTGATACGGCCCGCCTCACACATGCCGGAGGCTGATATAATAACTTTCGGCGTATGTTCAAAGTTGATCGCCTTGGACTCCTCGCTTGTAATGGCAAGCCTCAGCCCCGGGAAGGTGATCGGATTGATCCCCTTTCTGACCAGAGCCATCGCATCCTCGTCAAAGCATCTGGCTTCATTCTTATGAAAAATGCCTGTAGCCTCCACCGCCAGCGGACTGTCCACATAGACCGGGAAATTTTCGTGGCCTTTTACCAGCCTGTCAGCTTTGATCTGCCGCAGGAAATAGAGCATTTCCTGCGTTCTGCCCACCGCGAAGGAGGGGATCACCACGTTTCCGCCCCTGTCAAAGGTGGTCTGTAATATCTTCGTCAGCTCTCCCACATAATCCACTTTCTCAGAGGAATGCAGTCTGTCTCCGTAAGTGGATTCCATCACCACAAAATCCGCCTCCGCCGTATTGATCGGATCTTTTATCAGAGGCTGGTCACTGTTCCCGATATCCCCGGAAAACACGAGCTTCTTCGTCACACTGCCCTCCGTCGCCCAGACTTCGATACTGGATGAGCCGAGCAGATGCCCGATATCCGTAAAACGGATCTTTATATTTTCACATACCGTCACTTCACTGTTATAGTCGCAGGGGATGAGACACCTGATCGCCCCGTCCGCATCCTCCATCGAATAAAGCGGTTCTATCAAATCATTCTGCGCACTTCTCTTCGCCTTGCGGTTTTTCCACTCCGCCTCCTGCATCTGGATATGGGCACAGTCACGCAGCATAATACTGCACAGATCGCAGGTTGGCGCTGTCGCAAAGATTTGTCCCCGGAAACCTCTGGCATACAAAAGCGGCAGAAGACCCGAATGGTCTACATGCGCATGGGTCAGAAACACATAATCTATAAGCGCCTCATCTACCGGCAGTTCGCAGTTTTCAAATACATTTGCCCCCTGCTCCATACCGTAATCCACCAGAATATTTTTGTCACCTACCCGAAGATAATGGCAGCTCCCTGTCACCTCATGGTCTGCCCCGATAAACATAAGCTCCATACAATACCCTCCCTAATCTTAATTTATCATACCATTTTTTTCTGAAAGCGTAAATCTTTTCGGGGATTTCTTTTCAGATTTCTCGTACCCGTTTGGCCGTTGCCCCGCCAAAACAGGTGTCTCCTAAGTCTCAACATCCCCTCCTTCTCCATACTATATAATAAACCCTTGATGAGGTAAATTCCCATGTCCTTTTCGATTTCTTCTCTGCTGCTTTTTCTGGTGGCAGTTTCTCTGGATTCCCTGACAGCCGGATTTTCCTACGGCACCGGGCGGGTGCATATCAAAGTCCTTTCCCTTCTCATATTAGCCTGTGTTCCTGCCCTTTTCATCACTGCCGCAGGAGGACTCGGTGAAATCGTTAGTTCCCTGCTGCCCCCCGGCGTCCTTCCCTTTCTCTCCTTTTTCATGCTGGCCGCAATCGGCATCGCAAAGCTTCTGGAAAGTCTGATCCGCAGCATAGCAAAAAAGCACCCCAGTCTCATGGGAAACTGGGGTTGTCAGATCAAACAGATTAACATTATCTTCACCGTCTACCTTTCGCCGGAAGAGGCAAACCGCACAGATGTCCAGGTGCTGAGTGCAAAGGAAGCGCTGCTTTTAAGTCTTGCCCTCTCCCTTGACAGCGTTCTTGTAGGGATGGCTTTCCCGGCTGCCGCCATCCCCTGGCTTACCCTGTTTCTCTCAGCCACCCTTTTTAACCTTCTCCTGTTTATAACCGGCTGCCTATCGGGCCGTATTCTCTCCCGCATGCTGCGCATCGATCTGTCCTGGCTTTCCGGTCTGTGTCTTCTGCTCCTGGCCTTCCGTTCGCTGGCATGAGCCTGTCCCGGCTCTCCAGCCTGTGCCTTCTGCTCCCAGCCTGTTGTTCCCAGCCATGAACGTGTCCCGGCTTCCCGGCCTATGCCTTCTGCTCCCGTCCTTCCGCCCGCTGGCATGATGGGTGTCCAAGGGAAACGCCAGCCATTCCTACAACCACCAGCAGCTCATGCACCAGAAGCGGCGTGGCAGAAAGCGCTGTCAGACGTATCCACTCCTCCATACTTAACCGTACCGTGCCGAAAAGTGTAATCAGCAAAGGAATCTCTGTCACTGCCACCTGCAGGGCAATCCCTACTGCAAAAGCAAGCAGCATCTGCGGGTTTCCTTTGTGATCCATCCGGAATATCGAACGGTTTACGTCCCGCATACCGATGGCATGGAACAGCTGGCTAATGCCAAGCACCATGAAAGCATGGGTCTGCGCCCTGGCAAGAACGACGGAAATATTCAGCCCTTCAAGTATGTTGTGTAAATTAACGGGCAGTCCTTCCATGACAATACGGTCATAGGGAACTTTCAAAAACGCCGCAAGGCTGATTCCGCCGATCACCAGGCCATAGCAGATCACACACATAAGACCTCCTCTTGCAAACAGTGACTCATCGCTCCGCCTCGGCGGCTCCCGCATCAGACTGTCCGTGTCATTGTCATCCACCCCGAGTGCCAGTGCCGGCAGGGAATCCGTGATCAGGTTGATCCAAAGAATAAACCCGGCAGTCAGAGGCACCGGCAATCCCGCCACAATGGTCAGAAGCATCGTGAGGATTTCCCCAAGATTGGAGGAAAGGAGAAACAATACCGATTTCCGTATATTTTCATAGATGCCTCTTCCCTCCCGGATGGCTGTATGAATGGTAGCCACATTATCATCCATCAATACAAAATCCGCTGCTCCTCTTGCCACATCGGTTCCCCCCTGACCCATGGCAATGCCGATATCCGCCGCCTGCAGAGAAGGGGCATCATTGACCCCGTCCCCTGTCATCGCTACTATTTTATGTAAACTTCTATACCCTTCCACAATCCGAACCTTGTGCTCCGGCGTCACCCTGGCAAAAACCCTGAGCTGCGGCAGCCTCTGCAAAAAGCTCTGTTCTTTCAGATGATCCAGCTCCCGTCCTGTGATGCATTCCTCCGCACGGTTCGCAATTCCGAGCTGTCTGGCAATGGAAAATGCCGTGTCAGGATGGTCTCCCGTTATCATCACCGTGGAAACGCCTGCCTGTGCAAAGCCCTGTACCGCAGCATGCGCCTCCGGCCTGACGGGATCCTGCATACTGACAAAGCCAAGAAACACCATGTCCCGCTCCTTCATGCCCCCCTCCGGCTCCATTGCCAGTGCCAGCACCCGCCTTCCTTCTCCCATCAGACGCTTCTGTACGCCCAGCAGCCTCTCCCGCTCCGTCACGGTAAGCTCCGCCATGCGGCCGTCCCTGAAACAGCCCGCACAATTTTCCAGAATCCGCTCCGCAGCTCCCTTCGTGTAAGCAGTCTGCCTGTTTCCAACCCGGTGAAGCGTTGTCATCATTTTCCGTCCGGCGTCAAAACCGATTTCATCTATGCGCGGATGCCGCTCCCTGAGCCACGCCGCTTTCACGCCGCAGTCCTGCGCCATATGGAGGAGCGCCAGTTCTGTGGGATCTCCAATTCCCTCATCCCCCGTCTCTGCATCGTTACAGAGCACACAGCCCAGAAGAAAATGTGCCGCACAGGAAAGTTCCGCCCCGCCCATATCCGTCTCTTCAAAAAGCGTCCTGAGTCCCGGCTTCTCCGTGAGCTTTCCGTCCAGATAACACTCCGTTACCGTCATCCTGTTCTGAGTCAGCGTCCCTGTCTTGTCCGAACAGACGACCTCTACCGCCCCCAGCGTTTCCACTGCCGAGAGCTTGCGCACAATGGTTTTGGCCTTCACCATACGTGACACGCTCAGCGCCAGCACAATCGTCACAATGGCTGGCAGCCCTTCCGGCACCGCCGCCACTGCCAGAGAAACAGAGGTTAAAAGCATCTCCCCCACGTCACGCTTTTGCATCAGCGCTACAACGAAAAGCAGCACACAGATCCCCACCGCCAGGGCGCTCAATACCTTTCCCAGCTCCCCAAGCCTTACCTGCAGCGGCGTCAGTTTTTCTTTATGCCCATGCAGCATGTCCGCTATGTGACCAACCCGCGTATCCATGCCTGTTGCCGTTACCACGCCGAATCCGCGTCCCTTCGCTATATAGGTAGACATATAAACCATATTCCTGCTGCTGGTATCCGCCGTCTCCTTCTCTACATAGCCGGCCTCCTTCTCCACGGGCACAGACTCTCCTGTTAGGGTAGACTCTTCCGCAAAAAGTCCGATACTTTCTATTAAGCGCAAATCAGCCGGTACCCTGTTTCCCGCCTCCAAAACCACAACATCGCCGGGTACCAGTTCCTGCGCAGGAATCACATGATGTGCCCCATCCCTAAGAACCGTCGTCCTCGGCTCCGAAATCTGCTTCAGAGCCTCCACCGCACGCCCGGCTTTTCCCTCCTGAATGATTCCCACCGCTGCGTTCAATGCGACCACCGCCACAATAATAATGGCGTCTCCAAATTCATGTAACATCATGGAAATCGCCATCGCCACCATCAGAATCAATATCAGCGGATCATTCAGCTGCGCCGCGATCCTCCCGGCAAGGCTCTTTTTTTCCTGATCTTTTAGCCTGTTTGGCCCATACTTTGCCCTGCGCTCCGCAATTCTGACTGCATCCAGCCCCCGCTCCGCGTCTGTCTGCAATCCCTGGATTGTCTCCGATACGCTTCTGTTCTCATACATACGCCTGTCCTCCCGCCATTTCCTAAAACATGTCCGTTACCTGCCCTTACCCTGTCCAAAATAAAGAGCTTGTCACTTCTTTTTTAAGATATGCGCGAATAAGCAGAGTTAGAAGCAAATAGATGTAAAACGGGGGCTTGTACACGATTTTAAGTCTATTTGCTTCTAACGAGCAACGCGAACGAGAGAGGCACATCATTTCGAGTCTGCTTATAAACAGACGTAAATATGGACATACAAAAAAAGAGCCTTTTGATTATTCACATGATAAAATTGTTGAGAATCTGATGTTTGACCTCCGTTTACTGAGCCGGATGCCACTTACAGGAATAAAGCGGGTAAGCAGTACATGGGATACTCTGCAAACATAGAGAAGCCGGTGGGTAAAAACGGTTCTGTGATGACGGATTACAGTATGATAGAAACACCCATACAGACAGCCAGTTTCTTCAGGAATCTCTTCCGGCAATGAAGCGCCCGATGCACTGGCAGGTTTTGAATTTAATGAAGATGGCACGCGTCTGCTGAAATGCGCAGCCAGCCACGTTCCCATAAGTCAGATCTATACAAAATCAACAGGAAAATGCAGGGTGAAGAATCTGGCAGTCTGACACAATTAAGAAACAGTTCCTTCCAGTCTTCGGAAAAATTTTCATTTGGATAGCCTTCCAAAAGGAAAGCAACGAGGGAATTTTTTCTTTGGAAACAGAATCGCGGCATTGAATCAGAAAGCTCTTCGGATTTCAGACGCAACTGGGAAACTATGTCCAAAATCCTGTATTAGTATAGAAAACACACATTTTCAAGACTCTTATAAAGATTCAGCCATGGAAAACTCTATGTTTTGACCCCAGCATCATCACATTGTCCATATTTAGAAGCCCCTCAGCTTATCGGTTCCGTCATCAAATGTGTTTTCGATGGATTTGATCACCACATAATAACCTTCGCCACCATTCAGTTCCACATAAACGCGGTCGCTCACCCTGTGCCCGAGCAGCGCTTTTCCGAGCGGCGACTCCGTGCTGATCAGCCCTTTCAAGGAATTGCCCCGCACTGTCGTCACCAGTTTGTATTTCTCCGTGAGGTTATCCTCCTCGAAAAAGACCTCCACCGTATTGTTCATGCCAACCTCATCCTCTGCGGATTCATCTGATACAATCACGGCAGTTTTTATCATCCGTTCCAGATAACGGATGCGGCTCTCATTCTGGTTTTTTACTTTCTTCGCCGCATGATATTCAAAGTTCTCGCTAAGATCGCCATGTGCCCTGGCTGTCTTCACATCCTCCAAAGCTGCCGGACGAACTACCAGCTTGCGATGTTCGATCTCCTCTTCCATCCTGCGGATATCCTGCTTAGTCAGTTCATTATACATGTTAATCCTCATTTCAGAACGCAAATTGCTGTGCGGAAGACCCGCACAGCAGCATATTTTTTACTCTGATTTACTTCGCGTTCACCATATAGTCAAGCAGACGGTTCACATCCTCAGGATCATGTGCAACAAGCTCCATCTCCGGGATCGCATTGTCTGCAAAAAGCTTTGTGAGCGCCACATACTTGGTCAGCTGAGACTTTAAGTTCAGTCTGTCACCTTCTTTTGTCACTAACTCCACTGTGCCTTTGCACTGGTTTACTACCTCAAAGAACTTTTCAGGGTTGTCGATATTCATTACTTTCATTTTCTTTTCCTCCCTTTTTCTCATCTACTCTTCGTTTACACCACCATAATACACCATTTTTCTCATTTGTCAAATCTTTTTAATGACTGCTTAACACCATACTAAATTTTTCAAGTTGTTGTATTGTATAAATATCAGCATGAATTCATGTTATTTGCCTCTTGAAAAAACGATATCGTAAAATAAGTACAATAGGGATCTGCATATCCGATCCCCATTCTTTGCAATGATGGACAAAGCTGTGGAACATCTCGTTGTCTCATACAGTTTGCCGCTGATCAGCCCGAGTCCATATTTTCGCTTTGCCAAAGCGAAAGCCCTTTCCACAGCAGCGCAGTCAGCGTTATCTTTGTATTCCGTCTTTTTGTCAGTTCCTGCATTTTTCTTTGGTCTGCCAAGAGACGGCCCGGACAGGCGGATTCCATGCTCCCGGCAATAAACAAGGATTTTTCTGATTCGATAGATTTTATCTGCCAGAATGCGTTTCGGATAATGTGTTGATTTAGCTATTTTATCATTTTTTAAAAAAATAAATAATTTTTTCAATTTTCTTGTTGACAAATCCAAAGTCCTATAGTATATTAATAAATGTCCGAGCGATACAGACGGACAACAAGCGCGAGTGGCTCAGTTGGTGGAGCGCGACCTTGCCAAGGTCGAGGCCGCGGGTTCGAGTCCCGTCTCGCGCTCTTTTTATTGAAGCGGAAACGTTGATAAATACAGCGTTTCCGCATTTTTGTTCTCCGTGATTTTTGAATCATTTTGAATCACACTTGAATCACACTATTCTTTTTCCGTCTAAAGCATCGGAAATCATGGAATATGTCGCATCTTCCGTCAATGGGTTATATATGTATGACAGAGTGGTGGACAGTTCGGAATGACCTAACTGTTCCCGGATCGCATCTATCGGTACACCGTATGCGTTGAGCCTTGAAGCATAGGTTTTTCGTATCTTATGGCTTCTTTTTGGTTCAATCCCCTGCTGTTGTGCATACTTTTCCAAGACATATTCTATCTGTCTGGCTCGCAGACGTTCCCCATTCCGCTCAAACAGATAGGCGCCTCCCATATCCAGTTTTTCCAATAGTTTTTTAGCCTGCGGCACCAAAGCCACGAATCTGTCACGGTTGGTCTTTGTATGCTCCACAACATAAGTCTGGTTGGTTTCCTGATCCCGCACTTCTTCTCTGACTACATGGATCTGATTGCCCATAATGTCTTCCGGCTTTAAAGCTGCCAATTCACCTATCCTCAAACCGAGAAAGAAATTAAGGCGGACAGCGATATAAACACTGTCGTTTGTTTCCTCATACTTCATGTCAAGATACTTGTTCAGCGCTTCCAACTCATCCGTATTATAGGTCTGCGTATTTCCCGCTTTCTTCACTGCCTGCTTGTACCGCACAGTTATCTTCATATCAGATAATGGATTGTCAGTGATATATTTTTTACGTTTTGCATACTCAAACATACCGATCAGAATGGTCTTGGCATTTACCCATGCCTTCCGAGTCAGATTAAACTCTTTCACAATACGGTTGCACTCCATTTCCAGTACAAATGTATCAATGTCTGACAGTTTCATAGAATGTAACTTCGAGGGTTCAAAATATTTTGCGTAGTGCTGCCTGTGCCTCTTAATGGTGTTCACACTGTTGGTCATTGCCTTTTTGTACTCCAGCCACTCGTCAAATAACCGATTGAATGTTAAGTTGTCAAGGTTCTCTGACTCCTCATACAATTTTACGAGTTTGTCTAATAATTCTTCCTCTGTTTTCCCGCGAATCAGTTGTCTTGCCTGATTCTCCGGCTTGAAATAAGTAGTCCAGTATTTATTGCGGGAATTAGCAGGGGTAATCGCGTATGTATGAAGATTCTTTATCTTTGCTCTTTTGCTTGCCATGATCATATCAAGCACGTTGCACATATCCAGCGTATCACATTGTAATAATGCTTGCAACTGCTGTAGGTTAATGTTTGGCCGCATAAGATTACCCCCTTTCCTCGTAAATTTTAAATAATAGACTTGTGTTTTTTCCTATTTAATAGCAACCTGTAAAATTTTCATAGTTATCTGTCACGGTCTAATCCACGCTCACGGTCTTTTTCAATATATTCCCTGAGAATCATCCGATCATATTGATGGTTACGCGCTTGAATATCCCGGTTCCTTGTACCGCGGTCTGTCACCAGACCACGATCTTCAAGAGACCTTACTTTCGCTCCAAGGTGTATTGTCGGTTCACGGTCTATTCCCTGCCTTGCATAGCTCATGTGCGTAATTTCCTTGGAAATACCACAACTCCTAAACCATGAGCGGCACATTTCTGCCCATCCTTTGTGCCATTCCTCGATACGTTCAGAAGCATCCCAGTCGTTTGTCTTAATGCTCCTTCCCAATTTATATTCTTTGGTGACAGGATCACGGATTCGTTCTCCATTTTTATCCAGAAGATAATTCCTTCGCTGCTTGCACATCCATTTCCCATCACTATCTAAGGAACGGGTTGTTAACAGTATATGGGCATGTGGATTCCCATCTCCTTTATCATGAATGGATATGTCAGCGCACATACCCTGCTGTACAAAAAAATCTTGTGCATACTGACGGACCATTTGGATATGGGAACTACGGATGAGTTCTTTCGGCAGCGCAATAATCACCGAACGTGCTAGCTGTGCGTTCTTGGATTTTTCAACTTTTTCAACGCTGTTCCACAGAACTTCCGAATTATGAAAATCGTCCGGCGCATAATCTGGTAACATGATATCGTGATAGACCAGATCCTGCCGATTGGTGTAATCGTAAGACTTTCCCGTATAATCGCTGTACAATTTGTCACGCGCACAATACGCAGCCATTTGTATTGCCGATCTGCCCTTACTTCGGCTGATAACGTCAATATGAAGTGAGATTACTTCCATCAAATCATCTCCTCATCTTAGCGCCCTGCGCACCCAGTATATAAGTGCGCATGCATGGCATAGTTTGGGGTTAGTATAGTTGCGTCAGTATATCTTCCATTTTCTGATAAGCATGCTGGCTCTCTGCAAGCGACTTTATATAATCATCCAATGGTTTGAAGATTTGACTATCTTCATCAGATGATTTTCCCGGTGTGAATTGCAATGCAACCGGAAAATATTTGATAAACATTTCCCCGATCAAAACTTTTCGCCGATGTTCCATTTTTGATTTGGCTTCTTTATTACGGTTCGCTTGTAAAAGTTGCCTATGTTCATTCCGCTCTACTTTCTTCTGAGCTATAGTCATTTTCTCTTCAACGGTCATATCTTTCCTCCATGTATTTCCGTATTAGTCTTTCATGATCAAAAACATGCAAATGGGTTACTGAAACCGGAAGCTTGATTGTACATAGTAATCCGTGTGGCGTATGCAATAATATATCATCGTTAGTTGCAAACTCGTGGGGTAAAATTAACGGTTCACGAAATTCTTGAATTTGCCGTCCGTAGGTGCTATAATCTGTGATAGGATTATAATTTTGGGAAAAACTTCGCCTCGCAATCGGAACAGTGCCGATTAATTTGCTAAAATATTCTTGGCTATCTGGTTCAGTGATATTTAGCAATGCCTTGTACTGACAATTATCTACTATAATTTTCCGTATATCACAACCATAAACGGCATCCAACTGTGCTATACTTTGCAACATCAGGCAGAAGGTCACTTTCTTGGATCGCAGCGTTGTTAATGCATTAGTGATGGCATCCATTTTCCCCAACAGTGGAAATTCATCCAACAACAGTAACATTGGACTGGTTTTGCGACCTTGTGGGCTTTGTTTATCCGGACGCCGTTCCAATGTACGGATTAATTGCGTAAGCATCAGTCGTACCATGCCACCCCACTGCTCCAAACGATCTTGGCTCAACTGTAAGAAAACATTTGGCGCATCGTCTGCTGTTACAATGTCCTCCCATGAAAATGCTTTTTTGCCTTGATCATTGCTTAAAGCGTTCTGTATGGCTTGGTCTGTAGCAAAAGGCATAAGATATCTCTTCATTTCAGTACCGATCGAAGCTTGTTGCTCGCTTTTCAAATTAGCGATGTCACTAAGAAACATATTTGCAAGAGAAATATCAGATTGCTTGATTTTATGACACATTTCAGGAACTGAAAGGGATACAGCCAATATTGAGGTTTCAATAAAATCCAATCCGATTGAATAACCATATACAAGCACAGCAGACAAAAGATTTCTAGCCATATTAATCCAGTAGCCATTCGGATCATTAAGCGGCATTGGAATAATTATGTTTACAATTTCTTGTACATTCTGCACAAAATGGACCTTGTCACTTTTTAGTAAAGCAAAAGGATCATAAGATACCTCGTCAATTAACGGATCAAATATTATGTATTTTCGTTTTACGCGACCGTTACGTAACAGACGCATATATTGAGATGATAATTCTCCTTTAAAATCCAATGCAACAAACGGTGCCTGCCATGTTTCAATCATCGACTTTGCTAAAACGTGGCTTTTCCCGCTACCATTTATCCCTACCACTAGGACATTTCCATCATCCTCCGATTTTTTCCCGACATAGTATCCTTTGCCCCACTTTTTCTCTAGTCCTAGGTAAAGCCCGGCATCCTCAATATCAAGAAGCATATCTTCGGGAATATCTTTTCCCAGACAGATACTTGGTTTGTCAATGAATAGCGTATTAGGTGGTGATAATTCATTTGTTCCAGTGAAATATCTTTCGTAGTTCTTATGTTTCTTTCCCATAAGTTAGTTGCCCCCTTTTTGCAAACATTACTCATTAAATCAAACATCATTGCGTGAATTACAATGATTACACCGATTTTCTGGACAACTGTATACCAGAAATACTTTAAAACGCTTTCCTTTTGAAAAAAAATGATATACAATTTTTTCATATGGATTTTATAAGTCAAATTTAATGAATATATATATATGATACGAGGAGAGGGCGTTACAAATCTCGGACTTTTTCGATACAATATCAAGACATCAAAAAAGAAAGGAAGCACCGTTTGTGATGACATGGGATACTTTTACAAAAGCCATTAAAGACTCTGAATTGGATAGTGGAACTCAAGCGCAAATATTAATTAAACTTTTTAAAAGAGCCGGATATATCAATAAAAAAGAAAGTGACATTTCTGAATCATCTGCTAAAAAATGGATTGATGGTACCAGAAACTGCAAAGTATCAACTTATTTTCCAGATGAAGAATGTGTACAAAAACTAGAACTGCATCACTTTTTTATAAGAAGACCACAAGACAGGTTAGAAAAACTTCAAGAAATACTCTCTAAAGAAATAGATGATAATAGCCCCATTGATTGCACCACTAAAGATATGGACAAATTTTGTTGGGGGCTTGTGAATCAATTTTTAGATTTACTTGGATTTCAAAGAGTAGATATGCCAGTATCTGATCTGCCAACAGATTCTAAGTCTATTCCTGACACTAATGAAAACGAAATTGATAAAAATACAGTTGATGGACAATGTCCGAATGCTCTTGATAACAAAATTACGCACCAAAGTGCTCCACAATTTGGAAGTGTTGGGCCTCAATTTGACGTCCCACAGGAATGTAAAATATGCCTTTATTGCGAAAATTGGACAGGAAATATGCAAGATGCTTATAATAATGCTTTCGGCACGATAGGAAGATGCAGATTTTACAGCAAAGAAACTCTATCTACCGAAAATAAAAATTGTAATTACTTCATACCAGATTATGGGCGGGTTCTACATTATCAAGTTAACAAAAATTCCTGATGCCATAAACAATAGGTGTCTATGCCATAACTCTAAATTTAATAAAGGGGCTTTCCGTCCTAAATATCGTTCAGAAAGAGATTGAAAAAACATGGCGTAGGGGTGATTCTACGCCGTTATTTTCTATATATCCCTTTGCATTGCATAATATATATTTATCATTACCTGCGCCTAACTGAAATCGCCCTATTTTCCTCTGGTATAAACACTTCCTTAACTCGTTCTTTTGACTTCGGCGCAAATTGGTCATTTTTATGCGGAAGTTTCTTCAATTTTTTCAAATCAACTTTTCTATCTAAAAATTCATTTCTATATTCTATAAACCATTTAATCTCTAACTCTCTCAAATCTGCAATAATATACGCCATCTCAAAGGTTATCTTTTTTTCATCAAGCAGCCGTACCATCGAATCTAGCAACTCGTCAGGCAGTTTAATAATGCGCCTATACTTACTAAGTGTAGCCGTAGAAATACCGAGACGGCGCGCCATCTTGTCTCTTGTCGTAGTCTGTCTGGTATTCTCATCCAACTTCTGTCTAGTTTGGACCAAAGTTCCTTCTCCGTCTTTCAACGCATTTTTCCTTTCTAAATCAGTGCGTCTTCCTTGTTGGGAATATTTATGTATCATTTTTTCCATATGCTTGACTGCTTCAATTTTCTGCGCATAATTCCAGTCAGAAAAGGATTGCTGATTCAAATTGCTCTCATAAAATATTTCTGTAGCCTCTTCGTCAGACAGTTCTCTTATATCTGCCATAATAGTGTTTCGTCCCAAAGTTCTCATAGCTTTTACAAGATTATGTCCACATATAATCTCATACTGATCCTCACCAATTGGTCTTACATCAATAGGATTAAGGAGTCCGTTTTTCTCAATGCTACACATTAGTAGCTGCAGCCATTCTCCCTCATATGTCCGCCCCGAATGTTCCTTAAAAGGCTGCAACGAATCAAGTGAGATTTCTTTCGTTTCGCTCTTCATAATCACAATTCTCCTATCTTTTACAGCCAATTATATATTATCGCTTCCGTAGTTACAAGAAAAAGTAGGACATGGAGCGAAATCGCCCCATGCCCGATCACATCATTATCTATGCTCACTCACACAAACATTCATAAATGTTTCTCAACTGCCTCACATCCTGCCGTTTACTAATTGTAACAGGTGATACATTAATCTTCGCAAACGCCCGCATGATCTTTTCCATATTCCTACACTCCATCGCTTTCTGCGCCAGATAAAGCGACTTCTTCTCTGATATAAGCGCCACCAGCCGTAGCATTCGCCTTCGCAGCCTACCATCTTCAATCTCTCTACAAATAATCTCCGCCGCTTTATCCCTTTTATAAAAATCCCCAAACGGCACTATTTTAGCAAATGTGTCCAGAAATATATCTTTGCGTTTCCTCATTAAGTCGGTGATCTGCCCGCTAACTTCTGTAGCATCCGTATAGTCACGTATCGCTTTCGGCTTCATCAACTTCACTTCCGCCCGAAGAACACCTTCTGATTCGTTCAGCATCCCTTTTAATTTCTTCCGTCCATCCCCGCCCTCTTTATACCTCCGCGCAGCATAGTCTTCCATATTATATAGAAGGAATCCAATGCCATTACTATTTCCTTCCAAACAAAAATTGTCAATATCCTCAAAACGATCATAAACTACTGGCTTAAATCCCTTTACCCTACCGACTCTCCGTAAAACCTTCAAATACGCTGAAACGCTCTCCCGGCTGTCAACGTCTATATCCGTAACAAAAGTAACCCCCGATAAGCTGAAACCCTCTACATTATATTTATAATCAAAATATTCCCCAATCCTCTTATCGATCTTACGGAGAAATTTATCCGGCTCAGTTTTATCATAGTCAATCACCCGTCCTGAGTTAATGACCACCTTCACTTTCTTCTTATATTGGCTGTCCCGATAGGCAACGGTCACTCCTTTAACTGCCATTGATCGGTCTACATATTCTCCATCCTTCTCCT
>Ga0137308_100620_pt1 | contig 52346 bp, 55 predicted proteins | sample Inofrocosms_June_FD_97181 | JGI IMG/M metagenome (GOLD analysis project Ga0137308, IMG submission 97181) | Mouse cecal microbial communities from Vienna, Austria - N-Acetylneuraminic and N-Acetylglucosamine D2O microcosms_June | ecosystem: Host-associated > Mammals > Digestive system > Large...
CAACAGGTGGTTGCCAATCTGCCCCGCTATGGCGTTGCTGGTGAAGTAGGAGAGGCCAAAGGCGAGGACGGCAATCAGCAGCACCTCAATCAAATACTGCCCAATGATGGCCGATTTCCTGATACCCACGGACAGGAACACGCCGATCTCGTGAATACGGGTCTTTGTCCAAAGGGTCAATATCAGGGCCAGAATGATGGCGCTGACAACGATAATCACCACCAGCAGGGTCACGACCAACTCATTCAGCGTAGCCAGCGGAGCGGCGGCGTTCTCGTAGGTTTCATTGTCCACCTCCACGGTAAAGGCTTTCCAGTCAATACCCGGCAGGGCCTTGACATCGGCCACCACCCGCGCCATGTCCTGCGGGTCGTCTATAGTAACGTGGAGAGCAGAAAAGCCGTAGTTGATCTCTCCGCCGTCCAATTCCTTTGAGGTCTGCAAATCCACAAACACCCGGTTCTGGATTTTATCGTAGGTGGTGACAGTTTCACCAAACTGCTCCACCGCATGAGGGGTAAACAGTCCAATAATTTGTATCCTGATTTCCAGCCCGGTAAAGCCCTGATCTTCCACGCTGTAACTGTGGGCGGTGAGATAATCCCCGATCTTCAACTCGTTTCTTTCCGCCAAGTCCTGGCTGATGATTGCCACATGGGTATCGTCGGTGGTAATATGCCGTCCCTCTGCCAGCGTCAGTGTGCCGGTGGTGAAAAGTTCATCATCTTCCGTGTTGCAGACGCCCAGGGCCTTTGTATATCCCTGATATTTTGTGTCGGTTGAGATTGTCCCGGGAAACAGGGAAAGCCCATCAAACGGCAAAAGATTGTCCTGCCTTGCGCTGCAATACTTTACGCCGGGAACGCCTTTGATGGCGGCAATGTTCTCCGGGGTAAATTGTACGGTAGAATACATGAGGAAGCTGCTTGATGTTTTGCCGGTTTCCTCATCCACTTCATCTTTGACGGGTTGTCATGTAGTCATCGGCCTGCTCGTCAAAACTCATGACCTGGGTATATTCGTCCTCAATAGCGGTGAGCATCAGGACAGGCGTTGTGCTGTTCCGCCGTATCTCATGCAGGACAGACAGACCGCTGACGTGGGGCAGCATAATGTCCAGCACTACAAGGTCAATATGATTCTGCCGGAAAAGCTGAAGGGCCTCGCTGCCATCATAGGCCGGAATGAGCGAGTGGCCCGTGGGCTTGAGATATTCGCAGATCGCGTCGTTCGTCTTGTGATCGTCCTCAACAATTAGTAGTGTTGCCATTGGCGCACCTCCTTTGTCAAAACAATATATCACCGCATTGTGAAACCAGTATGAAATAATTATTATTTTTTATCTTACTAAAAATATTATGGAAGGAATTTATGTAGGGCTATCGGGAGTAAATAAAATCTCACGGTGGGATTCAATTCTAACTATTGATGCATATAAAAGCGTCTGGATTCAAAAAACTGACGAATAATAAGGAATCTTTGAGAGAAACAACACTTCTTCCAGGATGGCCACAGCCGCCGCAAGGCGGCTGTGGGGGAATGTTCCCTTTCATAACCGTCACGCCGGGTACCGTTGGCTGTCAAGGCCCGGCCAGTCCGCAGACTGGCCGGCTCGCAAGCGATTGCGTCAGCAATCGCTCGGCCTTGACTGACAGCGGGTCCCGGCGTATCCTCCCCAAAGGGAACATGACCCTTTATAGTGTGTCTTTAACCAACTGCCACGTTTTTCTGACCAAAGCAATAGCTTACTGCATATCGGCCTCCGAAATGCTCTTTTGAGCGTTGGCCCAATATGCGATCTGATTGACATTGTTGCCGATGGCTGACAATTCCCGTAAAAGAGCGGCATAAGTTTCAGGCGGTCGTGGACGGAGTTCAATTCCTGCAACAAGATTTCGGATAAACGGATCAATTCTCAGCCCTGCATTGTCCGCCTGCTTTTTCAAATGCTGGTACTCACTCTCATCCATCCATACACTGATGTGTCGGTTTCGTTTTCTCGTGGTGTCCTCCTTTTGTGTCTCATTGTGGGATTTCATTTTTTCATAGTGACGCGATATTATTTGGCTGGGGGTTTGGGGGTTACACACCCAACAAGGGTCATTTGTGCTACCAAATGACATACTTGCTGGGACAGCGACGCCAGCGGCGCTGTCTGTGTGTTTAATTGTGTCACATAGGCTTGTCTTTTGTAAAAAAATCTGATATTATTTAGTTATTAATACTTTGGGAAAGGTCGTAAGAATATGAAACCCAGGATTTTTGTTAGCTCAACTTTCTATGATTTAAAGTATATCCGTGAAGATTTAGCAAACTATATCAAAGCTCACGATTTTGAACCTATTCTATTTGAAGATGGTGATATTGGATATAATCCACTCACAAGCCTAGATGATTCGTGTTATAAGTCAATGGAAAATGCCGATATGGCACTTCTTATTATCGGTGGAAATTATGGAAGTCCCGCAACTGGAGAAACACCTGATGGATTTCAAGAATTCGTATCCATAACACGGCGTGAGTTTCAAAAAGGCGTTGAAGAAGGAGTTCCCTTTTTTGTTTTTGTTGACCGCAACGTATTTGCAGAATACGGAATCTATGACTTGAATTCTAAAGAAATCGACTCAGGAGAATGCCAAGTAAAATTCAAGGCTACAAAACATATAAATGTATTCCGCTTTATACGTGAAATAAGATCAATAAAACAGATATCTATTACCGAATTTGACAAAGTATCAGATATAAAAGACTTTCTCAGTAAGCAATGGGCAGATATGTTTAAAACATACCTGGCCTCAATAAAAGAACAAAAGGAAATTGAACAACTAAGAGATACCGTTAATAATATGAATGTATTGATGGAAAAAATGGATAAAATATTGGATGCTGTTGGCAAAGAAGTATTAAAAGATTCTAAAGCCGAATATCAGCAAATAGTAGAAGAAACAGAAAAAGCTGAAGCTAAAACAGTTTGCTTATTAATTGCAAAATATGTAAAGATTGATGTAGATAAAGGAAAAAATCCAAAACGTAGAGATCATGTTATGGCTTTCTTGACGGCATTAAATGAGATGTATGAACAGCAAGTAGAACTTTCCACAGAACATGATACTGCACCAGAAGATGTTAGTGTAGAGGATGCCAATATTGTGGTAGATGCATTTTCTCAAACGCTTAAAAGTTCTGGAATGAATATTAACACTATCAGATTCTTAATACATGAGGAAATCAATAAAATACATCCATACCTACAAGACCCAGATAAAATGAAGGAAGTATATGCGTTACTTTGCTCAGGGCCATATTATTATCGTGTCTTTCGTGTTATTAACAGTACACTTGAAGAAAGCAATAAAAACGGTTAGAACATACCATTGAAAAAAGCAGATAAACCTCTTGCTAACAGCTTTCAAACCATTAGTATGATTGACTTTCTTGAAGTCCTATAATTACACTCGGACCAAAAATCCCCTGAAATCTGTTTGGTTTCAGGGGATTTTTGCTACATTCTGCCACGAAATGCGGCGAATCGAGCAGAACGGTTTCTTCTCCGCCTCCGACCTGTTCACCTTTGCCGTCCGGTCCAAAATCTACATCACCTCATTCCTGATCTACGCCAACCGGACACTGGACCCCGGCCTGTGTACCGGCTTTCAGCGCACCCCCTACATGGAGCTGCTGCCGGACTGCTTCCGAAAGGCCCCCTTTTACAATAAACGGCTGGCCATGGAGCTTACCCCGGAGCCGGAGGAGGCGGTTCGGGCCATCCACAGCGTCACCTACTACCGCCTGAGCGAATAACGAAAAGCGAGTCCCGTGGGGGGCTCGCTCTATTTTTGAAACCGTCGGGCGAAGCCACAGCGGCGGCACAGGGGCTCGCTGGCCCTGCCCCAGGAAAAGCCGTCGTAGATGGCCCGGGCCCGGGGACTTTCCAGTATTTCTGCCAAAGTCTGCCGGTAAAGGTTCCCCAAGGGGATATCCCCCTCGTGGTCCAGACAGCAGGGGACCACCGTCCCGTCCCACAGTACCCCCACCTGGTCCCGCAGGCCGTAGCAGAAGGTGGGCCCGTCCCCCTCCGGGGCGGACAGGTCGGGCCAGTCAAATACCTCGCCCCACTCCAGAAAGACGCCAGGGGCCAGGGTGGTCCCCCGACGCCCTTCCTTCCAGGGCCCGGGGAAAGCCCCCTTCAAAGTGGACAGGATGGCCCCATTCTGCCGGTTGGCCCCTCGGGTGCCTGCGCCGTCCAGATTCCACAGCCGCAGGGCGCACCGCTTCCCCCCGGCCGAGGCGGAGCAGGCAAAGCGGAGACACCGGTCCAGATAGTCCGCCAGCCCGGCCCCCTCGTTCCCCTCGAAGGAGTGGAGGGAGACGCTCACCCTCTCCACCGCCGGACTGGCCAGCAGCAGCCTGCCCCGTTCCTCCAGAAGAGTCCCGTTGGTGGTGATCATCACCCGGAAGCCCAGCGCCCCGGCCCGCCGCAGGATCTCCTCCAGCTGGGGATGGGCCAGTGGCTCCCCCATGAGGTGGAGGTACAGATACTCCGTGTGGGGCCGCAGCCGGCCGGCCAGCAGGGAAAAATCCTCCGGGGTCAGAAAGCCCGTCGGCCGCCGGGTGCCTGGACAGAACGCGCAGGACAGGTTGCACAGGTTTGTAATTTCCAGATAGGCCTTTTTCAGCATCCCCTCGCCCCCTTTGGGGACCATCCTACCACAGACGGGGACTCAGGTCAACGGCGCACCCCCAGTATGTGGAGAAACCGTACCTCCTGAATGGGGTAGGTAGACAGGGGCCGGCAGTCGGCATCCTCGCTGTGGGCGGCCACCAGGACGTTGTCCGGGGTGGGAGGACTGCCCACCTCCACAACCACCGGGTTGTGGGCAAAGGGCCCCGGCACAAAGCGCAGCTGGACGAAGTCGCCGGGAAGGAGGGCGTCCATCCCCGTCTCCTCCCCCACCGGGCCGGGGGTCTCCTTCCCCCGGGTAAGGAAATTGTAGAAGAAGGGTACCCCCGTCCAGGCCGGAGCCCGGCTGTACTGGCTGTTGTAGTACCAACCGAAGGTGGGGGTGTAGTCCATCACCCCCGCGCCGGCGTAGAGACATTGGGAGGCGAAGTTGGTACAGTCGCCCCCCAGCTTGTCAAAGTTGTAAAAGGCGGGATTTCGGAGATAGGCCCACCGGTGGGCGTAGGCCACCGCCGCCTGGCGGTCATAGGGGCGAAGCGTCATAGGAAAAACCTCCTTGTTTTTCCTTATATTATGCGGGTGGACAAGGGAAAGTGCCTGTCAGCCCAGCGCCCACTGGATCACCCCTCTGACCCAGCCCCACATGTGGGGAAAGACCTCCTTCACCGTGCGCCAGACGTCCTCAATGTGGTATCCGTACGCTCGGAGATAGGAAAATGTCCCCTGGGCCTCATTGGTCCCCACCGCAATGTGTCCGTAGGCGGAGCCGCCAATGGCCACCCCCCTGGACCAGGCTCCCCCACCGATGGCCAGATAGTTGGAAAATGCTCCGCCGCCTGCGGCCAGCCACTGCCCCACGGCGCAGCCGCCTACCGCGAAGCCGCCTACGGCCAGCCCGCCCAGGGCAATCAGTCCAAAGCTGACCCCACCCAAGGCCAGGAGTAGCCCTAAACAGAGGCCTCCCAAAGAGATCACCCCCAGAGAACAGCTTCCGATGGCCACCACACCCACAGCCAGGTTTCCAATGGCAACAATCCCCTTTGCAACCTGGGGGCCGTATCCCAATCGGATATGGACAAGTGGCAGGTTAAATACCTTTACAGGACTGATATACTCGTAAAAAATGCCATAGGACCGTGCCCCGGTGCGGTGCACCGGCTCCTCCCAGGGGTCGTGCCGCTCCCCCACCGCCTCCAGGCCCACCAGCTGGTCGATGGACATGCCAAAGAGCCGGGACAGTTCCACTAGCTTTTCCAGCTCCGGGGTACTCTGGCCCATCTCCCACTTGGACACCGTCTGGCGGGTGACGCCGATCTGGCTGCCCAGCTCCTCCTGAGACCAGCCCCGCTGCTTGCGCAGGGCCATCAGGTGTTCCGCAAAGTTCATGAAAAAACCTCCTTTTCTGCCCCTACCATAGCAGATACTCCCCCGCCCCGTCAACCAAATGCCCCTGGAAATCTGTCAACCAAAGTTAACATGAACCCAGAAAGCCCTGTGGGAGTCCTCCCACAGGGCTTTCTGGTCAACAAAAATTAGGTTTTATTTACCGGCTGCTTTCTGAATGGGCAGCCAGACCTGGAATTGCAGCTCCTCTGCCCCGGGCTCGCTCAGGTAGACCTCCACATCCGGGGCCTGGGCCCACTCATAGCCCGAATCGGGCAGCCATTCGGCCACAATCCGCTTTTGCAGCTCCTGGATGGCGGTGGGCTGCTGTCCCGTCCCGGTGAACACCGCCCAGGTGGCGGCGGGCACCGTCCACGCACGGGTCCCCTCCGGGGCTGGTGCGTTGGAAGCCACCGCGATATAGTAGTAGTTTTCCCCCTCCCGGTGACAAGTACTTACCCCTAACAGTCCGGGCGTCCCAGGGTCCATCAGGGGGATCAGCGCCCCAATCTGCGGCCCGGTCTCGCTCCAGAACCGGGGCACTGCCTGAAAGCTCTCCTCCGCATCCATAGGCAGAGGCATTCGGAAGCCAACAATGCGAAATTCCCCCCGCCGGACAATCTGATACTCCATCTCCGTAGCTCCTTTGAGTACAAATTTGAAGCGGATACGTGGAAAGGCTTTCAGCTTTACACCATCCTGCTTTGCAAGGGACGGGGCCACGCCATGGACCGCCTGGAAGGCCCGGTTGAAGGCGGTGGGCGAGTCGTAGCCGTAGCGCAGGGCCACATGGAGGACCTTCTCCCCGGTCCGCAGGTCCGCCGCCGCCCGGGTCATGCGCCGCCGACGGATATACTCCTTCAGCGGCACGCCGGCCAGGTAGGAGAACATCCGCTGAAAATGGTAGGTCGAACAGCCGGCCAGCCGGCCCAGTTCCTCCAGACTGATCTCCTTGTCCAAATTTTCCTCCAGATAGTCCAGCGCTTCGTTCCAGCTCTTCAGCCAATCCATAACATCCACTCCCTGCGCTCAAGTATACCCCTGTTCCCTCGCGCTGTCCTCGCTTTTCGGGTGCAAAAAATGAGAGGGGCTAGGAAATAAACTCCTGGTAAGGCACAAATTTGACTGGCACATCCCATGCTGTGTCCCGGTAAACCAAGAAACAAATATCGCCCTTGTTCCTCTGTTCATTGACAGTCCAGCCAGTGAAGGGTACCAGAGGAAGGGTAAGCTCCCGGGCTCCCTGGGCCACCTGAAGCCTGGCGCTGTCCAGCCGCTGGTGATATACCAGAAAATTGGCGCTGTAGATCGCAATCAACAGGGCGCACACCACCGCGCCCGGGACCCAGGCCCACCTTATAGACAACCGCAGCCCCTGTTTTCGAGCCTCCCGCCAAAGCAGAGCCGCAATCATCAACAGCACTACATAGCTGGGAAATAGTGCCCGAGATTCCACTGGCGACACCACCAGCAGTGGGCCATTTACCACACACAGAGCCAGCGCTCCGGCTGCAACCTGAACTCGGACCGCACCTCCTCTCCACTGTGCCAGAAGGACAAGCCAAATCAGAGCCAGCGCTCCGGCCAGCATCATCCGCTTCATATTTTGGAGTCCGCCTCCATACGCGCAGTCCCGCAGGGCGTCCACCACACAGAACATATGGATGAGGGCCAGGAACACAGCCCAGGGCTGCCAGACCCCCCCCTGCCGTCTCAAAAGCCACACCAGCAAAAAACTAATCAGCAAAGCGGCCGCTACAGGGCGGAGTAGGGCCTCTGTTGCAATAAAGGTCAGGTTACGGCTGATAAGCTCCAGCCCAATAGCTCGGTTATCACTGCCTATCTGGGTATAACCTGGGTTGGAAAACATCAATGCGGTTCCCAAAACAGCTCCCAGTGCGGTAGCAAGGGAGACTGGCAGTCTCTCCCGCTCTTTCAGAAACGTATATCCTCCGTAAGTGATTCCTCCCAGGCACATCAGGATAGTAACCGGTTCCATAAAGAAACAGCAGCACAGGCTGACCAGAAAGCACACAACAGGAACAGGACGTTTCTTAGAGAGCAGTGCCAGCAGAATCAAAATACCTGCCATGGGCAGGAGGTAGTTGACAAAGGCCGCACCCCAGGAGTAGACCTGCTGCCAAAGCCCTCTGGGTGCCAGCGCAACCAGGGAAAAGGCCAAGGCAAAGCCCTCCCCTTTTCGTTCCCCATCAGGGGCGAAGCGCTGTCCCAGCAGAAGGGTCATCCCGGCCAGCACGCCCCCCATAAACAGTCCCCGCAGCCACCCGAAAGGGGTAAAATACAGCTTTCCCTGCAAAACGCCGATGAGATTGCCCAAATACCGCCCATTAGCAGGAACTCCATATGCGTGCATATCCTCTGGAATGGGATGGGTAAGCAGAAAATTCTTGAGTGAATCATACTCCCAATAGACAAAATAACAGTCGTCACACTCAGGAACAAAGAGCAGTCCCAGAAGGAAAAACAGCCCCAGCAACAGGACCGGACGATAGAATCGTATTCGCCGCATATAGTCTCCTTCCCTGCCTGACCTGGCAGGTTTACAGTGATAGAAAAAGGGCGACAGCCTATTGGCCGTTCGCCCTTTTTTTAATTTTTTGCTCAGGCCTTGCCGTTGCAGCCCAGGACGTTCACCAGCTTGTGGCGAACCAGCTCCTTGATATTGGCGCGGGCGGGCTTCAGATACTCGCGGGGGTCGAACTTGTCGGGGTGCTCGTTGAAGAACTGGCGGATGGTGCCGGTCATAGCCAGGCGCAGGTCGGAGTCGATGTTGATCTTGCACACGGCGCTCTCAGCGGCCTTGCGCAGCTGCTCCTCGGGGATGCCCACCGCGTCGGGCATCTTGCCGCCGTTGGCGTTGACCATCTTCACATACTCCTGGGGCACGCTGGAGGATCCGTGGAGCACGATGGGGAAGCCGGGCAGGCGCTTGACAACCTCCTCCAGGATGTCGAAACGCAGGGGGGGTGGGACCAGCTCGCCCTTCTCGTTGCGGGTGCACTGGGCGGCGGTGAACTTGTAAGCGCCGTGGCTGGTGCCGATGGCGATGGCCAGGGAGTCGCAGCCGGTCTTGGCCACGAACTCCTCCACCTCCTCGGGGCGGGTGTAGTGGGACTCCTCGGCAGAGACGTTGACCTCGTCCTCCACGCCGGCCAGAGCGCCCAGCTCGGCCTCAACCACCACGCCGTGGTCGTGGGCGTACTCGACGACCTTCTTGGTTCCCTCGATGTTCTCGGCGAAGGACTTGGAGGACAAATCAATCATGACGGAGGTGAAGCCGCCGTCGATGCAGGACTTGCAGGTCTCAAAGCTGTCGCCGTGGTCCAGATGGAGCACGATGGGAATTTCGGGGCACTCGATAACGGCGGACTCCACCAGCTTCACCAGATAGGTGTGGTTGGCGTAGGCCCGGGCGCCCTTAGAGACCTGAAGGATCACAGGGGCCTTCTCCTCGCGGCAGGCCTCGGTGATGCCCTGGACGATCTCCATGTTGTTGACGTTGAAGGCGCCGATGGCGTAACCGCCGTTATAGGCCTTCTTGAACATTTCGGTAGAAGTAACAAGGGGCATGGGAATAACCTCCTTATAATTAAGTCCCTTTTATTTTACCACATTTTCCCCAGATTGCAACATCCCAGCGGGAAAAAACTCCCGCCGGACAGGCAGGAGTTTTGTGGGATTTGTGAAGAAATTCAGTGTCAGTTCAGTGTGATATCCTTCACATTCACGGGCAAGTTTGAATATGTAAATAAACAGTAAAATAAAGTATACCAATTGATACCAAGGCTCGCCACAAAGTATACCAGGTCAACCGGAGGCAGCCATCCGGTAAAACGAAGGGACACTCACCCGGATGGAGGCCAGAGAGGAATGAAGGGGTATCACATGTACAGTAAGATTCAGCAGCTTCGTTCGGCGGGGTTCAGCCAGCAGCAGGTGGCGCGGCAGCTTGGAATCAACCGCAAGACCATAAAAACTCCATCATGCGCAATGGGTTCGCCCGTACCTGTGGCGTAATCGCATCCGGGAGTTTGAAGCGTTATGGAAGTTCCAAGGGGGCGCAGTTTCTTGACTGCTTGTATACAGGGTCAAGACTTGGCCCAAAATTTTTCTTGATATTTGCTGGGAAAAGCCCGCACGGCATCATACCGTGCGGGCCGTTCATCCGTCTTTATGCCAGCTGCAGCTCCCGGATTTCCTGACTGTGGCGCTTCACCACCAGCTCCAGCACCTCTATTCTGTCCTTGAGAGGGTCGTACTTCTCGTTTGGAACAAAGCGGTCCCAAAGGGCCTGCTGGCCTTCCAGCAGCAGATTCATGGTCCGCTTCTGCTCTGTGTCCATATAGATGCGGATGCCGTTTACCTTTTCTTCCAGCTCCTCCGTCCGGTTCTTCAGCTTATCCATTCCCAGCTCCAACTGTTTGATTCGGGACTCCAGCTTATCCATTCCCAGCTCCAACTGTTTGATTCGGGACTCCAACTGGTCCATTCTGCCGTCCAGGCGGTCCATATTCAATTCCAGCTGGTCCATTCTGCCGTCCAGGCGGTCCATATTCAATTCCAGCCGGTCCATTCTGCCGTCCAGGCGCTGGACGCTGCCCTTCAGCTCGCAAATATCCTGGCGGACAGGGTCCAGCTTGGCCTCTACTACCTGGCCAATGGCTTGAAGCAGCTCCTGATCTGTCATGGTACTCTCTCCTTATCTGTCACGCCCGGGGGTGGGCCTTTTTGTATACATCCTTGATTTTCTGGTTAATCAGCTTGGAGTAAATCTGAGTGGACGAGATGTCCGCATGGCCCAGCATCTCCTGAATGGACCGCAGGTCGGCCCCGTTCTCCAGCAGGTGGGCGGCGAAGGAGTGGCGCAGGGTGTGGGGTGTAATGTCCTTCTGAATGCCCGCCTTCTCCTGATAGTATTTAATCAGCTTCCAGAAGCCCTGACGGCTCATCCGCTCGCCGCTCATGTTCACAAAAAGGGCCGTTTCATCCACCGAGTCCACCAGCTGGGGCCGCACGCTGTTTATGTACTCCCCCAAGGCCCGGATCGCCGTGGGATACAGGGGGATGACACGCTCCCGACCCTTGCTGAAGCATTTCAGCACCCCGCCGGGCAGGTTCAGGTCGTCCACATCCAGCTCGATAAGCTCGCTGACCCGGATGCCCGTGGCATAGAGCAGCTCCAGCATGGCCCGGTCCCGGTAGCCCTTTAAATCGGTGCATTCGGGCTGTTCCAAAAACAGCTCCACCTCTTTGCTGGTAAGCACTTGGGGCAGCTTGCGCTCCACCCTGGCGGGGGCCACCCCCTTCGCCGGATTTTGGCCCACATAGCCCTTACCAATCAGGCAGGTATAAAAGGATTTGATGGAGGCCACCGACCGGGTGACGGTGGCAGGGGACTTCCCTCGCTTCACCAGAGAGTTGGCATAGTCCTCCACGTCGCGGGCCACCACCTGGGTGAGGTCCACCCCCCGGCCATCCATCGCCGTGGCAAACTGGTTAACGTCACGGAGGTAGGAGCTGACTGTGTTGGCCGAGGCCTGCTTTTCAATTTTTAAAAAGTCCTCATAGGCCAACAGCAACTCAGACACGTCTACAACTCCCAACCTTTGTTACAGAATCACGCGGGACAATCCCCGCAGCAGCACCGGGACCACCCAGTACTCCAGCAGACCGGCTCCCAGGGTCAGGCCCGCGCACACACCGGCCCGGCACCAGCAGCCCCCGCTGTTCAGGGGCGCGCCTCCCCGGCCATCTCCCACAGACCGGCGCAGCAACTGCTGCGCCGAAAGGAGCCCCGGGACCCCCATCAAAAACATAGCGGGCGCCCACAGCAGGGCGGGCAGGCCGGACAGAACGAGGGCCGGAAGCAATCCCTTTCCCCCGAACACCCGGCAGAAGCAGGCCGCCGAAAAGGAGAGAAAAAAACCCCGCACGCCAAAGAGTACCGGCAGACCCACAACGCCCAGAGCGGTCACGCTTAGAATCAGGGCGGCCAGCAGATACTTTACCTGCCCCCAGAGCACCGTCCAAAGGCCGCGGGGGAGGCTGCCATCCCGGGCCAGCGCCATATAGCCGGTCAAATAGCTGCCCAGCTCCTCCGCGCCAGCCCCACCGGACAGCCCGGCCAGCAGACAGCCGGCAGTGCCTCCGACGAAAAAAGCGACGGCCAGCAGGGCCAAGGCGCCGCTCTGCTCCGACGGCAAGTCCCACTTTTTGCGGATCCTCATTCCCATAGATGTCACCTCAGCAACAGCCTATGAGAGGGGGGGAGAAAATAGAAGTGGACTTCACCCTTTGGACACTCCCTACTATAGCGCGTTCCGCTCCTTTTCGCAAGGGGGTTTTGCGATTTTCTCCATTTTTGCCAATTCTATCAACTTGTTATGTAAATTGCATTATGTAAACTTTGCAACCAAAGAAGTACCGAGGCCCGGCTTGCGGGCCTCGGTACGGCTAAATCTGGTGTTTTTGAAGGTGTTCGGCGCTAGATATTGGCGAACCCCCTGGGGCTTTAGTGATTACAGAGATTACATTCCGTATTATTACAATCTGTATTCTGCCGTTCTGACATCCCAGCGGCAATGGCGTTCAGGGCGATAGCACACTCCAGACGCTTGCGCTCCATTGCGCAGGCGACCTCATTGGACCTTGTTATGTCGCCATTGACAAGCAGATTGGAGGCAGAACATCCCCCGCTGCAATAGAATCGGGCCCAGCACTCCCGACAGGCCGGGCGGGTATACACATTCTGTTGGGCAAATTGACCAGAGATCGCCATGTCAAAAGAGGAATCGTGGACGCTGCCCATGCGGAACTCCTCTTTTCCCACAAACTGATGGCAGGGGTAGATATCCCCGTCGGGGGTGATGGCCACATATTCACAGCCCGCGCCGCAGCCTCTCAGCCGCTTAATCACACAGGGCCCCTGGGCCAGGTCCACATTGAAGTGGAAGAAATTCAGGTCCTTCCGGTCCACCAGTGCCCGGGCCAGCTTCTCATACTCCTCCCCTACCCTGCTCAGGTCCTCCTCCCGGATGGCAAAGGGGTCGTCGGCAGGGCCGCTGCACGGCTCCACCGACACATGGCGGAAGCCCAAGGCCCCCATGTGGAGCACATCCTTGGAAAAATCCAGATTGTCCCGGGTGAAGGTGCCCCGGACGTAGTAGTCCTTTGTCCCGCGCCCGGCCACCAGCTTTTGAAATTTGGGGACGATAATCTCATAGCTGCCCCTCCCGTTCACCGTGGGGCGCATCCGGTCGTTCACCTCTCCCCTGCCATCCAGGGACAGGACCACGTTGGACATTTCCCGGTTGATGTAGTCGATGGTCTCGTCGTCCAGCAGGATGCCGTTGGTTGTGATTGTAAAGCGAAACACCTTGTCATACTTTTCCTCCAGAGACCGGGCGTACTCCACTGTCCGCTTCACCGTGTCCATAGCCATCAGAGGTTCGCCGCCGAAGAAATCCACCTCGATGTTCCGCCGCTTGCCCGACTTGGCCACCACCCAGTCGATAGCCCGCTTTGCGGTATCGAAATCCATGGTCATCCGGTGGCCGGTGCCGAAGTCGCCGGTGGAGGCAAAGCAGTATTTGCACCGCAGGTTGCAGTCGTGGGACACATGGAGGCACAGGGCCTTCACCACCGCCGCCTTGGGCAGGGCCATGGCGGCCTCGGGGTCCAGATAGTCGTCGGTGGTAAAGAGCAGTCCGGCGTTTTGCAGCACCCGCAGCTCCTGCCAGGCCTCCTCCAGCTCTGCGGGGTCATATTGGCACAGCCGGTCCACCAGTTCCCGGGGGACCCTCCCCTCCCCTATCGGCCCCTCGCCCACGGCTGAAAGCAAATCATAGGTCAGCTTGTCCAAAACGTGGACCGCTCCGCTGTTTACATCCGCCGCCAGGTACTGCCCCAGGGCGGTAAAGGTATGTACAGTTTTCATAGTTTTTCTCTCCTGTTCTAATGATTTAAATGTAATAATCATCAAATTCGATGGTTCCAAATTCGGTCAGCTCATATCGTTTCTCTGTCAATCGGACCAGTACCTTTTCGGAAAACTCTGTAAAGGAGTTTGCCGTTACATCGGAATAGTCCATGCCGGAGCACCAGCAAAATACCTGTCCATAGGTCCCATCCTTCCCCGGGTCACAATCCAGAATCAGATAGTAGCTTCCCTCATATTCGGTAAAGGGTATCCAGTGCCTGCGCCAGATATAGGGCCTGATCTTGTCCTCCGTCACCCACTCCAACGGCTCCGTCTCCTTTTCAAAGAGCTCGTTCATCATCTGCCAGGTCTCGAGGATGCCGGTGACGGACAGAAATGGATTGTACCCAAGGAGAGGGATTTCTGTGTTCCGGTCCCGCACTGCCTCCTCGGTATTCCGCTGGCCGTTCATGGTGGATAGATAGTCACGAAAGTCCTGAGGCAGCTCCACCCCCACCGCCTTCTCCAGGCGCTGTATCTCCAAAGCATCGGCGGGTGGGTTGACGCTTGCGTAAATGTCCTCGGAAGCCAGCTTGATCTGTTTCAAAATTTCACGCCACACCTGTCCCATTCTCAAATAACCTCCCCGTAGTAGGCGAACATCCGCTCATAAAAGGAACGAGTCTGTTCTTCGTCTCCCCAGGAGAGAGGATCGTCGGCATAGCTCAATGTCCAAAACGGCTCCTGGTTGTAAAGCCTGCCGGGAAGGCTCTCCCATACAGAATGCATTTTACTTCCGAACTGTCGGAGGTCTGTGCACCTGTCATAGCAGTCCCTGAGCTTTTCCATCAAGGCCCGCCCAAAGGTCTCCGGGTGCAGGCCGAGATAACCATAGTCCGCCCGTGTTCGGATGTAGATGACCGCTTCTTGAATATTTGTCTCGCACTCCAGGTCCAGCAGCGTCCTGTCGTCCGGGTGCGCCAAAAACAGGGCGTGCAGCCGCTCCTGATACTCCTCCTCTGTGACAATCCCCTCATAGAGCAGGATGGCGTACGCCAGCAGTTCCTCCAAAGCGACGCCCCCCTTTCAGTTGTTGCAGATGTGACAGCCAAAGATGGACAGCAGGGTTTGATGTCTGGAGCACCTGGGAAACCCGGACATCACCGGGTCAGACGGGTCCGATTCCGCCAGCCATTCCTCCAGAGCGCCTGGCTGAATTTGCGCAAGGCCGGATATCAACTCCGAAAAGTGGTCCAGGCAGAGAAACAGCATGTCCTCATTGGGGCGGTAGTCCAGCTTTTCCCAGCCCAGCGGCTCCTTTGCCCCCGAGACCACCCGGAGCAGAAACGCCCGGTCTTCCTCAAAGGTGTTGGAGTCCCAAGGCATCTCCCACAGGTCGAAATCTACCGTTCCCGCCCCCACCCTGCTCTGGTCCTTCTCCGCCAGCCATACGATCAGCCGTTTTCAGACACCGTTTTGGCCAGCGCCGAGCCGCTGAGGACCAGAACGTTCACAAAGACATCGGTCAGCCCGTTGCTCATTTGCAGAAGCCCGCGGCCGCAGGACTTGGAATTGATTCCAATTGTGTTTGCCATATGTCCTCCCAACTAACCGGACACAGCAAAAGGCAGGCGCGAACGCGCCCGCCCTTTTCGGCTCTGTGATTTACTTGTTCTCGCACTTCTGGTTGGCGACGGTGCAGGAAGTCTTGCAGGCGGACTGGCAAGAGGTCTGGCACTCGCCGCAGCCGCCCTTGGCGGCGCTGGCCTTCAGGGTGGCCCCGTTCAGCGTCTGGATATGTTTCATTTTAATTTCTCCTCCTGTTTGGTTTGCTTACAGCATTTTCTGCCATAGTAGAGGTATTATAACACAGTGCTCTGGAAATTTCAATCATCTTCTGCGTTTTTTCTTGGGCTTTCTTCCCAGCAGTCCGGGAATTGCCCCGCCGCACAGGCAGGCGCACAGGATTCCCGCCCCTCCGTTGGCAACGGATGCCCCCTGATAGACGATAAAACCGGCCGTCAGCAGCAGAAGAAACAGCACGACTCCCACGCCCAGTCCCGCCAGCAGGGACCGGCCCTCCACATGGCGGACCGCATAGATCCCGCCTGCAAAGGCACCCAGGGCGCAGGCGGCCAGCACCGTCCCGTACATGGCCTCCACCGGCACCAGGCCCACTGACACCAGCACCGCACAGATCAGCAGCACCAGAATGGTCACCACTCCGGCCAGCACACCTCCCTTGAGCACCTCACACATGGCGTTGAGCCACTGGCTGCCCATCTCCTTCGGCCGCCGCTCCTTTTTCTTCATAAAACACACCCTCCCCACGGTTTGGTAAAACCTATGCGGGGAGGGTAAAAGACATGCCTGTTTCTTTTAGGCAGTCGGCTGGTTGGAAGCCACGTTCTTGGTGGACACAGCCCACTTGGTAAATTCGATACGCACCCGGTCGGCGCTGGTCTCGATGACAATTGTGCTCTCATCCACCTTGCAGATGGTGCCCACAATGCCGCCGATGGTGGTGATGACGTCGCCCACCTTCAGGGAATCCCGCAGGTTCTGGGCCTCCTTCTTCCGCTTGTTCTCCGGGCGGATCATGAAGAAGTACATCATGGCGAACATCAGAACAATCATCAAAATAAAGCCGGGATCAATCATAAATCTTTCCTCCAATAATTACTGCAAAATTAAGTCGGTCAACAGAATAACTATTTGACACAGTGAAAAGTATTATAGCGGATAATCTCTCGATTGACAAGCCCTTTTGCCAAATTTCTCAAAAGAACGCAGCGTTTCCCGCCCGGTGTTCCTCTACCCCCTGACCATCCGCTGCGCGATTGAATTAATGACCGGCACAGGCAGCAGCTTGGCGGAGAACACCAGCAGCTTATTATACAGCCCGGCGGTGACGGTCCGCTTCCCCTTTTGCAGGCTGCGGAAGCCAATGACGGCCACCGTCTCCGGCCGCATCACAAAGAGCTTGAACAGCAGGGTATTATGGATGTTCGCTTTTTCCGCAAACAGAGTCTGTGTCGCTCCCGGACACAGACAGGTCACAGTAACGCCGGTCCCCTTCAGCTCCTGATAAAGCCCGTTCGAAAAGGAGAGGACATAGGCTTTTGTGGCGGCGTACACCGCATCACAGGGGCACGGCATATAGGACCCCGTAGACCCCACATTCAAAATCCGCCCGTATCCACGCTGGATCATGCCAGGCAGAAGCAGCTTTGTCAGCGCAGTCAGGGCCGAGATATGGACCTGTATCATGGCGAGTTCTTTGGTGAGGTCTGTCTCGGTAAAAAATCCCGCTTCATTGAAGCCGGCGTTGTTGACCAGGATGTCGACTGGCCAATCCAGTTGGCTGAGCCGTTCCAAGATCCGGTCTGCCGCGTTGGCTTCCGACAGGTCACAGGGGATCGCCGCCACCTGCACGTGGTACCGGGATCGCAGCGATTCCTGCTGCTGCCGGAGCGTTTCCTCATTTCTGGATACCAGGATGATATTGCTTCCATTGGCGGCAAATTGCTCGGCGAATGCCTTTCCAATCCCGCTGGTCGTCCCCGTAATAAGCACTGTGTCCATCTGAGCACCGTCCCCTTTCCCTACGCTTCCTGTGCGGGCCGGTCCAGAAGGCCCGAATATTGAGCCCGGAATTGTTCAAAAGTCCCGTTGTCCAGATGCTCCCGGATGCGGACCATCAGCTCATTATAAAAGTGGAGGTTGTGAAGCACCGCCAGCCGCATGGCCAGCATCTCCTGTGCCACGACCAGGTGACGCAGGTAGGCCCGGGAGAAGGACCGGCAGGCGGGACAGGTACACGTGGGGTCAATGGGCCGCTCGTCCAGCTTGAATTTCTCATTTTTGATGTTGATGGTCCCCTTCCAGGTGTACAGCTTGCCGTGCCGGGCGTTCCGGGCGGGCATGACGCAGTCGAAGAAGTCGATCCCCCGGGCCACTCCCTCGATGATGTTGGACGGGGTTCCCACCCCCATCAAATACCGCGGCTTGTCCGCCGGCATGTGGGGCTCCACCGCGTCAATGATGTCGTACATCACCTGGGTGGGCTCCCCCACCGCCAGGCCGCCGATGGCGTAGCCGTCGCAGTCCAGCTTGGCGATCTGGTCCATGTGCCACACCCGCAGGCCGGGGTCGGTCCCCCCCTGGTTGATGCCGAACAGCTGCTGCTCCGGGTTCACCGTATCTGACAGGCTGTTTAGCCTTACATGCTCTGCCACACAGCGCTCCAGCCACCGGGCTGTCCGCTCACAGGAGGCTTTTACATACTCGTAGGGGGACGGGTTCTCCACACACTCGTCAAAGGCCATGGCGATGTCGCTGCCCAGGTTGGACTGGATGCGCATGGACTCCTCCGGGCCCATGAAGATACGCCGGCCGTCGATGTGGGAGGCGAAGGTGACCCCCTCCTCCTTGATCTTCCGCAAACCGGACAGGGAAAAGACCTGGAACCCCCCGCTGTCGGTGAGCATGGGGCCGTCCCAGCCCATAAATTTGTGGAGCCCGCCCATCTGACGGACTACCCCGTCCCCGGGGCGCAGATGGAGGTGGTAGGTGTTGGACAGCTCCACCTGACAGCCAATCTCCTTCAGATCGTGGGCGGAAACCGCCCCCTTGATAGCCCCCTGGGTGCCCACGTTCATAAACACCGGGGTCTGCACTACCCCGTGGGCGCAGGTGAAGACACCCCGCCGGGCTCTCCCCTCTTGTTTCAATACTTCAAACACGCAAAAACTCCTTTTTATCTTGTAATGCCGTTCTGACGCAAAAATTCCGTGACAAACCGCTCCAGCTCGTCCGTGTGCATCACAACGGTCATCTGGGACCAGTCTGAGTATTCCAAGGTGCGCCAGCCCAGCCTAAAGCGCCCATCCGGCCCGTCCGGGTAATACTTTCCATGATAAACATAGTAAGGAAAGTTGATTTTTTCCCTCAAATGTCCCCGGTGGAACAAAAGCTCGCATCCGCTTGCAATGACGCCATGTTTGTATTCCTCAATAAAGATGTTGTCGATAAAGTCGTCGTCAATAACTGAGGGGTCCTCCGCAATATGGAGCTCGGCCAGGATGGTCTCAAACAGGTCGTGGGTCCGCTCCCAGTTGAAGCCGCCGGCTGCCTCCAGCAGAGCCGGACTGCTATAACCAGCTTCAAGCATATCCAACGCCCATAGGGTCAGGTGATCGTCCCACCTATGCTTTAAAATCCCCGTACGGCAGTCATCGTAGTATTTTTCCAAAATATGTCCCAAATAATAATATTTCATCGAAAATCTTGAGCCCCCTCCTCACGAAATAAACATCGCATCACCGAAAGAAAAGAAGCGATATTTCTCCCGCACCGCCTCCTCGTAGGCCGCCAGGACATGCTCCCGTCCCGCCAGGGCGGACACCAGCATGATGAGGGTGGACTGCGGCAGGTGGAAATTGGTGATAAGGGCGTCCAGCACCTTGAATTTATACCCCGGATAGATGAAGATACTGGTCCAGCCGGAGCGCTCCGACATCGTCCCGTCCTCCGCCGCGAAGCTCTCCACCGTGCGGCAGGAGGTGGTACCCACGCAGATGACCCGCCCGCCATTTCGTTTTGTCTCGTTGATGATATCGGCGGTCTCCTGGCTGATCTTGCAAAATTCCGAATGCATCTCGTGGTCGGTGATCTCCTCCGCTTTCACAGGGCGGAAGGTCCCAAGGCCAACATGGAGTGTAACGTAGCAAACCTTTACACCCATTTCCCTCACCTGCTCCAGCAGCTCCGGGGTAAAATGGAGCCCGGCGGTGGGGGCGGCGGCGGAGCCCACCACTTTGGAGTAGACCGTCTGATACCGCTCCTGGTCCTGAAGCTCCGCCTTGATATAGGGCGGCAGAGGCATCCGGCCCAGCTGCTCCAGAATCTCCAAGAAAATCCCTTGGTAGTGGAACCGGACCGTCCGCTTTCCGTCGTTCAGCTCCTCCTCCACGGTGGCGGTGAGCTGGCCATCCCCGAATATCACCTGAGCCCCCGGCTTCAGCTTCCGCCCCGGACGGACCAGACACTCCCACAGGTCGCCGCTCTTATCGACAAGGAGAAGTACTTCACAGGCCCCTCCGGTAGGCCGGTGGCCGATGAGCCGGGCGGGGAGCACCCGGGAGTCGTTGAGCACCAGGCAGTCCCCCGGCCGGAGGAAGCGGGGCAGGTCGTAAAAATGGTGGTGGCCGACGGCCCCACTCTCCCTGTCCAAAGTGAGCAGGCGGGAGGCGTCCCGCCGCTCCAGAGGAGTCTGGGCGATGAGCTCCTCGGGGAGCTGAAAATCAAAATCAGAAGTTTTCAAGGCTTACATCCTTTTCAGTACGTTGTAATTTGAACACCGGGGAGATAGAAGGTGACGATTTCATCGTAAGTAAAGCCCCGGCGGGCCATGGCGTTGGCGCCAAACTGGCTCAGGCCGATCTGATGGCCCCAGCCGCCGCCATTAAAGGTATAGGTGTCCCCGGAGACGGTCACCGTTCCGCTCCCGGGCTGGGGCGCGGAGGTATTCCCGCCGGACCCGCTCCCCTCCAGCTGAGACACCGAGCCGGTACCGGAGATAATATAGGCGCTCCCGCCAATCTGAGACACCGAGCCGTTTCCGGTAATGACATACTTACCCTCCAGACTGCCCGCCGTCCCGGAGCCGTCGATGGAGATATCACCCGCCTGCTCCGGCGGCTGTGTGCCTGTGGTTCCAGCGCCGTTGACGGTAAAGCGGATGGAATCCACTCCGAAGCGGCTGCGGATATTGCCGGCGCTGATGGTGTTGCTCTGTCCGTTGCTCCAGCGGACGACCGCCTTAATCACGTTGCCCAGCTTGGAGTAGGTCAGTTCCAGGCTTTTCACTGAGGTACCCGTTCCCATGCCGGCCTTCTGGAGCTGCTGGGTCAGCTGGGCGGCGGTGTAGTTCACCGTCCAGGGGCAGTGGGAATTGCGGTCGTTCAGGTCGGCCTCATAGGGGTCCTCCACCCCCCGGAGGTAGGGGTGCTCGGTGGTGGTGTTGGTGCCCCAGACATAGTTGGCGTCCTCGCTGGCCCCGCCGAAGCTGGAGGAGTAGGGGGTCTCCGCCAGGCGGCCGTTGTATTTAATCACCAACCCCGCCGTTTCGGCCACCGCCCGCATACTCACCTCACTGGGGCCGTAGTCCGCCTTATTGCTGCCCATGCCGTGGTAGACCTGGCAGTTGGCGGAGGTGCAGATATCAAAGCCGTAGCTGTTGTGCTTGTTGAGGTTTTTCAGCACATAGGTGCGGGCGCACATGGCCTGAGCTTTCAGGGCCTCCAGCGGCCAATCCCGGCCCATCTCATAGCAGATGACGCCGTTCACATAGTCCTCCAGCCCCACCACGTTGACCACGGTGAGGTTGCCGCCGGTCTGCCGGTGGTACTGGAAGCCGCCCCGGTATTTATAGCCGTCAAACCAGGTGCGGGTCTCTCCCGCCCCGGTCACATCGGGCTGGATGGCCAGCCGGCCCGACTGGCCACAGTCGTACTGGAACAAAATCTGATTGGTGCCCGTTTTGACTACGCTCATACCGTAGGAGCTGGTTCCCACCACGGTGCCGCCGAGCCCGGCCGCCTCGGCCTCCTCCTTGGAGGCATACGCCCCCACCCGCACCTGATAGGCCCCGTCGATCCAGGCCACAAAGCCGCCGCTGTAACCGGCCGCCGCCGCTGCGGCTTCTCCGTAGCCGTTATAGCTGCCGGGGATCTGCACGTGGTAGCACCCCACCAGAACACCGCCGCCCTCGGAGGAATAGCGGCTGCCGTCATAGCGCAGATTCTGAGTCTTCAGCACCGAAACGGCAATGGTATTCCGGTCTGTGCGCGCCAGCTCCACAAAATTGAGATTCCCGTCATAGTACCCGAAGCGGTAGCCCCAGCCAAAGCCCTGGCTGTTGTTGTTCTCCAGATTGGCGGATTCCAGCTCTCCGGTGGGCACGTGGCTGCTGGTGGAGGCCAAGCCCACCCGAATCATAATCTCTCCGTTCTGGTTGGTGGCCACCGCCCCCGCCGGAGGGGCGGACAGGCACAGGGTCAAAAGGGCGGCGGCAAGCTGCATAAATCTTTTTCTCATAATGTACTCCATTTCTCTGGTTTCCCGGTTGCATTTCTATTGACAACATGGTTGAAACCATGGTAGGATAGCAACAATGTGGAGGGCTGCGGCTTTGCGCAAGCAAATTGCTCTCCCCGACATTATAGTACAAAATCAGCCGCTTGAAAAGCCGCTGATTTATTTTTTTATTTGTTTCTATTTGGAAGCCAAATTCATCTATTTTTGTACCCGGACATAGAATGTCCTGAACTGATATGGAGGTTGTTGAATATGGAAAAATATAAAGTAGGTATCATCGGCGCCACCGGCATGGTGGGCCAGCGGTTTGTCACCCTGATGGAGAACCACCCCTGGTTCCAGCTCACCGCTCTGGCCGCCAGCCCCCGCTCCGCCGGCAAGCCCTATGAACAGGCCGTGGCCGGCCGCTGGGCCATGAAGTCCCCCATCCCAGAGGAGGCCAGGCCCTTGGTGGTGCTGGACGCCCAGGCCGACGTGGACAGGATCGCCGGCATGGTAGACTTCGTCTTCTGCGCGGTGGACATGAAAAAGGACGAAATTCGCGCCCTGGAGGAGCGGTACGCCAAGGCCGAGTGCCCTGTCGTCTCCAACAACTCCGCCAACCGCTGGACCGAGGACGTGCCCATGGTGGTGCCCGAGCTCAACGCCGAACATATCAAGATTATTGACGCCCAGCGCAAGCGTCTGGGCACCAAGCGGGGCTTTATCGCCGTCAAGTCCAACTGCTCCATCCAGAGCTACACCCCCCTGCTCACCCCCCTGATGCGGGCGGGCTACGAGGTGGACAGCGTACTGGCCTGCACCTATCAGGCCATCTCCGGCGCTGGAAAAACCTTCGAGCGCTGGCCTGAAATGGTGGATAACCTCATCCCCTACATCGGCGGTGAGGAGGAAAAGAGCGAGCAGGAGCCCCTGAAGGTGTGGGGTCACATTGAGGGCGGCAGGATCGTCAAGGCTGCCGGCCCCGCCATCACCACCCAGTGTCTCCGGGTGCCCGTGTCCGACGGCCACACTGCCGCCGTCTTTGTCCGCTTCAAGGAGGGCAAAAAGCCCACGGAGGAGCAGATCAAGGACATCTGGAAGAACTTCAAGGGCCGGGCTCAGGAACTGGACCTCCCCTCCGCCCCCAAGCAGTTTATCCACTACTTCGAGGAGCCCGACCGTCCCCAGGCCAGAACCGACCGGGAGCTGGAGGGCGGCATGGCTATCTCCGCCGGACGCCTGCGCCCCGACAGCCAGTACGACTACAAATTTGTGGGCCTGTCCCACAACACCCTGCGCGGCGCAGCCGGTGGCGGCGTCCTGCTGGCCGAGCTGCTGTGTGCCGAGGGGTATATTGACCATAAATGATTGGCATGGTGGAATATATCCATCTGTAGGGACGCATCATGATGCGTCCGCCGCGGCATCAAGCAAAACGAATCCGGACGCTTCATGAAGCGTCCCTACATTATCATTCCAGAAAGGATGCTTAATATTATGAGAACTCCAGTCTTCACCGGCTCCTGTCCTGCCCTGGTCACCCCCTTTGACGAACACGGCACCATCAACTACGACGCCTTCGGCAAGCTGATTGACGCTCAGATTGAATCCGGCGTGGACGCGGTGTGCGTCTGCGGCACCACCGGCGAGTCGGCCACCATGTCCATCCGGGAGCACATCGCCGCCGTGGAGTTCTGCGTCAAGCGGGTGGACCACCGGGTAAAGGTGATCGCCGGCGCAGGCTCTAACGACACCTCCGCTGCCGTCTACCTGTCCCAGCACGCCCAGGACTCGGGCGCCGACGCCCTGCTCCACGTCACCCCCTACTACAACAAGGCCAGCCAGACCGGTCTCATCAAGCACTATGAGTACATCGCCGACCGCACCGAGCTGCCCATTATCATGTACAACGTGCCCAGCCGCACCGGCGTGTCCTTCACCGCCGACACCTATAAGATTTTGTCGGAAAACCCCAAAATCAACGGCGTGAAGGAGGCCAGCGGAAACTTCTCCCTCCTGGCCCACACCCGCTACCTCTGCCCTGACGACTTCTACATCTGGTCGGGCAACGACGACCAGGTGGTACCCATGATGGCCCTGGGGGCCAAGGGCGTCATCTCGGTGGCCTCCAACATCATCCCCGAGGTCATGGTGAAAATGAGCCACCTGTGTCTGGAAAATGACTTTGCAGCCGCCTCTCAGCTCCAGATCAAGTACATGGACCTGATCGACGCCCTGTTCTGCGAGGTCAACCCCATTCCCATCAAGGCCGCCATGAATCTGATGGGCATGGAGGCCGGTCCCCTGCGCCTGCCCCTGTGCGATATGTCGGAGAAGAATCTGGCCGTCCTCCGCGCCTCCATGGAGCGGATGGGTCTGCTGAAGTAAGGAGCGCCTCCTATGCTGAAGATAATCATTTCCGGCTGCAACGGCCACATGGGCCGTGTGGTGGAGGCCCTGTGCGCCAACGATCCCGCTGTGGAGGTGTGCGCCGGCTTCGATGTGCTGGGCGCCTCCGACCGGGACTTTCCCGTCTACACCTCCCCCGCCCAGTTCGCCGGCCAGGCCGACGCGGTGATCGACTTCTCCTCCCCCGCCGCTCTGGACGGCCTGTTGGAGTTTGCCAAAGCCCGAAAGATCCCCCTGGTGCTGGCCACCACCGGCTACTCCCCGGAGCAGGTGGCTCAGGTGGGGGCCGCCGCCTGTGACGTGCCCATCTTCCGCTCCGCCAACATGTCTTTGGGCATCAATGTGCTGCTGGAGCTGGTGAAGAAGGCCGCTTCCGTCCTGGGGGACAGCTACGACATCGAGATTGTGGAGCGCCACCACCGCCGGAAGGTGGACGCCCCCTCCGGCACCGCCCTAATGATCGCCGACGCGGCGGCTCAGGCCTGCGGCCACGAGACGGAATACATCTATGAGCGCCACTCCACCCGCCAGCCCCGGGACAGGAAGGAGATCGGCATTTCCGCCGTCCGGGGCGGCACCATCGTGGGAGAGCATGAGATTATATTCGCTGGCCACGACGAGATTATGGAAATCAAGCACACCGCTCTCTCCCGGGAAATCTTCGCCCAGGGAGCGGTGGAAGCCGCCAAGTTCATTGCCGGCGTAGAAAAGCCGGGACTGTATGACATGAGCTGTCTGGTGAAATAGTCAAAAACAGTGTGTGGACCCGCTCCACACGCTGTTTTTTCCCTTCGCAACCGAAAGTTGCGCGATAGTTTGTAGCGGCAACGGCACTTTTGAGGTAAAATCGGTCCAAGAAAGGAGGTGCGATATGAGAAACGCAATCTTTTTTACTCTGGTCATGCTCCCCCTGACTGCGCTGCTGATTTACCTGCTGGTCCTCATCATCCGGGCGCTGCGCAAGTACATAAAAAGCGCGCCCATCCGGGAGGAAAACAGGGCCGTCCGCGGCTCCCTGGCGGAAAAGCTGCGGGAGCACCGGGTCCGCTGTAAGATGACCCAGGAGTTTGTGGCCGAGGCGCTGGGCGTCAGCCGTCAGGCGGTGAGCAAATGGGAAAACGGCGCGTCGGACCCCTCTACCGCCAATTTGATCGCTTTGGCGAAGCTCTACGGGGTATCGCCGGAGGAGCTTCTGGAGGGACTGTAACAGATTGACAGGAGCGGCTTTGCGCCGCTCCTGCTTCCCTTTTTCTTGTTTTTTCTATCGGTTTATGTTATAATTCTGGCACTTGGGAGGCGAAAGGATGAAAACTATTCAGGAACTGGAGCAGTATCTGGAGGAGAACTGCTACAGTTTTGACAGCATCACCATCGGCCGCCACTACGCCTACGAGGGCCTGGTGGTGAAAAACTGCGCGCTGGGGTACTGTCTGTTCTCGTCGGAACGGGGCCATGAGACTCTGCTCAAAGCCTTCCAAACCGAGGAAGAGCTGGTAACCTACACCTTGTCCTACCTGGACAGGGACCCCTGGTACAAGGCCCACATCGTTGCGTTTACCTTTGACCAAAAGCAGATCAAAAAGGCTGAATTTAAGCTAAAATTGATGGGAATTCGATACAAACGCAACGATATCCCATACCGTGCAGGACAGACCGCCTACCGAATCTTTGTGTACGGGCGGGACATCCTGCGGCTGGATGACTTCAAAAAGCAGTACATGCAGCGTTAGCCAACTCTACGGAGCGTCGATTGCTTTTTCCAAAAAGACCTGCTACCCTGTTTTCAGGAGGTGGAACACATGGACCAGACCAAAACCGGCGGGCTGATTCGGGCCCTGCGCACCCAAAAGGGACTGACCCAGAAGGCCCTGGCCGAGGCCATCGGCGTGGGCGACAAGGCGGTTAGTAAGTGGGAGCGGGGCCTGGGGTGTCCAGACGTGTCCCTCCTCCCTGAAATTTCAAGGGTTCTGGGCGTCGGGCTGGAAACGCTTCTCTCCGGTTCGCTGGACGCCAATGACCAGGAAAGAGGCAATATGAAAAAACTGAATTTTTACGTCTGCCCCGACTGCGGCAATCTCATCACCGCCGCCACCGGGGCGGGCGTGTCCTGTTGCGGCAGGACGCTGCTCCCGCTGGAGCCCCAAAAGCCGGAGGAGCCGCTGTCGGTGGAGAAGATCGACGACAGCTGGTTCGTCTCCTCCCCCCACCCCATGACCAAGGACCACTACGTCTCCTTCGTGGCCCTGCTCACCGGAGACACCCTGTTCCTCCGCCGGCTCTACCCCGAGTGGGACCTGCAAACCCGCATCCCCGCCTTTGGCCACGGGATTCTGCTGTGGTACTGCACCCAACACGGGCTGTTCCGGCAGATCATTTGAGAGGTGACACACCATGTCTGACCAATTCATCCGCACCCGCCTGCTGGTGGGAGACGAGCCGTTGGAGCGGCTGAAAAACGCCAAGGTCGCCGTCTTTGGCGTGGGGGGCGTAGGGGGCTACGCCGTTGAGGCGCTGGCACGGTCAGGTGTAGGTACTTTACACCTTTATGACGACGACACCGTCTCCGAAAGCAACCTGAACCGGCAGCTTGCCGCTCTCCACTCCACCATCGGCCAGCCCAAGGCGGAGGTGATGGCCCGGCGGGTCCGGGACATCAACCCCACCTGTCAGGTGGAGGCCATCCGCCTGTTTTACCTCCCGCAGAACGCGGATCAGGTGGATTTATCCCCATACGACTACGTGGTGGACTGCATCGACACGGTAGCCGCCAAGCTGGAATTGGTGACAAGGTGTATCGCCTTACAGGTAAAAATCATCTCCGCCATGGGCACCGGCAACAAATTTGACCCCTCCGCCCTGGTGGTCACCGACATCTCCAAGACCCAGGGCTGTCCCCTGGCCCGCACCGTGCGCAAGGAGCTGCGGAAACGGGGCATTCACCACTTGAAGGTGGTCTACTCCACCGAGCTGCCCGCCTCTCCCCTGCGCTCTGCGGGCTATGAGCCGCCGCAAACCACCGAAACCCGTCCCGGCTCCACTGCCCGGCGGGATACTCCGGGCTCCACCCCCTTCGTCCCCGCAGCCGCCGGCCTGCTGCTGGCCTCGGCTGTCGTGCGGGAAATAGGTGGATTTTGAGCAAATCAAACCGTGCCGGTCGTTGACTGGCACGGTTTGTATGTTTTTCACCCTTTTCGGAGATACTAGCCCCGTTTTAGAGGAGGGATGATTGTGAGCCTCATTGTCTGCACCGACCCCTGCGTGTACCAGAAGGACGGCTACTGCTCCCTGTCCCGGGCGGCCTCCGCCGGGGAGCCAGGGCAGTCCAGGTGCATCAACTTTGTACCGGCCCAGCCCCTACAGCAGCGCGGCCATGGCCTCCCGGATGTTGGCCACCCGAATCAGCTCTAGTCCCTCTGGGACAGCCAGCTTGCCCTGGGCGCGCTTTGGAATCATACACTTTGTAAAGCCTAAACGCTTTACCTCTGCCAGCCGCTGGCTCAGGGCGCTGGCCGCCCGGAGCTCACCGGTGAGGCCCACCTCTCCGATGGCGGCCAGGTCGTTGGGAACGGGCCTGTCCCGAAAGCTGGAAGCCAGGGACAGCACTGCGGCCAGGTCGGCGGCGGGCTCCTCCAGGTACAGCCCGCCAATTACATTGACGTAGGCGTCGCAGCCCCCCACCATCAGGCCGCCCCGCTTCTCCAGAACGGCCAGCAGCAGCATGGAACGGCTGTAGTCAAAGCCGTTGCTCACCCGCCGGGGGTTGCCCAGGCTGGAGGGCACCACCAGGGCCTGAATTTCGGCCAGCACCGGCCGCACCCCCTCCATTACGCAGGTGACACAGGTGCCGGGGGAGTCGGTAGGCCGGCCGGCCAGCATGGCTTCGGAGGGGTTGGGCACCTCCGTAAGTCCCACATCCTCCATCTCAAAGACGCCGATCTCGTTGGTGGCGCCGAAGCGGTTTTTTGCCGCCCGGAGGATGCGGTAGGCCATGTGCCGCTCCCCCTCGAAATAGAGTACGCAGTCCACCATATGCTCCAGCACCTTGGGCCCGGCGATGGACCCCTCCTTGTTCACGTGTCCGATGACAAAAACGGTAATATTCTCCCCCTTGGCCAGCTGCATCAGTGTCAAGGTACATTCCTTTACCTGGCTTACGCTGCCTGGGGCGGAGGTCACATCCCCGTGGTACAGGGTCTGGATGGAGTCCACAATGAGCACGTCGGGCTGGAGCTGGTGAACGGCGTCCACCAGGTTCTCCAGGTTGGTCTCCGCCAGCAGGTAGAGCCCCTCCCCCCGCACCCTCAGCCGCTCCGCCCGCAGCTTGATCTGCCGCTCCGACTCCTCCCCCGATACATACAGCACCTTGGCGAAGCGGCACAGATTGTCGCAGATTTGCAGCATCAGGGTGGACTTGCCGATGCCCGGCGCACCCCCCACCAGCACCAGGGAGCCCTTCACCGCACCGCCCCCCAGCACCCGGTCCAGCTCCCCCATGCCGGTGGCAAAGCGGAGCTCGTCGGTGGTTTCGATGTCTTTCATGGGCCGGGGGCGGTTGATGGCCACCCCGGTTACGGAGCCCCCCTTCACCGGCCCGGACCGCTTGGCGGGCTTCTCCGCCGGCTGCTCCACAATGGTGTTCCAGGCCTTGCAGGCCGGACACTGCCCCGCCCACTTGGGCAGCTCGTTGCCGCAGTCGGTGCAGTAAAATAGGGTTTTTGCCTTCATAGACCTGTTCTCCTTTGTGTGACGGTTATAGTATTTCAAACACGCTTTTTCATCACATCATAGCATAAAAAGTCATGGTTATCCGTGGGAAGCATGTGATAGCTGACCGCCTCATATCCCCGTTTCAAATACATCCCTTTCGCCGGGAACGAGGCAGCCAGAACAATCTCAGGGGCCTGACCGGAGATCGTTTTCTCTGCGTAATCAAGCATTTCCGTGCCGTACCCTTTCCCCTGAAACGCAGGCAAAACAAATAACCGGCGTATCTCATTCCCCGATACCGTAACAGTGCCTACAACATTCCCCGCCGCGTCCTGACAGAGAAACACCTGATTCTGTTCGATATCATGGACTATATTGGCCTCGCTGTGATGCTTGAGGAAAAAATTCACCGCTCCCCTGGGGTAATAATGGGGATATACTTCAGATATTGTGCTTTCAGCAACATATTTTACCGTGTTCAGATCGGACAGGACCGCTTGTCTCAGGCACATTTTTGTTCACCGCCGCCGTCTCATTTTCAGTCTGATTTTACCACAAACAGCGTCCGGATTCAAGGGGCAGTCATCCATGCGGCGGCAATGACGGCGGAGAGCTTGCGCTGGTAGTCCTCGTCCCGAAGCAGGGCCTCCTCCTCGGGATTGGTGAGGAAGCCGCACTCGATGAGGACGGCGGGGCAGGTGACGTGATTCATGATGTAAACTGTATCGGGAATCCGCTTTACAGCTCGCTCATTTTCAGGCTGTAGGGCGGCTTTTATGCTGTTCTGAAAGTGCTCCGCCAGTTCCTGAGAGCCTTCGGTGGGGGCGTAAAAGACGTGGGCCCCGTGGTAGCGGCTGCCGGGGTAGGTATTCTGATGGATACTGAGCAAAGTCCCCCCCTCCACCGCATCAATGACTGCCACCCGGTTTTTCAGATCGGACCGCTTTTTCTCCCGCAGGGTGTTGGCATCATCATCGTGGAGGGAGATGTCCTCCTCCCGGAGGAGGATGGGGTCCACCCCGTACAGGCCCAGCACGTCCCGCAGCTTGAGCACGATAGCCAGGTTGATTTTGCTCTCCGGGGCGCCGGTAATGGACACCGCCCCCCCGTCCTCCCCGCCGTGGCCGGCGTCCAACACCAGAGGACCGGTCCGCTGAACGGCCGACGGCTCCATGGCCGGCTCCACCAGGCTGTTCAGCCGGCCCAGGGCCAGCGCCAGCAGCGCCACCGTGCCAATGAGCGCCCCGGCCAGCAGGATACCTTTTTTCAATACGACCACCTCCTCCCTATCCTATGGGCGCCGACTTGTCCGCTATGCGTGTACCCATCGGCCGCCGAACACATAGAATGGACTGAGGGGGACGCTGTGCGCTCCCCGCGCCCGTCCTCCTTGGATTGAATGAAGGAGGGAATTTCCCTTGTTTATGGAAAATAATACCGGTTCCCGGTCCGCTGCCGCTCAAAACGGGACGCAGACCACCCCGGCCAGCTGCCCGGAGCCCAACGGCACCCTGCCGTCCTGCGCGGGGCTGGCGGTGCCCTATGTGCCCTTCCAGCAGAATAACCCGCAGAAATACGCTCAGACCGAGGCCCTGAGCAACGGTACCCTGTTCCCCGGCCTGAACCTGCCTTTCCGCCTGGCGGTGGAGGGCTCCACCCTGCCCGCCACCCCCCTGGCCGAGCTCCAGGCCCTGGAGTTTGTGGTGCTGGAGCTCAACCTCTACCTGGACACCCACCGGGACGACACCGAGGCGTTTGCCCTGTTTAAGCAGTTCTCCGCCATGGAGAAGGCGGCCAGGGCGGCCTATGAGTCCAAATACGGCCCCATTACCAAGGAGACCGCCGCCGCCGCTGACAGCTACCAGTGGCTGTCCGACCCCTGGCCCTGGAATTTTTCGCAGAATGAGGTGAAGTAAATGTTCCATTATGAGAAAAAACTGCAATTTCCGGTGAAGATCGCCACTCCAAACCCCAAGCTGGCCGCCTTTATCATCAGCCAGTACGGCGGACCCAACGGCGAACTGGGGGCCTCCATGCGCTACCTGTCCCAGCGGTACGCCATGCCCTACGCTGAGGCCAAGGGCTTACTCACCGACATTGGCACAGAGGAGCTGGGCCATATGGAGATGGTGGCGGCCATCGTCCACCAGCTGACCCGGAACCTCAGCGACGAGGAGGTCCGGGCCAACCCGTCCTTTGCCCCCTACTTCGTGGACCACACCACCGGCGTCTACCCCACCGCCGCCTCCGGCTTCCCCTGGAGCGCCGGCTCTATCCAGTCCACCGGCGATGTCATCGCCGATCTGACCGAGGACCTGGCCGCCGAGCAGAAGGCACGGCTCACCTACGATAACATTCTCCGGCTGTCCGACGACCCGGATGTAAACAACGTAATCCGCTTCCTGCGGGAGCGGGAGATCGTTCACTTCCAGCGGTTCGGTGAATGCATCCGCCTGTGCAAGGAAAAGATGGACACCCCCAACATCTACCTCAGCAACCCCGCTTTCGACAAAAAACAGCCCGGAAATACCCCCCGCGGCAGGTAATATAAAAACAGCGAGGAATGGGTCATAATGGTCCATTCCTTGCTGCTTTTTATCTCTAAAATCCACGCGTCCCGGCCTACCCCTTTGCCAGCGGGATCACCCTCTGCACGCTCTGTTCCGCGCCGCAGGTCTGGATCATGGGGGAAATCTCCTGATAGGCCCCCGCCGCGTCCCCCGCGTCCGAGGGAAAGTAGACCCACTGTGTCATAAAGCTGTGTGCGTAATTACAGTGGATATTCCCTGTATATATCTGCACAATCGGGTCCTCTACCCGGCCGTCCGTCTGCCGGGCGCAGTCCTTCCGAAAGGACAGGTAGCTCTGCCCGTCCTTGACGTAGATAATGTGGATGTTCAAATCCTCCTTGGGGATATCCAGCCGGTCGCTGCGCCCCGCATCTTTGTTGTAGGCGTTCTCTGCCTCCACCTTTTCAAAATAGAAGCGGTCCCGCTGCGCCGCGACAATGTCATCCTCCATGTCTCGGTATTTTTCCGGAACCAGCACGTTCAGGGTGCAGTCCTCATACACCAATTGCCCGGTCACATCAGTTCCGTCGGCGGTTTGAATAGGGTTGTGGTTAAAATAGTTCCGGCTCACGCGGATACACTGCCCGTTCGGGTCGATTTCCACCGGATATTGCAGGCCGTTCATCGTATACAGCGGCGTGCCCTTCTCGTCCAGGCTTTGATAATTATAAAAGTCCGCCACGAAGGCCCCCGCCTTCTCCTCCAGCTCCGCCAGAAGCCGGGCGCTGCGTTCCGCAATCTCCAGATATTGCGCCGGGTCGTCCTCCCCTGTGTACTGCACCTGGGTTGTATAGAGGTTCCGATACTCCTCCCGGGATGTGCCCTCCCCCGTCTCCTGCCCTCTGCCGCAGGCGGTCAGACTTGCCAAACAGACCAGTGCCAGCAATCCGCTCAAATACTTTCTCATGATGTTCCTCCTTATCTTCCCGGCAGCGGAGGTGCCACGGTGCGGGTGTGGCGGATCTCCTCCCAGACGGTGGTCTTTTTCCAGAAGCTGCACGCGGTAATGGGCAGCCATGTGAGCAGGAACAGCCAGTAGGTGGCCAGGCCCTTCCACAGGCGGCGGTTCCACTTGCCCTCCAGGGTAATCACAAGCCCGGCGGCGACGGTGGCGGTGAGCGCGGCCCAGGCCAGATTGCCAAGGGCGCCGGCCAGCCCCAGGAGCAGAGCCTGAAGGAGGGTCCGCCCTCCCAGAGCGGCGGAGAGGGCCGTACACGCCAGCCCTGCCAGGGCGGCCAGCTGGTAGGCAGGCAGGAGCAGGGTCGCCTCGAAGTCAAAGAGTGACAGCCGGGGCCGGCGGGACTGAGCCTCGTTCAGGGCGGGCAGGTAGCACTGGGCCACCTGCAGGGTGCCGCTGGACCAGCGGCGGCGCTGGGTGAAGGACTGCTCCCAGGTGAGGGGCTGCTCGTCATAGGTAATCGCCCTGGGTACATAGGCCACCCGCTCCCCCGCCAGAACGGCCTGGGCGGTGATCTCCAGGTCCTCGCTGATGGTCTCGGTGCGCCAGCCGCCCAGCCTGTCCAGCAGCGCCTGGGTCACCATGAAGCCGGTACCCCCGATCATGGCGGACACTCCCAGCCCCGCCTTGCCCCCGTTGTGGAAGCGGTCCATCATCCAGTAGTAGATAGAGGAGCAGCCGGACACGGCGGTGTCGTAGGGGTTCTTGCTGTCCCGGTAGCCCTGGGCCGCTCTGGCCCCGGCCATCCGGGCGTTGTTCATCTCCGCCAGAAAGCGGGGGTCCACCACGTTGTCCGCGTCGAAGACCAGCCAGGCATCATACCGCCGGCCCCGAAGCCGGTTGTAGGCGAAGCGGAGAACCTCACCCTTGCTTTTCACCGGCGCCGTGCACTCCAGCACCCTGGCCCCGAAGTTCCGGGCCGCCAGCGCGGTGTTGTCGGTGCAGTTGTTGGGGACGACCCAGATATCGTACAGGTCGGAGGGGTAGTCCTGGGCGAGCAGACTGTTGATCAGGGGACCGATCACCAGCTCCTCATTCCGGGCGGCAATCAAAATCGCAAACCGGGTCCTGGCCGGGTGAAAGCCGTAATCGGCGGGCCGCCTCATGCTGGCCAGGCCGGAGACCAGATACCACAGCCCCCATAACGTCATTAAAACTCCCATAGTGCCCGTCAGGGCCAGTGCGGCAGGAAACAGCCAATCCATATCCCGCTCCTCCTCTCGTTTGTTCTGTCCCAAGGATAGCAGGCCTTTTTTAAGGACAGCGCGGGATTCTGATTAAGATTTCATGAAGGTTTCCTTAATGTGCCAGCCTGCGACCAAAATTTACACATTCTTCATTTGACAAAAATGACGAAATCAGCTATACTATATTTAGTCATTATGTCAGGTTCTTCCACTTCAGGTACACAGATATACGGATTTTTGTGGAGCCGGTCGTAAGCTCGGCCCCCTTTTTATTTCCGGGAGAGCCTGTAACCCGGCGCGAAAGCGCCCCGGAAAAGGAGGTCACATTGCTTCAATTCGATCATGTCAGTCTCACCTACGGAACCCAGAAGATTCTCCGCGATATCTCATTTGAAATTCAAGAGGGGCAGTTCGCCGTCTTCATCGGCCCCTCCGGCTGCGGCAAAACCACCACCCTGAAAATGATTAACCGCCTGATTCAGCCCGACAGCGGCCGCATCTGCCTGAACGGCCAGGATATCGCCGCCATCGACCGCTACGAGCTGCGGCGGCACACCGGCTATGTCATCCAGCAGATCGGCCTGTTCCCCAACATGACGGTGGCCCAGAACATCTGCGTGGTGCCCAAGCTGCTGAAATGGCCCAGGGACAAGTGCGACCAGATTGTCCATGACCTGCTGGACATGGTGGATATGCCCTACGACCAGTACGCCCACAAGTACCCCGGGGAGATGTCCGGAGGCCAGCAGCAGCGCATCGGCATTCTGCGGGCTCTGGCCGCCTCTCCCCCGGTGGTGCTGATGGATGAGCCCTTCAGCGCCCTGGACCCCATGACCCGCCGCTCCCTCCAGCTGGAGGTGAAGACCTTGCAGCAGAAGCTGAACAAGACCATCATCTTCGTCACCCACGACATGGAGGAGGCTCTGGACCTGGCCGACGTTATCGTATTTATGAACCAGGGGGAAATTGTCCAGATCGCCCCGCCGGAGGAGATGCTGGAAAACCCCGCCACCGACCAGATTCGGGAGTTTTTGGGCAAGCACCAGGCCGGCCCCGACCCCGCCGGGCTGACGGTGGACCAGTTTATGCGCACGGGCATCATCACCGTAAAGGAAAACCGGGGCGTCAACGAGTGCGTCAGCCGGATGCAGCACCACAACGTGGACACCCTCCTGGTGGTGGACGAGCAGCGCCGGTACCAGGGCACCGTGTCCATCGCCGACATCCGCCTCACCGGTCACGTGGTGAAGACCATCGGCCCCCTGGTGCGGTGCACCACCCCCACCGTCCATGTGGGGGACAATGCCAAAGAGTGCTTCGAGCAGCTCATCTCCAGCGGCTTCCCCTACCTGGTGGTGCTGAAGGAGGACGAGACGGTGGCGGGCATCGTCACCAAAACCAGCATGGCCTCCGCCATGGCGGAACAGCTGTGGGGGTGATGGAATGAATGAGCTTCTTCTCTCCATCCTCCGGGCCGCCGCCGTCCACACCGGCTACACCCTGGTGTGTGTGGCCATCGGCTTTGTTCTGGGGCTGTTTCTGGGCATCGGGCTGTCCCGGCTGCCCACCCTGTCCCGGTATCTGATTCCCCTGCTGTCCATTTTGAACACCGTGCCCGGCATTGTCTTCATCGGCGTGCTGTACATCTTCACCGGCATGACCCCGGCCACAGTAATCATCGCCCTGGCCATCTATGCCATGTTCCCAGTGCTGAAAAACACCGTTACCGGCCTGAACGGGGTGGACCGGCAGTATAAGGAGGCCGCCCGGGGCTGCGGCATGAACCACTACCAGCGCCTGGTCCAGGTGGAGCTGCCTCTGGCCATGCCCACCATCATCGGCGGACTGCGGCTGTCCGCCGTCTACACCGTAAGCTGGACGGTGCTGGCCGCCATGATTGGCCTGGGCGGCCTGGGCGACTTCGTCTACCAGGGGGTCAGCTCCAACAACAACGCCCTGATCCTCCAGGGGGCCGTCCCCGCCGCTGTTCTGGCCCTGGTGCTGGGCGGACTGGTGGACGCCCTGCAAAAGCGGGTAGTCCCCAGGGGCCTGCGGAAAGGCGGGGCCGGCACATGAGTATTTCCATGATCTGGGACCACCTGTCCCTGGTGCTGTCCGCCCTGATTCTGGCCGTGGCCGCCGGGGTGCCCCTGGGCCTGCTGGCCTACCTCTCCCCCGGCGTTGGAAAGGCCCTGCTGTGGGTGGTGGACCTGATTCAGACCATCCCCGCCCTGGCCCTGCTGGGCGTGATTATGGTAATTGCCGGGCCGGGCTCCCCCACCGCCATGATCGGCCTGGCCCTCTACTCCCTGCTGCCCATCGCCCGGAACACCTCCCTGGGCCTGTCCCAGGTGCCCGGCCACCTGAAGGAGGCCGCCGCCGGCATGGGCATGAGCCCCGCCTACCGCCTGCTCTGTGTGGACATCCCCCTGGCCGCCCCCATGCTGGTCACCGGCATCCGCATCGCCGCCGTCAACGCCATTGGCACCGCCGTCTTCGCCTCCTTCGTGGGTGGCGGCGGACTGGGCGGGCTGTTCTACACCGCCATCCGCCAGCAGGACATGGCCATGATTCTGGGGGGCACCGCCATCCTCATGGCCATGGCCCTGGTGCTGGACGCCGGCCTGGGCTGGGTGGAGCGGCGGATGTCGGGCGGCCGCAACAGGCTGCCCCTCCCTGTAAAGGCGGCGGGCGGCGCGGTTCTGGTCCTGGCCAGCATAGCCCTGGTGGTCACCACCCTCCTGCCCAGCCACACCGAGGGCCGGCTCACCCTCTACGACGGGGACTACTCCGAGGTGAAGCTGATGCACGCCATGGTGGAGCTGCTGGTGGAGGACAAAACCGACCTGGACGTGGTCATTCTGGACCAAATGACCCAGGTGAACAACCACAACGAGCTGAAGGTGTCCAGCCCCAGCTGCGACCTGATGTTCAGCTACGACGGCACGGTGCTCACCACCTTCCTGGGTCTGGACACCGCGGACATCCCCCCGGGCGAGACCCTCTACGACTTCGCCAACCGGGCGGTTCAGGAGCGGGAGGGCCTGCGGCTGCTGGGCAAGGTGGGGCTGAACAACACCTATTCCATCGGCGTCACCCGGTCCGTCATCGACCGGTACGGCGCGGCCCGGGTCTCCGACCTGATCCCCGTGGCCGGGGAGCTGGATTTCGGCGCGGAACACGAGTTCTACACCGAGGAGGGCAGCATGAAATACCAGCCCTTTGTGGACTTCTACGGCCTGCGCTTCCGGTCTGCCAAACCGGTGGACGTGGTGCTGAAGTACAGCGCCGTGGAGAGCGGGGCCTTCGACGTGATGGTGGTCTACGCCACCGACGGCCTGAACAAACGGGCCGGCCTCACCATTCTGGAGGACGACCTGGGCTTTTTCCCCGAGTACTACGGGGCCTTCCTGGTGCGAGAGGACCTGTTTTCCGATTTCTACGACACCGCCCCCAACCTGGAGCAGGTACTGGAGCTGCTCACCGGCCAGGTGAGCAGTGAGGACATGGTGGAGCTGACCTACGCCGTGGACGTGGACGGCCGGGACGTGGTCCAGACGGCCCGGGAGTTCCTGATTAAAAAGGGGCTGCTCGACGCATAGGACAGCCTCCCCCGCGCATACCCTGAACCAACAACATTTTGGAGGAATGGGTATGGAGACCAGAATCGCCGAGCTGCGGTATAAGGAGGTCATCAGCGTGGAGGACGGCGCCCGCTACGGCTACGTGGGGGACATGGAGGTGGACCTGGAGACCGGTCAGGTCCGGGCCCTGGTGGTCCCCGGCCGGCGGCGCTTCTTCGGCCTGCTGGGCCGGGAGGAGGATAAAGTGATCCCCTGGGGCGCGGTGAAGCGCTTCGGGGAGGACATCATCCTGGTGGAGCAGTAGACAATCCCCTTGCCCTGGGCGGGATTGAGGAGAAAGTTGTACGTTTTCGTACACCGAAGACAACGTAACTGTAATAGATATAGATACTGTCACTGCTATAGATACTGTGCCGCTCTGTGGGCGGCGTTGAGAGAGAGAAAGACCGCTCTGGATTTTTTCCGGAGCGGTCTTCTGCTCCCCCCAGGGGGAGCTTCTTTTTGTAGGGGCGGACATTGTCCGCCCGCGAATAAGGATACCTGTCTGTCAAAAACCTGCCACGCAAAAGAACGCGCCAAAGCCTCCCCCCTTCAAGGGGGAAGGTGGCACAGCGAAGCCGTGACGGATGAGGGTGCGGCGAGGTCAGCGCCCCTTACCGTAAGAACTGCTTGTCCGCCCCGCCCCCTCATCCGCCCCCTTCGGGGGCACCTTCCCCCCGGAGGGTGGAAGGCTTGCCCCGCGGGGGACGAGGGGTTTTTCGCCTGCAAGGCTCCGTCTAAAACCGCCCTTCCTACAGCTCCACCAGCCCGTCGGTGGCGAAGAACCACAGCACCTGCCGGTTGACGGGCTTTCCCAGAATTGCGGACAGCGCCAGGCTGTAGGCCTCCAGCTGGGGGCGGTACTCCTCGGCCCGCTTCCCCTCCCCGCCGGGGCGGATGCGGTCGCTCTTGAAGTCCACCACCGTCACAGCGCCGTCCTCCCCCTCGAACCAGGCGTCGATGACCCCCTGAAGGAGAACCTCCTCCCCCTTCCCGTCCGGGAAGTAGTTCAGAGCGGAGTCCAATACCGAGAATTTGAACTCCCTGCGGCACCGCTCCCCCGCCGCCGCCATGGCCCGGCCCAGGGGGCTGGTGAGGAAGGCGGACAGCCGCTCCGGCTCCACCGCCTCCCGCTGGGTCCGGGTGAGGAAGCCCAGCTCGGTGAGACGGTCCAGCTCGGCGGCCACCGCTTCGGGGCTGCCGTCCCCGTCCAGGGGCAGGTACTGCATGGCCAGATGGAGGGCGGTCCCCCGCTGGGCGGGGGTGAGGCCCCGCTCCTCGGCGATGAAGTTGGGCCGGGTGATGGGCTGGCCCGGACGGGCAGGCGGGGCGGCGTCCTCCGCCGCCTCCCGGTCCAGAGCGCGGCCCTTGATCTGGGTGGCGGTGAGCTTGGAGGGCAGGCCGGCCGCCGCCCTGTGGGGATAGACCCAGGCCAGGCGGACGGCCAGGCCGTCGTCCTGGGTCTCCTCCCGGGTCGGTTCAGTGTAAGGTTCTTCTGCTTCACAGTCTTCTCCCAGAGCGGTCCCGTCCACCCAGCGGATATCCCAGGCGGGGCCTGTGAGACGTGGGCCGCCCTCTGACGGAGCCGTCCAGTCCTCCCACACCGGCAGGTTGGCCAGCACCCGGAGGGCGTCCCCCTCAGGCCGGGTGAGGGCGTGGAGGAGCACCCAGGCTCCCACACTCTGCTGCTGCTCCAGGGTCAGGGGCGAGATAGGCAGGCTCTCCCCCAGCCGGGCCAGGGCGTTGGCCCCCTCGGGCAGGGCCGCCGTGAGAATCAGCTTCTCCCGGGCCCGGGTCATGGCCACGTAGAGCAGCCGCAGCTCCTCAGCCAGCAGCTCCCGGTCCACCTGGCGGGCCACCGCCCGCCGGGCCAGGGTGGGGTACTCCACCATCCGCTGCCGGTCCAGCCCCCGGGGGCCCACCCCCAGCTCCGGGTGAAAGAGCACCGGGGTCATCACATTGTCCCGATTGATGCGGCGGGTGAGGCCGCATACCAGCACCACCGGCTTTTCCAGCCCCTTGGACCGGTGAATGGACAGGATGGACACCCCTTCCCCCTCCCGGCGGCTGCCGGCGGAGGCCTTCGGCCGGGCTTCGGCCTCCCGCAGCCGGTCCAGCCGCAGAAGGAACTGAAACAGGGTGCGGCAGCCGCTGTCCTCCAGCTGGCCGGCCAGGGCGTAGAGGGCCAGCAGGTTGCCCTGCCGCTCTCCGCCCCCCTCCATTGCACCGAAAATCCCCAGCAGGTTGGCCTTCTCATAGACGTGCCACATGAGCTGGCGGCAGGTGCGGTCCCCTGCGTCGAACCGCAGCGCCTCCAGACTGTCCAGAAAATCCTGACATTCCCCGTCGCCCCCCTGGGCGGCGCGGGCCAAAGCTATGTAAAAGTCTTCCCCTTTACAGTCTGCCCGCAGCAGGGCCAGCTTGTCCCCGGAAAAGCCGTATACCGGGGAGCGCAGGGCGGCGATGAGGGGCACGTCCTGCCGGGGGTTGTCCACAATCTGAAGGATGGCCAGGGCCACGTTTACCTCAGTGGTCTCGAAGAAGTCCTCCCCCCCGTCGGCGGTCCAGGGGATGCCCTCCTCGTTCAGGGCTTGCAGGTAGTAGTGGAGCACCGGGCCGGGACTGCGCAGGAGGATCATCACGTCGGAGGGCCGCAGGGGCCGGAGTCCCTTCCCCTCCTCCACCATCAGGGGGGCTTCCAGCAGCTCTCGAATACGCCGGGCGGCAAACCGGGCCTCCAGCCTGTTTTTATCGTCCTTCTCCCCCTCCTGCTCCTTCAAAAAGGACAGGTCGATGGCGTCCAGCTCCAGGGCGTAGGGGTCGGGACCCCGGTAGGGGCGGTCTGTGGGGGCCGGGCCGCTCTCCCCCGCCGCCCCGTCCAGGCGGTCCGGTTCCGCCGGTAAAAACTCCTTTCCCGGCACCAGCGCCTGGTCGTCGGAGTAGTCCAGCTCGCCAAATTCCGTTGACATAATGCTGCGAAACAGGTCGTTGCACCCCTCCAGCACCTGGGGGCGGGAACGGAAATTCCGGGACAGCACCCGCTTCCGGGCCTCCCCCTCCGCCGCCCGGTCCCCGTCGGGGAACCGGCGGTATTTGTCCAGAAAGATGGACGGGTCGGCCAGGCGGAAGCGGTAGATGGACTGCTTCACGTCCCCCACCTGGAACAGCTTTCGCCCCCCGTCGGAGATGGCGTAAAAGATGGCGTTCTGCACCTGGTTGGTGTCCTGATACTCGTCCACCAGGACCTCAGCGTACCGGCTCCCCCAGTATTGGGCCAGCTCCGAGGGCTCACCCGCCCCGTTGGTGAGCAGCTTTACGGCGAAATGCTCCAGGTCGGAGAAGTCCACCAGCCGCCGCCGGGCTTTTTCCTGGGAAAAGGCGGCCTGGAAGTCCAGCACCAGGTCCATCAGCGCCTCCACCACCGGGGCGGACAGGGCCAGCTCCTCCAGCTGGGCGGCGGTGTTCCCGGTGAAGGGCTCCGCCAGCCTGTCCAGCGTTGTCCCGCACCGCTTGCGGATGGCGGTCATCCGCTGCTTGGTCTGCTCCGCCCGCTCCGCCGCAAGGGGGCTGAGGGCCTGGGTCCGCTTCTTCTTCCGCCCGGCGTCCGGGAAGGGGATGGGCAGGCGGGCGCAGGCCCCGTCCCAGGTGGTTTCCCGGATGAAGTCCTCCACCCCCTCCAGCGTGGCCGTGAGGGAGGGCGTGTAGTTGATTTGAAGGAGCTCATCCTCCTGGCACAGCTCCAGCGCCTGGAGCAGGCGGTCCCGGCAGGCCCGGGCCTGGCGTTGGGCGTCCTCCAGCAGCAGGCCGCCCCACAGGGTCTGGCTCAGGTCGGATACCCCCTCCAGCGTCCAAAGCGCCTTCTGGCCCTTCAGCCACCGGGCGGGGTCGGCGTGGCTCTGCACCTTGATAAAGATATCCGCCACAATCCGGGCCAGCCGGCTGTCGTCCCGGCCGGCGGACAGGGTGTCCACCAGCAGGGCAAAGGGGCTGTCCTCCGTCAGGCCCTCATAGCGCCGGTCCAGCACCTCCTCCAGCACCTGGGCCATGAGGACATTGTGCTCCCCCTCGTCGCACAGGCGGAAGTCCGGGTCCAGGTCCAGAAGGTGGCCGCTCTCCCGAAGGAGGGCGGAGCAGAAGGCGTGGATGGTGGAAATCTGCGCCCGGTAGACCAGCGTGGTCTGGCGGCGGAGGTGGCGGTCGTTGGGGGTCTCCGCCAGCCGGTCAGACAGCTCCTGGGCGATGCGCCCCCGCAGCTCGGCCGCCGCCGCCTTGGTGAAGGTGATCACCAGGAAGCGGTCAATGTCGATCCCCTCCTTGGTCACCCGATCCAGCAGCCGCTCCACCAGCACCCTGGTCTTGCCCGACCCCGCCGCCGCCGATACCAGCAGCTCGCCGCCCCGGTCGTCTACAATTTTTCGTTGTTCGTCTGTTAAGGGAAAGGGCATGAGATCAACGCCACCTTTCTTTTTCCTGTCCCCGCCGCAGCGGAAAAGGCTCCTTTGGAAAGGAGCTGTCAGCCGTAAGGCTGACTGAGGATTGTATTTCGCCGCAGGCGAAATGTGCGAAGCAACTAGGATTTTGCAAACCTGGTTTACTTCGTATGTTTTGCTTCGCAAAACGCAATCCTCCGCCCCAGTGTGCGCACTGGGGCACCTCCTTTCAAAAGGAGGCTTTCGCGTACCCCACCGTTTACTCTGTCAACACACTTAGATACTTCTCAATGCGGATGCCGTTGTTCCGCTCGGCCACATCCTGCTCCAGGAAAATCAGCCGTTCCAGCAGGTCCACCGCCTTCTTCACCGCCTGGGGCAGGGAGCGTCCACTCAGCAGCTGGCCGGTGAGCAGGGAGGTAAAGATGTCCCCGGTGCCGGGAAAGTGGGCCTTGATGAAGCGGTAGGGGACGGTGAAGTATTCCCCGGTCCGGCCGTCGAAGCCCCAGACCACATGCCGGCCCCCCTCCTCCCGGCCACTGGTGATCACCGCCGACCTGGGGCCCAGGGCCCGGAGCCCGTCCAGAATCCGGCGGGCCTGCGCCCCGGTCAGCAGCTCCTCCCCCTTGTACAGGCCGGTGAGAAACTCCGCTTCGGTGAGGTTGGGAACGATCACATCCGCCGCCCCCACAAACCGGCGCATGTTGTCCACCGTCTGCGGGGTGGAGCCGTTGTACAGCTTGCCCCCGTCCCCCATGATGGGGTCGGTGACCACCAGGAAGTCCGTCTTCCGTTGGCTGTCGATGAAGGCCCGGAGCAGGTCCACCTGGGCCGCCGAGGCCAGAAAGCCGGTGGTGATGCAGTCAAACTGAAAGCCCAGGGTCTGCCAGACCCGGATGGTCTCCTCCATGTAGGCGGTGGTGTCCAGCACGGAGAATTTTCCGTAGTCGAAGTTGTTAGACACCAGGGCGGTGGGCAGGTTGTAGACGCTGTGGCCCATGTTGGACAGAATGGGCAGCATCCCCGCCAGGCCCATCTTGCCGTAGCCGGGCATGTCGCCGATTATGAGAATGTTTTTGGTGTGTTCCATTTAATGCTCCTCCTCAAGCTGCTCCCAAAATTCCTTCACGCTCACCCGGGCCAGCCAGCGCTTGCAGTCGCCGCCCCGGCCGGGCTCGAAGTGACAGGCGGCGGCGTAGTCGCAGAAGCGGCAGGCGTTTTTCTCCGGGCCCCGCCAGAAGGGGTCGGCGGCGATGCTGCCCCCGGCCAGCTCCTGACAGATGTCCTCCAGCACCCGCTGGACGTGCCTTCCCAGCCTGCCCAGCTGCTCGGCGGAGGCCAGGGCCTCGCCGGTAATCTCCCCTGTACTCTTGGTCACCCGCAGGGGCAGGAAGCGGTAGCCCTTTTCCCCCTGCTGCTCCATGGCGTCCAGCACCCGCCGGTCGTCCACCACCAGACCGCTGCGCACCAGCTCCTTGTCCACCTTTTTCCGCAGTTCCTCGTCACTCATGGCCCGGCTGCCCCGGATCACCGCCTCCCGGGCGGGCAGGTAGAGCACCCCGGCCCCCTCCACCGGCAGGCCGTAGAGCTCTTGCCCGCGCTCCTCCAGCGTAAAGAGGTACAGCAGCATTTGCAGCCCCAGGCCGTTCCACACCTCGGTGAGATCGAAGGTCTTCCGCCCCGTTTTGTAGTCCACCACCCGCAGATTCAGCCGGCCGCTGTCATCCACCCAGCCGTCCACCCGGTCCACAAAGCCGGTGATGCTGATGGTGACGCCGTTACAGGTGAACTCAACCGGTGGCAAGGGCAATTCCTTGTCACCTTTTTTGCTCCTGCCAAAGCCCAGCTCAAAGGAAATGGGCTTGAACTGGGAGGTGAGCAGCTCCTCAGCCACGTTGTCCACCACCGCCTGGACCGACCGGAGCAGCCGGCGGAACAGGTACTGGAACCGGGCGCTCTGCCCCTCCAGTCCCCCCAGCTCCTCGGCCACATAGCGGTCCACCGCCTCCCTGGTCAGGCGGTGCAACTTCTTTTTCCGGTCCCCCTCCATGCCGGGGAGAACCGTCTGGCTGAACATCTCGTCCTGAAGCACGTGCTCCAGCACGTAGTGGACAAAGGTGCCGTACTCAGGGGCTGTAAAGCCAGCTGGCTTGCGGGGCTCGGCCTCCAGGCCGTAGCGCATGAAGTAGGAGAAATGGCAGGATTTGTAGTTGTCCATCCGGGAGGCGGACATGGCGACCCGTTTTCCGTACAGCCTGTCCACCGCCTGCCGGGACAGCCGGCCCCGTTCCCAGGCGGCAGCCCGGTCCAGCCGGGCCACCTGGCCCGCGTAGCCGGGGAGCTTCTCCAGCGCCCGGCGGGCGTTCCGGTCCCGCCCCGCCTGCTCCAGGGCGGGCAGGGGGGCCTCCAGACGGAAGGAACCCTTGCAATCCTCCTCCCGTACCGGCTTCAAGTCGTGGAACAGCAGCCGCAGCCGGCCCACCAGAAAGCTGGGGCGGCGCTCCCCGCCGTCCGGCCCCTGAAGGGGCCACGACACCGCCAGCCTCTGGCTGGGCCGGGCGCAGATCTGATAAATCGTTGTCATTTCACGATAAAGCAGGTCCCGCTGGGACTGGGCCAGCTCCAGGCCGTAGCCCGCCAGCAGGGCCCGGTCGTCGTCGGAGAGCAGGCCGGGGGCCGTTCCCACCTGGGGCAGGGACGCGTCGTCCGCTCCCAGGAGAAAGAGCACCTTCACCCGGTGCCCGGTCTGCCGGGTGGTCTCCCCTGCCGTTACCCGGTCCAGGGAGACGGGGATGGTACCCACGTCGTACTGGGACAGCACCAGCCGGAACAGCAGGGTAAATTCCTCCAGCTCCATGGGGGCGTCCCCCAGCAGCAGGGCGCACTGCTCCAGACCGCCGCAGAGGATGTCCCACAGCTGCCGGTACTCCTCCGCCAGGGCGGGCCGCTCCCGCTGAATCAGCAGGTCCACCCGCTCCTTCAGCCGGTCGGGCAGGCCGATGTCCTCCAAAAAGGTGTAAAGGGAAACCGCCTGCCCCCTTCCCGTCCGGTCCTGATTCTTCCGCAGTCCCTCCAGAGGGGCGGCCACCCGCCGCCGGACGCCGTCCACCAGGGCCAGCAGAGCCCGGTCCTCCTCGGTCCACTTCATCCCGTAGCCCTTGGGGTGCCAGGTCCAGTCCTTGCCCTGGGTCCAGCGGCTGCCCCGGATGTCCCACTTCAGGACGTAGTTCTCCAGCAGGTCAACCTCCTCCTGGGACAGGCCGGTGAGACCGGTCTTTAAGTAGCGAAAGACGTCGTCGTAGCGGTATCCCCCCGCCACCGTCTCCAGAGCGGCGGTCACCAGGGCCAGCACAGGCTTTTCCAGAATGTCGGTCATGGCGGAGGAGAACACCGGCACGCCGTACCGTCCGAACACCGACTCCACCAGGTCCCGGTAGTCCCCATAGCTCCGGGCCGCCACCCCGATGTCCCGGAAGCGGCAGCCCTCCTCCCGAACCAGCTGGAGGATGCGGGCGGCGGTCCACTCCACCTCGCTGCGGAGGGTGGAGGCCTGAAACAGCTCCACCGCCCCGCCGCAGGACACCGGCTCCAGCTCCCGCTGGGCAAACAGGGCCCGCTCCAGATGGACCAGTGGCTCCGCCTTGCCGAAGGCCGGGGTGACAAGGTGTTCTACTTCACAGGAAATTCCCTCTCCACGGGCCAGCCGGAGCAGGGCTCCCGCGGTGCGCCGGGCGGGGGAAAAGATGCCTTCCTCGTCCTCCTCCAGCCGGTCACAGGTGAGAGTGACGGTCATGGACCGGGCCTGGGCCATGAGCAGCCGCAGCAGCTCCCCCTGCTGTGGGGTGAAGTCTGTAAAGCCGTCCAGCCAGAAGTCCATCCCCTCCCCCCAGCGGCAGGCGCGCAGCCTGTCCGCCGCCCGGGTGAGCCGATCCCGGGGGTCCAGGGCGGTCTGGGCGGTGAGGGCCTCGTACTCCCCGAAAATGAGCCCCAGGTCCCGGAGCTTGTCCCCCTCGGGGCCGGCCGCCTCCTCCCCCGCCCGGACCAGCAGCTTGGGCAGGACCCGGCAGCTTTTCAGCTCGTCCGCCGTGGCCAGCAGCGAGGTAAGAAAGGCGGGCCGCCTTGAGGGCCGGCCGTAGACCTTCAGCTGGGAGGCCACTCCCTGCACCGCCCGGTACATCAGCAGCAGCCGTCCGCCGGGCTCCAGCTCCTCCTCCCCCAGGCCCCCGGCCCTCTGAAAAATCCGGTTGGCCAGGCGGCTGAAGGACAGCACCTCCGCCCGGAGGTTAATCTGGGGACCGCCGGCGGCGCACAGGGCCCGCTCGGTCTCGTGGGACATCTGCTCCGGCACCAGCAGCACCTGGGGCCGCTCCCGGCTCGCCTCACACAGCCGGTTCAGTACGGCGGTGGTCTTGCCCGCCCCCGCCCGGCCTAACAGCAGCTTAAACATGGCATTCCCTCCTCCTTGCTCCGCAAAAAACGGGCCGTGCCGGTCATTGGCACGGCCCGATTGGCTGTCCTCAGTTGGGGCTGATGGTGTAGTTGGGGGCTTCCTTGGTGATGTAGATATCGTGGGGGTGGGACTCCTTCAGGCCGGCGGCGGTGATCTGCATAAACTGGGCCTTGGTGTGCAGCTCGCCGATGTTGTGGCAGCCGGTGTAGCCCATGCCGGCCCGCAGGCCGCCCATCAGCTGGTAGATGGTCTCGCCCACCGCTCCCTTGTAGGGGACGCGGCCCTCCACGCCCTCGGGCACCAGCTTCTTGTTGGACTCCTGGAAGTAGCGGTCCTTGGAGCCCCGGTTCATGGCGGCCAGGGAGCCCATGCCCCGGTAGACCTTGAACTGGCGGCCCTGGAAAATCTCGGTGTCGCCGGGGGACTCCTCACAGCCGGCCAGCAGGGAGCCCAGCATGACCACGTCGCCGCCGGCGGCGATGGCCTTGGCGATGTCGCCGGAGAACTTCACGCCGCCGTCGGCCACAATGGGGATATCGTACTCGGCGGCCACCTGGGCGGCGTCGTAGATGGCGGTGATCTGGGGCACGCCGATACCGGCCACCACACGGGTGGTGCAGATGGAGCCGGGGCCGATGCCGATTTTCACGCAGTCCGCCCCCGCCTCAATGAGGGCGCGGCAGCCCTCGGCGGTGGCCACGTTGCCGGCAATGAGCTGGACGTCGGGGTACAGGGCCTTGATGCGCTTGACGGTCTCCAGCACGTTCTGGGTGTGACCGTGGGCGGAGTCCAGGGTGAGCACGTCGGCCCCCGCGTCGGTGAGGGCGGCCACCCGGTCCAGCACGTCGGCGGTGGCGCCGATGGCGGCGCCCACCAGCAGGCGGCCCTTCTCGTCACGGGCGGAGTTGGGATAGACCTCCGCCTTCTCGATGTCCTTGATGGTGATAAGGCCCTTGAGCCGGCCCTCCTCGTCCACGATAGGCAGCTTCTCGATTTTGTGCTGGCGGAGGATCTCCCTGGCCTGAGCCAGGGTGGTGCCCTCGGGGGCGGTGACCAGGTTCTCCTTGGTCATCACATGGTCGATAAGGACGGTCATGTCCGTCTCAAACTTCATGTCCCGGTTGGTGATGATGCCGATGAGCTTGCCGTTGTCGCAGATGGGCACGCCGGAGATACGGAACTTGGCCATCAGGTCGTCGGCCTCCTGAAGGGTGTGGCCGGGGGCCAGCCAGAAGGGATTGGTGATGACGCCGTTCTCCGACCGCTTTACCATGTCCACCTGCTCAGCCTGCTGGCTGATGGACATATTTTTATGGATGATGCCGATGCCCCCCTCCCGGGCGATGGCGATGGCCATACGGTACTCCGTGACAGTGTCCATGGCGGCGCTCATAAGAGGGATATTTAAATGTATCTTCTTTGTCAGTCGGGTTCTCAGGTCGATGTCGGCGGGCAGCACGTCGCTGGCCGCGGGGATGAGCAGTACGTCGTCAAAGGTGAGGCCCTGCTTCACAAACTTCTGGGCGGCGTCTTGATTCACCATAATTCCACGTCTCCTTTTCGATATTTTATCTATTGTACCTTGTGTGTTTGGCCTTGTCAAGACGGGAGTTTGCGTAAGAAGAATCCCCCCGCCGCTTCGCGGCCCTCCCCCCTTTAGCAAGGGGGGCTTTTTGCTCCTCTGAACGTTTCAGGTTTCCTCCAAAGGCCCCCTTGCAAAAGGGGGCTGGCACCGCCGCAGGCGGTGACTGGGGGATTCCGTTTCGCAGCTGAACTCCTCTCCTCTAAACCGGCGTCTCCCCAAAATACAGCGCCGTCTCGAACCGGGGCTTGCCCTCCAGGTCCACACCCCGGACAAACCGGCTGTCACCCAGGCCGCTGGCCTGGATGGTGAGCACCTCGCCGGGGCGGCACTCGGCCAGGTAGCCGATCTGCATCTCGGCCAGGTAGCGGTCGTCAGATAGCCGCTCCATCCCCACCGCGTCGCAGGCGAAGTCGGCGTAGCGGGTGTTGTTCACATGGCCGTTCAGGTCGGAATCGCTGTACCGCATGGGACGGCGCTCCACGTCCACCAAATCCCCGGGCTGGCGCAGCTTGGCCAGGGTCATAGTCTTGCAAAGCGTGCCGCCGCCGGTGCCGGTCAGCTCCGGGATGGTACTCAGCCGCACCAGCTTGTGGCTGTTCACGTCGGCCAGCACCCAGGCGGACACCGACTCCCCCACCGGCTGGCCGTTGGCCAGGATGTCGTAGTCCCGGTACATGATGGCCCCCTTGCCGCCCCGGTGCCAGGTGCGTATGGTCAGCTTGTCCTCATACCCCATTGGCCGGGACAGCCGGTACCAGGACCGGGCCAGCATCCAAAAGACCCCGTACCGCTCCACCAGGGTTTCCCGGGAGAAGCCCCCGTCCTCCGCCGCCAGGGTGGCGGCGTTTTGCAGGTGGTTCAGCAGGGCGGACGCCTTGCACTGGCCCCGGCCGTCCACATCCAGGCCGTTTAAACGGATATCGTACTCATAAAACATACTCATTTTTCCTTGCCTCGAATCAGTATTGAAGTTTTGCAGCACAGGTCGTCAATGTCGTCGGCGGTGGCGGCGGGAATGCGGTACTTGCCGCCGCAGTCCTGGCAGTACAGGTCCACCGAGCTGAAATGCACGTCGAAGGCCCATTTTTTGCTGCCGCAGGTGCAGGAGACGCCCCCCCGGGCGGCGATGTCCCGCAGCTCGGCCAGAATCTCCTCCATGACGATCTCGTCCAGAAAGGCCCCGTTGTCGGCGGCGTCCTCTCCCAGCTTGTCCATTGCCTGCTCAAGCCGGGCGGTGGCGGCGTAGACCGGGCCCTCCTCCCCCACGTAGCAGCAGTCCAGCCCGGAGGCGGCGCAGGAGAAGGCCAGCGCCCTCTCCCGGATGAAGGCCCGGGAGGAGCAGGACACCGTGTGCTCCCGGCCGCAGAACAGACACGGCACCGTCAGCTGCACCCGGTTGGGCTTGAACTCCACCAGCAGCTCCGACTTGCCGCAGGGGCACTTGATGTGGGCCGGGGCCGCCGCCAGGGAGAACAGGTCCCGCTCCACAATCACCGACTGCATGCAGTGAGGGCAGATATAGGACAAAAACCGCTTCGTCTCTTGTACCATGTTGGGTCGCTCCTTTGGCGTTTTCTCATGGGTATATTATAGCGCAGTTTTCCATAAAAAACAAGACGGCAAAGCCCCCGTCCGTTGGACGGGGGCCAGTTTCGGTTGGAGTCGGTCATACTTGATCGTCATTTAATTGTTTAATTGTATTTATCATAAACTTCCTGCATAGCATCACGGAACTCCCCCCAATAAGCAACAATGGCTTCAGACTGCGCCAGGAGCTCATCCGGGTCCACTTTACCGGAAGATTCCGTAACCGCCTGGATATTATCCAGTCTCTCTTTTATTTTCAACAAAATAGGTTTAACCTTTTCAAAACCAGGAGCTTGATCGCAGATTGCCAGCATACCTACGCTTTCTTCCTCCAGATACGATCTCGCTGTCAGCACATGATTGCGCAGCTTCATCAGTTCTATAGCAAGTTTACTGTCCGCGCCCCCAACATACTGATTTGCGATAGCGATATAGCTCACCGAGCCAACGGAGTACACGATGGTCTCGGTGGCATCCAGTTCTTTATTATACAGCGACCGAAGTTTGTTATATGCCTCAGCTGTAGTCATAGTGTAGCTATTCGGCTTGTTCTGCGCCGCCTCCAGCGCGGCCTGGAACCGGGGATACAATTGGAGAGCAGAAGCGGGAGACAATACGATATCCAATGTAACATCTGTTAGCATATTGGATTGCAGGTCAAGATATATTGTATCCTCTTCCCAACTACCGCGGTCATATATTGTAGTGTCACTGGTTGAAACGTTGATCCCTTTACAGTCCTTCAATTTGATTGCGTACAGTCCATCTTCAAGCTCTATGCCAACGATCGTACCTTCCATATAATAGTACATATCAATATATGATATCTGGAAGAGACGATCCCCTTCAATTTTGTATTCCTGTTCAATTGCTTCGCCTTGGACTTCTTCATTTTTGCCGTACCAGATACCCTGTATCTGCTCCAGCGGGGTCTTTTCAGTGGGCTGGCTGCTCCCGCCGGTGTTCAGGAACACGCCCCGGTCGGCGGACCAGTCCACCTGGAAGCCAAGGGCGGTTCCCAAGTCACGGAGCTTGAAGTAGGTGTAGTCGCCGCCGGCGTCGTCGGTGAGGATGATGGACTCCAGGCTGGCGCTCTGGCCGTTGACCTTCACGGACCCGGAGCCGTCGCGGTAGGCGCGGTCGCCGGAGTAGGGGGTGGTCATCTCCCCGCCGGCGTCGGCGTAAGGCTGGCCGGTGGTGACGGAGATAGAGCCGTCATACCCCACAGAAAACTGGGCCTTGGTTCCGTTGAGCACGTGGGCCACGTCCCGGAGCTTGACATAGTTGGTGGGGTTGCCGGCGTCGTCCTTGAGGGCGTACATCTGGAACTCCACTTTTTTGCCGTCCACCTCCACGGTCTGGGTGGAAGCGTAGGCGGTCCCCCCTGCCGCGAAAGCGGCGGGCAACAGCGACAGCGTCATTGCCAACGCCAGCGTTGCCGAAAGGATTTTTTTCATTGTACCATTCCTCCGTTCTGTTTTTGGGTTCAAACAGGACCCTGTTACTATATATTGTAACAGGGTCCTGTTTGTTTTGCAATATGCTGGCCGCATAGGGGTTGCACTTTATTTTCTGCTCCGCACCCGGCCCACCGCCTCGTGCCAGCCGGACAGCAGATTTTCCCGCTGCTCCGCCTCCATGGCAGGCTGGTAGCGCCGGTCCAGGGTCCAGCTGCCCCGGATATCCTCCAGATTTTTCCACACCCCCGTGGCCAGCCCGGCCAGATACGCCGCACCCAGGGCGGTGGTCTCCCGGATTTTCGGCCGGGACAGGGGCCGGTCCACCAGGTCCGCCTGGAACTGCATGAGGAAGTTGTTGGCCGAGGCCCCGCCGTCCACCCGCAGCTCCCGCAGGGGGATGCCGGCGTCCTCCTCCATAGCCCGGAGAACATCGGCGGTCTGGTAGGCGATGGACTCCAGCGCCGCCCGGATGATGTGGTTGCGCCCCGCGCCCCGGGTCAGGCCCAGGATGGCGCCCCGGGCGTTCATGTCCCAGTGGGGCGCGCCCAGGCCGGTGAAGGCTGGCACCACATACACCCCGGCGGTGTCGGCCACCTTGCCGGCGAAGTACTCGGTGTCGGAGGAGTCGGAGATCAGCCCCAGCTCGTCCCGCAGCCACTGGACCACCGCCCCGCCCACAAAGATGCTGCCCTCCAGGGCGTAGGTCACCCTGCCGTCCAGACCGGCGGCGATGGTGGTAATCAGGCCGTTTTTGCTGACAAAGGGGGTCTCCCCGGTGTTCATCAGCAGGAAACAGCCGGTGCCGTAGGTGTTTTTGGCCTCCCCCGGCGCGAAGCAGGTCTGTCCAAAGAGGGCGGCCTGCTGGTCGCCGGCGATGCCGGCGATGGGCACCTCCACCCCCTGGATGTTCACCGTCCCGTAGACCTCGCTGGAGGAGCACACCTGGGGCAGCATGGACATGGGCACCCCCAGCCGTTTGCAGATGGTCTCGTCCCACCGCAGGCTGCGGATATCGTACAGCATGGTGCGGCTGGCGTTGGTACAGTCGGTGACGTGGACCTTCCCGCCGGTGAGCTTCCAGATCAGCCAGCTGTCCACCGTGCCAAAGAGGAGTTTTCCCTCCTCCGCCCGCTCCCGGGCCCCGGGGACGTGGTCCAGAATCCAGCGTATCTTGGTGGCGGAGAAGTAGGCGTCAATCAGCAGGCCGGTGCGGTCCTTCACATAGGCCACAAAGTCCGGGTCCCGCTTCAGCTCCTCGCACAGCCCGGCGGTGCGGCGGCACTGCCACACGATGG